>Ga0126381_100001423_pt1 | contig 25753 bp, 22 predicted proteins | sample PanSoiMetPlot_28_FD_96465 | JGI IMG/M metagenome (GOLD analysis project Ga0126381, IMG submission 96465) | Tropical forest soil microbial communities from Panama - MetaG Plot_28 | ecosystem: Environmental > Terrestrial > Soil > Tropical forest > Bulk soil | place: Panama | collected 2016-02-17
CCCGACGAGCTGTACCAGGCCCCGCGCAGCTGGGCCGAGCGCGCCTACCCGCACAACCTCATCTACTACAACAAGGCCGACCGCGGCGGCCACTTCGCCGCCTGGGAGCAGCCCCAGCTGTTCGCCGAAGAGATGCGGGCGGCCTTCCGGTCCCTGCGCTAGCCGTGCCCCGGGCGGGCGGCGCACACCGCGCGCCGCCCGCCGCACCCCCGACGCCCAGGCACCAGGAGGCATTGTCATGACAGCACACTGGTTCACACCCGCCGGGCTGCACACGTCAGCGGCCCGTCTGCCCGTCGAAGGGGAGCTGGCTTCCTTCGGCGGCGCGACCGGGTGGTTCAACTCGGCCCCCCTGACCGCAGAGGGCCTGCGCGGGAAGGTCGTCCTGGTCGACTTCTGGACCTACACCTGCATCAACTGGCTGCGCACCCTGCCCTACGTCCGCGCCTGGGCGCAGAAGTACGCCGAGCACGGGCTGGTGGTGATCGGCGTGCACACCCCCGAGTTCCCGTTCGAGCACGACCCCGATAACGTCCGCTGGGCCCTGAAGGACCTGCGGGTCGACTACCCGGTCGCGACCGACAACGACTTCGGGGTCTGGCGTGCCTTCGACAACCACTACTGGCCCGCCCTCTACGCCGCCGACGCCCAGGGGCGCATCCGGTACCACCATTTCGGCGAGGGCGAATACCGGCAGTCGGAGATGGTGATCCAGCAACTGCTGGCCGAGGCGGGAGCCACCGGGTTCGGCCGTGACATGGTCTCGGTCGATCCCCGCGGCCTCGAAGTCGCCGCCGACTGGGACACCCTGGGCTCACCGGAAAGCTACACCGGGTATGAGCAGGCCGAGGGCTTCGCGTCTCCCGGCGGTATCGTGCCGGGCCAGCCGCACGTCTACGCGGTCCCGGAACGGCTGCGCCGCAACGACTGGGCCCTGTCCGGCGACTGGACGGTGGGGGGACGGGCGGCCACGGCGAACGCGGCCGGCGTGCGCATCGCGTACCGTTTCCGCGCCCGCGACGTCAACCTCGTCATGGGACCGGCGGCACGGGGAACGTCCGTGCCGTTCGGTGTCTTCATCGACGGGCAGCCGGCGGGCACCGCCAGCGGAACCGACGTTGACGAGCAAGGCCGCGGCACGGTGGTCGAGCAGCGGACGTACCAGCTCATCCGGCATCCAGGCCCCGTCACCGATCGCACCGTCGAGATCGAGTTCCTCGAGCCCGGCGCCGAGGCCTACTGCTTCACCTTCGGCTAGACCACAGGTCGCGAATAGGCTCGGCAGGTATGAGCGAACCGGGCCGTCCCGCCGTCCCCACCACCTCGCACTGGGGCGCGTTCAGCGTGCGGGAGCAGCCGGGCGGGGACATCGAGGTCGCGGCGCACCCCGCCGACCCGGCCCCGTCCCCCCTGCTCGGCAACGTCCCCGGCGGGCTGCGGCACGCCACCCGGGTGGCCCGGCCCGCCGTGCGGCGCGGCTGGCTCGAAAACGGGCCGGGGCCGAGCGACCGGCGGGGCCGGGAGCCGTTCGTGGAAGTCGGCTGGGACGTGGCGCTGGACCTGCTCGCGGCCGAGCTGGCCCGGGTGCGTGAGTCCGCCGGCAACGAGGCGATCTTCGGCGGCTCCTACGGCTGGGCCAGCGCCGGGCGCTTTCACCACGCGCAGAGCCAGCTGCACCGGTTCCTCGCCCTGTTCGGCGGCTACACCTCCAAGCGCAATACCTACAGCCTCGGCACTTCGGAGGTGCTGCTGCCGCACCTGGTAGGCAGCGCGGGCGCGGTGCTGCGGGGCACGTTCTCCTGGCCGTCGATCGTGGCCAACACCGAGCTGATCGTGGCGTTCGGCGGCATCCCGGAGAAGAACGTGTTCGTCACGCCCGGTGGCCTGACCCGCCACGGCATCCCGGGCCACCTGGCGGCGCTCGCGGCCCAGGGCACGGACATCGTGCTGATCAGCCCGCTGCGCGGCGACCTGCCCGAATACCTGGACGCGCAGTGGCATCCGGTGGTCCCGGGGACCGACGTCGCGCTGATGCTCGGGCTCGCGTACACGCTGGTGGCCGAGGGCCGGCACGACAAGGGGTTCCTCAACCGGTACTGCGCCGGCTACGACACCTTCGAGCGGTACCTGCTCGGCGACGCCGACGGCGTGCCCAAGGACGCGTCCTGGGCCGGGCCGGTGTGCGGCATCGAGCCCGAGGCCATCCGGCAGCTGGCCCGCCGGATGGCCGCCGCGCGCACCCTGATCACGGTCACCTGGTCGCTGCAGCGGGCCCGGCACGGCGAGCAGCCGGTCTGGGCCGCGCTGACCCTGGCCGCGATGCTCGGCCAGATCGGGCTGCCCGGCGGCGGCTTCGGCCACGGCTACGGCTCGATGGGCGACATCGGCAGCGAGAGCCCGGTGCGGCGCCTGCCCACCCTGCACCAGGGCCACAACCCGGTGCGCACGTTCATCCCGGTCGCGCGGATCGCGGACATGCTGTGCAGTCCCGGGGCCGCCTACGACTACGACGGCCGGCGGTACACCTACCCCGACATCCGGCTGGTGTACTGGGCGGGCGGCAACCCCTTCCACCATCACCAGGACCTGGGCCGGCTCCGCACCGCGTTCGGCCGGCCGGACACGGTCGTGGTGCACGAGCCGCACTGGACCGCCACCGCGCGCCACGCCGACATCGTGCTCCCGGCCACCACCAGCCTGGAACGCGAGGACATCGGCGGCGGGCGGCGCGACACGCACCTGATCGCCATGCACCGCGCGACCGCGCCGGTCGGGCAGGCCCGCGACGACCACGACATCCTGGCCGGGCTGGCCGGGCGGCTCGGCCTCGGCCCGGCCTTCACCGAGGGCCGGACCCCGCGCCAGTGGCTGGAGCACCTGTACGGCGAATGGCGCGAGGCCATGCTCGGCGACGGTCACCAGGTCCCGGAGTTCGCCGAGTTCTGGGCGGCCGGCGAGTACCGGCTGCCCGAAGGCCCGGCCCGCTTCACGCTCTTCGAAGAGTTCCGCGCCGACCCGGTGCGGTCGCCGTTGCGCACGCCGAGCGGGCGGATCGAGATCACCTCGGCGGCCGTGGCCGGCTTCGGGTATGACGACTGTCCCGGGCACCCGGTCTGGCTGGAGCCAGACGAGTGGCTGGGCAGCCCGCGGGCCCGGCGGTTTCCGCTGCACTTGATCGCCAACCAGCCGGCCACCCGGCTGCACAGCCAGCTCGACATCGGCGCGACCAGCCAGGGCGGGAAGGTCGCCGGCCGCGAGGCGCTGCAGATGCACCCGCAGGACGCCGTCGCGCGGGGCATCGCCGCCTGCGACGTGGTCCGGGTGTTCAACGACCGCGGCGCCTGCCTGGCCGGGGTGGTGCTGACCACCGCGATCCGCCGCGGCGTGGTGCGGCTGCCGACCGGGGCCTGGTTCGACCCGGTTCCCGGTGCCGGGCCTGTGCCGCTGTGCGCGCACGGCAACCCCAATGTGCTGACGCCCGACATCCCCAGCTCGCGGCTGTCCCAGGGCTGCGCCGGCCAGCATGCGCTGGTCCAGGTGGAGCGCTGGGCCGGCCCGCTGCCGCCGGTGACCGTCGGCGCCCCGCCCCCGCTGCTGCCCGCGGGGCCGGTCACGGAGGGCCACGCCTAATGGCCCGGTCCGGGGAGGCCGAGCGGCCCGTGACGCGCGACGCGACGTACTTCGACCACTGGTACGCGGACATGGCGGCCTCGCCGGACCGGGATGCGATCGTGGCCCGGACCCTGGGGCTGCCACCCGAGCTGCAGTCGACCAGCCTGCTGCCCTGGCAGGGCATCGCCGAGGTGGCCGAGGCGCTGCGCCTGCCGCGGGACGGGCTGCTGGCCGACGTGGCCTGCGGGCGCGGCGGCTACGGCATCGAGGTCGCCCGGCGGGCCGGCGCGCGCCTGGTGGGCGTGGACTTCTCCGAGGTGGCCCTGGAGCAGGCCCGGCGCAACGGTGCCCGCGTGCTGCCGGCCGGCCGGTCGGAGTTCCGGGCCGGGACGCTGGTCGCGACCAGCCTGCCCGCGGCCGCCGCGGACGGGCTGATGTGCGTGGACGCGGTCCAGTTCGCCGATCCGCCGCTGGCCGCGCTGGCCGAGTTCCGCCGCGTGCTGGTTCCGGGGGCCCGGCTGGCCGTGACCTGCTGGGAGGTGACCGGGCCGCGGGACGAGCGGGTGCCGGCGCGGCTGCGCGCGGTGAGCCTCCGGCGTGACCTGATGGCGGCCGGGTTCGCCGATGTGGAGGTGCAGGAGAAGCCGGCGTGGCGCGAGGCCGAGCGGCGGATGTGGCAGGAGGCGCTCGCGATGCCGGCCGGCTCAGACGCGGCCCTGGAGTCCCTGCGGGCCGAGGGCCGGCGGTCGCTGGATACATTCGACTCGGTGCGCCGCGTGCTCGCGACCGCTGCGGCGCCCTGAGCCGGCCGGGATAGGCCTGGCCGGGCGGACTACGACGTATCTGGGCCGGCGTCGTCGGCCGGCGGCCGGGTGCGCAGCGGCGGCAGTTTGTACAACCGGTCGATGTTGAGCTGCTGGGCATCGGCCAGCACCAGGTCCTGCTGCTTCTGTGCCTTCTCGGCGGTTTGCCTGGCCAGTTCTGAGGCCAGGCCACCCAGTTGCCGTACGCCGATGGCGTCGATGAGCACCCGGTTCGCGGAGAAGATCGCGACGCCCTCCACCCGCTGCCCCGACTGCCCGGGCGGGGACAGGGCCGCGCCGACCTTCGCAGCCTCGAACGCGTTCGCGGGATGCGCCGTCAGCTTGTTGCGCTCCTCGATGACCCACTTGTGGAACTTCATCACCGCCCCCTGGAGAGGCAGGTTCCGCACGTCTTCCGTGGCCAGCCCTGACCGGCCGCCCTTGCCGAAGCAGCGGGCGTAGGCGACCAGGGCGGATGACCAGAGCGCCTGCGGCACGACCGCATCCCGCTCTTCCTCGGGCTTGGCCAGCTCCGTGAGCAGCCGCTTGCAGCAGTCCATGACGAACTGGAGGTCTTGAATGGTCGACGCCTGGTCGGCGAGAACGTGCGCCGACGGCATGTCCAGGGCCACCGTCAGCATCTCCGGCGATCCGCCGTCCGTCCCGCCCACCGCCCCTCGTTCCGGCTCCCGGCCGCGATACCTTCCCGGCCGAATCCTCACCCGCGAGGCACCGGGCCGGTGTCTCAGATAGGGACAAGCCCCGCAGCCGGTAACGTGCGGGTGTGGAACACACTCGACTCGGCCGGACCGGCCTTCAGGTATCCAGGCTATGCCTGGGCACGATGACCTTCGGACTGCAGTGCGACGAGCCGGCCTCGGTAGCCATCCTCGACCGGGCCGCCGAGGGCGGCGTCGACTTCCTCGACTCATCCGACGCCTACCCGCTGGGCGGGGACCTGGCCAGCCGGGGCGTCACCGAGGAGATCCTCGGGCGCTGGCTGCGCGGCAAGCGGGACCGCTTCATCGTGGCCACCAAGTGCTTCGTCCCGACCGGGCCGGCGCCCTTCGACGGCGGCAACTCCCGCAAGCACATCCTGGACGCGGTCGAGGCCTCGCTGCGGCGCCTGCAGACCGACTACATCGACCTCTACCAGCTGCACGGCTACGACCGGGCGACGCCGATCGACGAGACCCTCGGTGCGCTGGACGACCTGGTCCACCAGGGGAAGGTCCGCTACCTCGGCTGCTCGAACTTCCTGACCTATCAGCTGGTGCGGGCCGTCGGCCGGGCCGAGACGCTGCGGCTGACCCGCTTCGACTGCGTACAGCCGCGCTACAACCTGCTGTTCCGGCAGATCGAGCGGGAGATGCTGCCGTACTGCGGCGAGGAGGGCATCGGCGTCATCCCCTACAACCCGATCGCCGGCGGGCTGCTGTCCGGCAAGCACTCCCGCGCCGACCCGCCCCCGGAGAGCACGCGCTTCACCCTCGGCACGGCCGGCAAGATGTACCAGGACCGCTACTGGCACGACCGCGAGTTCGACACCGTCGAGGTGCTCCGCGGGCTGGCCGATGAGGCCGGGGTGAGCCTGGTCACCCTCGCGGTCGCCTGGGTGCTCGCGAACCCGGCCGTCACCGCGCCCATCATCGGGGCGAGCCGCCCCGAGCAGCTCGGCCCCAGTCTGGCCGCCGCCGGGTTCACGATCGACGACGAGCTCAAGCGCCGGCTCGATGAGTGCACCTACGAATACCGCCTCGGTGATGCCCCCCGGTAGCGCCGGCGGCGTGCCGCCGGTCCTGGAGGGCCGGCACGTCAGGATCCGGCCGGGCGGCCCGGGTGACGCCCGGCGGCTGCACGAGATCCAGGCCGAGCCGTCGGTGGCCCGGTGGTGGGTGACCCCCGACCCGGTGGCCACGATCGAGCAGGACCTGCGGGGGGACGGCGAGGCGTTGCTGCTCGTGGTGGAGATCGACGGGCAGGTCGGCGGGGGCATCCAGTACCACGAGGAGGATGACCCGATGTACCGGCACGCCGGCATCGACATCTACCTCGCCACCCGCTTCCAGGACCGGGGGGCCGGGCGCGAGGCGGTCGCGCTGCTGGCCAGGTACCTGTTCGAGCAGCGCGGTCACCACCGCCTCACGATCGACCCGGCGGCCGCCAACGAGCGGGCGATCCGCAGCTACGCCAGCGTCGGCTTCCGCCCCGTCGGCGTGATGCGGCAGTACGAGCGTGGCGGAGACGGCCGCTTCCACGACGGCCTGCTGATGGACCTGCTCCGCGGCGAGCTGGCCGGCCCGTAGCTGCCGGGGTTCACTTCCAGGCGAACACGGGCTGCTCGAAGTGGGCGACGCGTACCGCGCGGCCGTGCAGGGCCACCTGGCAGAACTGGTAGATGATCGCGGCGGTCGGCGCGTGCAGGTACCGGCCGAGCAGCGGCAGCTGGATGACCGGCGCGTCTGACTCGGGAATGCGCAGCAGCCGCGGCGCCACGTCGAGGTCGGCCAGCGGGATCACGTGTATCTGCGCGACCTCGGAGGCCGGCCCGCTCATCCCGGGGCTGGCCGGGCCGCCCCACACCACGACCGGGGTGATCCGGTAACCCGACCGGGTGACGTAGTCGTCAAGGACCCCGAGGACGTCATCGGGCCCGACCTGGACGCCCGTTTCCTCGCGTAGTTCCCGGCGGGCGGCATCCTCGGCCGACTCGCCGGGATCGCGGCCTCCGCCGGGGAGGGCCCACTGGCCCGCGTGGGAACGCAGGCCCGCCGCCCTCCTGGTGATCAGCAGGCAGCGCTCATCGCGGCGGAACACGACGCACACGCCGACCGACGCGGCCTTCAGGCCCGCCCGGGACACCCCGATGCGCCGGAAGCGGGCCAGGTTGGCCGCGATCGCCGCCCGGTCCTGCCCCGGAGACCGCTGTTCCGGCAAGCCCTTCACCCGGCGAGCCTAACCAGGCTGGCCGGGTGAGGGAGCGGCGGTTGGGTCTAGCCTGACCGGCGCGTGGCGGATCAGGGCGCCCGGAGCGCGGGACGGCGAGCCACCAGCGCGGGGTGCGCCTCGGCGGCCAGGCCGAGCGCGAGGATCGCGGTCAGCGCCGGGACCAGGTAGACCGGCAGCACGATGGCGCCCATGAACACCAGCCCCATGGCGGCGAGCGCGGTGGCCAGCCGGACCATGCGCCGCCAGGGCGTCATCCGGGCCGACGGCAGGATCGCGGTGGCGGCCAGGCATACGCTGACGCCTCCGTACAGCGCCGCCCGGGGCCCGATGCCGATCGTGGTGGCTCCGTCGGCGGCCAGGATCGCGATGTGCAGGCCCGCGCTCGCGGCCGCGATGCCGGCCACGATCGGGAGGTTGACGGCGGCGAACCATGCGATCGCCGGCAGGCTGCGCAGCCCGTCGCGCCCGCCCGCGGTGAGCCAGGCCAGCCACAGCGCGGCCAGGGTGATCATGGCCGCGGCGAGTACGACGGCCAGTGGCACACTCCAGGGCCGCATGGTCGCCGCGCTGATCAGGCGGATGACGGACTCCCCGAGCACGATCAGCACGAAGATCTTGAACCGGTCGGCCAGGTGGGCCGAGTTGAGGGGAACCTGCCGCCCAGGAAGCAGCATGGCCAGCGCGCCGACGGCGTCGGTGAGCAGCCCGGCCCCCCAGAACGCGTACCGCAGCGGCGGGGCCACCGCGAGCGAGGCCAGCCACAGCGCCCCGCCCGCGCCGAAGAAGACCAGGAAGCGCCCGTACAGCCGGCGGGTGGCGGGCAGGTGGCGGCGGGCCCGGGCGTAGAGCACCAGTTGCAGGCCGCGCAGCAGGACGAAGGCCACGACGAAGCCGGCCGTGTCGCCGGCCAGGGCTCGCGGCGCGCTGGCGGCGAGGCCGACGCAGAGCAGCATCGCGGCCAGGAAGGCGCCGCGGTACGCAGCGTCACTGGATTCGTGCCGGTCGGCGTAGAACGACAGCTGTATCCACAGCCACCAGATGGGCGTGAAGATCAGCCCGAAGCGGGCGAGCGTGCCCAGCGTCGGGTGATACTGCAGGGCGCCCGCGAGCTGCCCGACGGCACCGGCGAAGACCAGGTCGAAGAAGAGCTCGAGCCAGCTGGCACGGCGCTCGTCCTGGTGGTGGCCGTCGGCGGTGCGCAGCGGTGGCGGGCTGAGGTGGATGGGGTGGCGGGCCAGGGCTGGATGCGCCCGGCCCGACGAGAATCTCCGCGATGAGATTCCCGTCTCTTGGCGGTCCGGGCGAACCAAAGCGGGCATGGGACGGGGGATTCCTTTCTCGGATCGACGGGAGAGCCGGCCACCCGGCTCAGGAAAGCGCGGGCGGAACGGGATGGTTCGAGCGGATCACGTCGGCGGGGTCGACCGCACGCTTGATCTGGCGCAACCGGGCGTACGCTTCGGCCGGCCAGAAGCTGGCCGGGTCGCGGGAGGTCTCGGCGAAGTTGAGGTACATCTGCCGGGCGGCCCAAGGACGAAGGGCCGAGGTCACGGCCTTGACGCCCAGCGCCGCGCTTGAGGCCGCGGCGGGGGTCGGCGCCACACCCCCGGCGACCAGCGCGTACTCGGCGTCGATCGCGGCCAGGGCGCCGTTGCCGGGCCGGGCGCGGCGCATTTCGCCGCCCACATGGCGCAGTTCGACCGTGGCCAGCCGTGAGGCCGTGTCCGGCCCGGCCGCGCGCAGCAGCTCGGCCGTGGCCCCGGGCGGCAGGCTCGCGAGCATGAGGCCGTCGCCCACGGCTGGCACTGGCTGCTCGGGATCCATGTGCAGGTGAGCGAGGGCCTGGGCAGGCATGAGGCCGACGGTGTCCCGGGCCGGCGCGAGTTTCCGCAGCGGTCGCAGGATCTGGTCGGCCTCGGCCGGCGAGCCGAGGTGGATCACGTCCACCACCACGAACGAGCCGCCGCGCACCGGTTCGGGGATCTCGGGGAGAGCGGGGAACCGCATCAGCCGGAAGCACGTGGTGAACTCGTCCGGCAGGCCGCTGCGGGTCAGGTCGCCCCAGGCGGGCAGCACGTCGGCCGCCGTGCACATGGGCCACCACAACAGCCCGGCGTACACCTCGGTCACCGGGAACAGCCGCAGTTCCATGGCGGTGACCACGCCGAAGCTGCCGCCGCCGCCGCGCAGCGCCCAGAACAGGTCGGGCTCGGTGCAGGGACCGGCGCGCCGGAGCCGGCCGTCCGCGGTGACCACCTCGACGGCCTCGACGTTGCTGGCCGACAGCCCGTAGGCGCGGCCGAGCCAGCTCAGGCCGCCACCCAGGGTGTAGCCGACCACGCCGATATCGGGCGACGAGCCGGCCAGCCCGGTCAGCCCGTACGCGGCCGCGGCGCCGAGGACGTCCGGCCACAGCGCACCTGCCTCGGCGCGCGCGGTCCAGGCCACCGGGTCGACGGTGACGCCCCGCATCTGGTGGGTCTTGATCAGCAGCGTGTCGGCCAGCGAGCCGAGGGGAGGCGCATTGTGACCGGTGCCTTGGGCCGCGACCCGCAGTCCGCTGCGGCGGGCATAGCGGACGGCGGCGGCGACGTCGGCCGCCGTCCGGGGCAGGGCTACCGCCGCCGGGCGCTGGTCGACGGTCAGGTTCCAGGCCTGCCGGGCCACATCCCAGCCGGGGTCGCCGGGCCGCAGGATCGCGGCCGGCGGCGCTGGGGAGCCGGCCAGGGCAGGTACCTGGGCCGACACCTGTGCGATGGACATCGTTACTCCTGAGGGCGAGTAAATGCTTGTACGGTCCCGACGCTAGGAATCCGCCGCGCTCGGCGAATCGGGCGCGCGTACCGATATCCACAGACCGTGAGGCGGCCCCGGGCCGTTCGTATACGTACGACTACGGAGATGCAGCCCTTCGCCTAGGCGCGGACAACGGGTATGGCGCGGCCGCGTCGCTGTGATGGGATAGTCGGGTGGCTGTCGCGATCGGCGACGTGGTGCGGACGGCCGAGTGGCATCAGGTTCGCGAGTTCGCCGTGACCAGGTGGCCCCGGCCCGAGGCGCTGGCCGTCGCCGGGGAGCCGGGGGCTGGCAAGTCCACGCTGTGGCGGGCCGGGACCGAGGCAGCCGCCGAAGCTGGACACCGCGTGCTGCGCAGCGAGCCGTCGTCGGCGGAGGCCGATCTGTCCTTTGCCGTCTTGTCGGATCTGCTCACCGAGGCGCTGCCGGAGGTTGGGCCGGGGATTCCCGGACCTCAGCTCGAGGCGCTGGAGGTGGCGCTGCTGGTGCGCCCGGCCGGGCCGCAGCCGCCGACCGCCCGTGCGGTGGGCCTGGCCGTGCTGGCCGCGCTGCGCGGGCTGGCGGCGGCCGGACCGGTGCTGGTGGCGATCGATGACGTGCAGTGGGTGGATGAGGCTAGCCGGGAGGCGCTGACGTTCGCGTTGCGCCGCGCCGGCAGCGGCCCGTTAGGGCTGCTGGCCGCGGCGCGGACCGAGGCGCCCGCCGACCCGCTCACGGCGGCCGCTCCGGCGCCGCCGGAGGGCTGGCGTGACCTGGTCGGCGCGGTGCCGGCGCGGGTGATCGACCTGGCGCCGCTGGATCCCTGGCAGGTGCAGCGGCTGCTGCCCAGAACGGTTACCGCCGGCCAGGCGCGGACGGTGGCCCGCCAGTCACGCGGCAACCCGTTCTGGGCCCTGGAGATCGCCGCGAGCCTGCAGGACGCCGATACCCCGGTGCCGGCGCTGGCGCGCACGCTGACCGGGCGGCTGGCCCGCTCGCTGAGCGCGGGCGCGGGGGAAGCGCTGGCCGTGGTGGCCGGGGGCGGGCGGATCACCGTGCCCGGCGCGCTGGCGGCCCTGGGCCACCTGGACGATCCGGCGGCGGCGCTGGATGAGGCGGTGCTGGCCGGGGTGGTCGTCGAGACCGGGGACCGGCTCGCGCCCGCGCACCCGCTGATCGGCGCCGCCGCCGTCGAAGCGCTGCCGCCCGTGCGCCGTCAGCGTCTCTACCGGCAGTTGGCCGCGACCGCGGCCGGCCCGGAGCGCTATGCGCATTTCGCGGCGCTGGCGGCCGGCTCCGAGCCTGACCCCGCGGTAGCGGACGCGCTGGATGCGGCGGCGGAGTCCGCGCACGGCCGGGCCGGGAACGCCGAGGCCGCCCAGTTCGCTGAGCAGGCCGTGGCGTTCACCCCCGTGCGCGACCGGGCGGCGCTGGTGCGGCGCCAGATCCGCGCCGGGGAACTGCTGTTCCTGGCCGGGGAAATGCAGCGGTCGCTGGACCACCTGGAGACGCTCGACCCGGGCCAGCTGGACACTCCGGACCTGGAGCGGGCGCTGCCGCCCCGGCTCGATATGACCGAGATGCTGCACGGTGGCGCGGCGGCTATCCCGGTCATCACTCGCGCGGTCGAGGAGGTGGGGCCCGATGACCGCCGCCGCGCGCTGGTGCTGGCCCTGGGCTCCGACATCATCTACGGCATCCCCGGCCGCCGCCGTGACCTGGCCGGTGAGGCGATCCGCCACGCGGAGGCCGCCGGGCCGGCCGCGGACGGGTCGCTGCACCGGGCGCTGACCAACCTGCTGAGCATCAAGGTCCTGGCGGGTGATGGCCTGGACACCGGGCTGCTGGAGCGGGCGGAGCGCCTGGAAGCCACCGTGCGGACGGTGGTGTACGACAGCGCCGACCTGCACCGTGGGCTGTGGTCACGCTACGTCGAGGACCTGGACACCGCGCGGCAGGCGCTGCAGCGGTCCATCGCGCGCGCCCGGGAGGCCGGCGACGACTTCGCCGTGTGGACGTTCCTGTCCTACCTGGCCGCGACCGAGGAGATGGCCGGCGACTACCCGGCGGCCCGGGCCGCAGTCGCCGAGTCCGACGCCGCGGCCGCTTGGCATGACTGGCCGATGTCGCCCTGGCAGCTCGAGCCGCGCAGTCAGCTGCTGATCGCGTCCGGGGACCTGGACGGCGCGGTCAGCCTGGCCGACGAGCAGCTAACCGACCGGCACGGCACCGCCGCGGCGTTCATCCGGGCCCTGATCCGGGGCCGCGCCACGGCCTGGCGCGTCGACGCCGCCGCGGCGGCCCGGCACTTCGAGCAGGCGGCGCGGTATGCCGATGAGCTCGGGTACGCCGACCCCGCGGTGCGGCAGCGGGTGGACTCGGTCCTGGCCGAGGCGTACGTGGCCGAGGGACGGCCCGAGGCGGCGCTGCGGATCTCGGCCTGGCTGCGGGACATCGGCGAGCGGCAGGGTCGCCCGGCCTGGACCGGTGCCGCCAGCCGGATCGACGCCCTGGTCGCCGCCCAGGCCGGCGACCCGGACACCGCCGCCGCCGCGGCGCGGGCCGCGGTCGCGGCCCATGAGACGGCGCCGTTGCGCTTCGAGCTGGGGCGCAGCCTGCTGGTACTGGGCCAGATCGAACGCCGCCGCAAGGCCCGCAAGCAATCCCGGCGCGCCCTCACCCGGGCCCGGGACCTGGCCGTCGAGATCGGCCACAAGCCGCTGCAGGCCCGCATCGAGCGCGAGCTGCCCCGGGTGGCCGCCGCGCGCGCGGGCGATGAGCTGACCGTCACCGAGCAGCGCGTCGCCGGGCTGATCGCCGCGGGCGCGACCAACCGCGACGCGGCCGCGGCCCTGTTCGTCAGCGTGCGCACCGTGGAGACGCACGTCGCGGCCATCTATCGCAAGCTCGGCGTGCGCACCCGGGCCGAGCTGGCCCGCCGCTTCGCCGGGACCTCCGCCCGGTAAGGGCCTGCGTAGTCCTACGGATACCGCGCCACCCGGTACGGACTCCCACCGGGGGATCTCCGTATGCGCGGCGGATTCGCCGCGAGCCGCGCGTCCGTAGCGTCGGATCCGTAACCGAAGACTGCTTGAGCGCCGGCGCGCGGCCCAGGACGGGGCGCGCCGGCGCCGCGCTGAAGCGAATAGGAAGTTCCATGCTCGCCACCGTGGCCCACCCCGCCCTCAGCGGACCGGATTCCGAGACCGATATGATCCGCACGCCCGATCAGCGGCTGCGGGTGTTCGTGAGCTCGACGCTCGAGGAGATGGCCGCCGAACGCCAGGCGGTGCGAGATGCCGTGACCCGGCTGCGGCTGGTGCCGGTGATGTTCGAGCTGGGCGCCCGGCCGCACCCGCCCCGGCAGGTCTACCGTTCCTACCTGGCGCAGAGCCAGGTGTTCGTGGGCGTGTACGGGCAGAGCTACGGCTGGGTCGCGCCGGGGGAGGAACGATCAGGGCTGGAGGATGAGTACCAGCTCTCGGCGGGGATGCCCCGGCTCATCTACGTCAAGTCGCCCGCCGCCGACCGTGCGCCGCGCCTGGCGCAGATGCTGGCCCGGATCAGGGATGACGGCAACGTCTCCTACCAGCACTTCACGGACGTCGCCGAGCTGCAGCAACTGGTCGAGAACGACCTGGCCGTGCTGCTCAGCGAGCGCTTCGAGGCGACCAGGCCGCGGGACGACGCGGTGCCGCCCGAGCTGCTGGCCAGCACCCTTCCGGCGCCGGCCACGGCGCTAGTGAACCGGGAGCAGGAGACCGCCGCCGCGGAGGACCTGGTCACTCGGCAGGGCGCGCGCCTGATCACCTTCACCGGCCCGGGCGGGGTCGGGAAGAGCCGCCTCGCGGTGGAGGTCGCGGGCCGGCTCGCCGCGCGCTTCGCGGACGGGGTGCGGTTCGCCGATCTCGCCTCGGTCCCGTCCGCCGACTTGGTGCCGCACGCGCTCGCCACCCGGCTCGGGCTGAACACCTCGAGTGGCCGGGTGACGAGCGACCTGAGATCGTACCTGGAGTCGCGGCGGATCCTGCTGCTGCTGGACAACTTCGAGCAGGTGACCGACGCGGCGTCGCTGGTCGCCGAGCTGCTAGGTGCCGCGCCCGGCCTGGTGGTGCTGGTGACCAGCCGGACGGTGCTCCGGCTCCGCGGCGAGCACGAGGTGCTCGTGGCTCCGCTTGCGGTACCGCCGGCCGGGGCCGGCCGGGACGCCGCAGCCTTGCGGCAGTACGCGTCGGTGCGCCTGTTCGCCGAACGGGCGCAGGCGGCCGCTCCGGGTTTCGAGCTGACCAGCGAGAACGCCCCGGCGGTGGCTCAGATTTGCCGTCGGCTGGATGGCCTGCCGCTGGCCCTCGAGCTGGCCGCCGCCAAGGTCAGGCTGCTGTCCCCGCGGACGCTGCTGGCCCGGCTCGCCGATGGGCTGGAGGTGCTGGCCGGCGGGCCGCGTGACCTGCCCGAGCGGCAGCGCACCCTCACGTCCACCCTGGACTGGAGCTACGGGCAACTGCCCCCCGCCGAGCAGGCGCTGTTCGCCCGCCTGAGCGTATTCGCCGGGACGTTCGGCCTGCCGGCCGTCGAAGTCGTCTGCGGTCCGGGCGCGGTCGGCGTCCGCGCCGACACAGGCGACATTGTGGACGCGCTGGCCTCGCTGGTGGACAGCAGCCTGGTCCGGCCGCAGCCCGACGGCGACGAGCCGCGGTTCGCCCTGCTCGGGACCGTCCGGGAGTACGCGCAGGAACGCCTGCGGGACAGCGGCGATTGGACCGAGATGCACAAGAGGCACGCCGCCTACTTCCAGGCCCTGGCCGAGCCGGCCGAATCCGAGCTGCGGGGCACCGGGCAGTTGGCCTGGCTCGACCGGCTGGAGACCCGGCACGACAACCTGGCCGCCGCGCTGGCCTGGCTGGTGGACACCGGCCAGCTCGGGTCGGCGATCCGCATGATCTGGGCCACCTGGCGGTACTGGTGGCTGCGCGGGCATGCCGGTGAGCTGGCCCGCTACACCGAGAAGATCCTGGCCGAAGGCGACCGGCTGCCCCCGTACCAGCGGGCTCAGATCCTGGCCCAGGCCGGCTTCTCGCTCTTCGCCAACGGAGACCGGTCCCGGGCGAGGTCAATGTTCGAGCAGAGCCTGCCGCTGTACCTCCAGGCCGACGACACGCTGGGCGCGGCCCCGGTCGCCGCCGCGCTCGGGCACCTCCTAGCCGCCCAGCACCAGGACGCGCGCGCCGGCCACCTCCTGGAAGACACGCTCACCCAGCTCCGGAAGGTAGCCGACGGCCGGCTGACCGGGCGGCGACGGGTTCTTTACCTGCTGAGCCTGGCCCTGGTGAACAACTTCCTCGGCCAGATCCGGCTCGGCCGCGGAGATCCCGAAGACGCGGCGCGGCTGTTCACCGGCGGCCGGGCCGCGGCCCGCCGGGCGGCCGACCGGTTCACGATCCTGGTCTCGCTCTACGACCTGGCGCTTACCCGCCAGGCGGAAGGCGACTTGCCCGGCGCCGCCGGGCTGCTCAGGGAAGGGCTGTCCATGGCGGCCGAAGCCGGCGACCAGCCCAGCGCCGCCTACTACCTGGAGGCCCTGGCCGACGTGGCCGGCCGCCAGGACAATCCCCAGCGGGCCGTGTACCTGCTATCAGCCGCTGCCGCGCTGCTGCGGGCCAAGGGCAGCGGCTGGCTGCACGCCTACGTGCCGCGCGCCCCGCACGGCAACGGCACGCTGGCCGCGCTGCGGTCCCGCGTCGGCGACGCCGCATTCGAGCAGGCCCGCGCCCGGGGCCGGGTTCTTGACGGCATGCGTGTCGTAAACGCGGCACGCCAGGGACATCAGGTCCCTGGCGTGCCGCCTGGTTAGCCCTCGGGCCGCAGGATCACCCCCCGAACTGCAAGATCACCGCGACAATGCCGGCGGCCGGGGGGCCGGCCCTGTGGGTGAAGCCCCCGCCGAGCATCTGGGCGGTGCCCGGGATGCGGGCGACCGACACCACGTCGATCCGGGTGGCGCCGCCGGGCAGGGCGGCCTTGGTGAGGGGACAGGCGGGCCGGGCCTTGGTTGTTACAGCTTGGTAACTATCGGGACGGGCTTCACCGGCCGTCTCGCCCGGCCTGCCTCACCATGCGGCCGCGACCACGCCGGAGTCGTGCGGCAGCGGGGTGAGCACGCCGTGGTCGATCCGGGCGAGGTCCGGGCAGTAGGTCAGCGCGTGCTGGCCGGTGGGGTCGGCGCCGAGGACCTGGCAGCCGGCTACGGCCTTACCTTCCTGGAATTGCCCCGAATAACCGACGGCGTGCCGGGCGAAGACCTGGGCGACGGCGCCGGTGCCCGGGGACAGCGCGACCAGGCGCAGCCGTGCGATGCCGCTCGAGCCTGTAGACGGTACCTGGAATACGGCCGCGATGATCGGGGCGTCTCCGGGGCCGGCCGAGGCCGCCTGGATGTAGCCGACCTGGCCGCCGCCGGTCACCAGCACCTGGGAGGCGAGCAGGTTCCGCCCGGATGCGGCGGTGTCGAGCCTGCGGACCTGGCTGCGGCCAGCGAAGAACCATTGTGTCCCGGTGAGCTGGTCCTGCCAGACGAACGTCAGGTACCGGCCGCCGCCGGTCCAGGCCGGGTTCCAGGGCACGGCCTTGTCCCCGGGAGCGGTCCAGGTCTGCGTCGCGCCGCCGGCCAGCGAGTACACGACGATCTCGCCGCGCGGGTTCAGCACGTTCGGGTTCTGGTTGACCTGGAGGGCGACGGCGAGCTTGGTCCCGTCCGGAGAGACCGCGATCCCGTCGACGACGTCGGGCGAGCCGGCCGGTAGCAGGACGAGAGGGAGCCTGGTCAGCGTCGTCGAGTGACCGTCGGCCGAGACGCGCAGCAGGTACAGGACAATCCGGTCGTGGAGGTTGTCGTTTTTCGCCGCCGCGTCGATCACGAAGGCGCGGCCCGACGGGTAGGCGCTGATGCCCATGCCGTTACCGAGGAAACCGACCTTGACCCGGCTGAGCACCTGCCCCGTCTGCGACGCGTGGACCTCCGCGTAGATGCGACCGGACTGACCCGGCGACGTCAGCGTGACGTAGAAGCGGGGCATGCCCTGGTCCGCGGTGGCCAGCGCCCCGGTGGCTGGCCCGCGGACCGGCGGCGGTGAGCCGGCCGCGAGAGTCAGGCCGGTTACCAGGCCGGCCACGGCCAGGCCGGCCGCGACCGGCGCGATCACGCGCCACGCGCGCCCGCCTCGCGGCCGCCACCCGCCGGGGCCGCCCGCCCCGGGCGGGCGGGGCGGCGCGGGCGGGTCGGCCCGCGCGCCGGCCAGGATCCGGTCGTGCGTCTCCTGCCGGCGCGGCTCCCGCTGGCTGTCCGGGAGACCGCCACCGGGAACCGGGTTGCCCGGCGCCATGATGGACCGCACCCGGTCGACCGTGTCCTGGCCGTACTTCATGGTGTCTCCTGACTGACGGCCCGGGCGGGCGCGACCAGCCCGGCGGCCGACGTCCCGTCCGGGGCATCACCCGCTCCGAGCGCCCGTTCCAGCCGCCGCCGGGCCCGGTGCAGCCGGACAGCCATCGCCGACCGCGAGCAGCCCAGGGCCAGCGCGGCCTCGGCCAGGTCAAGCTCCTCCCAGCCGACCAGCCTGAGCGCCTCCTGATCCGATGCGGTCAGGCTGGCCAAGGCCCGCTCCAGCCGGGCGCGCTGGGTCACCACGGCGGCCGTGTCCGGAGCTTGGTCGTCCCGGTGCTGCTGGCTGAGCCTGGCCGTGACCCGCTCCGCGCGGCGCCGGGACCGTTCGGCATTGGCCAGCACGCGGCGGGCCACGCCGTACAGCCACGGCCGGGCCTGCCCCTGGTCCGCCGGGACCGCATCCAGCCGGCGCCAGGCAACCAGGAACGCCTCCGCCACGACGTCCCGCGCGGTTTCCGGGTCCGTCCGCCGCCACGCGTAGCTCAGGACCGCGTCGCACTGCGTTCGGTAAAGCTCGCTGAACCGCTCCGCACGATCCACCGGATGCCTCTCGCAGGGCTGCCTCAAGGTTCACCCTGCATATGTCCGGCACGGGCCGGTTCATTACACCGCTGGCGCGGCAGGTATCAGCTCAGCGCCGGGAACGCCGGGCGGGCGGCGTGCAGCCGACCGCGGCCTCGCTGGTGAGCATCAGGAACGTCAGCGTCTCTTCCAGGTAGAGGCGGACCTCGGTGTCGGTGTGCGACAGGTACCCGATGGCCAGGTCCTCGCCGAGGTGCAGGCTGAAGTCGCCGCCCCGGGTCGTCAGCACGAAGGCCCCGCTGATCGCGGGGGCCCAGATGATCTCGCCGGTCAGCAGCCGCTTGATGTGCTCGATCACCGGATAACCATGATCGCTGGTCTCGCTGACGGCGGTGTAGGCGTCGGCGCTGAGCACCGCCGAGTACGGGCCGTCGACGCCGGCCACCCGCAGCTGGCTGAGCGCGTGGGCGAACGCCATCGGGTACTCCGTGACGTCCCCGGGCAGGCTCACCGGCGGATTGCTCGATCCCTGGCGGACGCCCTCGATGCCGGCGGCTGCGTAGCCCTCGAAGATGGCCCGGTCCTCGGCGAAGGCGATCTGGCGGGCGGCGTCCTTGACCGGCTGCCAGTCGGCGTCCTGCGCGCCCCGGGCCACGTCGTCGATCTCCTGGCGGCTCAGGCTGAACGGCGCGCGCAGTTCGACCAGCGGCGCGACCTGCCGCTGCCGGGCCAGCACGCCGTCGCCGGGCGGGTCGATCTCCTGCACCCGGCCGCGTCCCACCGCGGAGTAGTCCACGCCGGAGGGCCCGGCCACGTCCACCACGCGCCGGCCGGCCAGGTGGCGCTTGAACGTGCGGGCAGCTTCATCCTCGATCTGCGTCCAGGCGTCGTCGGAGATCGGCGCGAGCTCGCGGTGCAGGTTATTCATCGTGGGATGCTCCCCTCAGGCTGCCGATGTTTAGTGAGCCGTCCCGCCCTGCCCCCGCCGTGCCAGGTCTGTCCCCGGACGCGCCGGCGTCCGCGTCGTCGCCGTTGCTGTCGTGGGCCAGGCTCTCCAGCAGCGGGGCCGGGGGGACGAAGAACAGCCCGCCGGTCACCGCCGTGCTGACGTCGAGTATCCGGTCGTAGTTGCCTTCCGGCCGGCCGATGAACATGTTCTGGAGCATCTGCTCGATCGTGGCGGGCGAGCGAGAGTAGCCGATGAAGTAGGTCCCGTACTCGGCCGTCCCGACGTGGCCGAACGGCATGTTGTCGCGGACGATCTTGATCTCCTGGCCGTTCTCGGTGATCGTGTTCAGCGCGTTGTGCGCCGACGTGGGCTTCACCGAGTCGTCCAGCTCGATGTCGGCCAGTTTCGTCCGCCCGATGACGTTCTCCTGCTGCTCGGTCGTGAGCGCGTTCCAGGCGTCCAGGTCGTGCAGGTATTTCTGCACGATCACGTAGCTGCCGCCCGCGAAGGCCGGATCTTCACCACCGATGATCACCGAGTCGTACGCCAGCCGCCCGTCGGGGTTCTCGGTCCCGTCCACGAAGCCGAGCAGGTCGCGGTGCTCGAAGTAGCGGAAGCCATGCACTTCGTCGGCCACGATGACCGCGTCGCCGAGCCGTGCCATGATCTGGATGGCCAGCTCGAAGCACAGGTCCATGCGGGCGGACCGGATATGGAACAGCAGGTCACCGGGAGTGGCCGGGGCGACCCGGCCGCCGGCCCGGAACTCCACGAACGGGTGCAGTCCGGCCGGTCTCGTCCCGCCGGCCAGCCGGTCCCACGCCGCCGCCGAGATGCCGGCCACGCAGGTCAGGTAGTCCTCGGTGCCGCGGAACCCCACCGCGCGCACCAGCGCGGCCAGGTCCCCGCACAGACCGCGGGCCGTCTCGGCGTGGTCCGGTCCCGGCTTGACCACCACCACCAGGAAGATCGCGGCGCCGGTCAGCGGCGACAGGATCGCCTGCGGCTCAGCGTCGAGGGATCCGGCCGCATCGGTGGTCACTCGACTATCTTGCACCAGCCTGGTACCGACCGTCGGCCAGACCCCGGCCGGCGACATATTCACAGAACGGGCTGTCGTCGAGCACAGCGGCCGCGATAAGGCGCGGCTGGTCGGCCGCGACCACGAGTCACCGGTCGGGCCTGGGCGCCCCGGGACGGCTCGTTATGGATCTCACATGCGGGTTGGCATGCGGTCGTCTAGTTGCCGGGCCACGCGGCCCCACCCCTGCCGCTGGCGGCCGGCCACCTCGGGCGGGAGCAGCGAGTGGCGGATGGTCATGAGCGTCTGGTCGTCGCCGTGCGGGCGCAGGACGACGGTCACGACGCTTTCCAGGTCCGGCTCGGGCCAGGCCGAGCACTTCCAGGTGAAGCTGAGCTGGTGCGGGCGCCGCAGGTCCAGGTAGGTCCCGGTGACCTGCAGCGCGAAGCCCTCGTCGTCGATGTCGATCCGCAGGCGCCCGCCCACCCGCGGGTCAAGCTCGATCTTGGTGGGCCGGGCGGGGCGCGGGCACATCCACTCGGCCATCCCCTCGGCGTCCAGCCACTCGTCGTAGACCACGTCCGGCGGCGCCGGCAGTACCCGCCGCACGACCGCCGTCGTGGGCTCGGCCCCACCGGTCACCGGCGGCGGTTCCGGCGGGCGAGCCGGGCGGCGAGCGCGTCGGCGCGGCCGGACCAGAACGCGGTCTGCTCCCCGATCCAGGCTTCGGCCAGCCGCAGCCCGTCGGGCTGCACCGACAGCCAGTGCTCTCGGCCGCGTACCTCGCGCCGGATCAGGCCCGCCGCCTCCAGCACGCCCACGTGCCGGGACACGCCAGCGAACGACATCGGCAGCGGCCGGGCCAGGTCGCTGATCCGGGCGTCGCCGACGCGCAGCGCGACCAGCAGGGCCCGCCGGGTAGGGTCGGCCAGCGCGGCGTACGTCCGGTCCAGCACCTCATCTTCAACCACCTTGTTGACCTTACCGGGTGGCCGTGATATTCAACATACTTGTTGAATGATAGGGTCGGGAACCTGGAGGCCAAGTGGACGAGCACGCGGTGGTACCGGCGCAGGACTGGATCAGCGCCCGCAAGGCGCTCCTGGCCAAGGAGAAGGAATTCACGCGGCTGCGCGACGAGCTGGCCCGGCAACGGCGTGACCTGCCGTGGGAGGCGGTCACCAAGGAGTACTTCTTCGAGGGGACGGACGGGACCAGGAGCCTGCCGCAGCTCTTCGACGGGCGGAGCCAGCTGATCGTCTACCACTTCATGTTCCCGCCCGAGTGGGACGACGGCTGCCCGCACTGCTCGTTCTGGGCCGACAACTTCAACGGCACCATGGAGCACCTGCACGCCCGCGACGTGACCATGGTCGCCGTGTCCCGGGCGCCCTTCCCCAAGCTGGCCGGGTACGCCAAGCGGATGGGCTGGAGCTTCCCGTGGTTCTCGTCCTCCGGCACCGATTTCAACCACGACTTCGGTGTCGCGTTCACCCCCGGGGAACTGGCCGGCGGCACGGCCGTGTACAACTACGGCTCGACCGAGCCCGGGTTCGCCGACCGGGAGGGCGTCAGCGTCTTCTACGCCGACGACGGCGGGCAGGTGTTCCACACCTACTCGGCCTACGCGCGGGGCATCGACATGCTGAACGGCGCCTACCACTACATCGACCTGGTGCCGAAGGGGCGCGACGAGGCCGGCCACGACAACCCCCAGTACTGGGTGCGCCGCCACGACGAATACGGGACCTGACCCCGGCCTGGTCAGGTGTTCACTGCCACTGGCGGCGGTGATCGGCTGGCGGTCATGCGGCGTTCACGGCGTGGCGCAAGCCTGTCGGCATGACTCACGATGACTCATCCCTGACCCGCCGGCAGGTACTGGCGGCGGGCGGCACCGGCCTGCTGGTCGCCGCGGGCCCGGTCTCCGTCCTGGGGTCGGCGCGCCCCGCGTCGGCGGCGTCCGAGGGCGCCGGCGGCACCCCGGAACAGATTCATCTCACCTGGGGTGCGGACCCGGCCAGGAGCGTCACCGTTTCCTGGGCGTCTCCCGCCCCGGCCGTCCGCCCGCGGGTGGCACTCCGGCCCGGGCCGGCCGGCCGCCCGGGCCGCATCGTCCCGGCCACGGCACGCACCTACACCGACGGCCTCAACGGCGAGACCGTCTGGACCTACCACGCCGAGATCAGCGGGCTCGCGCCTGCTGGAACGTACTCCTACACCGTGACCGCGGACAACGACAGCGCGGAGCCGTTCACGTCCAGCTTCACCACCGCCCCGCGCGGCCGGGCGCCGTTCCGGTTCACCAGCTTCGGCGACCTGGCCACGCCGAACACGCGGTGGGTGCTCTCCTACGGCCAGAGCGCCTACGCGGTCGCGGCGGTCGAGTCGTTCCGGCCCCTGTTCCACCTGCTCAACGGCGATCTGTGCTACGCCAACCTCAACCCGGCCGTCCAGCCGGAGGTGTGGCGGGATTTCGGCAACAACAACCAGGCCTCGGCAGCCAGCCGCGTCTGGATGCCGTGCCTGGGCAATCACGAGGTGGAGTTCGACAACGGGCCGCAGGGATTCACCTCCTACCTGACCCGCTACCGGCTGCCGGACAACGGCGTGCCCAGGTTCCGCGGGCGCTGGTACTCGTTCCAGGTGGGCTCGGTGCTGTTCGTCTCGCTCGACGCCGACGACGTGATCTACCAGGACGCGGCCGCGTTCGTGGCCGGGCCCGCCGCGCTCACTCCGGCCGCCAGCACCGGCAACCCGCCCATCGAGCCGGGCACGTCGTTCTACATCCGGGGCTATTCGGGCGGCGCGCAGACCGCCTGGCTGAAGCGGACGCTCGCCGCCGCCCGCCGGGACCCGTCGATCGACTGGATCATCGTCCAGATGCACCAGATCGCGTGCTCGTCGTCGGCCACGGGCAACGGCTCGGACCTCGGGATCAGGCAGGCCTGGCTGCCGTTGTTCGACCGGTACCAGGTCGACCTGGTGCTCAACGGCCACGACCACGACTACGAGCGGTCGTTCCCCTGCCGGGGCTTCGACAGCATGGCGGGCACGGAGGTGGCGACCGGCGCGCCGGTGCAGACCATGCGGCCGCGCCCGGTGACCACCGAGGACACCGGCGTGTTCGACACCAGCCAGGGCACGGTCCATCTCGTCCTGGGCTGCGGGGGGACCGACGCCAACCTCGACGACTACGGCGTGGACACCGCGGACGGGATGCGCCGGGCGAAGGTCTTCACCAAGCCGAACCGGCCCGTCCCGGCCTCGACGGCGGGCGTGTTCACCCGGCCAGCTGCGGACGCCGTGGAAGACGCCCCGTGGTCGGCGAAGCGGGACCCGTCGACCGGCTACGGGATCGCGGTGTTCGACGTGGACCCGGGCGTGCCGGGCGGGATGACCAGCATCAAGGTCACGCACTACCACGCGGCGGGTGCCGACCCGGTCAACCCGGCGACCGGCGAGGCCGGGGCCCCCACGCCCGACTACACCGAGTTCGAGACGTTCACCCTGACGCGGCCGCGTTCGGACCGCTCCGGCCGCGCCCTGGCCGCGCCGCAGCGGGCAGGTGCCCGGAGCGGCTGAACGCGGGCTTGATCCGGCCTGGGCATATGCTCTGAGCGGCGCGTTTAACCAGTTCGCGTTGAACCAGGGGAGACGCGCCGTCGTGACAACGGGTATGAACGTGAGCATGGACGTGGGCACGAACAACAGGTCGCATCGGTCGCAGCGGTCGTGGCAGCTGCTCGGGCTCCGGCTGGCCGGGTCCGGGCTGCTCATCGCCACGGGCGCGATCCACCTCGACCTGTACCTGACCGGCTACCGGACGATCCCGGTGATCGGCTGGCTGTTCCTGCTGCAGGTGATCGCCGCCTTCGTCCTCGCCGCGGCCGTCGGGCTGCTCGGCAGCAGGCTCGCCGCTGCGGCGGGCGCCCTGTTCGCCCTATCTACCCTGGGCGGGTACCTGCTGTCGATCTGGTTCGGCCTGTTCAACTTCCGCGAGGTCCGCACCACCGCCGGGATCGTCGCCGGGGTGATCGAGGTTGCGGCGTTCGCGGTGCTGGCCCTGCTGGCCCTGGCTCCGGGGTCGCAGCACGCGCAGCGCGGTCCGATGATCATCAGGCTGCGGGCCGACCTGCCCGCCGTCCTGGCCGTGATCGCCGGCGTGTCCGTCGTCTCCCTGGTGCTGCTGGGCACGGCCGCCGCCGGGGCGGGCTCCGCGCCCAGCGCTGCCTCGTCGGGCCCGGCTTCCGCGACGTCCGGCGCGACGCTGAAGGCGGCCCAGGTCAAGGGCGTGACCGTGGTCACCAACGCCAAGGGCTTCACGCTGTACTGGTTCGCTCCGGACACCCCGACCAAGTCGGTCTGCAACGGGTCTTGCGCCGCGTACTGGCCGCCCGTGCTGGGCGCCCAGAAGGCGGGCCCGGGCGTCACCGGCAAGCTCGGCACGATCAAGCGGGCCGACGGCTCGACGCAGGCCACCTACGACGGGCACCCGCTGTACCTCTACATCGGCGACAGCGGCCCCGGCCAGAACAACGGCAACAACATCAACCTGAACGGCGGCTTCTGGCACGAGGTGAAGGCCTCGGGCTGACCCCGGTGCGGGGCAGCGTCCACCCCATCGCGGTCAGGTGGCGGTGATCAGGCCGGCGCGGCGACGCTCAGGAAACGAGCAGGGGCAGCAGGTAGCGGATCCGGGTGCGCAGTTCCCTGGCCGTGGCCCGGAATGCGTCCAGGTCGGGCGGGTGCGCCTGGGCCGGGTTCGGGATGCTCCAGTGCACGGCTGCCGGCGCGACCGGCAGCTCACCGCAGTTCTCCCGGGCGCGGTCGCAGAGCGTGATCACGCGTGAGAAGCTGTGCCCGGCGAAGGCGTCCAGGTGCGTCGCCTGGTGGCGGCTGATGTCCACGCCGTGCTCGGCCATGGCGGCGACGGCGAGCGGGTGCAGCGGGCCGGGAGTAATGCCCGCGCTGCGGGCCCTCAACCGCCCGGCACCCAGGTGGTTCAGCCAGCCCTCGGCCATCGGCGACCGTGAGCTGTTGCCGGAGCAGATGAACAGGAGCTCGGGCTGCCGGGGACTGCGGCCCGGCCCGGGAGGATCGGCCGCGCCGAAGGTGACGTCCGGCCGCCCGAAATGGGCCAGGGAAGGGTGAATGCTGGCCGCCATCCCGATGACGGCCTGCCCGACGGCGTCCAGGTCCAGCACATAGTAACTGTCCCGGCCATCGGCCGTGCTGCGCCGCACGCTGACCAGACCCGCGTCACGCAACCGCGCCAGGTGATACGAGACCAGGCTGGGCGCCTGTCCGGTGCTGGACACGAGCTCGCTGGTCCGCAGGTCACCCGGGACGAGCAGGCGCACGATCGTCCAGCGCAGGTCGTGCGCGAGCACGCCCAGCACCTCGGGGGATGACGCCATGGCCATGGCCCATTATGACAAACTGAGTTGAATAGTTTGCTTCTCCTTGGCTGACCGGAAGGAAGCTGGCGATGCAGGCCGCTGATCCCGGCGGGCGGCGGATCGAGCCGCCGGCACCGTCCGGGCCGCCTCCCGCCGGGCCGCCTCCCGCTGGGCCGCCGCCACCGGCCGGCGGGTCCGCGCCGCCTGCCGAGGCGCCGCCCCAGCCGCCCGGCGGGTCCGCGCCACCAGCCCAGGCGCTGCCTGCCGAGGCGCCGCCCC
>Ga0126381_100001424_pt1 | contig 25747 bp, 25 predicted proteins | sample PanSoiMetPlot_28_FD_96465 | JGI IMG/M metagenome (GOLD analysis project Ga0126381, IMG submission 96465) | Tropical forest soil microbial communities from Panama - MetaG Plot_28 | ecosystem: Environmental > Terrestrial > Soil > Tropical forest > Bulk soil | place: Panama | collected 2016-02-17
ATAGCTCTGTAAGTACATTAATTGATGTCTCCGCCACAAATTTCTGTATAGCTCGACCGGCTGACACACTGGCGGTGGTGAGCGGCCGAAACGCAAGGATGAACGCGATGGCTTGACCACCAAGCCTGACCACAACGAGTCCGGACGACGGCCGATTGAGGCGGACAGGCGATGGGTTCATTCCCAGGCCAGCGACGATAACCGACAACGTGAACGTACTTTGCAAGCAGAGGGTCTTGGCGGGGGACCAGTAGCAGCCAGCAAGACGGCCGTGCCGTCCGCGTGCCAGAACGGGGCCGGAACCACCGACATCGGGCGGAAGCGAGACGATAAGAGATCCAGCGCCCACTAGGGTCTCGGCCGCTGGTGAGGGTGGGGGAGAAGATCTCCTAAGCGGTAGGCCGCGCGTTCGAGTCGCGCTCGGGGCGCAGGTCATTCAGCAGATCCAGTAGAGGAACTACGGTTTCGTGCCCTCCGCGTGCCCGATGGCATACGCGATCCGTTGGACTTGGACAAGGTGAACGCCCGGCAGACCGGCAGCGGCCAGAGCAGGAAGCCGCCGCCGGATCGGGCCGAACGGCTGCTGCCCTAAAAGGGCGCGTCCTACGGCGGATGTGCGAGGAATGGCTAATGAGATTCGGATCCTGCATAATGACCACATGTCACGACGGCTAGAGCAGCGCAGCCTGTGGCGGTACGCCCTCATCTGGTGGGTGTCCACGATGGCTATCTTCCTGGGCGGGATGGCAATATTGGCAGCCCTTCGCCACGGCGCACCTGTGGATCTAGCGTCGGTGATCTGGACCTTCTGCGTCTCAACCCTGATGACCGTGGTCGCCACATGGCGCCGCCAGCAGCGGCAGGATGCGAAACACGGTGGATGAGTGGGTATCGAGTCGGCATCCGCCGTCGTCTGACCGAGGCCAGCCAGCCGAGTAACCAACTGAGTAACAACGCCTGCCAGCGGCCACAAGCACCAGCACCAGCACGACGAGGCCAGCAGACCGAACCCGGAGAAAGACCCGTCCGACTCCGGGTGAACCGAAGGCCGCCGAATCACACCAATTCCGCGCGGGACGGCCTGACGCATTACGGTTAGATGGCTTCATGCCCCCTAGAGCAGTCACCCCGTGCGTTCCTGCACACGCTGCCCGTTTTTGCGCCGATTGCGGCTACCCGTTCAGAACGCCCGACCGAGCGACTAATTGCAGCGCGCCTAACGCTTGCCAGAGAAGGCTGCTCGACGCGCGGACGCTGGACGGTCTCAAGAAGCGGTTGCAAGTGACACAGGTGGCCGATCCATACGAAGAATTCCTGGGCGACGAGATCGCTCACGGCTGGCTGCGCCTGCACTACCCTCTCCTCGACCTTCGAGTGTGGGAGCCGCACAAGCAACTTGAGGAAGAGTAACCCCGTGCCATTCGCGTGCCAGAACGAAGTGGAAACCACGGACATCAAGCGGCACCAGGACGACGAAGAAACTGGCCCTGATCACGACCCGGCCCCTGCTTACAGGCGCAAGTGCGAGAGCTGTGCGCCGTGGCCACTCGCAGCCAGGGCGATGGTGAGGGCGAAGAGCATGGCGAACAGAATCACCACGAGAACCCCTGTAGCCCGGCTCACTTGGCGTTGCTTCTTATGAGGGTGCAAGTGCGCCTTGTTACTCATTACGTTCCTCCATGGGAACGGCAGCGATCCAATCGTAGATGATTCGGGGTGAGCGGCAAGCGCCCAGCGGCATCCGGATGACAGGCGGTCTCCAAGCAGTCACGCGGCGTCCACGAATCCGACCGCCAGCCACAAGATGCCGCGCCGACGGACCATGGCGATGACGCTGATCCACTGAGGTGACCAGCGCTCGTGCACGGCTGATCGCACTTGGCAGCGACCGGCCGGGTAGGCCGGTAGGAATCTAAGACGGTACCGAGCTGATCTATGACTCCGCAGGTCAGAAAGGGGCAGGCTGGGGGCCTGGCGACTTCGAATTTTGTATCCTTTTGCGGTGAGTTCCAGAGTCAAGCGGCATACCGCGATATGGGGTGGCCTTCTCGCGGGCCTCGGTCTGGGCTCATGCCTGGCGTGGTCGTTGAACATCTTCGAGATAGCCCACCCGCAGTTGGGCGTTACCTGCGACGGAAGTGGCTGCGACACAACGCTCTACCCGGACATGGCGCTGACAGTATTCGCACTTCTCTTCTTCAGCGGCGCGTTCGGCCTCGGGCTCGGCCTAATGGCGTCGGTGCTGATCCGCAATGAGGATGTGCGGCAAGGCGGCACGGCAACCGCCGCGGACCCAGCCGACGCCGCAAGCTCGCAGGCTATCCGGCCACCAGGACGAACGATTTTTGGTTTTGTGCGCGGACGCTGACCGCGGACGCTGACCGCGGTTGCTCGCATCGAGAGGCGTGCCCGTGCCCGAGGTTGTGCTTGAGACGGGTCGCCTGCTGCTGCGGCCTTGGCGGGTAGCCGAGGCTGTCGTCCTGCGTGAGCTATGGACCGAACGTGATCCACGAGTGCCGCCGCATCGCCGAATCGACCCGGAAGGACACCCCACGGTTACAGACCTCGAGGACTGGATCCGCACGAACCAGCCATCGCCGATCGGGCTGCTAGCGGTCGAACGGAAGGCCGCTCGTGACGTCATCGGCTACTGCGGGCTGATTGACAGCGGACGAGGACCGGATAGGGAACCAGAACTGGCGTTCGAGCTGCTGCGCCGAGTCTGGCGCCAGGGATACGCCACCGAGGCCTCGTTGGCGGTTCTGGACTGGGCGAGATCGTCTGGGTACGAACGTCTGTGGGCCACGGTCCGGGAGTGGAACACCGCTTCTCGCCGCGTGCTGGCCAAGGTCGGGTTCACCGAAACCGAGCGGAAGGAACTGGACGCCACCTACGGGAACAACCTGTTCACAACGAGACGGCTCTGAACCGGAGTGAGAACTCAGATCGACTGGACCGACATCCGACCGTCCAGGTGACCACGAACTACCCGTCCAGGTGACCACGAAGTGGCCGTCCAAGTGACGACGCAGATCGGCGCTCGCGGTGGACCGCTACCCGCGGACCGGCTTAACTGAAGCCCGGCGACGTGCGCGCCTGAGCGCGACTTCGCTGCGTATAGCCCGCTTGCGGGCCCGGTGTTCCGCGCGCACCTCGCTGTCGCGCTCGCGCGACAGTTTGGCCTCCTCGAGGACGTTGAGCTCGATCGCCTCCCGCAATGTGTGCGCGGCGGCAGACCGGACATTCTTGTCTGGGTCAGTGTCGGCCAGCAGCGTCAGCTCGTCCTTGAGTGCGTGCAGCAGCTCAAAAGTGCCATGGCACGGGCAAGCCGACCGCGCGGCGAGCGCCCGAACTCGCGAGTCGGGCGAGCCAAGCAGCATGCGGACTCGCGCCACGTCGGCGTGCATAGCTGTAGCGTCCGCCCGGACCCGGCTTGAGACAAATGGTTTAACGGAGTTTCGCAGTTCTGCGGCTGGCTACAGTCCGTGCGGACCTCTTGCGGCTCGATTGCGGGCTGACGCGGGAGGTGAGCATAATCGTTACGAACAGATGTTTGTCGTAACTGTCGTTATAGCAACAGTTAAGACAAACATTTCGACTAAATGATCTTGGCCTGATACAGTATGGCCCTTGTGGCCGCCATGCCGCCGAAGTCAGAGCCGCGCACATGACCCGCCGGGAACGGCAAGCCCCTCAGCCCGGCAGCACCGAACTCGCCTGCTCGATGATGCGGCTACGTATCTGCCGCACATCCGTCAGCAGGTAGAACGCCCGGTATTTGAGACGTATCGTGAGAGTGTGGGCCTGGCCACCCTGTAACTACTCGGCAGGAGCGAGTGAATGCTGACCGCTATCGGGAGGGTCTCGTCGCGTGACATCGTCTTTCCCGGCTCTGGGGTGTTCGTGCTCGTCGTCCTCTTGCTGATCGTGCTGATCTTCGTACGCGTGTACGCAAAGGGAAGCCGAACCGGGCAGACTGCGCGCCGGTCTAGGCGGCAAACCGTACACCGTGCCGATCACGTGCCCGAACGAGGCGAGAACCACGGACGTCGAACGGTATCAAGGCGACGACCGAACAGGCCGTGACGGGAAATCGCCAGATCAGGACGGCTGTGGCGTTAGCTCGGCGCACGCGCGCAGGCTGGCGTAGTAGGCAGCGGCCTGACGAGCGGCGGCACCCTGGTCGGGGATCGGCTGGCCTGTTCCGGAGACGACGGCGGGGACGAACCTCGCGGTCAGCGGTGCGTGCGGATGCAGCGTCAGTTCCAGGACGCCGGTGGATGTGCTGAACGAGTGTTCCCACCACAGGAAGTTGCCCATGCCGTAAGCGACGAAGGTGCGGCCGAGCCAGCCGGAGCCCTGCAGCATGTGCGCGTGGGCGCCGATGATGATGCTGGCTCCGGCGGCGGCGAGTTGGTGTGCCAGCGACAACTGGTCCGGGTTCGGGCAGGCCTCGCCTTCCGTGCCCCAGTGCATGAAGACGATTACCACGCTGGCCAGCCGCTTGGCCGACCGCACCGCGGCCAGGGTGTGGCGCAGGTCGATCGCGTTGGCCTCGCCGGGCCGCGTATCAGTCGCCACCCAGGACGCGGCGAGCTCAGCGACTTGCGAGACGCCGATGATGGCGATCGTGACGCCCTTGATCTTGAGGACGTATGGCGCCCAGGCCGCCGCTGCGTTGACCCCGATCCCGACATAGGGGAACCGTGCGGCCCTGGCCGCCGCGAGCGTGTCGGCGAGCCCGGCCTGCCCGTAGTCCAGGACGTGGTTGTTAGCCATCGTGACAAGGTCGACACCGGCGTCGCGCAGTGCGGTGAACGCGGTCGCCGGGGTGCGGAAGTGGTAGGTCTTGGGCTGCGGCGTCCCGCCGCCGGTGACGGCCGTCTCCAGGTTCAAGGCGGTGAAGTCAGCTGATCGCAGTACGGCGGTGATCGGGCCGAACGCCGTGGCCGGGTCGGACAGCAGCAGCCGCGTCCGCCCGGCGAAGTTGACGTCCCCGGCGAACGCCAGCGTGATGCTGCTGCTCGCAGCGGTGCGCGTGTGGCGGTGCCGTTCCGCCAGGCTGACCTGGTGCGGCGCGGCCCGGCTGCTCGCGGCCTTGGTCGTGGGTGTGGTCGCAGGTGTGGACGGGGCCGTTGACGTGCAGGCCGCGCCGGTAAGCAGGGCAAGACCACAGCAAGTGACGGCGAGCACCCGGTTGATCACCACAGGTACAGCCTAGGCGTCGAACCGCGTATCGCGCCGTGACTTCCCGATGGCGAGTCCACTGCCTGGCGGGCGCGTGAATCGAGCCTCCCGCACGTCCCTGCGGCATAGCGCCCGCCTTGAAACACGTCGGCACGCGGGGCCGATGTGCTCGGCGGGGCTGAGGTCAACTGCGGGGGCACAACGCGGTGCGGAACAGAAGCCGCCGAGTTAATTATCCGCAAGCCCATAGCTACGCTTGCGGCGTGGCCAGATTTCGGGTGGAGCGACCGAAGGGTGTTGCCGAGCTCCTAGGTTCGCTGCAACAAACGGCTCTGATCACTTTCATCGCGCTCAAGCTGGCAGGGGTCGTTACCTGGTCATGGTGGTGGGTGCTGTCACCGCTGTGGATCGGCGGCGTTGTCCTTGCGCTGCTCGTCGGCGGTCTGACCATCTTGTGGTGTCTGGGTCGCTGGCCGGTGTCCTTGGTGGACTCGCTGCGCTGGCGAAGATCCCGGTAGCCGTATCACCGCTCAGGCCGGACCAGGATCTGGAAGGCGCTCCCGTCGGTCGTCGCGGCGAAGCTGCTCACCTGGCGGAAACCAAGCGACGTGACCACCCGAAGCGCCCGCGTGTTGAAGCTCGCCACGGTCACCCGGAACGCGCCGGGGGCGAACCGGCGGCGGCCGAACTCGAGCCCTGCCGTGATGGCCGGGCGGCCGAGCCCCTGTCCGGTCAGCGAGGGCCGCAGGCCGCCACCAGTGTCAAGCGCCGAATCGTCGTATGTCCCGCCTGGCACCTGCCCGTCAGCCCCGAACGAGCGGAAACCGATCAACGTGCCCGATGACACCAGTGCGAAGAACCCGTTCTCGGGATCAAGGAAGAATGACGGCTCGGCGCCGGCCAGATCGTAACAGTCGTACGGAGCCGGGTACCGCCAGGTCACGATGTCTGCCGCGTAATCGGCGGTCATCGCTACGACGCGCATATCGACGTCCACGCCCCTATCTTCACGTGTCAAGCGCGGCGGGCAGTACCGTTTTAACCTGTGCAGACCTTCGATGACGTCGCCAGGCTCGCCACCGCACTGCCTGAAGTGACCGAAGGCGAGGACAAGCACCGGCACGGCCACCGGACCTGGGAGGTCGGCGGCAAGGCGTTCGCCTGGGAGCGCCCCTTCAGCAAGGCGGACATCAAGAGGTTCGGGGATCAGACACCGCCGGACGGCCCCATCCTCGCCGTTCGCGTCGCGGACCTGGCCGAGAAGGAGGCCGTCCTGGCCGCGAACCCCGACGCCTTCTTCACGATCCCGCATTTCGACGGCTACAGCGCGGTCCTCATCCAGTTGCCGAAGGTCACTGCGGCGGCGCTCAAGGAAGCGATCGTTGACGGCTGGCTGGCCTGCGCACCGCGAGCGCTCGCCGATCGTTACGCGAACAAGCTGGGCCGACAGGATTCGTAGGCCGCCTCACGCGTCTGCATGCGGGAACGTTTCCGGGCAGCAGTGCCCTCGTGGACGCGAGCGAGACGGCTGACACGACGGCACCGGCGCCCCCTGTCTATGTCGGCTACCGGCTAAGTGACGTTCCGGCGGCTCGGCGACGGTTAGTCAAGTGTTCATATAGTGAGACGTAATTGATCAGATAATAAGACCCTCATACGATTGCGGCATGCCTGAAGACGTCTATACCCACGGTCATCACGAGTCGGTACTGCGCTCACATCGCTGGCGGACGGCGGAGAACTCCGCCGCGTACCTGCTGCCGGAACTCAAGCCGCACATGCGGATCCTCGACGTTGGGTGCGGGCCCGGCACGATCACCGCCGATCTCGCCGAGCGAGTTCCGCTGGGGCGAGTGACCGGCATCGACACCGCGCCGGGCATCGTCGAGCAGGCACGCGAGCTAGCCACGGACAGGGAGAATCTCGACTTCACGACCGGCGACGTCTACGCCCTCGACTACCCGGACGACACGTTCTGCGTGGTGCACGCCCACCAGGTCCTGCAGCACCTGACCGACCCGGTAAGAGCGTTGGGCGAGATGCGCCGCGTCTGCGCGCCCGGCGGGCTGATCGCGGCACGCGACGGCGACTACGGCGCCATGATCTGGTACCCGGCCTCCCCTGTCCTCGATGACTGGCTCGACTTGTACCACCGGGTAGCCCGCGGCAACGGCGGCGAACCCGACGCGGGCCGCCGACTGCACGCGTGGGCCAGGCAGGCGGGCCTGACGAACATCACCGTCTCGTCTTCCACCTGGACGTTCGCGACCACAGATGAACGAGCGTGGTGGGGTGGCCTGTGGGCCGACCGCACGGTTAACTCGTCCTACGCGGCCAACGCCATCGACGGGGGCCATGCCACGCGCGCCGAACTGGACCGGATCGCGGCCGGCTGGCGCGCTTGGGCCGCACACCAAGACGGATGGTTCGCCGTTGTGAACGGAGAGATCCTGTGCCGGGTGACCTGAGCCAGTGCTAGGCACGGCGGCGGGGGTCGGCCTACGCTGCCGCTTATGGGCAGTTACGAGGACGTCTTCCGCCGCAGCCTAACCGACCCCGCTGGCTTCTGGGCCGAGGCCGCCCGCGCGATCGACTGGTACAACGAGCCGGAAACCATCCTGGACGACAGCAACCCGCCGTTCTACCGGTGGTTCCGCGGCGGCACGCTGAATACCTGCCACAACGCTCTTGACCGCCACGTCGCGGGCGGCCGGGCGGGCCAGCAGGCGCTCATCTACGATTCCCCGGTCACCGGCACCAAGCGCCGGTACACGTTTGAAGAGCTCGCAGACGAGACGGCGAGGTTCGCCGGCGTCCTGGCCGGCCTCAACATCGTCAAGGGCGATCGCGTCGTCATCTACATGCCGATGATTCCCGAGGCCGTGGTGGCGATGCTGGCCTGTGCGCGGCTCGGCGCGGTGCACTCGGTGGTGTTCGGCGGGTTCGCGGCGCACGAGCTCGCGGTGCGGATCGACGACGCCCGGCCCAAGCTGATCGTGTCCGCGTCCTGCGGCATCGAAGTCGCCCGGGTCATCGAGTACAAGCCGATCCTCGACAAGGCCATCGAGGAGGCCGTGCACAAGCCCGAGGCCACGGTCATCGTGCAGCGTCCGCAGGCAGCCGCCGACATGGGTGAGCGGGACCTGGACTGGCACGAGCTGATGGCGGCCGCGCGGCCGCACCCGTGCGTGCCAGTTGCCGCGACCGACCCGCTCTACATCCTGTACACCTCGGGCACCACGGGAAAGCCCAAAGGTGTCGTCAGGGACAACGGCGGGCACGCGGTCGCGCTCGCCTGGTCGATGCGGAACGTCTACGACATGAATCCCGGCGAGGTGTTCTGGGCGGCGTCCGACATCGGCTGGGTGGTAGGCCACTCCTACATCGTCTACGCGCCGCTGCTCGCGGGCTGTACCACGATCCTTTACGAGGGCAAGCCCGTCGGCACGCCTGACGCGGGCGCGTTCTGGCGGGTTGCCACGGAGCACAAGGTGAAGGCGCTGTTCACCGCGCCGACCGGGTTCCGGGCGATCCGGAAAGAAGATCCCAACGGCGAGCTCATGGCCAGGTATGACCTGAGCGGATTCCAGTACCTTTTCCTGGCCGGTGAGCGGCTCGACCCGGAGACATACCGGTGGGCCGGAGAGCTTCTCGGCGTGCCGGTGATCGACCACTGGTGGCAGACCGAGACAGGCTGGGCGATCGTCGCCGACCCGATGGGCCTGGAGCAGCTTCCCACCAAGCCTGGCTCGCCTACGATGCCCATACCCGGCTACGACGTGCGCATCTTCGACGAGCAGGGTAGCGAGGTGCCGCGCGGCCAGACAGGTCAGATCGTAATCAAGCTGCCGCTGCCGCCTGGATGCCTGCCCACGCTGTGGCACAACGACGAGGGGTTCGCGAACTCGTACCTCAACAGATACCCGGGCTACTACCTGACCGGCGACGGCGGTTATCGCGACACGGACGGTTACCTGTACGTCATGGGCCGGACCGACGACGTGATCAACGTCGCCGGGCACCGGCTGTCCACCGGCGAGATGGAGGAGGTGCTTGCCAGCCATCCGGCGGTCGCCGAGTGCGCGGTCTTCGGAGTGAACGACGAGCTCAAGGGCGAAGTCCCGCGCGGATTTGTAGTCCTGAAAGCGGGGGTCGCCGCCGACCCGGATGCTCTCGCGGCCGAACTCGCCGCGATGATCCGCGCGAGGATCGGCGCCATCGCCACGCTGAGCAGGCTCGATGTCGTGCCAGGCCTGCCCAAGACCCGGTCAGGGAAAATCCTGAGGAAGACCATGCGCGGAATTGCCAACGGCAAGGACGAGCCGGTTCCCTCCACCATCGACGACCCCGCTGTCCTGGAAGGACTTCGTCCTATTCTTCTCCGGAACGCTCCTGGCCGTCTCTCCTGAGCCACCTGCTGAGTTCGCGGGCCAGGCCATCTCGCTCGGCCATCACCTCGGCGAGCCGTGCGACGAGCTGGTCGCGCTGCCTGGTGGCCTCGGCCAGCTCCTGCTCTAGTTCGATGATCCGTCGGATGGCGGACATCGTCATGCCCTGATCGGCCATGGTGGCGACCTGCCGGATGATCCGGATCTCCACCCGGGTGTAGCGGCGCTGGCCCCCGGCCGAACGCTGCGGCGAGACAACCTGGAACTCATCGACGCGACGCAGGAACGCCTGCTTGACGGCGAGCATGTCCGCGACCTGCCCCACCGTGTACAAGGGGATTGTCTCGTCTTCGAACGGCTCCATTTTTCCTCCCCGCTCGCCTCCGGGGCGCCTTAGCGCGCCGTCTTCCCTCGTCGCTCAGTCGCTGGCGCTCCCTCGCTCCTCAGTCCAGACGGCACGGCGCCCCTTTGGCTCGCGGGGCTTCCGCGTGGCCTCCGGGGCGCCTGTCGCCGGAACCTACCTTAGCTGGCCAGTTCCTTGGCGGTGCCGACCTCGATCTTGCGGGGCTTGGCCGTCTCGCGGACCGGGATCTTGATCTCCAGCACGCCGTCGTGGTTGGTCGCCTCGATCGCGTCCGCGTCGAGGTTGTCGGACAGCCGCACGCGGCGGGTGAAGCTGCCGTACAGCCGCTCGCGGACCACGTGGGACTCGCCTTCGCCGCGGGTCTCCTCGCGGGTGGCGCTCACGGTGAGCACACCGCGCTCGACGGTTACGTCGATCTTCTCAGGGTCGACGCCTGGCACGTCGAACCGCAGGACGAGCTCGCCGTCGCGCCGGACGGTGTCCATCGGCAAAGCCGGCCCGAAGGTCGTGCCGAAGCTGCCGGGGCCGAAGGTCCGCCGCACGAGCCGGTCGAAGTCCCGCGTGATGGGGTCCAGAGTTGTCAGGTACATCGCTGCCTCCTAGGAGGGCAGCCACCCTGGCCTCACCCTCCGCTACTAAGAAACCTACAACTGAAGTTATATGTTCCTTGGGATCATGATGTCAAATAACATGCAGGTCGGTGGGGTAGCCCAGGTTCAGGCGATACCCTCGGAGCATGGCCATCCGCCCGATCAGGCTCTTCGGTGACCCGGTGCTTCGCACCGCCGCCGACCCCGTCACCGACTTCGACAAGCAACTGCGCAACTTGGTCAAGGACCTCACGCAGACGCTGCGGGACGCGGAGGGCCTCGGGCTCGCCGCGCCGCAGATCGGGGTAGGGCTGCGGGTGTTCGCCTACGCCGTGGGCAGCGAGCGCGGGTACCTGGTGAATCCGGAACTGAACTTCCCCGACGAGGAGGAACAGGACGGCGAGGAGGGGTGCCTTTCGTTCCCCGGCATCTACTTCGACGTGAAGCGACGGCTCAACACCGTGGCGAGAGGCTTCAGCGACAGCGGCGACCCGGTGCAGGTGGTGGGCACCGAGGTGCTCGCGCGCTGCCTGCAGCATGAGACTGATCACTTGGACGGTGTGCTGTTTGTCGACCGGATGGACGTCGCGACCCGTAAGCTTGCGATGAAAGCGATCCGGGAGGCCGATTGGACCGGACCCGTCAGGTTGAGTCCGCACCAAATAACCGACCGCATATTCTGACATCTAGCGCGAACACTCGCGCTCCCGCATAGAGCACAGGAAGCACCAGTAACAAAGCCTCAGTGGGGCATCGGGCGTGTAACGATTCCTTCATGTAGGGTGGGTAGCTTCCCTGCGGGAATGAGCTACGCGGGAGGTACACCGACATGTCGCGAACGGTGCCCAGGGATGCCCGCCAAGAGTGGCCACACGACGACGGGCATAACCATGGGTACGGCGAGGGGCAGAACATACCCGGCAACGGGTACGGCGACATGACAGGATCCGCCGAGGACTACGGCTCTCATGGATACGGCGGCCAGGGTTACGACGGCCAGCCATATGCGGGTCAGGGCTATGCCGGTCACGGCTACGGGGATCAGGGCTACGCCCAGGGGTACGACGCGCAGGGGCACTACAGCCAGGGGCAATACGGCCAGGCGTATGACGGCCAGGCATACGACGCTCACGGGTACGGCACGCAGTCGTTCGGCGGCCAGGACCAGGGGTACGGCCAGTCGGCCGCGCAATACCAGGGGTATGGTCAGCCCCCGACCCAGTACCCCGGCTATGGCGACGCCGGCGGCGCCTACGGCCAGCCCTATGACGGCCAGGGTTATGACAGCCAGGGTTATCAGCAGGGCTACTCCGCCGAGCCAACGCGCCAGTACGAGGGGTACGGCGATCCGCGCGGCGGTCACAACCAGGGGTACCCCGACCAGGGCTACGCCGCGCCCGGGGCCGGTGCCGCCGACCAGGGCTACCAGGATCAGGCGACATGGCGGCAGGGCTCGTACGGCGGGCAGGCGGCCCCGCAGCGCGGTTACCAGGGACAAGGTGGCAGGCCCGGCTTGCCGCCCTCCAGGCCCGGGCGTGGCGGCGGGCCGCTCGGGCCAGGTCAGCGCACGGTGCGCTTCCGTCGGCTGCGCCGGTTCGCGCGGCGTCGGACGGTGCGGGTGATCGGCGCGATCTTCGCGGTGTTCCTCGCCTTCGTGACGTTCTCGGCCGGCCAGGCCGCCTTCAAGAACAACGGTCAGGGCTTCACCGCCAACCTCGCCGAATGGGCACGCGACCACTACCTCGGCCCGATAGTCACGTTCGGCGAGTGGCTGGGCTACAACCCGCCCAAGGTAGGCGGCAAGCCGTCCTTCAGCTACGCCGTGCCCAAGGGCGAGCAGCTCACCACTCCCGCCAAGACAAAGGGCAAGCACAAGGCTAGTTTCGTGCCCGACATCCCGGCGACGGTGAAGTCGCTGGCGGCGGGGACGCCGCTATCTGGTGAGGGCCAGTGGCGCGTGGCCGAGAAGGTGAAGGGCCAGCCCGCGCTCTTGATCACGTTCCTTCGGGACGCGACGTACACCTCCGATTCCAGCGGCATCGCCTCGTTCGACCAGCGGCTGGTCAAGTTCTCGCTGCGTCCCGGCACGGAAGACCCGGGCGCCGCCAACTGGGGCGTGTCGAACTACATCCCGCAAGGCGAGCGCACCGGATTGCTCGCCACCTTCAACGGCGGCTTCAAGCTCGACTCCGCGCGGGGCGGGTTCTACCTCAACGGCATCTACCACGGCTCGCTGGTCAGCGGCTCCGCGGCGATCGTTTACTACAAGGACGGCACCATGAAGATCGGCCAGTGGGGCCGGGACTTCACGATGAACTCCAAGATCGCGGGCGTCCGTCAGAACCTTGAGCTGCTCGTGGATCACGGTAGGGTCTCCCCCGATGCCAACCTGGCCGTGAACACTAGCTGGGGTGCGACGCTCGGTGGCGGGGCATGGGTGTGGCGCTCGGGGATCGGGATCACCAAGGACAACCGGATCGTCTATGTGTACGGTCAAGCGCTGGACGCCAAGGATCTGGCCCTGCTGCTGCAGCGTGCGGGTGTGGTCGAGGGGATGCAGATGGACATCAACCCGGCCTGGATGAAGTTCGACTACTACCAGGCTGACGGCCACCCCAGTGACCCGACACCCATGCCGCTGATGCCTAACCAGCAGCCCAGCCCCTACTCGTACTACACCCCGTCCACCAGGGACTTCACGGCGGTTTACGCCCGGTGACAGTCAACAAGATATGGGCCCCTGGAGAAGACACGGGCCCGCAGCCTCCGGTGCCGGCCGCGGCGGCGATCGCGGTTTCGCCAGCCCGGTGGCTCGTCGCCGTCGTCCGCAGCACCAGGCCCCGGCAGTGGCCGAAGAACCTGCTGGTGTTCGCGGCGCCGCTGGCCGGCGCCACGCTCGGCCGCAACGACGGCTTCGGCTACGCGCTGATCGCGATGTTCGCCTTCGGCTGTGCGTCCGCGGCGGTCTACCTGGTTAACGACGTGGCCGACGTCGAGCGTGACCGGCGTCACCCGGTCAAGCGGAACCGGCCGGTCGCCTCCGGTGCCCTTCCGGCGCAGCACGCGATGGTGCTCGCCGTGCTCGCCGCCGTCGCGGCCGTCGCCGCCGGAATCGTCATCGACGAGCCGTTGCTCGTGCTGACCGCCTCGGCCTATCTGTGCTCGTCGTTCCTGTACTCGGCGCGGCTCAAGCACGTGGCCTACCTGGAGATGCTGCTTGTCGCGTCCGGTTTCCTGCTGCGCGTCCTCGGCGGCGCCGCGGCGACCCACGTCACGCCGTCCAAGTGGTTCCTGCTCGTCTGCAGCCTCGGCGCGCTGGGAGTGGCGGTGGCCAAGCGGTACACCGAGCTCACGAGCCTGGGGGAGGACGCCGTCAGGCACCGGCCGGTAATGCGCTGGTACCGGACCGATGTGCTGCGGGTGGGGCAGATCCTGGTCGGGGTGGGCATGCTGGCGACCTATCTCATGTGGGCGGCCAGCGAGAGGTCGGCCGCCAGTGGCTGGCACCTGGCGAGCGCGCTGCCGCTCGCGGCGGCGCTCATCAGGTTCGGCGTGCTCACCGCGCGCCGCACGGTGCGCCCGGTGGAAGACCTGATCACCAGGGATGCGATCATGCTCTGCTGTGAAGCGGCGTGGCTGATCCTTTTCTGCGCCGGACTCTACGCAGCGTAGGTGGCTGAAATGACGAACAATCACGGCGCTCCCGGTCGGCTGTCCCGGGTTCTGTTGCTCGGCGGCACGAGCGAGATCGGGCTCGCGATCTTGGCCGCACTCGACCTCGCCCCGGACGCGGACGTGATCCTCGCGGGCCGCGACGCGCAGCGGCTCGAGGCGGCCGGCAAGACGCTGAACCGCGCCGTCACGGTGGCGCGCTACGACGCCGTGGACATCGCGAGCCATCAGGCGTTCGCCGACGAGATCTGCGCCGCGGGCGTCCCCGACCTGGTCATCGCGGCGACCGGCATCCTGATCCCGCAGGAGGCCGCGCAGGACGATGTGCGCCTCGCGGCGAACATGATCGAGACCAACTTCACCGGGCATGTCACCGTGCTGCTCGCGTTCGGCGGGCACATGCGCCGCCAGGGAAGCGGCACGATCGTCGTGCTCTCGTCGGTGGCGGCGGTCCGGCCGCGGAAGTTCAACGCCGTGTATGGCGCCGCCAAGGCGGGCCTGGACGCGTTCGCACAGGGTTTCGCCGACGAACTGCACGGCACCGGGGTGCGATTGCTGCTGGTCCGGCCTGGCTTCGTGACAGGCCGGATGACCGAGGGCATGACGCCGGCCCCGATGGCGACCACGCCTGCGGCGGTCGGCGCGGCGGTCGCGGCCGCGCTGCGCGGCAAGAAGTCCACCGTCTGGGTGCCCGCTCCGCTGGCTGGGCTGGCGACGGCGATGCGCTTCGTGCCCCGGCCGGTGTGGCGCAAGATCGAGCGCTGAGAGCTTCCTTTCAGCTATATGTCGCGTTCAGCAGAGTTCGCTCTGGCAGCGCTGCATTGCCTCTGAACAGGGATTGGCGCGGTTCTATGCGGCTACCGCGAGGGTACATTCCCGTGTTGTGCGAGTCCTGGTAGCGGAAGACGACGATAGCCTCGGCGCGGCGCTCGCCGACGGCCTGCGCAACCGCGGCTATGTCGTCGACCTGGTCGGCGACGGTGAGACGGCGCTGTGCTATGCCCGCTGCTACGACTATTCCGTCGCGGTGCTCGACTGGCTCATGCCTGGCCTTTCCGGCATCGAGGTGGTGCGCAGGCTGCGCCGCCGCGGCGCGCGGACTCCGGTGCTGATGGTCAGCGGCAAGGGCACGCCGGAAGACCGGGTGGCCGGCCTGGACGCCGGCGCCGACGACTACATGGTCAAGCCATTCGACTTCGCGGAACTGCTCGCCCGGCTGCGCGCCCTGCAGCGCCGCCCGCCGCACATGCTGCCGCCGCTGCTGGCGATCGGCGACCTTGAGTGCGATCCGGCCTCGCGACAGGTCCGCTTCGGCGACCGGCGCCCGACGCTGACGTCCACCGAACTCGGCATCCTGGAGATGCTGATGCGGTTCTCGCCCGCGGTGGCGGACCGCAGGCAGATCGCGCAGCACGTCTGGACCGACGAGGCCAGCACGTTCAGTTCGAACACGATCGACGTGCACCTGGCCAGGCTGCGCGCCAAGCTCTCTGGCTCGACCGCCCGCATAGAAACGATCCGCGGCATCGGCTACCGGATAGTCGCCGCCTGACCCGAAGTCACCCTGACAGGCCGAGCCCACTTGGGCGCGTCGGGGGCGTCATCGCCGAGCAGTCCGGCCACGACGCGCATTCCCTTCGGTGCGGCGTTCGGCCATGGCGTGTACCCGTCGGTCAGTACCACGGTCAGGGCCGGCCGCGGCCGGAGCGCGTAAGCGGCGGCGATCCCGGCGCCCATGTTCGTGCCCCCGCCGCCGGTCAGCTCGACGTGCCGCGCCGAGGTGACCCGCTGCGCCGGCCCGGCCGCGGCGTCGCAGGCGAGCACCCGTAGTCGCCGGGCCAGCCCGAGCGCGCGCAGCAGGCCCTCCACCTCGGCGAGCGCCATGGTGAGCAGCTCATCGCTCATGCTGCCTGAGGTGTCGCAGACCACGGCGAGCTCGGGCACCGGCCTGCGCAGCGCGGGAAGCACCACGCCGCTCACCGCGCCCGCGCGCCTTGACGGCCGTCGATAGGAGTAGTCGACCGCTCCCGCGATGTCGGCCACGGCCCGCCGCAGCTCCGCGGCGAGCAGCCTGCGCCAGTTCACCTGCGGCGTAAGCACATCGCGGGCCCAGCGCAGCAGCCCAGCCGGTGCCGTGCCGGCTGTCTTGCTGTGGTCGAGGATGTCCTGCGCGACCTGCCGCAGCAGCAGGTCCGCCAGCCATGGGTCGAGCCCGCCCGGTCCTTCATGCTCCCTGGGCAGCCCGTCCGCTCCGCTGCCGCAGTCGTGCCATTGCCGCGGCCGGTCGGCGAGCGGGCCTGGCCGGGACACCCGTCCCTGCAGCAGCGCGTAGTACTCCTCGGCCAGCCTTCCCGGCGCGGCGCCGAAGTCCCGCGGGAGCACCGCCCCGCCCGGCAGTTGCAGCCCGGCGGGGACCAGGTCGTCGTTGATCTCCGCGTCCGCGGCGTCTATCCAGTTCGCGGAGTCGTCCTCGGTGACCCCATACGCCCCGGCGCGTTCTGAGTGATTCCTGAGCAGGTGGCAGACATGGTGCACGAGCAGGCTGCCAAGCTCGGCGGGTGTCCAGTCCGCCGCGAGCTCGGGGTCGATGAACACCCGCCAGCGCGGGTCGATCGCGACTTTCTCCAGCCCGGGGACCGGCGTGACCTGGGTGCCGAATAGCCCGCTGGCAAGGTACGGGAAGCGGGCCGCGGCCCACAGCCTGGCGGCGGGGATACCGGGCGGTCCCGCGCTCTCGCGCGTCACGGCGACAGCAGTCCCGCGTCGCGCAGCACCGGGGCGAACAGCTTGATCTCCGCGGGCAGCGCGGTTCCGTCCGGGCGGCACCTGGCGAGCACCCGGGCGGCCGTAGCGGCCACGTCGGGCGCCGTCTCGGCGCAGGCGCCGAGCACCCGCCAGCCCGCCGCCCAGCGCTGCGGGGTCGGCTCCGAGGCGACCGCGGCGGCGATGGAAGCAAGCGCCGCGTAGGCGCGGTCGCCCCGCCCGGGCAGCCGGAACGACGCGGGGTCGGCGAGCACCTCTTCCGGGTCCGGCAAGTCCATGTCCACGAGCCAGGCGAGGAATTCGACCCCGGCGCCGTCACCGACGGCGCCTCTGACCAGGGCGGACCTGGCCTGGCCGCTGGCCTTGGCGGCATCGGTCGCCGTCATTAGCCTGGCGGCCATCTCCCACGTGCGCGGGCTTGGCCAGCCGCGCCCGGCCTCGGCCGCGTTCGGCGGGGGCGCGATCGCCAGCGCGGGGCGGACCTGCAAGAACGCCGCCACCATGCCCTTGTGCAGTTGCTCGGCGGCCGCCCAGCCTGCCGGGAGCAGCGGAACCTGCGGCGCCGCCCAGCCGCCCGCGAGGCCGTCGGCTATGAAACGCGGCGTCAACTCCCAGGTCAGATGGCACAGCCGGTTGGCCAGGGGCGCGGACAGGTCCCAGCCGTCGGCGGCCTGCTCCGGCGGGTTCGCGGCCGCGACGACGGCCACCTCGGGCGGCAGCGTCAGGTCGCCGACGGTGCGTTCCAGGACTACCCGCAGCAGCGCCGCCTGCACCGCGGGCGGCGCCGTGGACAGTTCGTCGAGGAACAGCACCCCACTGCCCGCCGCGGCGAGCCTTCTCGCCCATTGCGGCGGCGCGAAGCGCACCGAGTCGCCCGCGACGACGGGCAGCCCGGCGAAGTCGGACGGTTCCCTGATCGACGCGATGACGGTCTCGCAGGGCAGCCCCATCGCGTCAGCCATCGCGCGGATGGCGGAGGTCTTGCCGGTTCCCGGCGCGCCCCAAAGCAGGACCGGCACCCGGGCCGCGACCGCGATCCCGAGCGCTTCCGCGGTAGCGTTCCCGTCGTGCTCGCTCATGGATCTAGTTTGGGGTACTTGTTGGCGAGGATTAGTCCTTCGCGGTGATCCGCGTGCCGTGCTCGATGCCTTCGCAGATCTCCCGCATCACGCCGATCGCCGCGACGTCGAACACGTGCATGGTGAGCCCCTGCTCGTTGGCCAGCACGAACGCGCTTGTGTCCATGACCCGCACGCCGGCCGCTATGGCCTCGTCGTAGGTCAGCGACGTGAATCGGACAGCGTGCGGATTGATCTTGGGGTCGGAGTCGTAAACACCGTCCACGCCCTGCTTGGCGACGAGCAGGGCGTCGGCGTCGAGTTCGAGCGCCCGCTGCACCGCCGGATAGTCCGTGGTCACGTACGGCTGCCCGATGCCGCCTGCCAGCAGCAAGATCATGCCCCTGTCCAGGTGGTGCACCGCGCGCAGCCGGATGAACGGTTCCGCGACGCTGTGGATCGGCACCGCCGTCATGACGCGCACGTCGGTATCGGTCCTGGCGGTGAGCGCGCCGCGCAGCATCAGCGCGTTCATGACCGTGCCGAGCATGCCGATGTTGTCCGCCTCGGCCCGGCTGATTCCCCAGCCTTCGGCCATCCGTCCGCGGAAGTAGTTGCCACCGCCGACGACAACCGCGACCTGGACGCCGAGCCGGTGCAAAGACAGCACCTCGTTCGCTACCCGGGCGAGACTAGCGGGGTCAGCTCCCGTCCCGGCGGGGCCGGCGAGAGCCTCTCCGCTGAGCTTGACCACCACCCTGCGATACCGCGGCAACGGCAAGCCCCCTTCGCCCGTGTTTATTGCCCGCAACGCTACCAAACCCCGGGGGCGCTGTGCCCACGCCCCGCTGCCTACTTCGCGTCGGCCCAGCTGCGCACGGCGCAGATGTCGGCGATGAACCGAACCCGGGCGCCCCGAGCATCCTGGCCGCCCGGCGACCAGCGGGCAGCAGTCTCCGCCAGGCAGTCGCCGACCAGGCGCGCCGTCGCGTCCGCGTGCTCGCGGGGAACATGCACGAGCAATTCGTCATGAAGGCACAGCACGATGCGCCCGCCGAGCGGCAGGGCACGCGCCCGCACGGTAACGGCCCACATCTTGAACAGTTCAGCGGCAGCGCCCTGGATGAGCGCGTTGCGCCCGTACCGTCCGCGCGCCGCCGTCCGCGCCGCGTCGGCTTGGGCGGGTGCGCGGTCCCCGCCAGACATGCGCACGAGCCTGCCCCCGTAAGTCCGCAGGTCGCGCCCGGCGCGGGCGGAGCGGTCCGCCGAATCGAGGTATGCCATCGCGACCGGGTACGCCGCGCGCATCCGCCGTCCCGCCTGGCCGCCGTGCCCGGTGGTCTGGCCATACATCGCGGCGATCATCGCGACCTTGGCGGTCGGCCGGTCCACGCCAAGCTGCGTGGCCACGGGCAGGTACAGGTCGTCAGCCGCCGTCGCGGCGGCCAGCGCGGGGTCGCCGGACACGGCCGCGAGCACCCGGGGCTCGATCTGCCCGAGATCGGCCCGGATCAGGACGTGGCCGGGCGCGGCCACGACCGCCTGGCGCATCGCCGCGGGCATGTTGTGCAGCCCGTTGGACGCGGTCATCCGCCCCGCCGCGCCGTCAGAGCCGGTCCACGCCCCGCGAAGCCGCCCGTCGGACCCGAGGTGCTCGTCCAGCCAGGCGTAGCCGTAGGTGGTGGCGATCCGTTCCGCCTTCCGCCATTCGAGCAGCGCGGCCACAAGCGGATGCGATTCCCGGAACTCCTCCAGCCGCCATGCCCGGGTATCTGGCACGTCGACGCCCGCGGCCGCGAGCAGCGACCGCACCTGGACAGGGCTGCGCAGGTCGGCGGTCACCCCGGCAGGTGCCAGCCGCAGCACCACGGCGTCGCGCACGGCGCGCATCTGCGCCGCCTCCGCGTCACCGCGCGGCCGCGGCCCGATGATCCCTGTGAGAACCTGCTCCGCGACGGCCCGGTCCATGGGCAGTCCGTCCGCTGACAGTTCCGCGCAGAGCAATTCAATCGTTGATTCCGAACGAGCTGTCGCGACTGCAAGTCCGCCATCGCTGCTGCCCGCGAGGGTGGCCCCCTGCGATTGCGCCGCCTCTAGGGCCAGTCGCGCCCACGCCAGGACCCTGTCCGGGGTGTCCTCCCATCCGCCGCGGGTCCAGTCCTGACGCAGGTACCCGTCCGGCTCCACTGGGTGCTCCGCGTCGGGTGTGGCGCCGGACGGGCCGGACTGCGCCGCCGCGTGCTCCTGCGCCGCGTCGAACAGGTCTGCCTCGCCTGCTGACTGCGGCCCGGCCACCGGCACCCCGTCAAGCGGCAGCCCGCGCAGGTGCGCCCACGCCCAGCCGGGGTCGGCCCGCCACCCGCCGAACAGCAGCCGGTGTACCGCCGCGACATCCCAGCACGTCGCCGGCCGCACGCCCGCAAGGGCAAGCCGCTGCGCGGTCTCCTGTGACCAGGTGACCCATCTCGGGCGCAGCGTCTCGTCGACGCGCGCCACCTCGCTGGCCGCAGTGCTCCAGCCCGCGCCGGCGATTGCCACGGCCGCTGTGCCGTCGGGCGTCACCGCGAGCCCGGCCAGGTCGCCGCGTCCCAGGCCGGCCTGGCCGAGCGCGGTCACAAGGTCCATGTCATCAGGCCGCCGGCCAAGCTGCCTGTGGCTCGCACCTCAACTGAGGTCGGCTCCGCGTCCGGCGCGGCGATCGCGAGCACGCGGGCCAGCGGGTAGCCGGGCTGCTCGACGGCCACCACCAGGTGGCCGTCCACCACCGCGAGCCCGCCGGCCCAGACCTCGGCCAGCCAGCCGAGCGGCAGCGCCGCGCGCAGCCGACGGCTCCTGCCAGTGCCGCTGATCTCCAGCGTGCCCCAGCCGTCGCCTTCGTGCGGCGTCACTGTCACCGCGTCCGGGTCGACGCCGGCCCAGTCCCGCGCGGCGAGAGCGAACCGGCCGGTCAGCACGCCTGACAGCTCTGGCCGGCGTCGCGCCCGCTCGGCCGCCCGGTCCGGTCCGGCCCAGGCCGCGGTTACCGTCCCCGCCAGCCGGAATTGAAACTCCGCCCCGAGCGCGAGCAGTTCGAGTAGCTCGACCTGCCGAAGCTGGCGGCGCAGCACTTCTTCCATCCCGGCCGCGCCGAGCCGAGAGACCGGCCCCGAGTGACCGGCGGGCTGCGCGGCTTGTGTGCCGGCCTGCGGGCCGGAGTGCCTGATGAACGGCGTGACGGTCGCGCTCATCCGCAGCATCGAGGTCATCTGCGCCAGGCCGGACGGTAGTTTGGCGCGGAGCTCGGCTATCTCCGACCAGTCGACGCTGACCCGGTCCGCCGCGCTCCGCGGCCCAGCGGTCAGCACGGCGAGGTCGTCGGCGTGCCCGGCCCAGGTCTGTGCCAGCGCGATGCAGGCTGGCCTTTCGCCGCCCAGCGCGCCGAGCACGAGCTCGGCCTCGGCGTCCGGGTGGGCCGGCAGCGTCAGCAGGCCGCCCTCCCAGCGCACTGTGTGAGTGCCCGTGCCGCAGGGCACCGCCGTCTCCGCCGCCGGCAGCGAGTCAAACCAGCTCATAAGACACATTTCCGCGCGTTCGCTGTCCCACGGCTCTAGGGTCTCGTCTCGCGCGGCCGGGCGCTACCACTTAACCGGCAGGTCCGCCGTGACCTGCTGGGTCGCCCCGGCGATCTCGACGGTCAGCGACGACGTCGGGTGGCTGAGCGGCGGCAGCAGGGCGATCCGGAGCAGCCCCTCGGGGCCGCCGGCCGGGCTGACGTCCTCGAACACGCCAAGGTGCCAGCCTCCCAGGTCATCCCTGACCCACCAGGAGAAGCCGGCGTCCCACGGCGGACCGTCCGGGCGCCGGGCGGGCAACGGGCCGAGCCCGGCGACGACGAGGTGCAGGAACGTGCCGGAACCGCCGCTGTGCAACCCGGCGATCACCAGGCGGGCGCCGTCGAGTTCGGGGAGCCCAGCGCCGATCGCCGCGGTGCCGGCCACCGGAGCGGGCCTTCTCCTGCGCCCGTAGGCGGCTATGACGGCCATCCACCGCGCGGGAATCTGGCCTGCGGGTCCGTCAGCCGGGAGCCCAAGCAACTGCTTCAGCGCGGTCAGCCTCGCGTGTACCGGACTGAGCGGCGACAGCGCGCCGGCACGCTCAAGTACGGCCGCCACCTCCGCCAGGCCCAGATCGCGATCCACCGCGTAGCTCTTGGTGTAACTGGCAAGCAGGGCTTCGGCCTTGCGGGCGAGCAGTCGCTCACCGGGGCTTTCCGTCGCGGGCTCGATGGCAGCGCGCGGCGACGCGTCCCGGCGGGGAGTGGCGGCGAGGTCCGCGCGAAGCAACTGTCCGTGCGGGCTGATGATCGCGAGCCAGCGCGCGGTGGCAGGCGGTGCGGGGAGGAATATGACCGGCCCGGTCCAGGCGCCGCCCGTCCAGGTGCCATCGCCGAATCCGAGCCGGTAGCTGGTGCCCTGGTCGTCGGTGCCTGTCAGCGAGGCGAACGGCGGGGTGCCCGACTCTGGCGGGCCGGCGTCTGGCGGGAAGTACAAGGTGACGGGGGCGATCGCCCGGTTGGCGGTGGTGATCAGCGCCATCAGCCGCGAGCCCGGGGTAGCCGGGCCCGCGGGAAGCACGCGCCACGGGTGCTGCTGGCCGCCGAGCTTGAATGTCTGCTGGCCCGGCGGGTAATGGACGAGGCGCCGGAGCCGCCTAGTCGCCGTCCGCGCCTCGGTCCTGCCGCGGACCCGCAGGGCAAGCTGCATGCCCGCGACTATCTGGGTGGCCAGTTCGTAGCTGAGCACTCCCGCGTCGACCAGGATGTCCGCGGCGCGCCTGACTTCGTCGGAGTGCACGTCAGCGGCCGGGCGCAGCGCGGCCTCGGCGAGCAGCCGCAGATATGTCTCGGCCCGCTCGCCGTATCCGCTCCCGGCCAACTCGTCGGCACCATGCTCGCCCGCACCCGACGCGCGCTCACTGTGCACGCTCCTACGGTAAGGGCGGCACCCGGCCCGGTGGACGGGGGAATGCCCGGACCGGGCGCCGCGGCGCCCGGACAGCCGGGGAAACCGGCCGGGCGCGGGCCGGGCGGCTGGAGCGGGAACTCACCGCCTGGCGGCCTATGCGGGGCTAGTCGCCCCGCTCGATCTTTATAGTGCGCCAAGTACCTCTGGCCCTAGTCAAAGGTTACTGAACGGTACCTCAGAGTTGGCAGGCAATCCTCTGAAAGAGCCATGGACAAGACTTGAAGGAGCTAGTGCCAAGACTTGAATCAGCTATTGACAAGACTATCGCTCGACGCCGCTTGTGTGGGGACGCGGGCCGCGGACCAGACGCGGACGATGTCCCGCATCGAGAGCAGGCCCACGACATCCTGCCCTTCCACCACGACAAGGTGCCTGAACCCGCCGCGGACCATCGCGGCAGCGGCTTCCTCCAGGGTCCAGTCGCCTGCCGCGAACACAAGATCCTGCGTGCAGTGCTGCGCGGCCAGCTCGGTGTCGGGGCTCTCGCCGTCGGCCACCGAGTTGAGGATGTCGCGTTCGGTGAGAATACCCACGCCCGAGGCTTCGGGATTGATCACCACGGCGGCGCCGACCCGTCTCGCGGCCATCATGCGCGCGGCCTCCCGCAGCGTATGAGCGGGGCCGATCATGAGGACCCGCCGCGACATTCCTTCTGCCACCTTCACGTCGCACCACCCCCAAGGGTGTGTTCCAGGTTCCCGGGGCGCGAGCGCGGCTAGCCGGCCGTCCGGTTGCGACGGGATCTTGGCCCTGCAATCCCAGGTCCCAGCTCCCGGTGCGCTCGGACGTTTTCCCAGCTAGTGCCCTGCGCGCTGAGCTTGTGAACTTGTGATATACCCACAACCGGACCATGAAACGCGCCCGTAACACATATTTGGCCCGGAATGTCAGGCGGGCGGCGAAAGCAGGTCAAGCACTTCGTCGTGAAGCGCGCCGTTGGTGCAGACGACGCTGCCGCCGTCGGGCGTCGCGACTCCGGACAGATCGGTGAAACGGCCGCCCGCCTCCTGCACGATCACTTGGAGCGCGGCCAGGTCCCATAGCGAGACTTCCGGCTCGGCCGAGATGTCCACCGCTCCCTCGGCGACCAGCATGTGCGACCAGAAGTCGCCGAATCCGCGAGTCCGCCAGACCGACGAGGCAAGCGAGAGGAACCCGTTGAGCTTCCCCTTTTCCGCCCAGCCGCCGATGCCCGAATAGGAGAACGACGCGTCGCTGAGCTTGGTCACTCCGGACACGTGGCACCTGCTTGCCTTGGTCAGGCTGCGGCCCGTCCACGCCCCGCCGCCGATCCCGGCCCACCACCGCCTGCCGAGCGCCGGCGCGGAAACGATGCCGACCACGACCTGGTCACCGTCGAGCAGCCCGATGAGCGTCGCCCACACGGGGACGCCGCGCACGTAGTTCTTGGTCCCGTCGATCGGGTCGATGACCCAGCACCGCGGACCGCCGCCTGTCCGGCCGGACTCCTCGCCGAGCACCGCGTCCCTCGGGCGAGCCCTGCGCAGCACGTTGCGCAGCGAGTCCTCCGTGGCGCGATCAGCGTCGGACACGGGCGTCAGGTCCGGCTTGGTCTCGACCCGCAGGTCAAGCGCGCGAAACCGCCGTGTCGTGATGTCATCGGCGGCGTCAGCCAGGACGTGCGCGAAACGCAGGTCGTCGTCGTAGCCTCCCACCCGCGAAACGGTACCGTCTAGGACATCACACTGACCAGCACCGGCGGCGGTTCCGCGGACGGAACCAGGCGGGGTTCGGACATAATGGCCTCAGTGGACGCCATGTATGGCGCCGTTTTCGGCGACCTTCCCGGCCGGCTGCGCCCGTTCGTCAAGGACGGCCGGATCACGGCCATGCCCGCGCGCCGCGCGCTTCGGCTGCTGCTGCTCAACCAGGTGGCGCAGGCATTCGAGCCAGGCCGCCGGTACCAGGAGACCGTCGTCAACGAGACACTCAAGGCCCTGTACGACGACCATGCGGCACTGCGCCGCTACCTCGTCGACGAGGAACTGATGTCAAGAACGCCGGACGGCACGTACTGGCGCTCCGGCGGAACCGCCGTCTTCCACGACTAACCCCACCGCTCCGCAACCCCGGCCACCATTGCCCGGCGAGCCAGTGCCGCGGCTCGGCATCCCGGCCCGGCCAGTGCCGCCGTCCCCGCGGGCAGCCTTCACAGCCACTTCCTCCCTGTAGCCACCCGATTCGCCCGTGGCCCCACCCGTGCCATGTCTAAGCGATCGCGACTCACGCGTTCACTCCGAACGTCACCCGCCCAGTCACACGCGCCTCAGAAGGACGACTTTACTCACTTTTTGGATGGACAAACTGTCCCAAAGTGGACGCAGAAGTGGTCGAAAAGTGTGGAAAGAAAACGGACGGGGCCCGTGTGGCGGAGCCAGCCGTGGCCCGAGGCCGGCCACGATCATGTTGCGGCTAGCGAGTGTGACAGCGTGCGCGGCGGGGATGCGGTCAGTGACTTCTGTGGCGGAGACACGCACCCGGCTGTCCGCCTGCTCGGGATCGTGGGCGCAACTGGCCCGATGGGCGGGGCCGTCGGCGCTGGCACCCCCGATCCGTGCCACTCGGGGAGCTTGACGGTGCGGTTAGACATCCCAGGGGCTTAGCGTGTCAAGCGGCGTGCCGAGTTTGCTGGCGGTGGCTCCAGGCGGTGTTCTCGTCGTAAAGGGTGCCGGTCTTGAGGCAGCCGTGGAGGATTCCGACG
>Ga0126381_100001425_pt1 | contig 25733 bp, 23 predicted proteins | sample PanSoiMetPlot_28_FD_96465 | JGI IMG/M metagenome (GOLD analysis project Ga0126381, IMG submission 96465) | Tropical forest soil microbial communities from Panama - MetaG Plot_28 | ecosystem: Environmental > Terrestrial > Soil > Tropical forest > Bulk soil | place: Panama | collected 2016-02-17
CCCGAAGCGCCGACTAGCCCTGTCGGCCACCGCGGGCCACCGCTCCGGCTAACCCCGGCCGGCCACCGCTTCGGCTAACCCCGTCGCCCCGGTCGGCCCATTACGCCGGTGGGCTTGCCTCTCGCTTGTCGAGATCACTGCCATGGGCGCTGGGTTACGGAATGTACCCGTGGGGTAGGACGCCGCGGCCGCTTGCCGCTAGGGCGGTTGCGAGGGCGACGAAGATCACGATGATGAGAGCCGCCACGACCAGCCGGACGATCGGGCTCATTTGCCGTTTCTTTTGATGAGGGCGTAGGTGTGGCTTGGTGCTCATCATGGTCCTCCGGCGGCTGGCCCTGGTGAGCCTGGCGCGTCTACGAGTGGCGGCGGCGGCGTTCGCGCCACCAGGTGCCGAGGACGACGCGGGCGAACCTCAGGCCGTAGAAGATGTTGTTCACGCCCGGGAGGTGCAGGTTGTAGAAGGGATTCTGGCCCTTCTTGCTCTCCCCGACCTTCCGCTTGTGGATAGTGGCCGGCACCTCGAGCACCCGGTAGCCATGCGTGATGACCCCGATGAGCAGCTCGGACGCCTGGTACTGCGGCTGTTCCAGCTGGACGGCCCCGGTCACGTCGGCGCGCATCGCGCGCAAGCCAAAAGTCGTGTCGCTGATCCGCTGGCCAGTGAGCACGCTGACCATGGCGGCGAAGAACCGCACGCCTGCCCGGCGGATGGGGTCCTTGGTCTCTTCGCTGCCCATCCGGCGCGAGCCGGTGACGAAGTCCGCCTTGCCCTCGATGATCGGAGCGAGCAGTGACTCGATCTCCAGCGGGTTGTACTGGCCGTCGGCGTCGGTCGTGACGATGTACTGCGCGCCGCCCTCGCGGGCGATCCGGTAGCCGAGCCGCAGCGCGGCGCCCTGGCCGCGGTTGACCGGCACGTCGCAGACCAGGGCCCCGGCCGCGTCGGCCTCCTTGGCGGTGGCGTCGGCGCAGCCGTCGGCGACAACGATCACCTCGGCGGCCAGGCCGCAGACCGTGCGGGGCAGCGCCTCGACGACGTGGCCGACGGCGCCTTCCTCGTTGTAGGCGGCGATGATCACGGCGACCGGGGGGAGCTTCGTGGCGCGCTCGCCGTAACTCTTGCTGAGTGTCGCGAGCGCGTCGGCGTCGATGGCGGCGTCGGCTGGGCTGGAGTAGAACACGATCATGCCTCCGTCGCGTGGTCACGGTCGGACTGCGGCCGGCCTGCCGCCGGGCTGGCGGCAGGGGCGTGGGTGTGGGTGCGGCCGAGCGCCCTGACGGTGCCGTCCAGCACAAAAGCCGGCATCGCGCCCTGGGAACCCGATTCGCTCGCCATCCATGCTCCGTTCGCTCCTGCGGACCGCTGGGTCCACGCGACATCTGTGTGGGTCGCCGGCCGGAGACTACCCGCTTTTGCTGGGAGTTCGCTGAAGTCCGCCCGGCGTGGCCGGCGGCGGCCAGTCGCACGTCGCCGGACAAGCCCGCGCGCCGCAAGTGTATCGGCCTTGTGTTACCGGGTGGTGGCATTGCGCGTGACGTGCCCTGGGTGTTATCACCCGCGATTACCCCGCTTGTGATCGAATATGCCACTTTCGACGGGCTTCCGTGGCAACCTGTAACCAGAAAGTACCAACAGGTCGCGGTGTGTGATCGCGGACAACGCCGGCGCGGTGACTGGATCGGCTGACATGGTGGTGGTTGGCTCAACAGGTATGACCGAGGCAAGCACCGCCGTCTACGACCCGGCCCAGGCCGAGTCGTACCGCGTCCTCAGGTCCCGGATCGACCTGAGCGGACTGCCGCCGCTGACCCGCGCGGTCACCGAGGCGGTGCTGGCCGCGACCGCCGACTTCGACTACGTCACCGACCTCGCCTGCGATGAGGCGTTCCTCGCCGCGGGTGTCAGGGCCATCGCGGCGGGTGCGAAGGTGGTGGCCGACGCGCCCACGGTGGCCGCGGGAATCACCGGCTGCCCGGTGATCTGCAAGACGGCCGAGGCACTCGCCTTCAGGCTGGCGCGCACCACGGGGATCACAGTGCCCGCCGCCGGGGTCAGGCTTGGGTTCGGCGAGGCCGGGCCCGGAGCGGTCTGGATGGTCGGCGTCGCCCCTGACGCGCTCGCAGAGCTCCTGCGCCGGGCGGTGGAGCCGGCGTTGGTTATCGGGGTGCCGGCCGGTTTCGCGGGGGCGGCCGACGTGAAGGACGACCTGCGGGCCAGCGGGCTTCCCGCGCTGAGCAATATGTCGGAAAAGGGCGGCCCGGTGGTGGCGGCAGCCGCCTTCGGTGCTCTGCTGCGCGCCGCTCGCGGCGAGCCAGCACCGTAACCGGGCCAGCACCGAACCAGCACCACCGCCCGCGGCATCGCAGCAGCCCCGTTCGGGTACGTTCGTCCGGGAAGTAACACTAGAGGCGAGAACAGGCACCCACCCGAGAGGCAGCCGTGGCGAGAAGTCAGGACGAGGCGTACCTGCTCGGCCTGCGGCTGGGCGGCAGAAAGGTGCTCGTCGTGGGCGGCGGCGCGGTGGCCGCGCGCCGGGTGCCGAGGCTGCTTGCGGCCGGCGCGGACGTCGTGCTCGTCTCCCCAGCAGTCACCGCGTCCCTCGAGGACCTCGCCGCCGCGAAGAAGGTCACCTGGCTAAACCGCGAGTACCGGCCCGGGGACTGCGCAGGCGCGTGGCTAGTCTGCGCGTGCGCGGGTCCCTCGCTGGTCAACGCTCAGGTCGCGAAGGAGGCGGAGACCCTGCACACCTGGTGCGTGCGAGCCGACGACGCGTCGGCGTCAAGCGCCTGGACACCCGCGGCAGGGCAGGCCGCCGACAGCATACGCGTCGGCGTGCTCACCGGCGACCCGCGGCGCAGCGCGGCGATCAGGGACGCGATCGTCACCGGCCTGCAGGCGGGCACGATCGCGGCCCGCCACCACCGGCAGCGCCGCGCCGGCGTGGCGCTGGTGGGTGGCGGGCCAGGCGACCCCGGGCTGATAACAGTAAGAGGCAGACAGCTGCTTGCTGAGGCGGACGTGGTGGTCACCGACCGGCTCGCGCCGCGTGAGCTGCTCGCAGAACTGCCGCCGGATGTGCTCGTCATCGACGCGGGCAAGGTCCCGTATGGCCGGGCGATGTCCCAGGACGAGATCAACGAGGCCCTCATCACGCACGCCAGGGATGGCCGGTTCGTGGTCAGGCTCAAGGGCGGTGACCCGTTTGTCTTCGGCCGCGGCGGCGAGGAGATGCTGGCGTGTCTGCGCGCCGGGATCGCGGTCACGGTGGTTCCCGGCGTCACCAGCGCGGTCGGGGTACCGACCGCGGCCGGCCTGCCGGTGACCCACCGCGGCGCCGCGCAGGATTTTCACGTGATATCGGTACACGTGCCACCGGACGACATTCGGTCTACCGTGGACTGGGAAGCACTCGCGAAAAGCGACGGGACAGTGGTGCTGCTGATGGCCCTGGAAAGGCTTGGTGCGGTAACCCGGGCACTGGTGCGCAACGGTCGCCCGGGGACTTGTCCTGTTTCGGTAATCGCGGACGGTACCATGCCGACTCAGCGCACAATTTACTCAACACTGGATGAAGTCGAGAGGCAAGTCGCGGACGAGGGGATCCGGCCCCCGGCCGTGGTGGTTGTCGGCGGGGTGGTAACCATCGCGGCGGAACTGGCCGGACTCGCGGCGGCCCTAGGCTCGGCCCCTTCGCCGGTACCCCCGCTGGCGGAGGATAGTTAACGAGAGTAAAACCAGGCGGCACGATGGAAGGAAAGGGCGTGACGGCGGAAGAATCGCCGTCGCCCGGGATTGAGCGGCGAAACGGCGCGGGCGCCGACGGCGCGGCGGATATGGTCAATTCCATGGCGGCGCCTGAGGGCGAAATGGGAGCGTCCGGTGGTGAAGCCGTGCCCCGACACGGTGCTGGCACACCAGGCGGGCAGGAGCCAGGCGTGACTGAGACGGCCTGGCAGCAGTCGCGCGTCCGGGTAGACGCGCGGCTGCTCGAGGCTACCCTCCTTAACCTCAGGAAACGGATCGCGGCAATCCCGCTGGTCTTCGACATCCCGGGCGCGGACGAGGTGTCCGCTGAGCGGGCCAAGCTGCTCAGCCAGATTGACGACTACTTGCTACCCCGGGTCCGCCAGTCGGCGGCGCCGATCCTGGTCGCGCTGGTCGGTTCCACCGGCGCGGGGAAGTCCACGCTGGTCAACAGCATCGTCGGCACCCACGTCAGCCTGACAGGGGTCAGAAGGCCCACCACAAACTCGCCAGTGCTCGCCTGCCACCCCGACGACATCGGCTGGTTCGCGGAGAACATGTTCCTGCCCACGCTGCCGCGCGTGCGCCAGGAAGGCCTGGCTCGCCCAGGCCGGGACGGGCTGCTCGTGCTCGCCGCCTCCGAAGGGCTGCCGAAGGGCGTCGCGCTGCTCGACACCCCGGACATCGACTCGGTTGTCCGCGCGCACTACGAGTTCGCCTACCAGTTCCTCGACGCCTCCGACCTGTGGTTGTTCATGACGAGCGCGAGCCGGTACGCGGACGCGCCGGTGTGGGAGATCTTGCAGCACGCCAAGGAGCGCGGCGCGGCCCTCGGCTTGGTGCTGAGCCGGGTACCGCCTGGCCACCGCGCGGAACTCGTGGGCCATTTCAACGCGATGCTCGACTTGAACGGCATCACCACAAGCGACCGGTTCGTGATCCCCGAGACGGGCATCGTGGACGGCATGCTGCCGGCCGATGTCTTCAAGCCGATCAGGGAGTGGCTCACCGAGACGGCGCAGCGGGCCGACAGGCGGGTCGCGGTGCTTAGCCAGACGATGGCAGGCGTCCTCGACACGTTCAAGACCCGGGTCCCCAAGCTGGCTGCGCACGTGGACGCCCAGGTGGTGTTGCGCACCAGGCTCCGCCGCGACGCGGAGGCGGCCTACTCCGCCGCGCTCAGCGAATTCGATGCCGGAACGCGCGGCGCCGCACTGCTGCGCGGCGAGGTGCTGGCCCGCTGGGAGGACTACGCGGCCAGCGGGGACCTCGGTGCCGCACTGCGCGGCAAGCGCCCGGCGCGCAAGGGCAGGCGGGCCCGCCGGGGCACGAGCACCACACGCGTCAGCGCGCTTGACACCGCGCTGCGGTCCGCTCTGCAGGGGCTCGTAGTCTCGGTCGCTGACCGTGCCGCGGAGCAGGTGACGCAGGGCTGGCGGGCCAATTCGGCGGGCTCCGCGCTGCTCGCCGCGGCGGAGGCAAGCAGGGCGCGCGGCGAACGGGCCAAGCGGGAGTTCGAGACCGCGTTCGGCGACACCCCACCCGGCGCGAAGGCGGCCGCGCCGGCCGCCCTCGACCGGTCCTCGCCAGACCTCGCGCGGCGCGTGACTCGTGCCGTCAGCGCGTGGCAAGATCAGCTCATGCGCCTTGTGCAGGCCGAGAACCTGGCCAAACGTGCCGGTGGCGCGACCTATGACATCGAACCGCTGAGCATCGTCACGCTTGTCGCCATGCTCGGTGAGGACGGGGACGCGGGCGCGCGCGGCACGGACGACGCGAACGGCGAGATCATCACGATCCCCGCCGAACTGCTGGCATCCGCCTTCGGCACCTTCGAGTCCGCCAACCTGGTCGACAAGGCCCGCGCGGACCTGGCGGACCGGATCCGGCTGATGCTCGACGAGGAATTGCTGCGGTTCATCGAGGTGCTCGACAGCGCAGGCCCGATCGATCCGGTGGCGGCGGTCCGGCTGTACCAGGCCGAGTATTCGCTTGAGGCCGCTCGATGACCGCCCTGCCTTCGGTCGGCCCGCCGCAGATGGCCGAGCAGAACCTGTCGGCCAGGCTAGACGGGCTGGCCGAGCTTGTCAGGATCGCCCGGCCCAGGCAAGGCCAGGACGGATTCGCAGGCGCCCTGCTCGACGACTCCGACGCGCTGCTGAAAAGGGCCGGGGAACGCCTGCGGCTGTCCGCCAACCACACCGTGGTGGCGCTGGCCGGCGGCACGGGGAGCGGCAAGTCCACGCTGTTCAACGCGCTGTCCGGGGCCACCTTCTCGCCGCCGGGCGTGACCAGACCAACGACAAGGCACGTGCACGCGTGCGTGTGGGGGATGCAGGGCGCGGCCCCGCTCCTGGACTGGCTCGGCGTGCAGCGCCGTCACCGGTACGCGCGCGCCAGCGCGCTCGACTCGGGAGAGTCAGCGCTGAACGGCCTGCTGCTGCTCGACCTGCCGGACCACGACTCTGTGGTCACCGCGTCGAAAGCGGCGGTGGACCGGCTCAGCAAACTGGCCGACATGCTGATCTGGGTGCTTGACCCGCAGAAATACGCCGACGCCGCGGTGCACAACAGGTACCTGATCCCGCTGGCCGGGCACGCCGGCGTGTTCACCGTGGTGCTCAACCAGATCGACCTGCTCAGCCCGGAGCTGGCAAAAGACTGCGAGAACGACCTGCGCCGGCTGCTTGATGCCGAGGGCCTCATCGACACGCCGCTGCTGCCGGTGTCCGCACGCACCGGTGCCGGCCTTGACGACCTGCGCGGGCTGCTCATCGACGTGGTGCGGGCGAGCCACGCGACCAGCGAGCGGATCTCCGCGGACATCGACTCGGTGATCGGCGGCTTCGCGGTGCACGTCGCCGGGCAAGTCGCGCCGGATCACGCCCTTGCCGCGGTGGCCGCGGCGGAGACCGCCGCCGCTAAGGCCGCCGCTGAGGCGGATGAGGACAGGCCGCCGGACCGCCCGCCCTGGGAGATCGAAGACGACGACCGCGACGCGGTCCCGCAGAAGCCGCCCTGGGAGGACGCGACACCGGACGGCGAAAAGCGCGAGAGCGTTGACCCGGTGGCTAACGTGCCCGCGGGGCCGGCCAGGGAGCTCACCGCCGCGTTCGTCAAGGCCGCGGGGCTGACCGCGGTGGCCGAAGCGCAGGCAGGAGCCCGCGAGGCGCAGGCGGTGCGGTTCGTCGGCTGGCCGCTGGCCAGGCTGGTGCGCGGGCGCCGCGACCCGGTGCGTGCGCTACGGGCGGCCACCAGCCCGGCCACGTCGACGGCCGGGGAGGCGCAGCAGTCCGAGGTCGACAACGCCATCACCGCGTTCGCCGATGCGGTGAGCGGCGACCTGCCCGCGCCGTGGTCCGCGTCGCTGCGGGCAGCGGCCAGGTCCAACGCGTCGGCGGTCCCTTCGGCACTGGCCGGCGCGGTACGCGACGCGGTGCCGCCAGGGGGCACGCGGGTGCCCCTCTGGTGGCGGGTGATCAACGGCTGCCAGTGGCTGCTGACAGTGCTCGCCGTCGCCGCGTTGGCGTGGGCCATCGTGATCGCCATCGGCCACGGCGGGCATGAGCGGTCGACGCTGCTCGGCGACACCGCGCTGATCCCGTGGCTGGCGGTCATGGCGGTGGCTGTGCTCCTGCTCGGCTTCCTGACCGCCGCCGGCTGCCAGAACATGGTGCTGCTCGCCGCCGATCGCGAGCGGGAGCGCGCGGAGGAGGCCATGCGGCAGAAGGTGGCCTACGTCGCCCACGACCTCGTGCTCGTCCCCGCCGGGCGGGAGATCGCGCAGTACGAGCGGTTCCGGCGCGAACTCGCGGTGGCGCAGGGTCCGCACGGAGCGTGGTCCGCCGCGTCCGCTACCGCTTAGGAGTATCCCGAACGGTCCCCGCCTGACTCTGGGGACCGTTCGGGATAATGTTTTCTAATTCTTTACTTGTAGAGGGTAGCTGATCCGTCTGAATTGATAACCTCCATGGCGGACAGCACCTGGCTGATGTTCTCGTAGTTGGACGGGGTCCTGTTCCACACGATGCCCAGCGTGTTGATGTTCAGGTGCTGGAGCTTTTGCATGATCGTGGTCTCGTCCAGGTTGCCGGCCTGCTGTATCGCCCAGGTGATCTCGAGCCCGGCGTCCCAGCCTTCCTGGCTGTTGTCGATCTGGTCTTCGGCGCCGAGGCCGGCCGCCTTCATGCCGTCCATGTACTGCTGCAGGCCTGCGGCGGTGGCCTTCTCCTGCGCCGAGGTGCCCTGCTTTGCCTTGTCCAGCCACTGCGACATGGAGCCGAGCACGTAGATGTTCTTCATCACCGGGGCGCCGCCTGCGGCCGCGATGAAGCTGGGCAGTTCGCAGGCCGAGCACTCGCTGATCGGGATGTTCGGGTCCTGCGCGCGGATCGCGCGAATCGCCGTGATCGAGTCGGTGCCAGGCACCAGGCCGAACAAGATGATCTGCGGATGCGCGGCCAGCATGTTGACCACTTCCGGTGTGACGTCGGTCTGGCCCACCTGATCGATCTGGGTGGAGACGAGCTGGAAGCCGTACTTCTGAGCCAGCGTCTGCACGCTGGCCTGGTTGGCCAGGCAGACCGGGCCGCAGTTGTCTTCGATCAGTGCGACGCGGGTGTAGTGCCGCGGCACGATGAGGTTCTGCACCGAGTCGTACTGGTCCTGGTAGAAGACGTCGTAGAAGCCGGGGAAGCCCCAGGAGTTGAGCTCGCTCGCCGGGTAGCCGTTAGTCTGCCAGCCGGAGGACAAGCTGATCAGGATCGTCTTGTTGGCGATCGCGACGGGCAGCGCGGACAAGGTGTCGGCGCCTGACTCCGGCCCGAAAATGAACTGCGCGTGGTACGTGTTGACGCACTTCTTCGCGATCAGCTCGGACTGAGCGGCGTTGGACTGGTTGTTGAAGTTGATGTACTTGACCTGGTGGCCGAGAATGCCGCCCTTCGAGTTGATGTACTTGAAGTAGGCGGTCGCGCCCCAGTTGTCCGTCTCGCCGATCTGGGCGTACGGCCCGCCGAGCGCGAAGTCCCCGCAGACGGTGATGGTGGAGTTGCCGCTGGCGTTGTTGCCCCCGCCACCGGAGCTGCAGGCGGCGAGAGCGCCCGCCAGCAGGACTGCCGCCGCGGCGGCAAAGGGGGTGAAGCGTCTTCGCATCATATGGATAAACCTCCTATAGACCGACGAGGAGTGAGTTGACGACTGGTGAGGAGCGGAATTCGTCCGGGCCGCCGTCGAAGACGAGACGACCGCCGGACAGGACGAAGATCCGCTGGCTGACCTGCGCGACCAGGTCCAGATCGTGTTCCACGAGGAACACGCAGGTCATTTCGCCGACCGCGCGGAGCAGGTCGGCGAGTCGGTACCGCTGCTGTTCGGACAGCCCGGAGGCGGGCTCGTCGAGCAGCAGCAGCCTCGGCCCCGGCGCGAGCGCGCGGGCCAGTTCGACCATGCGCTGGTTTTCCAGCGTCAGGCTCGATACCTCGCGGCTTGCCAGGTTCTGCATGCCGAGCTCTTTGAGGGTCTGCGCGGCCTTGTCCCTGGCATCGTCGAGCCTGCTGCGCGCGACCCTGGTGACGATGCTCGACTTGTGCGAGGCCAGGCAGGCGACGGCTACGTTGTCGAGCACTGTGCGGCCCTTGATCAGGTGCACCGCCTGGAAGGTTCTGCTGATCCCCAGGTAGAAGCGCTCGTGCGGCGCCTTCTTGGTGATGTCCTCGCCGTTGAGCAGGACATGGCCGCGAGACGGCGGCACGCTACCGCCGACGACGTTGAGCAGGGTGGTCTTGCCGGCGCCGTTCGGGCCGCACAGGCCGAACAGGCCGAGCCTAGGCAGCGCCAGCGAGACGTCGTCGAGCACCGTAAGCCCGCCGTATTCCTTGCCGACGGCCTTGCACTCCAGCAGCGCGGTCGCCGCGACGGCCTCGTCAGGACCGCCGGGGATCTCGCTGGCGCTGAAGGCCGGTTCGCTGCTGTCCACGGCCTCCAGGGCTTCCAGCGCCTCCAGGGCGTCGGCGTCAGGCTCAGTCGCCGCCCGCGTGGGCGTCGGCAGCGCCGGAAGCCCGCCGCCGTACCGGCCGCGCAGCCACGCGATGCCGCTGTTCACGATCCCCGCGAGCCCTTCCGGGTCCACCAGCAGCACCAGCGTCAGCAGCACGCCCTCTACCACCAGGATGTTCACGCTCACCCAGTTGCTCGCACCTTGCAGGTACTGGATGATCAGCGCCCCGGCAACCGCGCCGATGACCGACCGCCGCCCGCCGATGAACAGCATGATCAGCAGCGCCAGCTCGGAGGTGGGGTCGATGAGCGTCTCAGGAACGAACTGCTGGGTGCCCGCATACGCCGCGCCGCCGAGGGCAGCGAAGACGCAGCCGAGCACGAACAGCTCGAGCCTGCGCCGCGGCGTGCGCACGCCCATCGCGGCGGCGGTGCGCTCGTCCACGCCGAGCACGAACAGCTCGAGCCCGATGTCAGAGGTCAGGATCCGCGACGCGACGAACACCGCGATCGCGAGGAACGCGACCGTGACCAGGCCGCCGCCTATCGCGATGGCGTCAGATGACCCAGTCGGCCACAGCGTGGCGGTCAGCGGCGCGCCGACCGCGCCGCCGAGGAACCCGGTCGCGCTGACGTAGCCGACTGCGATCAGCGGCAGCATCAGCGTCGCGACCGCGAGCGCCAGCCCGGAGACCCGGGTGACCACGGACCCGAGCAGTATCGCGGCGAGCGCGGCACCCACCATGACGATCGGCGTGGCGACCAAGACCGGTATCGAGTAGTACGTGTTCAGCATGGCGACGCCGTACGCGCCGACGCCCATGAACACCGACTGGCTGAACGCGATCTGCTGGCTGAACCCGATCTGCACCGCCATGCCCGCGGTGACGATCGCGTAGCAGGCCGACAGCACGAACACCGCCCCGGTGTACGCCGGCCCGTACGCGAGCACGATCAGGACACCGACTACCACGACCACGCCAGTGGGCGCGAGCGATCTCGTGCGCAACATGCTAACCAGGCCGTTCATCCGCTCACCGCCGATTCGAAGCCGAGTCCGCGCGGCCAGGCGAGCACCGCCGCGGCGAGGATGGCGTACAGCACCGTGTCGCCGTACTCGGCGCTGACGTAACCGCCGAGCAGCGCCTCGAGGACGCCGATGAACAGGCCGGCGAGCAGCGCGCGGCCGGGCTTGCGGAAGCCGCCGTAGGCGGCGGCGAGGAACCCGGTCAGCGAGATCGTCGCGCCGGACAGGTACGTGTACCCGGTGATCGGTGACTCCACGATGCCGAACACCGCCGCGATTACCGCGGTGCCCACGAAGATCAGCCACCGGTAGCGGCGGGTGTCGATGCCGGCGATCCGCGCACCGATGGGGTTCTCGCCGCTGGCCTCAAGCGCCTTGCCGCCGAGCGTGTAGCGGATGTACAGCCAGAACGCCCCGCCGATGATGATCGCGCAGGCGAGCACCAGCAGGCCCGCGCGCTCGAAGTGCAGGCTGGCCCAGGTTAGCGCCTGACCGTTCCAGAGCGCGGGCGCCGCGTGCACGTCGGTGCCGAAGAGCATCTTGGCCACACCGTCGATGAAGAACGACAGCGCGAACGTGAAGAAGAAGGTGACGACGATGCCTTCCATCCGCCGCGGCCCGTCCTGCGCGAGCCGCAGCACGATCCGGTCGTAGACGTAGGCGAAGACCCCGACCACGGCCAGCGTGGTGACGATCGCGGCGGCCAGCGGCATCCCCTTGACCCGGTACAGGTTGTCGACGCCGAGCGCGCCGACCATCGCGAAGTCGCCGACGGCGAGGTTGAGGATGTTGCACACCCGGTACCAGACCGCGACGCACACGGCGAATACCGCGTAGATCGAGCCGGTAACCAGGCCGGCGATGATGAGGTTGCCCAGTTTCATGCCGCACCTGCCACGCCGTTGCGCACTTCGATCCGCCTGTTGCACAAAGTCAGCGCACGCTTGGGCGCCTCCTCGACGACGATCAGCGTCGTGCCCTGCTCGTGGATGCTGCCGAGCACGTCGTACACCCGCCGGGCGACCGCCTCGGCCAGCCCGAGGCACGGCTCGTCGACCGCGAGGATCTTCGGGTCGCTGGCCAGCCCGCGTGCGATGGCTACCATCTGCTGCTGGCCGCCGGAGAGGGTGCCGGCCGGCTGCTTGAGGTGCGGCTTGAGTTCGGGGAAAAGATCAATAGCTCTGCCGAACGAAGCGGACCGTCTCGCCCGCCCTATGCTCCTCGTCCAGCAGTAGCACCCGAGGATGATGTTGTCGGCGGCGGACAGTTCGGGGTACAGCTGACGGCGCTCTGGCACCAGCGTCAGGCCGTGCCGCGCGGCCCAGCGGACGTCGCCGTTAGGCGCCTTCGTGCCGAAGATCTCCACCGCGCCGCGGCGGCGGACCATGCCGGTGACGCCCATCAGGATGCTGGACTTGCCGTTGCCGTTGGGCCCGGTGATCGCGCAGGCGTCGCCCTCGGCGACGGTGAACGTGGCGTCGTGCACCGCGACCACGTTCCCGTACGCGACCGACAGGCCCGTGACGTTCAGCGCTGCCTGCTTGTCCGTCATGACGCTGGCCCCCTCGGTCGCAGCACCGCGCCCTCCGGCAGCGGGCGGACCAGGCGCTGGTAGACCGACAGCCAGCCGACCTCGGTTGTTCGCGGCCGGTCCTGCAGTGCGGCCTTGCGGCGCTCGAGTTCGTCCGCGGGGACGTCCAGGTCCGCGGTTCTGGCGGGCACGTCGATGCGGATCATGTCGCCGTTCTCGACGAGTGCCAGGGGCCCGCCCGCGGCCGCCTCCGGCGACACCTCGCCGACTACGATGCCCTTGTTGACCAGGCCGGACAGCTGTCCGTCGGTAACGACGGCGACCTCGCCTGTCAGCCCGGCGCCGTCCAGGGCGAACACGAGCTGCGAAGCCATCCCCATCCCTGGGGAGCCGGTCACGCCCTGGCCGCGCAGCACCACGACCTGGCCGGCGGCCACCTTTCCGCCGCGGACCGCGTCGAGGGCCTCGAGCGGTGACTCGAACACGGTGGCAGGGCCGGCGAAATCTAGCCGCCTGTCGTGGGCGACCGCTAGCTTGACGATCCCGCCGCCGGGGGCGAGGCTACCGCGGATCAGCACGATCGTGGGCCGCCAGCCGAGCGCCCGATCCGGCGGCCGGATCGTCTCCGGATCCGCGACTGTCACGCTGGCCAGGTTCTGCGCGACCGTCTGGCCGCTGACGGTCAGTGCGTCGCCGTCCAGCATGGCTTCAAGTTGCTTCATGACCGCCCGGGTGCCGCCGGCGTCCTCGAACTCCTCTATCGGGGTCTCGCCGTTGGGCCGGATCGCGGTAAGCAGCGGCACCTGGCCGGCGAGCTGCTCGAACAGCCGGTACACGTCGACGTCGCAGTCGGCCTCGGCGGCGACCGCCTGCAGGTGCTTGACCGAGTTGATCGAGCCGCTCACCGACAAGATGGCGGTCACCGCGTTGCGGAACGCAGCCGGCGTCATGATGTCGCGCGGCTTGAGGTCATCGGCGACCATCTCGACGATCCGCGCCGCCGCGTCGTCGGCCGCCCGCCACATCGGCTCGCTATTCGCCCGCACCGGCGTGCTGCCCGGCAACGCCATGCCGAGCGCTTCGCAGGCCAGGTGCATCGTGTTGGCGGTGCCGATGCCGGCGCAGACGCCGGGGCCGAGGACCGCGTTCTCGCTCATCTCGGTGAGCTCGTCCACGCTTAGCCGGCCGTTGGCGACGTGGCCCGCGGCGAGGAACACGTCCTCGATGTCGCAGTGCCTGCCCTGGTAGCTGCCGCTCGGCTGGTAGCCGCAGGCGACGATGATCGTGGGGATGTTCAGCCGGGCGGCGGCCATCAGCTGGCCTGGCGCGGTCTTGTCGCACGAGGCCAGGCAGATCATGCCGTCCAGCAGCGCGCCCTCTACCTGCACCTCGATGTCGTTGGTGATCAGGTCGCGCGCGGACAGGATGTACCCGCCGCGGTGCCCGGCGCTGGTTATGAAGTCGCTCGGCGCCGCGGTGCGCACCTCGAACCCGACGCCGCCCGCCATCTCGATCGCCCGCCTGGCGCGGCGCGCGATCTCGTCCAGGTGGCTGAAGCAGATCGCTAGCTGGGACGAGCTGTTCACGATCGCGATCTTCGGCTTGACCATGTCCTCGTCGGACAGGCCGAGCGCGAGCCACTGGGCGCGGCGGGTCGCCCACCGGGAAGTCCCTGGCTCGTAGTTGCTTCGCAGGGGTCTCACTTCTTGAATACCTCCACGAGTCCGTTGTCGATGCGCACCCAGTCGCCGGTCGAGATGACCTCGCACGGGTCGGCGTCGAGATCTGTGACGGCGGGAACCCGGGTGACCACCGCCCCCAGCGCCGACTTGGCAGAGATTCGCCCAATCACCATGCCGATAGGCGCGGTGCCGGACAGCCGGGTGGTCTGGAAGAACCCAGACCAGCCGGACGACCCCTTGGCGCTGGGGAAGACGAGCACCTTCCCTGTGAAGCACACGCCAACGAGTTCGTGGCGGCGCTCGATGATCACGCCGCGCGCCGGGTCGATGCCGCCCCAGCCCGAGATGGGCTCGTGCGAGACCAGCGCCTCGCCCTCGACGACTCCGGGGACGACGGTGCGTCCGTGCAGGATGACTCTCCGTGCTCCCCTCGCCCTGGTCATCGGAGCTCTCCGTGCCAGCGCCCGGTGACCGCGGCGTCGACGCACTCCTCGAGCGTGCCGAACCAGGCCTCGATGCCGAGGATCGCGGGCAGGTAGTGCACCTGCTTGGCGGAGTCGGTGGCGAACACCCGGGTGCCCTTCGGCGCGGCCCGCGACATCGCCGGGCAGGAGTCGGCCAGCACGTGGCCGCCGGCCCGCTCGATCACCTCGGTGTAGCCGCTGCGGTCCGCGACGTCCTTCAGCGCGCGCGGCGCCATCAGCCACAGTTCGGTGCCCGCTGAGAGCCGCTTGCCGTCCAGCGCCGCCGCGGCGCGGCGGATCTGGTCCACCGAGGCGTGCGGGCAGCCGAGCAGCACGAAGTCCACGTCGGTCGAGCTGCCGATCTCGTTGAGCGTGTCGTAGACCGCGCGGCGCTCGGCCGGGCCGTAGCCGACCGCCGTCGGCGGCCGCGCGCCGTTGAACGCCGCCGACAGCGTCGCGGCCTCGGGGGTGATGCCAGGGATGTGGTAGAGCTCGACGCCGCCTGAGGTCGCCGCCGCCGCGCCGAAGTGCTTGAGGTCGGTCAGGTCCGGCCTGCCGAAGTCGCCGGTGATCACCGGGTGGTCTTCGCCGGCCACGCCGCCGGCGAAGTAGCCGAGCATGCCCCAGTCCTGGAAGTTGTCCACCCGGACGCTGACCTCGATGTGGTGCGTGCCGTACCGGTTCTCGTCCCTGTGGTTGCCCCAGCAGGGGATCTTGCCGGTGAGCGAGGCCGCGCCCGAGGAAGCGGTGCCTTCGCAGTTGGTCCGCGCGCCGAGCACGGAGTTGGCGTAGATGACCGCGGAGGACTCCATCCACACGCAGTGCTCGCCGCGCATCGGCAGGTTGCCTACCTGATAGGGCGTACAGGTAGCGAGTATGTTCACCCCGTGCCGCCCGTAGAAGGACTCGGCGCTCGCCTGCAGTTCGATGTTCTGCTTCGGGTAGGGGACGACGCCGAGCGCGTCGGCGCCGAAGCCGTGTTGCAGCTGGCAGGTCGGCACCCGCATGGCGGGGATCTCGAGGTCCTCGTCGCTGTCGAGGTTGATGACCGCGAAGGCCTTGTCCCAGCCGCCCTCGCTGACCAGCCGGGCCTTGACCGGGGACGGCTGCGTCATGGTGCCGGCGACGTTGCGCACGTCGCACAGCCGGTCGGCGTCGAGCGCCTGGCCGTATCTGATCAGCAGGTCCATCGCGGCGGCGACGGCGGCGCCCTCGGCGCCGTCGCGCATCCGTTTCTCGTCGTCAGTGAGGAACATCAGCTCTGCCTCCCGCCGTCACGCGTCCCCACGTTTTCGGCCAGCCGCTCGCGCAGCCGGCCGATGTCGATGTCGTGCACGCTGCCGCCGTTCTGCTCCGCAATCAGGTCGAGCGCGTGCGCGGCGGCCGCGCCCATCGCCGAGCACGGCCCCATGACCCGCACGCTGGACAGCGCGGCGGCGTCGCCGTCCGCGCACCGGCCGGCCGCCATAAGGTTGTGCGCGCCCGGCGGGGTCAGCGACCGCAGCGGCACATAGTGCACGTGGTCGGCGTCGAACATCTCCCAGACGTAGCCGTCGGACCTGTCGTGCAGCTCGATCGGCCAGGCGGTGCGCGCCACCGCGTCATCGAACCGCGTGCCGTCGCGGACCTCGTCGACCGTGAGCTGATGGACGCCCTTGATCCAGCGGGTCTGGCGGCGGCCGGGGAACCCGTAGGCACGTACCCTGGCGTCGCCGAACGCCTTGGGGAACTCGGCGCGCAGCAGCGCTATCGCGCGGTCCGCCTGATCCCTGCCGTCGAACATCGCCCGCGACGCGTCCACCGGGTCGAGCGGCGCGTCGATGTGCGTCACGTTGAGCACCGCGGTGCCACGGCCAGGGAAGAAGAACGCGAGCCCGCCGCGCCGCAGCAGTCCAAGCTCTTCGCCGCGCGCGGCGAACACCGCGTCGATCTCGCCCATGTCTGGCTTGTGGTTCTCGTCGAGGTTCTCCACGATGACCTGCTGGCTGCCGTAGATGGGCCGCTCCGGCACCCAGCACGGCAGCCCCGCGAGCCAGGTGAGCGCCGCGTCGCCGCTCGCGTCCACGTAGCCCTTGCCGCGGACCCGGACGTTCCCGTACCTGGTGGCCAGCTCGACAGTCTCAATCCGGCCGTCGGTCATGTCGACGTTCTGCAGCACGGCGCCGGTTATCACCTGGATGCCGAGGCCGCGCACCGTCCGTTCCAGCCACCGGCCGAGCGCTACCTCGTTGTAGAACACCGTCGTGGTGTGGCCCCGGGAGAAGTACAGGTCTCCGGACGGGCCCAGCTCCCGGAAAATGTCATCGAAAACGCCGTGTGTGAGCTGCGTGTAATGCGGTGCGTTGCCGAATATCCCGCAGAAAAGGCCGATCAGCGAATGAACCATCTGCCCGCCGATTAGCGGCAGCGAATCGACGAGCACGACGCTGCGGCCGAGCCGAGCCGCCTCGATCGCCGCGGTCGAGCCCGCAATCCCCGCGCCGACGACGCACACGTCGGCGCTGACCTCATGGAGGGTGTCGGCGGGCGGCCTCGTCACCGCTTCCAATTTCAGTTCGGTCAGCGCATGCGGCATGAGGCTCCTGTTCGCGGGGTCCATGCACGCATATGCATGGCGCGTAACGTCATCGAAAACCACGGGTAACGCCCGTACCTTTCCATGACCGTAGAATTGCGGACAGGATGGCGGCAAACAAAAGATTCTGCTGTGCGCCATAGATGCGGTTTATGCCGTACGCTTCGGCGCCCAGCCGCGGCCGCTCGCCAGCCCGCTCACAGGCGGCGGGCAGTCTCCACGATGAGGCGGCGCAGCCAGGCGTGCGCGGTGTCGTCCTCGTACTGCCGGTGCCACCACAGCGCCTCGACGATCGGCTCGGGGGCGCCCGGGCATTCAAGCACTTTCAGGTTCATCTGCGCGGCGAGTCGGGTGGCGAGGCGTTCTTGCATGAGTGCCACTCGGTCGGTGCCGGCGACGAAGTACGGCACCGACAGGTAGCTCTCCACCCGGACGGCGATCCGTGGCTGGATGTCGAGCAGCGCCAGCTGACGCATCACGGGAACCGCAGGCGGGTTCGGGTTGCTCCGATAATAGGGCGCCACCCAGGGCAGCCGCGCCATATCCCGCAGCCGCAGCGTGCCCGCGTCCAGCGCAGGGTTGTTCGCGTCCACCAGGCACACCCACCGGTCCCGGAACAGTTCGGCGAACCGGGTGTCAGGCAGCGTGAACCCGTGCGTTGGCGGCGCGACCATACCGTCCACGAACCTGATTCCGTCCGCGTACTCGGTGCTCAGCGACTCTCTGACCAGCCGGATGTGCAGCCGGGCGTGCGGGGCAGCGTTCCCGATGGCCTGTGACAGCGCCTCGCCCATCACCATGATGGTGTAGTCCGCCATGACGAGGGTGAACTCGCGGTCCGATGTGGCCGGGTCGAAGTGGGTGCTGGCAGCGAACAGCCGTTCCGCGGCCGCGCACACCGTCTCCACCTGCTCGGCGAGCTGCGCGCCGAGCGCGGTGAGCACGTATTCTCCGTGTTCGCGCACCAGCAGCTCGTCGCCGAAGTGCCGGCGCAGCCTGGCGAGGGCGGCGCTCGCCGCCGGCTGGGTGACCCCGAGCCGCTGCGCAGCGCGGGTAACACTGCGCTCCCGGACCAGTTCGCGCAGTGCGACAAGCAGGTTCAGGTCGAGATTGGCCAGATGAGCGACCGGTCGGGGCATGGTTTCCCCATCCAACGTCGCTTCCCTCGCGCTGGCAAGATACTTGCGCCGCATCTTGACGTAGCTGTTACCACCGCGACTGTCAGGTTTCGCGACTTACGATGCCTTCGACGCGCCTACGCAAGGAGCACCATGGGGTCAGCGACGGGCAGGACTGCGCTGAACAGACTACTTGCGTCCGCCCAGGGACGATGGGATCGGCGGCTGCGCGAGGAGGATCGGCAGGCCTGGGCTGATGCGGAGAAGAAGAGCGGCCGCAGGGCGCAACGCCTGACACGCGACTTCGGCCCCGGCAGTTCGGACACCCTTGGCGCGCGCGAGCGTCACGGTGTGGCGTTGCACAAGCTGGGCCGGTTCGCGGAGGCAGAAGCGGAGTTGGCAGCCGTGGCGCGGTCGCGGGCCGCCACTGTCGGTGCCGACGACGCTCTTACCCTACGGGCGGCCATCAGGCACAACTCCTCGCTTCAGGCCCTGGGCCGGTACGCGGAGGCCGAAGCCGTGCTGCGCGAAGTCTGGCAGGGCAGAAGCCGTCAGCTCGGCGTCAGTCATCGGCAGACGCTCGACGACCTGCTCAAGCACGCTGTGCTGCTATGGCGGATGGGCCGGCTCGCGGCGGCCGAGACGGAGTTGAGTGAGCTAGTGCAGACGTGGATAGCCGCGCACGGGCCGGGCGAACCGGGAGGTCAATGGGCGGGCATCTCACGCGTTGGCGTCCTGGTGGAACTTGGCAGGCTATCGGACGCCGAGCGCATATCGCGGGAGCTTGCCGAGCTGGCAGCGGACGGCCTGCTGGCGGATAAGCGTCTTGCGGCACACGCTTGGTGCCGGCGTGCGGAAGTAGTGCACGAGCTCGGCAGAACCGCCGAGGCCGAGGCGCTCTACGAAGACGTAGTGCGGAGCATGACCAAGATCGCAGGTCCCCGGTACCGCGGTACGCAGGTAGCACGGGCCGGCCGCGCGCTCGCGGCAGCCAACCTGGGCCGACCCGCGGATGCTGAGGCCGAACTCGGCGAGATCCTAGCCGAGTACGCCGCCGAATGGGGAGACGGTCACCCCGACACGCTGTGGGTGCGAATCCTGCGGGCCACCACACTCAGGCAGCAAGGCAGGGTAGCGGAGGCCGAGGCGGAGTTCCGCGCCGCGGCCGCCGGGCTCGGCATCATCTTGGGCGAGGGCCACCATCGCACGATGTACGGGCACGCTTGGCTAGGTGCCGCGCTGGCCGGGCTCGGCCGGCTGGACGAGGCGGCCGAGGAGTTGCCGCCGGCCGTGGCGGGGATCACCCGGCTGCTCGGTGCCGATCATCCACGCGTGCTCAGCCACCGGGCGCACCTGGCAGCCCTGCGCCGCGACCGAGGCGAGCGAGAGCTGGCGGTCGCGGACTGCGCGGCGGCGCTCCGTTCGTCCGCCGCGGTCCTCGGCGAGCACCACCCTGTCACCCGCGAACTGCGCGACACTTACGCCACGCTCGACGGCGAGTGACGTCTACCGGTCGAGCTGAGCGGCGGACGTCACGTACTTCATGAGCCGGGCACGCCGGGCGGCGTCAGACCGCAGGTGCGGCTGGATGCCCCACCACAGCAGGGCAATCCAGCCGCAGTACAGGGCCGCGAGCCGGTCGACTTCGCCGGGCCCGCACGTGGGCCGGTTTCCTGCCGCCCGGATCGCGGCCATCTCGCGTACCAGGCCTGAACCGCCGCACGCGACTTCGCAGTAGGCGGGCTCGAACGGCCACGGCTGGCGCCGCGGAATGGGGTCGAACAGGATCGCCTCGAGCCGGGGCGGCGGGTGCCGGAAGGCGGCGTTGCCGAAGTGCAGGTCGCCGAACATCACTTCGGTTTGCGCCACCGCGGTAACCCAGGCCCAGTCCCGGTCGACGTTTGCCAGCAGGACCGTGGCTTCCTGGCACAGGTCGCGGCCACCGCGCGCCCAGCGGCGGATCACGTCGAGGCCTTCCTCGTAGACGAGCGCAGTCTCCACGCCCGCCGCGAAGACCTGGAAGCGTGCCGCCGCCTGCAGCAGCGCCGAGAATGCCGGTGCCCCCCACGCGGGATCGTGGCCATGCGGTATCCGCTCCAGGACAAGCCAGGCGACGTCGAGTTCGTTCAGGCGCGTGTCGCTGGCCGGGACCGGCGGGACGACGTCCGTGGTCGCCTGGGATGCGGCGGACATCCAGAATCGTTCGCGCTCGGTGACGTTGACCTTGACGAGCACCTCGGTGTTCCAGGGAAGCCATGTCCCGGTGAACCAGGTCGAGTCCGAGGGCCGTTCCGGCCGGTACGGGCGAAGGCCGGTCAGGCTTGCCGCGGTCGCGGGGTGGCGGCCGAATTCGGCGCATAGCGCCGACCAGACCTCAGGGTCGTCTCGGAGTCGTCGTCGCAGTTGCGACCACCATGGCCGGGGAGAGTCATCCCACAGCGAGAGCGCAGCCACCCGGCCACCCTCGCCGACCTGAGGTCGCCCGCGCAACAGCATTTCCCCGCCGGCCGCCCCTGTTCGCCGTCAGCTCACATCGAGCCACCCCTCCCCAGAGCGTAGTTCTCTGACTAAAGTCAGAGAATGGACTCCGCCCTGATCGAATCGGTGCGCCGGTTCAACCGCACCGTCACCCAGCGAATCGGCGCCCTCGACGATTCGTTTCTCTCTCGTGGCCGGCCCCTTGGCCAAGCGCGACTGCTGTGGGAGATAGGCCCGGCCGGAGCCCGCATACGGGCGCTGCGGTCCCGTCTCGGCCTGGACTCGGGGTACCTGAGCCGCATGTTGCGCGCGCTGGAGGCTGAAGGCCTGATCACCGTCAGTGCCGCGGACGATGACAAGCGAGTCCGCGCCGTGGGGCTGACCCAGGCAGGCCTGGCCGAGCGCGCCGAACTTGACCGCCGCTCCGACGAGATGGCCGCCGCCGTCCTTCGCCCGCTCACCAGCCGCCAGCGCGACCGTCTCACCGCGGCCATGGATGAAGCCGAACTGCTGCTAACCGCGTCGATGATCGAGATCGCCGCAACCGATCCCCGCCATCCGCACGCCCGGTTCTGCCTGCAGGCGTACTTCACGGAACTGGCCAGCCGGTTCGACAGCGGCTTCGATCCGGCCCGGAGCATTCCGGCCGCCGAGGAGGATCTCATCCCGCCGGCCGGCGTCCTGCTTGTGGCCACGCTGCACGACGAGCCGGTTGGCTGCGGTGCGCTCAAGTATCACGGCGCCGGCCCTGCGGAGGTCAAGCGCATGTGGGTCTCGCCCGCGGTCCGCGGACTCGGGCTGGGCCGCCGCCTGCTTGGTGAACTGGAGGTCAGCGCCGCGGCACACAGAATCCGCGTGCTGCGACTGGAAACCAACCGCGCCTTGACCGAAGCGATCGAGCTCTACCGCTCGGCCGGCTACCGCGAGGTTGGCGCCTTCAATACCGAGCCCTACGCCCACCACTGGTTCGAGAAGACCCTCAGCCCGGACAGCGCCGCGCTCAGCTGACAGCGCAACCACCAGCGGGTTTCAACAATTGCTTTGTAATGATGTAATCAATGGTATGGGAACCAATGAACCCCTCGATGCTTACTCGAGGATCGTCGTCGGCGTAGCCGAGCAGCTAACCCCCAAGGTCGCGAGCCTGCGGGTACCGCGGCGCGGTCCGGGGGAGAGCCTGGGCTCGGGCGTCGTGTTCACTACCGACGGGTTCCTTCTCACGAACGCCCACGTTGTCGGGCAGGCGACCGGCGGTACCGCGGCGTTCTGGGACGGGACCTCCGTGCCGTTCCAGGTCGTGGGCGCTGATCCGCTGTCCGACCTGGCGGTGCTGCGTGCTACCGGTGACACGCCCGAGCCCGCCGTCCTCGGCGAGGCCGACGACCTTGTGGTCGGGCAGCTCGTCGTCGCCGTCGGGAACCCGCTCGGGCTGGCCGGGTCGGTCACCGCTGGCGTGGTCAGCGCCCTGGGCCGGTCCATGCCGGCTGGTCAGCACGGGCTGATAGAGGACGTCATCCAGACAGACGCCGCGCTCAACCCGGGCAACTCCGGCGGCGCGCTCGCCGACTCCCGCGCCAGGGTGGTCGGGATCAACACTGCCGTGGCCGGGGTCGGGCTGGGGCTAGCCGTGCCGGTCAACGCCACCACCAGGCGGATCATGTCGGCGCTGATGCGCGAGGGGCGAGTGCGTCGCGCCTACCTCGGGCTGGTCGTGACGCCGGCGCCGGTCGCACCGGCATGGCGGCCGCGACTTGGCGGTCGTGCCACCGGCTTGCGAGTGGCGTCCGTGGTAGGGGGCGGGCCCGCCGCCCGGGCCGGCCTGCGCGCCGGAGACTTGCTGCTGACCGCCGGCGGTCACGAGGTCGCGACCGCCCAGGACCTGCAGCGGCTGATGTTCGCCGAGTCGATCGGGAAGCCGCTGGCCATCACGGTGATGCGGAACGGCGCCCTGGTAGACGTCATCGCCGAACCCTCAGAGCTCGTGGCCGCCTGACCGGCGGGCCTCATCGAGGAAGCGGTCCGTTCCGTGCCGGGTGGTCAGCCGGACGAATCGCAGGTGCGCGTTCGCGGGGTCGGCCGCGGCCGCGGCGTATTTGGCGCGGTCTTCGGCATGCTTGTGCCAGGCCCACACGATGACCGACTCTTCGGGATTCCAGCTGAACAAGTTCCGCCACCGCTCGCGGTTGCCGTTCCACAACTCCTGGCGGCCTGCCACGCGGCGCAGTGACCGCCAGACGACCTGCCGCATCACGGTGCGTTTTGGCAGGTCGAGCCAGACCACGGTGTCCGCGCGCGCCCAGACGAGCGGCTGGACGCTGCTGTAGTTGCCGTCGATCACCCAGCCGTCCGAGGCCGCTTCGCCGCCCACGATCCGCTGGAATTCCCCCGCGGGCAGCGGCTCCCAATTTGGCAGGTGATGGATACCGTCCAATTCGAGGTGCGGCACACCCAAGATGGCGGCCAGCGCGCGGGCCACTGTTGACTTGCCGGCACCTGTAGTACCAACCACTGACACCCGTCGCACGATTGCGGACCGTAACACGGGGCAGCGCGGCGCCGCCACCCCTTATCCACAACCCTGAAGGTCACTCCCGGCGGTGCGGGCGGGCATGATGCCGCATCGAGCCCAAGATCGCAACCCCTTGTCCACAGGTGGTGGACAAATCGGACGAGTTTTCCACAGCACATCGAATGGCTCTTACCTGGCAGTTGTGCATTCCTGCACGGTGAAGGTGCACCGCGAGCCCAACAGACATGAGGAGGACGGCGATGAGCCAGGGCAATTACATCATCTTGACGGGATACGTGACATCGGAGCCGCGACTGGGGCACACCAGGGTGGCGAAGACGCCGGTCACCAAGATCCGGGTGGGTTCCACGCCACGCTGGCTGGACCGCTCGACAGGCGAGTGGCGCGACGGCGAGACCTCGTATTACGACGTCAAGTGCTGGCGCAAGCTGGCCGAGAACGTGACGGGCTCCTTGCGCAAGGGGGACATGATCGTCGTCAGCGGCAAGTTCCGCACCCGGACTTGGGTGGACGACCAGCAGCACACCAGGGTCGAGCTGGTGATCGAGGCGGACTCGGTTGGGCACGACATGGCGTTCGGCTGGTCGCACTTCAACCGTGGCGTGCACGTGCCGCCGAGTGCGGTGCAGGGCCAGGCTGACGGCGAGGCGATCCGCCAGGATATGGCGCCGGATCCGGACATGGCCGACGTCGAGTACGACGACGACGTCGAAGACGGGGAGAACGCGGACGACAGTACGTTCGCCGAACTGGCCAGGGACTTCGGCCAGCCGGCCGAAGAAACGGCGGCACTGTAGGCATCGTGCGGCTCACGGTGCCGCGATGGCGGATGGTTACGCCGGGCAACATGATCGCTACTCGCGGCACCCGACATTGCGGGTTCTGCACTCGCCGCGCACGTGCAGCATCTATTGTGTTACCTAGAGTTACCTGTAGTGCTGGGCGAAAACGGACTCGGGGAAGTCTAGGCATCGACAGGCGGAGGCATGCCAGCAGTCCAGGACGGCGTAAGGCACCGGCAGCGCGAGATCGGAAGGCTCGTTCGCTGGCCTTGGTACTGGCCGCTGCTCGCCATGCCGCTGCCTTTGGTCGCCTACGTCCTGTCCGTGCTCGTCGCCTACCTGGCACTGGCCGGCTGGGAACTCGGCCAGACGCCGCTGCGCGCCGGAGACGTGCTGCTGTTCGCGGCGCTGATGGTCTGCGGCGCGATCTGCATCGAGGCGACCAGGCGGCTCGGGCAGCCCACCGGAGTGTCCAGGGACTTGCTCTCCGCGTGGTGGCTGCCCGTAGCGCTGCTGCTGCCGCCGTTCTACGCGCTGGCCGCGCCAGCGGTCCTCGGCCTGCTGCTCTACCTGCGGGTGGGCCGCACGCCGGTCTACCGGCGGGTGTTCAGCTCAGCGGCGCTGGGCCTGGCCGGCGCCTGCGCGTCGATCCTGTTCCGGTCGCTCACGCCGGTCACCCAGCAGGGCGAGGCGAGCGGCTGGCTGACCTATGCGCAGCCGCACGAATCGTTCATCAGGCCGCAGCAGGCGCTAGTAGCGGTGGCCAGCGCCATCGTGTTCGTCGTGGTCAACACCTGCCTGGTCGCCGTGGCCGCCTGGCTGGCCGAGCCGGAGGCCAAGCTGGCCCACATGCTGTGGGACCGCGAGCGGATGGTGCTCGACCTGACGGAGACGTGCGTGGGCATCCTGGTCACGATCGCGACCGCGCTCAGCCCGCTGCTGCTAGCCGTCGCGCTGCCGCCCGTGGTCCTGCTGCAGCGAAGCCTCATGCACCAGCAACTGAAGGCGGCGGCCCGGCTGGACGCCAAGACGGGCCTGCTGAACGCGACCGCGTGGCAGCGAGAAGCGGACTCCGAGATCGCAAGGGCGCAGCGGCTAGGCGCGTCGTTGGCGGTGCTGCTCGCCGACGTCGACCACTTCAAGAAGGTCAACGATACGCACGGGCACCTCGTCGGTGATGACGTGCTGCGCGCGCTGGCGGCCGAACTGCGGCGCCAAGTCCGGGAGTCGGACCTCGTCGGCCGCTTCGGCGGCGAGGAGTTCGTCATCCTGCTGCCTGGGAGCCAGCCGGAGGAGGCGTGCCGCATCGCCGAACGGCTGCGGCACGGCGCGAGCTCGGTCAAGGTGCCGGTGGCCGACACGGCCGTGAGCGTCACGATCTCGATCGGGGTGGCGGTCTTCGCCCGGCACGGGCGTGACCTGTTCGAACTGCTCGCGGCTGCCGACCTCGCCCTGTACCGGGCCAAGAACACCGGGCGGGACCGGGTGTGCCTGTACGATCCGGCCGACGCATCGCCCGATACAAGCCACTGAGCAACAGCCTCTAGGCTTGGCAGCATGCCGGAGTTCATTTACACCCTGCGCGCTGTCCGCAAGGCGCACGGCGACAAGGTCATCCTTGACGAAGTAACGCTGAGCTTCCTGCCTGGGGCGAAAATCGGTGTCGTCGGCCCGAATGGCACCGGCAAGTCGACCCTGCTCAGCATCATGGCCGGTGTCGAGCCAGTGTCCAATGGCGAAGCCAGGCTGATGCCCGGGTACACCGTAGGCCTGCTCGATCAGGAGCCGCAGCTCGACGAGA
>Ga0126381_100001426_pt1 | contig 25710 bp, 25 predicted proteins | sample PanSoiMetPlot_28_FD_96465 | JGI IMG/M metagenome (GOLD analysis project Ga0126381, IMG submission 96465) | Tropical forest soil microbial communities from Panama - MetaG Plot_28 | ecosystem: Environmental > Terrestrial > Soil > Tropical forest > Bulk soil | place: Panama | collected 2016-02-17
AACGCCAAATAGGAAGCCGTCCCTCAAGCTCGCACTTAATGGCGACTCGGCAAAATCGCTTGCTAGTGATAAATCGCCTCTCTGACAATGTCGGCGTTGTCAAGTTCTTTTAGAGCACACTCCGGCATCTGCTTTTAAGAAAGTCCATTTCGCTCTAGTTGAAAAAACTCTGTGCCAAACAACCATCGTCGCTTTCCGATGGTGGCCAATATTAACAGGCGTGGAGAAAAAGGGTACAAACGCCTGCGGGGGTAATACTTGGCGAGGGGAAATTGCTACAGCATCATTTCTGGTGCAATTGGCGCGCAGTGCGTTTGCGTGTGGGGACACAGAGCGGGTCAGGACTGGGACTGGAGAAACAGTTACGCCGAGTAATTCCGAGACCCGGTCATCAATCCTAGAGTGACGATGACCGGGCGTTTGTTCGAGGTTTGGCTTTCGCCAAGGGAAAGGTTATCGCGGCCAACTAACCGTGCTGATTACGCGACCGCCGCTGTGACAGGCTTTTTCTCTCCCAGTTCGAGCGCAGCAATGTGTCTGATCAAACGACGTGTCCGTTCGGCGAAGGCGATTTTATCGGCGAGACAGCTTTCCAGCATTACGCCGACACCGTAATGACCACTCAAGTCGGCCATTTCGATCAACGCGATGTATTCGGCAATACGAAGGTGAATGAGTTGCTTGGCTTTGGAGAGGATGAATAGATGTCGTACCAGCGGAGACTTGATCTCCGAGAGTTCCTTCCGGAAGTCTTCAACAAAGACGTCGTGCAAGCGACCCGTGAACTTGACTGGTTGCTCCCCAATCAATTTGAAGCACTGGTCAAGTGTCGCCAGGATTTTCTCCGATACGAAGACCCGGGCTTCCAGAGCCTCCTTTACCTCTGGCCGCTCGGCAACCTTGCTCAGTTCTTGGAAAATCTCTGTTGTACGCTGAGTACCGTGCCTCACGTTGCTCAGCAAAGCTACGAACAGTTCTCTGGGGTTGCTGATGGGCATGTGGTCCTCCTTCAGGCGAGAGGTTACGCCCCTGCTGTGAGGACGACAAGCTTGAAAATTGCTAGAGCTGCAATGGAAGAATATTGGTAATTTTGCTGATTTGCCGATCTGTAACATTTGGCGAGGAACCATTCGCGAATATCGCGTCAAATGCGGGGCGAGCGAGGTGTCGGGACGGTTGGCACAGCGGGATTTCGTGTGTGGGGAACACGGATCTGGTCGGGCGAGCGGGAGCGGCGGGCCCAGTGGCGGCGAGGGCGATTCGCCTCGGCTTCCGGCCAGAGCAGCTTACGGCTGTTTCAGGACAACAGGCGGCCCGGAGGTGCGTTTGGCTTTGAGATCAACCGTCACCTCCACCCTGTCTGCGATCTTGATGAAGGGTATGCCCTTTGTCATTCCATAATCTTTGCGGTCAAAGGCCATTGTCCCTTTGATCGTGCCTGAGCCTGGTCCCGCACCGGAAACCGTCAGGTTTAAGGTCTCGGGCTTGGAAACGCCGCGGATGGTGAAGGTGCCCGGCACGTCAAAGGTGTCGGGGCCTGTCTGGACAACCTTCGTTGAATGGAACGTGATGTATGGATCATGTTCCGCGTAGAAGAAGTCTTTGCTCTTCAGCTTATCGTTCTTCATCCCGCTTCCGGTATCTACGCTGGCCGCCTGAATCTTCACATCCAAAACGCCAGTCGTCACGTCGGGAGATGTGAAGGTAAGACTAGCGTCCCACTTGTCGAACGTGCCCCTTAATTCAACCGACGCCTTCACATAGAACGTAATCGAGCTTTCGTTCGCAGTGATGGTGAAAACAGGTGCGGTTTGTGCCTGGCTCAGGGAGGGCAGTACGGCAGCTATGGCGAGGTAGAGGATAGCGGATCGCATGCTGCTGAGTCTGATACCTTTCGGCGTTGCTGTCAATTTCATCCGTTGTCCCCTAGGTGAGCATAGTGCCTGCCCGAAATGTCAAATTGCGGAATTAAGCGAAGCTTAAGGGTTTGCGCCCTAAACTGCTGGCAGTGGTCCCAAGAAGGCTGGCTCGCTCGGCTGGATGGGCGACCAGCCTTGTTGCCTTCAGGCGGTCAGCCGTTTTGAACACGATCTCCCCCTTTCTCCCCGCCACAGTGTGGGATATGCACCGGAACATTACGGGGCGGGGGACACTTTTCCAGCATCATGTAGCTAACCTCTTTCAGCGTTTGCTGGGGCGAGAACACACCCGGACGGTGTCCGAGTCCAGGAGCGAAGAGCCAAGGCTCAAGAGCAGCTCGGCTCAGGCTCAGCTATTGCGCAAAGGGCGCCGTGCGCCGAGGGTTACTTGTGCTACAGGGTTTTCACAACAGCGATACCACAGTTCGGCTCCCCCTTTGTAGACCTGAAGTAGTGGTATTGTCATTTGTTTTCCGGCATCCAGACTTTGTCAATCACGGCAAACAGAAATGCAGTCGTCAGTCCGAACAACAGCCATCCGTTCAGCGCTTCCTGCGCTCCCATCAGATGCCAATGGGGTTGTAGCTCAAGATTCGTGTGCCCGTAGCTTGTCATGGCATTCAAAGAATAGAGCACCGCTGATTTGTAGTCCGGTAATGCATTCAGAAGTCGATAAGCACCTGCCCACAAGACCGCTTCTATCGCGTGTAAGGCTGTCGCCAACAAGGTCGTGCCACCCACGATCACCAAAGACATGACGGTGTGGTGACGTCGCCGGATGACGTGATTGGAAATGAGAAAAGCCCTCTGTTTTATGAGTCCCAGTCCCAACACATGGATAACCGCCGTGAGCACGATCAACGGTGCGCCCCACACCCAATTGCCACTCCAAGTCGGCGGGATTGAGGTGATGAAGGTGGAAACGGATTGAACGATTCTCATGGAGACCTCCGTTAGTCATGTGCCCATCTGAAGGCAGCTTCGGCTTATGACGATGAGGCTGCAAGGGATTATGGAGAAACGGACGCCCGAAGCTCTCTCGTAAGATACACTGCTGCCAAGTAGTCGGAGGAATACTGACATGGCAGATGAAAGCGCTTCAAGTCCGCAGCCGCGCAACCTGAAAGAGAGAGCGTTCGCAGAGTTCAAACGCTTTGTCGCAATCTTCCTCTACCTTTGGGTCGTCTTTGGGCTGCTTTCGATCCATAAGAGCCTCGTCCTGACACAGCGTCATTTGGATCAAGAGGAACACGCCTTTGCGATTATTAATGCCTTCGTATTCGCAAAGGTCCTGCTTGTAGGTGAGGAACTGCGCCTTGGAAGGCGGTGGGAAAGCAAGCCGCTTATCTACCCGATCCTATACAAATGCTTCGTCTTCAGTGTGGTGCTCCTCTCCTTTCACATCATAGAAACCGCTGCGTTGGGGGTCTGGCGTGGACACACCATCGCGGAAAGCGTTCTACCTATGCTTGGGTGGAATCCGAAGGGCATCGTGGCAATTGGCCTCATGGGTTTTATCTTGCTGCTACCGTTCTTCGGATTCAGAGAGATTGCACGGGTGATTGGCCGCAAGGAGATGCGGATTCTGCTTTTTGGAAGGAAATGAGCATCGTGCACCGGAGCGTGAACATTCTACTCAGAAGTTCGATGTTCTCAACTGGCGATAAACAGGCGTGGGTGTTGAAAAACTGATTCGCTGAAATTGCGCTGAAAAATCGACGCGCTAGGATGCCCGATAAACGATGATCGCTTCGTGGGTTTACATTTCTGGTCACTGATTTTGCGTGGATTTTCGGCAAAAGGGACTTTTTCAACAGTCCAGTGCAGTGGCGAGGCCCAAATGTGTAAGTCATCAGTCTGTCATAAAGTGAGAGTTCCCAGCCCCTTCCTTTCGTACTGAAATAACGGCCTCGAAGAATTACTTCGCCCAGTTTGTCGTTGTGGCGTAGTCTAGCCAGAGCGATCTTCTTCGTAAACCCCGCAAACGAGGTCGTCGCCCATTGTTGTCGATGATGCCTCGGCGGGCCTCGACAACAAGTTGGCTTTGACTGGCACTTCTTACAGTTCTCGCTTGGCCCGGTCGAGGGTATTATGAGCCGGTAAATTGCCGGCGTCAGATGCTCCTATTAAGAAAGGAGCAGCGGCCAGCAATCGTGGCGACCGAATTTGGTCCAAGATTCGTCAAGCTTCTTAACTACGTGTCGGATTTCGCGGAGGCAAGAAAATGACTCGGGCCTTCAGCAGACAACTTCTCTCGATTGAATTGTCCTTCCTACTCGTCGTCACCGCGCTGCCATTTGAAGCTGGAGGTCAGCAAACGCCCACAGGATCGGCGGGATATTCGGGACAAGGCGCACCGCTGTCTGCATCTGAGTTGCAACAACTCGCGGCACCAATTGCGTTGTATCCCGATGCCCTTGTTGCCCAGATTCTTGGGGCCGCGACTTTTCCCGATCAAATTGCAGCCGCCAACACTTTTCTGCAGCAGAACCAGAGTCTGACCGGACAAACTCTCATAAATGTCGTTGATGTCCAGCCGTGGGAGTCAACGAGAAGGGCGCCAAGATCTACTTCGTGCCCTCCGGCGCAACGTTCACTGAAGAATCGGTTTCAGTCGACAGCCAGTCAGAGCAGCGATTGGCCTTGTTCATAGCGAAGGAGATAAGCAATGAAGCGTAACGTCTTACTCGCCCTGGCGGCAGCGTTGTTGTACGTGACCGTTGGTACTGCACAGCAGTATCCGATCCTGGACAAAGTTGCCGATAAGGTTATCGCCAAATATCAGAGCTCAACCTGCGAGCAGCTATGGCAGAAGAAGTCCGCCAAGACTCTGCCAAGCGCAGAAGAGCAGAAAGTAATTCAGTTGCTGAAGAGTGATCCACAGATGCGCCAGGTTTTTATCAATAAGATCGCTGCGCCCATCGCCAACAAGATGTTCGAGTGCGGAATGATTCCGTAAACGTTGCCGGCAACCAACTTGATCCTGGAGGCCCCATGATGATGCGAAAGAACATTTCTCGATGGGAGGCGCTATGCTTGTTGAGTGTGTCGCTGCTGGCGGGCATGGCGAGCGCCCAAAGTGCGCCGCAGCAGGCAAAAAAGAAGGCAGCGACAAAAAAGACTCCACCGGTGGCTGAGGCGAAGCTCACGCTTGAGCCCAAAGCGCTAGAGATCCTGAAGGCTACGAGCGATCGCCTAGTGGCAGCCAAGACCCTGAGCTTCACGGCGGTGGAGCTTTTCGAACACCTCAGCCGCCAGGGCGCGCCCCTGGCGTATACCACGCGATACGAAGTAACTCTGAAGCGGCCGGATAAGCTGCGCGTGCTGATGCCTGCGGATGGTCCGGCGTCGGACTTTTACTACGATGGGAAGTCCATGATGGCTTATGCGCCAGCCGAAAATCTCCTGGCTGTGACCGACGCGCCGCCGACCATCGACGCAGCGATGGAGAAGGCGTATCACCAGGCTGCAATCTATTTTCCTTTCGATGACCTGATCGTCGCCAATCCGTACAGCGATCTGGCGTCCGGCCTCAAGCATGCTTATTACATCGGGCAGTCGCATGTAGTAGGGGGAACAACGACAGACATGCTCGCCTATGCGGGAGATGGCGTCTTCGTGCAAATCTGGATCGGGGTAGACGACAAACTGCCGCGAATGGTTCGGGCGGTTTATCTTGACGATCCCGAACAACTACGCCACGAACTGGTGTTCTCCGGCTGGAAGCTGGATGATGCTGTTCCGGCAGACGCGTTTCTGCCGCCCAATGCCGTGACGGCGAAGCGCATTGCGTTCGCGCATCCGCACCCGGAGGCGGAGCAAGGCGCAAAATCCCCAGGCAACGGCATGCCACCCAAGGCGCAGCAATAGGAGGTACAAAAGATCATGAAAAAGGTCACGGTTAGCTTGCTCAGTCTTGTGATCACGCTGCTGCCATTCACCAGCGCATCCGCTTACTCACACGCGAATCGCTACGGCGGCAGCACCTCGCACAGCTACGGCTCCACGAGTCACAGCAGCGCGTACGGCACCAGCACGTCGCACACCTACGGCGAGGGTACATCGCACACGAACTACTACGGGGGCAGCACTTCGCACAACTACTACGGTGGAACGACCCACACCAACGCGTATGGGGGCACAACCTCGGGTGCCTACGGCGAAGGTGCGTACCACACCGGGTACTATGGCGCGACCGCGTACCACCCTCCCACTGCCTACTACGGATATCATCCGCCGACTAGCGTGGCCTACTACGGATCCGGCTGCTACGACTGTGGAGGCTATCCGGCAGGCGCAGCCCTGGCAGGTGCAGCGGTTGGAGCTGCGGTAGGAGCAACAGCAGCTTCGTCGCAGAGCGCAGCTGCCTCCCAGAATGCCTATGCCGCGGGCTACACGGCAGGCGCCACGAACACCAGCGTCGCCACGGCTAACGCGGCGGCGGCAAATGCCAATGCGGCAGCCGCCAATGCCAACGCCGCAGCGGCTAACGCCAACACGGCTGCGGCCGTGGCTTCAACCAGCGGCACTTACGCGATGGGGCAGATTGTGTCGGTGCTGCCGTCGGGCTGCATCACGCCGTCAGTTTCCGGCGGCGGAACTTACTACCTGTGCGGTAACACCTGGTTCAGTCCGTCGTATGGTGCAAACGGGGTGTACTTCAAAGTGGTGCCGACACCATAAGTCATACAGCTATGAGTGACTTCGTTCAGATAAACAGATATAACCGCGTGGCCAGCGCCACTGCGACGCTTGATTCGATCGCACCACTTGCCAACGAGCCTCTCGCTTATCACGCGGTTGCAGCTCCAAATAATCTGGTGGCTGGTCCTGCTCGCTGTAGCCGAGATTGCGATTTGGGGCTTGTTCTACCTGTGGCGCGGGTGGCTGCGCAACCCCGAAACGGCGTTTTACTTTTCTGGGGTTTTACTTACACGACCATGGGCTACGGCGATGTGGTGCTGGCAAAGCCGGGGCGACTGCTCGCACCCGTCGAAGACTTGATGGGCGTTTCTCATGTGCGGTTTGTCCACAGGTTACTACTTCGTCGTCGCGATTTTCATCTATCAGTCGCAGACGCGGAAATCCACCGCGCTTCTGCTTCAGAAGGATAGGCGTTTACCGCGTTTTGCTGGCTGCGTTCGGTCAAGGAGGTCGCGAGCATGAGTCCCATAACCATCAGCATAATTGTGTTTGCGTGCGTGTTTGGCGGAACGCTGCTCGGCATATTCATCCATTCCCGTCTGCCAAGCGAGCATCTCGACTCGGATTCCAAGGAAGCTGTCCGGCTCGGGATGGCATTGGTCGGGACGACGGTCGCATTGGTGCTGGGTCTGCTCATTGCTTCGGCCAAAGGCTTCTACGAGAGTCAGAACACTGAGGTAACGCAGGCAGCCGCAAACATAGTGTTGCTTGATCGCATCCTTGCCCATTACGGACCGGAAGCGGAGGGCGTGCGTGCGGTGTTGCGCAGCTCCATCGCCCGCTGGGTGGACCTCACTTGGCAGCGCGATGATTCGGCCAAGAGCCGTTTCGAGCCTACCGCAGGACGCAGCGAGGTACTCCTCGACAAAGTTCAGGAGCTTTCCCCCCACAACGACACGCAACGATCACTGCAATCTCAGGCGTTAAGCTTGCTGATTCAGCTGGCTCAGACCCGCTGGCTACTGTATGCCCAGAAGTCTTCGTCTGTCCCTATGCCGTTGCTGGCAGTGCTGGTCTTCTGGCTCACCTTGCTTTTCGTGAGCTTTGGACTATTCGTTCGGGCCAATGTGGTGGTGGTGATTAGCCTATTCGCTTCTTCCCTGGCGGTTTGCGGCGCGATCTTCCTGATCCTCGAAATGTATCAGCCTTACAGTGGATTGATTCAGGTCTCTGGCGCTCCCCTGCGAGCCGCCTTGGCGCAGCTCGGGCAGTAGGGTCATCTCGCCAAGGCGTTTTTCAAGGCCCACCAGCAGAAGACGTAAGACATCGCCCGGCGTAGGTGCGGTCGTGGGAGTTATCTCCAAGGCGTTCCTCTGCGGTATTGTCGTCGCGCTGGCCGTGCCGCTGTACGGGCAGAGCCTCGCGCCGAGAGCTTATGTCATCACGCCGGAGCATTGGAACGCCATCATCGTGACCTGGTCGTTCTATGACGGCGGCGTTAATATTAACGGAGCACTTCCTGTAACTGGCGCAACGGGAACGTACAACGTTCCCATTCTTAGCTTCTACCACTCCTTCAGTTTTTTTAGACGTAGTGCCAATATCACGGCGTCGCTGCCATATGGGGTCGGTAACTTCTCCGGAAAAGAGTTGGGCGTAGAGAAATCGGTTTACCGTTCCGGCCTTCTCGACCTCAGCGTCCGCTTCTCCGTAAATTTGAAGGGCGGACGCGCCATGAAGCCGCAGCAGTACGCGAAGTGGAAGCAGAAAATGCTGTTAGGAGCAAGTCTGACAGTTGTTGCACCTACCGGTCAATACGATCCGACAAAGTTGGTGAACTGGAGTATCAATCGCTGGGCCTTCAAACCCGAATTTGGCTATTCACAGCGGTGGGGTCACTGGATCCTCGATGGTTATGCAGGAGTGTGGTTCTACACTACGAATCCTGCGCAGTTCGACATACCGGTCCCCAAGCCACAGACCGAAGCCCCGATCGGTAGCTTCGAGGGCCACCTCAGCTACGACTTCAACAAGCAGCGCCTTTGGGCGTCACTCGACGGTAATTTCTGGTGGGGCGGAGTTACAGCGTTAAGCGGAATGCGCAATCCTGATACGAAACAGGTCGGTTCTCGAATTGGCGGGACGGTTTCAATCCCTCTAACGAAGCACCAGTCGATCAAGGCCGCCTATAGCAATGGCACCTACATTCGCTTTGGCGGCAACTACCAGAACCTGTCGCTCGCCTGGCAGTACTCTTGGGTCGGCTGGCCCAAGAAGAGATAGCGGGTTCCGGGAATGAATTAATGCCCAGGATCTTACAGCGATCTCGCCGTGCCACGCATGATGCTACTCCTGGGTATCACCCATGCCGCTTAAGCGGCAAGCGGCCTATAGACGTGATGAAGGATGACGAAGAGCGGGCCCACCGTGAGCCGCTCCACCCCGTGAGCGAGTGTGCATCAAAAGTGCATCCGCGGCCGGTAAGTAATGGCAGCACGACAACTTCCCAACTGGCGGACGGTTCGCAAAACCGTTGGCGACACCCCCTGCGCGCCGGACAGGATCTAGTCAACCTATTTCAGCTTTCAATTCCAGCCCTGGAGTCTCCTCGACGCGCTTTCGATATGACAGTCAGATGGTCTTACCCAATTAACGAGCGACTCAGCCTGCAACCCAGCGCAGGATGTTTATAACCTATTCAACTTCGCCAATTTTGATCTGCCAGGAGCAAGCCTGAATGGACTGTTGACCGGAGCTGCAGGGCAAATCAACGGCACGACTCGCGCGGCTCATAATGTAGACCGTGTGGGCGTTGGAACAGGCGTGTACGCGCTAGGCGCTCCCCGCCAGATCGAGTTCGGGCTGAGGCTCATCTTCTAGCCAATGCAGGGCCGGTTGCCTCCCTTGGGACCTGATTGATTCCAATATGGGAACAGGTTTTCTTAGGCGCTCTAAGGAACAACTGGGGGAGGGTTCTTGTCGGATCCTGATCCAAACCAGTGGGTCGGCGGTAGGCGATTTGCCGGCTCTGAGCGCGCGAAAGCGGGCAAAGCCGAACCGAGGACGCCAACAGGTCTATCCTCGGTTCGGCTGTTATCTGATAGGTGTGTTTTCGTTGAGGCAGCCTGCTTTATGCATTACGGCTCACACCAGCCAACTGCACCGTCGTAGCCCTCACATGATGTTGATTCGCCGCTCCGTCGGAGCATTCCCTTGAGGCGCCAGCGTCGGTGAGCAAGAGTTCCCGTTCAACACCGTGTTCACGACGTTTGAGAACTGGTTTGAGCTCGTGGTATTTCCGCTGGTGTTCAGCAGCACCCCGGCACACGCTTCGTTGATCGTGTTGCTCTTGATCGTGTTGTTGGTGCTTGGGTATGTGCTGTTGCCGCAGGTATCCACAAAAACGGCTGCTATGCGGCTGGAATTGATGACATTGCTCTGGACCTGGTCATTGCTGCTGCAGATGGTGACGGCCCCAGAACCGGCACCCGGGTAAAGAGCGTCGAACACCACATTACCCTGCACGGTGCTGTAGTCTGCATCACCTTGTATGCTGTCGTCGCTCGATACCCCGATTCCCACCCCCGCCATCTCCACGCTGTTGCCCGATATCAACACCGCATGAGAGGCGTCGGCGAGGATGCCCGTGGAGTAAATCGAGAAAGTTTCGATCACGGAGTTGTTCTTGACCTGTCCTGTCGCGCCCACCATCTGGATGCCATTCACTGTGTATGGTTCCGGCCCCGCGATGGTATTGCCGACGAATAAAACTGTCATCCCGAAATCATCGGCAGTGAGCCCCACGTTCTGATAGACGCGCATGGTGCTGTTCTTAACCGTCAAAGAGGCAGACACAGGCGCACTTGAAGTCCCGCCCGTTTCCCCCAGCACCCCAAACCCGCGGCGGTCGCAATCCTGCCCTACCACTTGATTCCGCGTAGCGACGTTGTTGACGGTTCCCGAAGCGGCCCGGTAGTAAATCCCCGCAATGATCACGGGACATTGAGCAAGATTGTTTCCGGTTCCGTCCACCGTCAGGTTATTGAGATTGACAGACCCGGTTGGTGCATTCACCAGGATCTGCGCGGCGACTGCTCGCCCAGGGGTCAAGATTTGCGAAACTCGGGTGGTGTTTGGCGTCAAACCGCCATTCGGTGGCACGATCACGGCCGCCGCATTCGTGCCGCTCTGGATCCCGGCAAGGTTGAGCGGTTTGCTGATCACGACCTGTTCCGGATACGTCCCCGGACAGACCAAGACATTGCCTCCCGGTGGCACAGCGGCGATTGCGGCGCTAATCGTCGGGTAGCCATTTTGATTTTGGCAATTTCCGACCTGGACGCTATTTGCGGCCATCAAGGGTTGCGAGCACAGGCTGACGATTCCCAACAGGACACATCCCAGGATGGTTACTTTCTGCAGCAGATGCATTTCTTTGAGCTCCTCTTGCTAAGTGGCGTTCTGGTTGTCTGGCTTCCCCACTATCCAAACGCAAGCAGGCCTGAGCAGTAGGGTCGCTGCGAGGAGCGGGCCCTCAAGGCGTGCGCTCTATTCGCGAATGGATCGTAACAAGGTTGAACTGGTCCGATCGTTGTCTAGACGCACCTCTGACCTTGCTTTAGAGCAATCTTCCGTGGGGCCTGGCAAGCGCATGGGAAGGCAGTCGGGGGCGGGCAACGCGAAGCCAACCCTTCTTGAGATGGTTAATCTGGACAGATTTTGCCGTTTGAGATTCAGGACCATATCATGTCGTGAACCACTACGACTCGTGCTTCAACCTGGGTCTCTCATCGCAGGACAAGTCTGATTTAGTCGAGTACCTGAAGTCTCTACCATCGGAGGAGGAAGGAAGCCACTAAACAGGACGTGGCCGGCATTGGAGGCAACGAGCGCCGGGCGCAGCATCGGCTGCGCCGCCTCCGCAGCGGCCCCCAAATACCATGACAACTCGTTTCGGAGGAAACCATGAAAGACCTATGCACACGGTCTTTGCCGGCGCTCGCGGTTTGCGCCTGCATAGCACTGATTACGGCTAGCGCTTCGGCGCAGCTGGCCCCCAACCAGACCCAGGGCTTCGGCAACAACCGGCTCGTCACCTTCACCTACCTGCAGAACTTCGACTGCGTCGACCAGCCGACGCTCGACCTCGACTTCAATCACATCCTGGCGCAGTCCGATCCCAACGAGATGCAGACGCCCATCTTCCAGGCGGTGACGGAAACGACGCAGGACCCCAGCGGCGGCGACCTGCGACACACGGCGCATCTGTATGTGCTGGTGCCGATGTTTTCGGTGGACAACGACCAGAACCCTAACGACGCGATGCCGTGTCCCAACGGAGGACGACCCACTGAACTCTGCGGCGTGCAACTGGGCAACACGCTGCTCAGCCTCTTCGGCTTTATTCCCGAGGCGTGGAAGACGCATGTGAATCCGGCAATCACGACGCAGTGTCATGATCCCAGCAATCCCACGCCCGGCACTTGCACCATGCATGCTTCGTCAGTCGACCTTTCCGTGCTGCTGGCGACGCTGGGATTCACCGGCCCGCCCACTGCGAACACCTTCGTACCCACGCCGAATCACGATCACGTGGTGGACGCTTCGCGCGTGAACACCGGCGACATCTGGTAGGAGGTCCGGCCGGTGCTGGTGCTGTTCCAAAGCGACTGGCCCGCGGCTGACGGCAGCAGCGGCATCACCTCATCGGTGAAGATGGACGCAGCGGAAGAGGCGGGGCGGGCCATCGAAGTAGGCTCGAACTTCTTCCTGTTGTTCAACTCAAGACTCAGCACGCCGGGGCACTGATTACGGTCAAGACCAAATTCGGTACAGTCTGACTACGACGGTCGGGTTCCCTAGGTCTCATGTTTCGAGACTTGGGTTCCCGATCGCCTAAGCCCTGACCATGAATAGACCGCTCTAAGCTGGATTCGGATCGTTGGATCACATGTTGGATGCGGACGCGAGCTTCGTCCGTGCACAGCGCGTGGAGGCGCTGCTTGCTATTTCGTCCGGACGGCCGATGAGCGCGGGAACACCGGACTCACAAGATCGATGCGCCAGACCGGAGCACCGGGAGCCAGCGGCCCCTCGAATCGGACGAAAGCCGGAGCTTCTCCTTCCAGGATCCATACGCCAATGTCTGGCGGCTCCTTACCCACCAAGGATGCAAATATTCCTTTGAGACCACCGATGTCTATCTTCACGACATAGTGCATTGCTTTGCGAGGAGCCTCGCCAGTTGTAAACGACTCTTCGCCCTTAGGCGTGATGTGAAGCTTCACAAGCTGCGGCTTGGGAATGGCAACGACGAACGAGAGGTTCGTTTCCCGTGTGTCCGGTCGGATATTCTTCAGCAAAGTTAGCAAGAGACCGTTAGCAATATCGGGTCGAAGGTTGAGATGTTCCGTCAGATATTTTTCTTTACCATCCTCCACGTATCTCGCCACGACTTCGCCCGTTGTTGCGTTAATTCGCAGATCCATCGGATGTTCGAAAGCCGGTCCTTTTTGGATGAAGTGGTCGCTGAGCAACCGAAATTGGCCACGCTGAGAGAACACTGTCGTTTCTTCGTGCAGTGAGCCATCTGTGAAATGGAACACAAGGCGGCTAATAACGCGGTCACCCTGCACATTCTGAATAAGATCGCCATCAGCCAGGAATTTTCCTTCGGGCGTTCGCAAAACCAGAAAGCCGTGGACCAGGCCCTCTTTGTGGGCTACCTTCACCTGTTGAGCCGGCAACACATTCGGACGCAAAATCGCTCCCATGACAAGCAACGCGGTCGCGTAACGACACCAGCTACGACACCGAAATGCTGTGGATGTAGAGAGTTGCCCTCCCGGATTCGGGTCTCCGACCCATAGCCGCAAAAAAGTCACGTATTTACCTGACTGCGCATTGCCAGCCCGATGATCTCCAGAGTTTGACATCCGCATGGTGGCACTTCGTTCCAATGCTCACCGAGTCCAAGTCAGCATTTACGCCTTCTAAGGGCGTGTCCAGTTACGCGCTCGATGGTGCAACTGGTGATCTTCCAGCAGCACCGTTGACGACTACAGATTCCTCAGAAAAGCAAACTGTGGCCCCGCACGTATGTGAATAATTTGTGAACGTAATGTGGTGGGACAGCCAAAGATCTCTTGGTTCCCGACTTCCTACAGGATTTCGCTGCTTCAACCTGAAAGGTGCGCAGTTTCTTTGTCACCTTGGAATCAGAACGTCCGGCTCCATTGCGCCGATCTCTACCGCTGCAGTTCCCACTTTGGGAAGCCAATCCTTCTGGGTAAAGGAAGCGCATCGATTCTCTTCGCGGCGGCGCCTAACATGAGGACAGGGTGAAGGAAGGAGTGTCTTACCGTGGCAAAACAAGCCTTGGGTCAAGACTCCCTTATCGGGCATGTACTCGGCCACTACCGCATCATCGAAGAGATCGGCGCGGGCGGGATGGGTGTTGTCTACCGCGCCTGCGACGAGCACCTTGATCGTGACGTTGCCATCAAGATCCTGCCATCCGGTCTTCTGGCTGACGATGCCGCTCGTCTGCGATTTCATAAAGAAGCGCACGCTCTCTCCAAGCTTAACCACCCTAACATCGCAACAGTTCATGACTTCGATTCGTGCGATGGTATTGAGTACCTGGCGGAGGAACTGGTTCCCGGCGTTTCGCTGGACGAGAAGCTATCGTCCGGACCGCTGATAGAGGAAGACATCGTCAACCTAGGCACGCAGCTGTGCGAAGGCCTGGCTGCCGCACATGCACGTGGCGTTCTACATCGAGACATAAAGCCTTCCAATCTGCGAGTAACGCCGGAAGCTCACTTAAAGATCATCGACTTCGGGCTGGCAAAGAACGTGGTCATAACAAGTCTCGGCGCAGATGAGCAGGTCACCATAAGTGGAACTCAGAGTACCGTCGGAACCTTGCCGTACATGTCGCCGGAGCAGATGCGCAACGAAGAGGTAGACTCGCGAACTGACATCTGGGCTGCCGGATGTGTGCTGTACGAGATGGCCACGGGACGGCGACCTTTTCTGGGACAAGGGACGGCAGTCGTCAACGAGATCCTCACTCAAACGCCGCCTCCACCTTCCAGGGTTAATCGCAAAGTCACTCCGGGCCTGGAATCGATCATCCAGAAGTGCTTGGAGAAAGACCGCGGACATCGGTATCGGTCAGCACACGAAATCGCGAATGACTTGCGTCGATTCCAGAGAGGTGGGTTACGTTCGGCCCTGCTCACGGTCAGACTCAAACGACTGTCACGTGTACAGTGGGCGGGACTATGCTTCAGCATCCTCTTAGTCGCAATGCTATTCCTCGCTTTCAACGTCGGCAATCTGCGAGGGCGCCTCACCAGCAAACCGGGAACGCCGCGCATCAGCTCACTGGCGGTCCTTCCCGTGAAGAACTTCTCTGGAGACCCAGGCCAAGAGTTCCTCGCGGACGGCATGACTGATGAATTGATTGCTGGTCTCTCTCAGATCAAGGCTGTCAATGTCATCTCACGTACTTCGGTGATGCATTACAAAGGAACAACTCAAACCTTGCCGGAAATTGCAAAGGAGTTGAATGTTGATGGAATTGTCGAAGCCTCGTTGGTGCGCTCCGGCGAGCGCGTGAGGCTTACGGCCCAGCTCATCGATGCGCGCCAGGACCGGCATCTTTGGGCGAGCAACTATGAACGCAAGATGACTGACGTATTGATGCTGCAGTCGGATTTAGTGCAGGCGATCGCAGGCGAGATCAAGGCTCAGCTGACGCCGGAAGAGAGCGAGCGGTTGAGCACAGCGAGACGGGTAGAGCCCGAAGTATACGACACCACACTTAAAGGGAAAGCAATACTTGAGTATGCCACCCGAGAGAGCCAGATACGCCACGCTATCGAACTTTTCCAAAGAGCGGTCGACCGGGATCCGACCTATGCCCCAGCGTGGGCCGGCCTGGGCGAAGCAATGTGGGAATTGGCAGCGACGGGCTTTGAGTTTGTATCTCCAGATCAAGTGCGCCAGAAGGCCATATCTGCTGCTGAGAGGGCTCTACAGCTGGATCCCAGCTCGCCAGAGGCTCATAATACGAGCGCATTCATAGCATTCGACGGCGAATGGGACATTGCGAAGGCTCAGCAGCAGTTTGAAAGAGCTCTCGAATTGCGTCCAAGCTACGCGGCTGCGCATAACTTGTATGGACAGATGCTCAGTGGAGAACCGCTGCAAAGCTTTGACGAGGGGCGCCAACATCTCGAACGTGCCCGCGAAGTCGACCCACTGTCGCCTTGGAACGACCTCATGCTGCTTGCATGGTGGCTGTATCAAGGACGACCCGAACAAGCACTCGAGGAAGGGGAGCGGGCACTTCAGCGGAATCCAACCCTGTGGGTACTCCGTTGGCAGTTGGGATTCGCCCAGCTCAATCTCGGGCGGCCCGATCAGGCGATACCGGAGTTTGAGTCCGCGCTTAAGCTGCTTTACCCGGACCGCCCCGTCTCGGCGCTTGCCCCCCTCGGTCTAGCTTATGGCTTATCGGGACACCGAGATGATGCCCTCAGGATTCTTCAGGAAATGAAACAGAAGCCCTACGTCTCGCCTTACGATCTTGCGGTCGTCTACTCCGGCTTGGGTCAAATGGATAAAGCTTTTCAGCTCCTCGATACCGCCCTGGAGCAGCGAACGCCTTGGTTGGTGTATTGCACACGATATGATCCAAAATCAGTTGCGCTGCGGCGCGACTCGCGCTGGAAGACGTTTATTCAGCGCCTTCGACAACGGATAAGACTTCCGCAGGGGACGCCCGACTTGTATTCGTAGCACGGCTCCCCAGTTGCATTAGTTCTGGTCCAATCACGCAGCGTGGGACTCTTCGGTAGCTGGGTACCTTCTGACGAGAAGGCTTGCCCGCAGGAACTCAAGGAATCCGCCCACATACCAAATCGGGAAAGACTAAGAAATAACTTCATTTTCATTCAGTCCATTTTCTTGTTACGGCGCACACTGAAACCAGCGCATAGCTTTTGTCCATCGGAGTATTCCAATGTCCGCTCTGCTATGGGCGACCACTCTGCTGTTCATACAAGGCTCTTCACGCTACCGGCATTGTGCGCCAACACTGGCTATCCCCCTTCCTCCATTAGTTCCGACTCGTTGCGAAAGGAAGGTACCTCTATGCATCTCTTGGACAGCAGAAATTTGCGTTCGCTCTTCGCCGAGGTATCTCAGAGACTACTGCTGCGAGCAGTGTCTCTTTTCTTAATTGCGTTACTCACAGCAACTGCCGCGATGCCGCAGTCGCTGGTGTCCGGCGATATCACCGGTACTGTAACCGATCCAAGCGGCGCGGTCATTTTCGGAGCAACGGTATCGCTGAGGAGCGATGCCACAGACGCGACCCGCACTGCCACAACCGGAACCAATGGCACCTACCGCTTCTCACTGTTGCAGCCGGGCTCCTACAGTGTGTCAGTAACGGCGCCGGGCTTCAATAAATCCGAAGTCGGGGCCACGGCCACCGTCGGTCAGGCTGCTATCGTCGATGTGAAGATGGCTTTGAGCACTTCGTCCACCACGGTCGAAGTAACTTCAATAACTCCACTGGTCCAGGCGGACAATGCCGACCTGTCCACTAGCTTCAGTCCGTCGCTCGTCAACAACTTGCCGAACGGCGGCAATGATCTCAGCTACATCGCTCAGACGGCTCCCGGCGTCACCATGAACGTCGGCGCAGGCTACGGTAACTTCAGCGCTTACGGTTTGCCCAGTACTTCGAACTTGTTCACGGTGAACGGTGAGAATGACATGGATCCTTACCTGAACTTGAACAACAGTGGCGCCACTAACCTGATGCTGGGCCGTAATGACGTGCAGGAAGCAACCGTCATCAGCAATGCGTACTCCGGCCAGTATGGACAACAGGCGGGTGTACAGGTCAACTACATCACCAAGAGCGGCACCAACCAGTACCACGGCAATGCGCAATACTGGTGGACAGGCCGGACGATGAATGCCAACGACTGGTTCAACAAGTGCGGCGCTGCTTGCGGTACCACACTGGCATCGCGTCCGTTTGCCAACAACAACCAGTGGGCCACCTCGATCGGAGGACCGATCAAGAAGGACAAACTGTTCTTCTACATGAACACGGAAGGCATTCGCTTCATCCTGCCAACCAGCGCGCGCGCGTATGTGTGGAGCCCGAATTTCGCTGCAGCGACACTAGCCAACATTGCGGGCAGCGAGCCAGCCTCGCTGCCGACGTATCAGAAGTACTTCCAAATCATGCAATCGGCTCCGGGATACGCGGCTGGTGCAACTAGATTCGGCCCGGGAGACGGTGGTTGCGACGTCAATACTCCGGTTGAACAAGGCGGCTTGGGATTGGCCAATTTCTCCGGAAACTGCGTTTCGCAATATCAGGGCTCAGCGAACCAGCTGGGTTCCGAATGGATCCTGAGTGGCAAGGCTGACTATAACGTTTCCGACCAGGACCATCTCTCCTGGCGTGTACGTATGGATCATGGAACTCAGCCGACTTGGGTTGATTTCATTAATCCTGCCTTTTCAGCCCTCAGCTACCAGCCTTCATATAACGGCCAGGGGCAGTGGACGCGCACGTTCGGCTCCAATGCGACCAACCAATTCATCTACGCGGGCGCCTATTATCGAGCGATCTTCACGCAGCAGAATCCGGAGCTCTTCCCGATGGATGTGCAGGGCTATGGTTTCAACCTGACCGATCTCGGAGGATTGGTATATAACTTCGTGCAGGGCCGCAACGTGACGCAGTATCAGTTCGTGGATGACTTCTCCTGGACGAGGGGTGCGCACGCTATGAAATTTGGTGCGAACTTCCGCAGGTATGACATCACCGACTACATCTTCGGCGTCCTGAACAAACCGCTGATCTATCAACTGGATGAGGCTGACTTCTATAGCGGCCTAGCTTACCTGTACCGCGAACGTGTCCCCAGCCGTCAGAGCCAGCCCATAGCCATTTGGGGCCTTGGTATCTATGCTCAGGATGAGTGGAGCATCAACCGAAGCCTGAAGCTGACGCTGGCACTGCGGCTTGAACACAACTCTAACCCCGTCTGCCAACTTAACTGCGCTTCGCAGTTGAACGGCAACTTCTATGACTTGCTAGCAAGCGGCGCACTGAGCGCGACTGCTCCTTACAATTCCTTTGTAGATGCCAACCGGCACCAGGTATGGCGGGGCACGGACGCGATCAATATCTCGCCGCGCATGGGCTTGACCTGGTCACCAGGTGGCAACGGCAAGACTGTTCTTCGTGGCGGCTTCGGTATCTTCTACGATGCATTACCTGGAGCGCTGGTCGATCCCAGCATGCGCAACATGCCCGGACTCGTTGATGTCCGCGTGCCGTATGGGTTGTGGGCTGATCCTACTGCCAGGGGTGCCCAGGCCTCGGTAATGGAATCGGCCTCAGCCATCATGAACGGCTTTACACAGGGTGCCTCCTATGCGAATTTGAAGTCACAGTTAGGCAGCCTATTTCGAACTCCGGCCTACACCAATTTTCCATATCTCCATACTCCGTACTACGAGCAGTGGAGTGTAGGTCTGGAACAAGCACTTGGCGACAAGAGTTCTGTCAGCGTGGGCTACGTTGGCAACCACGGCGTACACATTCCAATCCAGAACTGGCCGAATGCATGGGGCGCGGGATATGCTCCCTTTCCGGATCAACCACCGACACCGGTGTTCACCACCGTGAGCCAATACACCTCCAGCGGTGTGTCCAGTTACAACGGCCTTACTGCTAGTTATAACCAGAGAATGTTGTACGGCTTCACCCTTCAGGCCAGCTACACGTGGAGCCACACCATCGACGAAGTCTCGAACGGTGGTGCTGGCCTCGTCTATAACGGCAACAGTTCGATCGCGAGCCAAATCAACCCGTACTGTCTGCGCTGCAACAACTACGCTTCGGCAGACTATGATTTCCGCCATTCGTTCAATGCGAGTTATGTATGGAAAACACCGTGGAAGTTCTCTAACAACTGGATGAACGGCGCCCTGGCTGGATGGACTCTGTCGCAGAATTTCTTCGCCCGCGCCGGCCTACCCTGGACTGCCCAGGATAGCGCAGCATTCATCGCCAACTATAGTGCGGCAAACACTACCATTGCCAATGTCATCTCCGGTGTTCCTATACAGCAGCCCTGCGTGAATGGTCTGAGCGTGTGCGCGAACATCAATGCATTCAACACCGCCACCACCGCGTTCCCAAATCAAAAGCGCAACAGTCTGCGTGGCCCAGCTTTCTTTGATTCCGACTTCTCGATCAACAAGAATTTCAAGCTGACGGAGAGGGTGACGTTTGGTATCGGTGCGAACTTCTACAACGTTTTGAATCACCCCAACTTCCAGAATACTTCGAACGCCGATATCCAATCGGGACCGGGAGTGTTCGGAACAATCACACAGATGGCGGTACCGCCGACTGGACCTTATGGCTCATATTTCCCGAACCTACCCTCAGGACGCATAATCCAGTTCCAGAGCAGGATCGTCTTCTAGTGGATCTGAACTGAGTCCTTTTTGACGGGGCTTGAGAGTTTGTCCAATAGCCTGTCGATGCGGCTTAAGTTTAAGGCCCCGTTGAAGCTCGGAATGGGTGCTTTGCCAATGAGCGATTGTGCACCGTCAGTGCATCGCAGGCTGGCAAGTGATAGATTCCGCAGGCACTTCCAATCCGCTGACGGTTTGCAAAACGTGTTGATTGCCTGCTTGATCTCCTGTTCCGCTCGGGTGCGGTCGCCCAAGCGGGCGCACAGATAGGCGAACAAAGCCCGCATGGAGGCACCCCTCGGGTCCGCGGCCATGTCCGCCAGCGCGATGTCGCGGGCGCGTCCGTAGTACGGAAGGGGCTCGGACTGGTGTCCCGCCCAGCGCAGGTTGTCGGCTATGTTCGTCAATATCATCGTGCTCGTTGACCAGCTCCGGACTTTTCGGGCGGGAACAGGTGCAATCCCTGGGCGTCTAGAGAGGTTTCGAGAGCGTTTTCTTGGCCTCGCTGGGCCCAAACCGGCGCACAGCGTCAACGGATATCTGCGGGGACATCACGACTATGCAGGGTGACGTGGTAGAGGTAGGTCGGCTGGGTGAATCGGGGATGGGGATTTTGGGCACACCACCCCAGCCCTTTTGAGATTTTTTTTTCTACTGCTTTGTCCATTATAGCAGCTTGAGAAAGCTGCCCATGCGCTCTTCCCAGTCGAGTGCGTCGGTGACTTCGTGATAAAAGCTTTGGTCATCGCTGCACGCGTCGCGCACATAGTCCAGGCGCTCCTCGGGCGGGCGCTCCAGGGCGGACTGCAGGACCGTAATTACATGATCGCGTTCGATACGGGTTTCCATCCCCCATCACTCATCCGCTTGAAAAGCCAAACGCGGGCATCGTGCCACTCGCGCTGCACGGTGCGGAGCGGGATACCCAACGACTCAGCCACCTCGTCATCGGTAAGGCCGAGGACATTTTTCAGATCGACAATCGTGCGTTGCAGCGGAGACTCGGTTTCGAGCTCGTCCAGCAACATGTTCAATGCGATCTGCACCTCGCGTGGCGTGTGATCGCTCTGAATCAGCTCGGGCAGTTGTTCCAGTGGAGCGAATTGCACCGTGGGACGGGAGCGGGCGTAGTCGATCAGGAGCCGGCGCATCACCCGCGCGGCGAGCGCGAGGAAGTGGCCGCGGTGCAAAACCGTTGGTGCGGAACACACATTCCCCTCGGCCTTACTTGACCTAATTCCTCCACAATCTCTGCGTGCATCTGAAAGGAGCAATGGGTTCCTCCCTTCAATGCCCAAGCGGTACATGGCCGACCAGCTTTGTTAATGCCTGGCAACGCCTTTTTATGGCTTTGTCGTTCCCCCGCGGGGAAATAACGATGAAGGCTGTTTGTGCCCAGCGCCATTGCGCCTGATTTTCCGCAGTGGGCGAGCGGCCGATTCGCTTGCCCACAAACACCAGCTTCTGAGGTCGTGAGATTTCAGGTGTCATTCCGGCTCAGAAATGAAATCCAATTTGCCCATAGATTGCCCGCGGCGACACATAGTGCGTCCCGCTAAACGTCGAGAGAAAGTTATACAGTGAATAATTGTTCGCCAGGTTGAGGAACGTCATCTGCGCACTGCATCGATACCGATCGCTGTTGAAGATATTGTCAATGCCCAGTGCCAGATCGAACAGATTGCGCGCAGATGCGATTCAAGGCCGGCTCAAGGATTGGTCCCCTGGGCCGGATTGGGCGTCGCCGGAGCGGCTGCCGGCGTGGAAACGGGAACTCCTATCAGCGTCGCATAGTAGGCAATTTGTTCGGCTTCCAGCGAATTGGCGCTCGCTCCCTTCGACCACATTGCGATTTTAACCGCCGTAACCTCAGTCCCTTCTGTCCAGCCTTCCGCCTTCTTAAATCCCTCGAGCAGCCGACTCCACTTGGAGGGATCGTTCAGCCAGTCAGAAGTACGATCCTCAGGTTTAAACTCCTTGGCCTTCGTTATTATGTTGTTGTAGTAGATAGTGCGATCGTCAGTCGGACCAAGATGTCCCTTGTCGATGTAAGTGCCCACGGTCTTGTATTTCGCCATATTGTCTTTGATATCAAGGCCGGAATCGGCTTCACGCAGGTAGATGGCGCGGAAGTCGCTGCCCCATTTGAAAGAACCAATGGCGCGCTTGGATACCGCGGGGTTGTAGCCAAAATTCCCGACATTATTGCCCAGCCACTGTGAGGAACGTTTCTTCTTCTCCGTTGTGTCTTTCCAATAGGTACGAATGATGACCCCCGACGAGTTATTCTCGGAGCCTGCATGAGCCACCCACGTATTGCCCCACTTGTCCTCTCCCCAATCGCCTGGACGAGCAGGCTGCCCAAGTTTCGATAGATCGCGGGCGCCGGCGTGGGTGGGATTCGTGCCCCTGTCCTTGCCTTTCGGATTGCGTTGCGTGTGCACTCGCGCGGCATCAAAAGCAGCCCTGAGCGCAGCCACATTCTTGCCCTCCGTGACCGCGCTGGTTCTTGCATTGGGCGGGGTTAGATAAAGATCAATACTGAGGAGCGCCCAGGCTGAGAGCTCACCCAACCCTTTGTAAGAGTCGCCGAAATGCTGCATTGTAATCATCGGGTCGGGTGCTTTAGCGGCCACCCAGTTGTCATAGAGTTTTATGCTCACCTGGAGCAGATCGTCAATCTTCAGCGAGTTGAGTTTCGTTAGCGCGCCGGCTTCGTCCTGAGAAACACAAGCCAGCTTCTCAACTTCCGCCGCTACCTGTGCGACATCAACCTTCTCCGTTTGACGTTGAATGGCCGGCCGTCCCGAGTCTTGCTGCAGGACGTGCGTGAGTTCGTGAGCCAGCAATCGTTGTCCGCTGAGCGTGCCAGGCGAGTACTGTCCAGAGCCGAAAACGATGTTCTGACCGACGGTGTAAGCGGAGGCCCCGACAGAGCGCGCCGATTCGGCTGCGCGCGAGTCGGCATGAATCCTGATGCGACCGAAATCCCAGCCGAAGCGCTGTTCCACAGAATCTCGGGTTGACCGCTCAAGGGGCTGTCCAGCGCCACGCAGGACTTGTTGGACAAGAGGTGGCGCAGGGGACAATATTCCTGAGTCAGCAGATGAGCGTTGCAATTGTCTCTTCTTCATGCCCGCGACGGACTGGGATTTGGCGCGCTCGCCAGCATGGGGGGCATCCTTCGAGGAAGCGCTCTCAACCGGTGATGAACTATGCATGCCTATAACACGATCGGCCACCCGGTCGGCTTCTTGCTCGTATAGATCGCCAGCGGAACCCACGCTTGACTCGTTCTGAATGGCGGCGCGAGAGCTGACACTCAACGGCGACTTGGGTGCAGACCGAGTGCTGCTACCACGGGCGGCCTGTTTGCCACCTTTTGCAAATACATGCGGCATGATGACCCTTTCGGTTCAACTGAAGCCGGTTACTCGCTGACACGACCGGCTCCCTCAACGCCTTTGTGCTTTATTCCATTCAGAAGCATAGAACTGCCCGTACGTTACACCTTCGAACGGACCGAGACCGCCTTCCAACACGTACCAGCGGATAGACTCCGCAGCATTCTTGAGCCCCGCTGCGTGTAGCTCCGCTTCCGTCGCCGCTGGGGAACTCTTGCGGGCCTCCTCGCGCCCGCCGTTGTATGAGCGCTTATAGCTGTCGTATCGAGGTGGGAGTGGAGTATTGGCGGGAACCTGCCCCTTCTGTTCCAGTTCAAGATAGGCCTGATATCCCCTTATCGTTCCCTGGATCTCTTCGTTCACCATCTTCTTAATGAAGGGATCTTTCTCCATCTTTTTCGGATCGCCACCCTTCCCGCTTTTCTCCCGCTCGACGTGGTACATCTCATGCACGAAGTACGAGGCGACAACGGCCGGAGCCAAACCGATGTTGACCGTGCAGCTGTTGTTATTTGCGTCGTAATAGGCCGGACGTCCGGTCTTGGTCAGAATCAGCGGGACACTATATTTCTGGAACACCTTTATGGACCACCGGCCCCCATCGGTTTGCTGCAGCAGGTCGATTACGACCTGTGGCAACTGATTCGGCTGGGGCCCCGTTCCGGATTCAGGCTCCCGCTGCAGCAGAAAGGAATGACTGGTTCCATCGGGAGCGGACTGCTGCACCACATGCGCCAGTTCATGGGCCAGCAACTGCCGCCCGCTCGCAGCCGTCATGTCCGGAGCCTGAGCAAACGTGATATGACTGCCGAAAGTGAACGCACGAGCATTGGCGGCGCGTGCAGCGCTGGCGCCCAACGCATCGTCATGCACCCGCACCCGGCTGAAATCGTGGTGAAGACGGGACTCCATAACTCCGCGCAGGCTGGGCTCGAGTTCACGCCCCGGCGAGCGGGATAAAGCGCTGGCAATATCAGGCGACCCGTTTACGAACGCTGCGGACATCCCTCTTGGGTCCGCGCGACCGGTGTTCTTACTGCTCCCAAACTCGCGAGACGGCGGCCGTTGCGAGCCAAAAATAGCGAGTCCACGCTCGCCTGTTTGCATTGCCTGCTCGGCGGCCTGATCCGCCTCGCGTTCCGAGGGATCGTCCACGTGCCCGATGGCGAGAGGCGGATTTAAGGCAATACTGCCGAAGTCCCATGACGCGGCCGGCATGGAATCGACACCATCGTCAACTCGGACCGGCCGCCAAGGGTTCCTCTCGCTCTGCTTTGCAACGGACGAAGGGTGCAGTTCCGATTTGCGCGTAGTGTTCTTGTCGGAGAGCTTCGGAGCAAACATGATTGCGCGACCTCGGACGAAAACAAATGTAGCGTCGACTCAAACACAAACCGAATGCATCGTGCCGAAAAACGCTGCCATTCTGACACATTGTTGATGGTCCATGGTAAAAAGAATTTGAGAGAAAACGTGACGCTCGACCTTTCCTGCGCGAACCGGGGTTATCCAAAATGGGTCGGCCAAGTTGTGGAGTCGTGCTCCATTTTGACCACCACGCCGAACTCCCTCTTGGTGGATGTGCACGACACAGAATGCTCGTCATATTGACTTCCGAGCGTTACGGCTTATGTTCGACCCTGGATTCGAAACACCCTCGTGCTGGCAGAGACGTTGCGACCGTTCGATGCAAGGATGATGAAGCGATACCCCGTGAGCCCTCAAGTCAACTCTGTGAGCAACGATGATGCAGAATGCGTTGCAGCCGACAATTCGGCTCGGAAGTGCGGCTCCCGTTTCTGGACGGGAGTCATGGTTGCATTACCGCTGAGAATCGTGCAATACTCGATTCGAGAATGACGATACAGACCAAATCCATTATGAAGCGGCGCGTCAATCGCGCTCAGCCTTCGGGATTGGTCTGTCCGTAGCACCAAGTTCAGATTCAAATTCTCGAAGGCTCCGACGAAAAGTCGGGGCCTTTCGCTTTTTGCGGAGTTATTGGCCGGTAGCCAAGCTGGGAAGGCACGTGACTGTTACTCACGCCATGCGCAGGTTCGAATCCTGCCCGGCCAGCCAAGTTGGATGAGAAATGGCTCGCTAGTTCAGTAGGAAGAACGCGGCTCTCATAAAGCCGTCGTGGATGGTTCGAATCCATCGCGAGCCACCAATGGAGGGGCCTCCGGGAGGGGCAGTGTCTTATAAGCACTTCG
>Ga0126381_100001427_pt1 | contig 25709 bp, 37 predicted proteins | sample PanSoiMetPlot_28_FD_96465 | JGI IMG/M metagenome (GOLD analysis project Ga0126381, IMG submission 96465) | Tropical forest soil microbial communities from Panama - MetaG Plot_28 | ecosystem: Environmental > Terrestrial > Soil > Tropical forest > Bulk soil | place: Panama | collected 2016-02-17
CCCGCACCGACCACGGCAACATCCTGACGCAGGAGTTCATCAACCACGCCAACCGGCTTGGCTACATGCGCAACGCCAAGTCGCTGCACGACGCCGTTTCGGATATGAAAAAGATCGCCTCCTGGCACGAGCACCACGGCAACAAGAGCGACGGCATCGCCGCGCGGCAGGTCGCCGAGGAGATGGAGAAGCGCAACGCCAGCATCGACGACTACAACAGCCCGCTGGTCTCGCTGCTGGGTAAGATCAACGGTTTGTCGTTCGTGAAGAACCTATTGTCGCCGTCGCACTGGCTGACCAGCACGCTGGAAGCCCACACCATGGCGATCCCGCAGATCGGCGCGGATATCGGCGGGCTCACCGGCGAGATCCAGGCGGCCGCGATGATGGGTAACACCATGCGCAAGCTCTCGCTGAGCGGGGCGGCGCAGATCGGTCGTGGACTTTACCGGGGCCTGCGCGGTCGCGACGTGTTCAGCGACAGCCTCAACGAGGACATCGCCAAGATCCTGGGCCGCGGCGGCAACAAGGCGCTGGCCGACAGCCTGGCCAAGGCGTTCGACACGTCGGGTCGCATCGACAACTCCTACTCGATGGACCTGCTGCACGCCGCCAAGGGCGAGGGGATACTGGGCGGCCGCATGTCGCGCCTGGCCGAGCACACGCTGGCGATGAGCACCTATGGCCAGCACGTGACGGATGCCTACAACAAATGGACCATCGCGTTCACCGCCGCGCAGGCATATCTGCGGCGCAAGCCGGGTGACCTCGCGGGTGCCACGCGCTATGCGATGGACCTCGTCGACAATTCCATGCCGGACTACTCGCCCGGCAACAAGCCGCGCATCAGCACACAAAGAGGTATCCTGCGCGCGTTCGGTCCCAACGCGATGCAGTTCAAGAACTACGGGCTGTTCCTCTACTCGCGTCTCGGCGCCCTGGTGCACGACATCAGTTATGGGCCGGACCGGATACGCGCCGCGCGCGCGCTCGCCGGCGTGCTGGGAGCGCACGCGATGACCGCCGGGGCGGTGGGACTGCTCGCCGACCCCTTACGGTATGTGATGGGCAGCTGGGACTTCGTGTCGGGCAAGGACAAGCCGCACGACTACCAGGTGAACGAGCGCCAGTGGCTGGACCGCATGGTCGGCAAGACCTGGGGGGAATACTTAGGCGCCGGCATGACGCATGCGCTGGGCTTCGACGTGCAGCACCGGGCCGGCGTGATGAACGCCATCGAGATGCCGGAGCTGAACGCCTTCTCCGAGGCAGGCTTCTCGGATCTGCTGGGCAAGGCGCTCCTGGGCGCGACCGGCGAGACCATATCCTCGTTCGGCCACGGACTATCCAAGGCGTTCCATGGCGACGTGAACGGCGCCATGCTGGACATGCTGCCGCGCGCGTTCCGCGACGTGCTCAAGGCGTATAACCTATCGCAGCAGGGCGTGATGATCGCCGGCAAGCAGGCGCTGCCGCCCGGCCAGATCCCTGGTTACCAGATCGGCTTGCAGGCGCTGGGGTTGCAGCCGGCGGTCGCCGAGGAGACCCGCATGGGTTCGCACGCGATCCGCCAGGCCAAGGAGGAACTCCAGGCCGAGCACACCAAGCTGACCAAAGCGTGGCTGAGCGCGACACCCGGCGATCGGCCGGCGATATGGCAGCAGATCCTGGACTGGAACCGGGAGAACCGGGGTCGCGCCACACCCATTGCGCGCGAACAGCTGCAGCGTCAGTTAGAGACCCAGCGCAAGGAGGCGAAGCTGCCGTTCGGCATCAAGCTGCCGAAGAAGGCCCAGGGTCTGGAGCAGGCGGCGGCGTTCGCGAACGTGCCGCGAGGAGCCGTTGTAGCCGCGCCCTAGATTGTTTCAGTTCCTGCTGCCACGCCTCGAACTCCCGCAGTAAGCGCTCCGTGTGCCGGGCGCGGCGTTCGGCGTAGTCGCGCTGCTTGCGTTCGGCCTCCAGCACGAATTTGAGATGCACGGGGTTGGTCATGCTTATGGGCCGCGACCCGTGTCGAAGATCGGGTCGGTATCGGGATGACCCTTGCGGATCTCGATGCATGCGCGCTGCCCTACCGAGAGGACGGTTCCGCCGCCCAGGGTAACGCCGACCGTCTTGGCGTTCCAGGCCGCCTGCATCTGCCGCAATGTCTGCTGCGTGGGATAGTGGTTCTCCGTCAGCCAGCTCTCGAAGACGCGGCGGTCGAGCAGCAGCACCCCGTCCGACGCGATCTGCACCGCCATCGGCGGACGCCGTGGCTGGGGTTCGTAGACGATCACCTTGGTGCCGCGGTTGCCCTGTCCGACGGTGTTGGTGCGCAGCGTGCGGTCGCTATAGTCGCTCAGATAGCGGGTGAGGATGACCCCCACATTCAGCGCGCCGTTGGCGCGCACGATGCTCACCCCCTGCCGGGCGGCCCGCGCGTCGGCCACGATCTGCTTGAAGAGCGCGTATATGCCCAACGGATCACCGAGGAAGAGGCCCAGCTTCCTGGCATAGCGCGCGCCCAGCACGATCGCGGCGATGGTGGCCGCGAAGAAGCGTTCCTCGTTGGTCAGCTGCATGTCGGCGTAGATGATCTCCAGCAGCTGCGTGATGTCGGCCTTGATCTGACCGACGTTGGTCGCGAGGAACTGCGCATAGGCCACGCCGGCATGCCCGTAATGCTGCATCACGTTCTCTAATATGGCGGCATCCTTGGGCGACGGCGTGTGCGTGATGCGCGGGATCTCCACGTCGAGCACGCGCAGCATGCCGGCATCGGTGCCGTCGTTCTCCTTGCTGACCAGGTCGCAGATCGCCCGGTTGCAGGCGGTGAACAGCAATGTTTCCCAATAGGCGGCGGCGCGCAGTTTCACATCCGCCGTGGCGCGCTGCTTGTCGGTGCCCGCCGGCATCATGAACGCGACGTCGGTCACCAGCTTGCGCTGCTCCTCGCCGAACGCCCAGAACTCGTCCCAGAACTGCGGTAGCGATCGCGTGCCACCCAGCTTGAGCATCATCGCCACATAGGTGGTCTGCGTGGTGATGCCGCGCGTCGGGTTGCCCCATATCGCCTGCGCCACCTGCATCGCTGCCGTCTTGCCCACGCCGGAGGCGGGCGACCAGACGTTCACCGTCATGCCCTTGATGTGCGGCACCAGCCCCATGAGCGGGGCGCCGAACGAGCCGGCGATGATCGCCTGCAGTCCGGGATGCGCGTAGCTGCCTTGCTCGAAGAGAGCGGCGGCAGCGCGCCACGAAGCTAATCTGCCCGACGTGTGATAGGTAGTGACGGTCAGGCTTTGCACGGACTTGTCGCCCACCACCTGCGAGGTGGTGCCGTCGGCATGGTAGAGCGTGCCGGCCAGCGCGAAGCCCAGCATCGTGCCGTTGTCGGTGTTCCACCCATAGGCATAGGCGTTGGCCCGCGGTGCGGGCATGACTTTCTGCAGCTTTGTCATCCATGCCACGAACAGCACTCCCAGAGCTTTGGCCTGCGTGTGATCGACGTTGACGTAGACGGCACCCAGCGACGACTGCAGCAACTGCGCGCTGCCGCAGTCGTTGATATGCACGGCCACCGTGCTCGTGTGCCTGCCCAGCGTGTAGGTCAGCACCAGCTGCGTGCCGCTGGTGGGGGCCATCTCGATGCGCGCGCCGGTGAAGTCACCTTCGACGAGGCCGCGCCAGCTGCCCGACACCTGCCGCTGGATCCAGCCGTTGCGCCGGCGGAAGCCGAACGGGAGTTCATCCGGGTCGATCGCCGGCAGCACTTCGCCGAGGACCAGCGGCGTGGAGATCTTACCCTTGAAGGCGCAGGTATCGCACACGCCGGGACGCGCGACGTCGATCTTGGCGCAGGACGGGTGACCCTTCCGGTTGGCCTTGGCGTCGGCATAGATCTGGTCGACCGCAGCGGCGTTGTATTTGTGCCAGCCGCTCGACATCGGATGGATGAACGCATCGCCGTCGGTGCAGTGCGTGAGGATCGGCACGGTGCCGTAGAGCCGCCAGTAGTCATGGCTCTCGGCGTTGCCGTTCACCACCGCGCCGCCCTGCGTGGCATAGGAGAGCTTCATCTGCTCGCATTGCGGATGGATCCGCTCGAACAGGAATTCGCGGTTACTGCCGGCGTAGGCGCTCGGATCGTCCGCCGGGTTCACCTCCGGCTCGGGATTGACGCCGTCCGGTCGCGGCCCCAGCAAGGGGATCACCCGGGCGCTGCCATGCGTGCCGGTGCCGGCGCGCTGCCGAACCTGCGACTGGTCCGTCATATAGGCGAGCAGGCTGGGCGTCAGCTGATCCAGCTTGTAGTCGGCATCCGCGCCGACCACGCGGACCATCATCGGGCTCGCGGCGACCTTGTAGTTGTAGCTCCCCGGCGGCCGCAGGATGCGCTCGGCGCCGAATGTAGGCGCCAGGTCGCCGGTGAAGCCATGCGCGACCATGGCTTCCTTCATGGCGTCGGCGTATGGCTCCCACTGATCGCGTGGGATCGGTGTGTCAAAAAGCCAGTAGAAATGATAGCCGTAGCCGCTATCGACCGCGAGGTTGGGCCTCGGCCAGCCTATAGCTGTGTAAAAATCTTTCAGCCAGGTGATACATGCGGGCCGGTCTATAAACGCCTTTGAGTTACCCTTGCCATCGCCAGGCCGACGCACATCCGCGTCTATGACAAAGGCTTTTATAAGCTGAACGTTATCTTTGATGCGCCGGGCGCGCATATAATCCCGGTTGGTCGTGCGGGTCTTCTGCGGCTCGGCGGTCTTATAGGCGGCGAACGCGTAGTAGGTGTTCTGCCTGAGGTTGTTCGCCGCCCAGGTGATCATCCCGGCCGCCTCGGCGAAGCCCTTGTTGTTGATGGCATAAGAGCGATGCGCGGTGAAGCTGTCGCCGGTATCGCGCGTGCCGATCCAGCACATCGTCACCCAGTTCCCATTGGCGGGAACCACGCGCCGCAGAAAGTCCTCCGTGCTCATGTCCGACATTGGGTGGCTTACCCTTTTGAGACGTTTCGGGCGTCAGGTCGCCCTGACGCCCGTCATTGGTATGGATCAGTCTCCTGCTAACAGGTTGTTCAGTGCACTCTGCAGATCCGGCGGGGGTCCCTGCACGACGCTGACCGGCGTTGCCGCCGCTGGCGGCGGGGTATCGGGCGTGGGCTCGGGCTCGGGTTCAGGCGTAGGCTCGGGCTCGGGTGCCGGCTCCCGTGGCGGCGCCTGCTGCGCCACGGGCGCTGCCACTGGTACTGCCTGGGCGGTGGCGCGGCGGAATGGTGACACCTTGGGTGGTACAGGTGCCACAGGTGCCGCTTGGACTGGTGCGGGTGCGGGTGCGGGTGCGGGCGGAACCGGGGGCGGCGGTGCTGCCTGCGCCACTGGTGCAGGTACGGCTGCGGGCCGCGCCGGCAGCTGGGCGACCACGGCCCGCATGGAGGCCGGCAGCGTGCCCGGCTCGGCGCTATCCGGCCCCCACTCGAACTCCAGCATGCGGCGGACCTCGACCGACTGCATCATCTCGCGGGCACCGACCGCGTCGTCGGCGGACAGCCAGTTCTCGTGCTCGAAAGTGAGGGTCGGCGACGCGCCGGGCGCCTCGCAGGCCACCGTGGTGATCAGCTGGTGGTAGCCGGCGCCGTTCTTCGTCAGGAAGCCGGTATACTGCAGCAGGTTGCCTACGCTGGTCGGCGGCACGTTGAGCAACAAGGGACCGTCCAGCTGCACCGGCTGACCGGTCTGGTCGTAGACGTCCTGCCACGGCACCACGGCGACCCGCTTGAAATCCCGACAGGCTTTGGCGCGGGTCTGCCGCTGCGCGGTGGACCCCGACCCCCACTGGTTCTGCTCGCACGTGGCGCAGAGATCGTTCTGCTTGTTCACCACGTCCGCGTCGGGCACGATGCCATTGAGCGAACGGCAGTCGGGCCTTGAGCGCTGGTCCTCGTTGAACACGCCGGCGTAAAACACTTTGGATTTGGCGCGGGCGACGCCGACGATGACCAGCGCCAGACGCTGCAACGGCGTGCGGAAGTTGGGCGGGGTGAAGAGCGAGACCTCCCGCCCGCGCTGCCGCACATGAAACTGCTTGCCGCGGAACGACAGAACGCCGAAGCCGATCTCCCAGTTCTCGGCCGCGCTGGCATTGACCGCGGTTTCGTCCGCCAGGTAATTCGGTCGCGGCGCGAGCACGCCGAACGGTTGCGATGCACTCATGCTCATATGGCCTACTCCTTGCTGTTGGCAGTACGGGGAGCCTTCTCCCCGGCGCGGCGAATATTCAAGCAAACCTCCGTGTTCAGTTCAACTCCCGGAATGGGTTCCTTCGTCTCGTTCACCGTATCGAACGCCGCCGTCTTGGACACCCGCGCTTCGAGCAGATGCCACGCCTGGTTGGCGATGATCCATGGTAGCGTGACCGCCCATTCATATACCGTGGCTGACCGGCGCACGCTCTTGAACGCGGTGCCGTGCGGCGTCTTCATGTTGTCCAGACCAAGCCGGTTCATCTGCTCCATCAACCACGCTTCGATGCCGGACAGCACGTCGTTGTAACGTTTGAGTTCCTCCTTGTGTTTCTCCTCCACCTGGCGCTTCTGGTCGCGCAATCGCACATACTTGCCGATCATATCGTCCACCGTCCATGTTTGGTCGGTGTTCACTTTCATAGCTTCCGACATGGTTTTTGCTTACTCCTGTTATGTTAGTAGACAACGTCCTGCTTCTCGAACAGGTCGAGCAGACAGTTCTGCATGCGCGACTTGGCCTTCAGCCGGTCATAGGTGGCCCGCTCTATGGGTGTCGCCGCCAAGTGCACTATAAGCGTTTTACTTGCGTTTTGTCCAGGTCTATTTATGCGCGCGTTGGCCTGATCATAAATTTCCAAAGACGTTGTCGGCGAATACCATACGATCGTGTTAGCTTCAGTGAGCGTGAGCCCGTGCGCCAGACACTGCGGATGGGCGACGATGATCCGCGGCACAGGGTTATTCTGGAACTCGCTGAAGATCTTATCGCGCATCCCCTTGGATGTGCTGCCGCTAACCGTTGCGATCGTATGCCCCTTGGACTTGAGATACCCGCTCACGCCGGCAAGCGCGTGAATGAACGGTACCAGCACCAGCACCTTGCGATCCGTCTCACTGAGCGCCTCGTCCAATGCCCGGAGACGGCCGGTCGAGGGCAGCGCATACACTGTTTTGGTATCGGTATAAATGAACCCGCAGGATACCTGCAGCAGCTTGTTATGCAGCACGCCTTCGTTGACGGCGGTGATCGCCTCGCCCTTGGCCTGCACGATGAGCCGCATCTTGTTGAACAGCGTGCGATAGGCGTCGCTCGCCTCGCGATCCAGCGCGACCTGCCGGTCCACCGTCAGGCACGGCGGTAGCTCCATCACATCGTCACGCGTGTAGCGCACGGAGGGCGACATGATGGAGCGCACGATCTCGTTGGCCTCGGGCCGGGGCAGCCATTTGAACTGGGATATCCTGCGCATGGTCTGATCGCGGAACGCCATGAACGTGCGCGTGGTCCTGTTGGGTGTGAGTAATCGTACCTGGGCCCAGGCATCGGTGGGCTCGTTGGGGGTGGGCGACCCGGTGAGCCCCCAGGCAAACCGGGTCGTGCTAGCTTCCACCAAACTGTTCATAAACTTCCAACGATCCGTGCTGCGGTTGCGTAATGTGGCGAGTTCGTCGATCACGATCGCATCAAAGCACGCACGCGAAAGCGCTTCATGAATAACCTTCACGCCGTCATGGTTGATGATGCATAACGGGGTCCCCTGTCCCAGGATCTCTAAGCGCTTCTCCTTCGATCCATACAACGTGGCGACCTTGGACCGGAGCATCAACAGGAACACCTCGCGTTCCCAAACGGGGGTGAGCGTGCTCAGCGGCGCGCAGATTAGCACGCGTGTAATCTGCTTGGTGCGCATGAGATAGTCCAGCGCGTATAGCACCGCCCGGGTCTTCCCCGTCCCCATGCTGGACAGCACGTAGGCCCGCGGGCTCTCCGCCAGGAGGGCCGCGGTGATCCGCTGGATGTCCCAGGGCGTGCTCCCCGCCCAGTCGTAGCGGGTCAGGATGGGCGTCGGCACGGCGAGCCCCAGGTTACGGGCGACGCGGGCCTCGACCGCCTCGTTGGGCATGACCAGCATGCTGGACCCCTGCCACTCTAACTTGCGGGCGTGGGGGATCGCGTTGGCCAGGCCCTGGTGCCAGGGGACGATCACGTAGCGCCCGTCCTCCGTCACGTAGGTGATCGGTGTTTCGGCGTTCAAGGTTCGGGTTTCCTTTTCTCAGTCACCGTATTTTTCAAGCAGATATTGCAGGGTGCACGCGTCGTGCATCCGGACGAATGTCGCGTTTATCCCGGTATCGGTCTTGATATAGATCGTTTTGCCACAGCGTGGACACATATCACGATCAATGATTTTACTCAGCGGACCCGGCGGGGACTGGTCGTTCTTGCGTCCCTCCTGCGAGCGGTAGTGCGTGGCCCTGTCCAGCAGTGCCAGCTCCGAGAAGAAGTCAGCGATGATCATCACGCCGCCTCGCTCTGTTGCAGAACGTAGTCGATGAACCGCCGCACCGCCGCCAGCGCGGCGTCATCGTCGACCACGAAGCAGGTGCCGCCGGCGCGACGGATATCCTCCATGGTCGCCTCCTGTCGCGGTGTGGGCCGTTTGCCCTTCACCTTGGCCTCGATCGTCACGAACAACCCGTCGACGCAGAGCAGGAAGTCCAGGCTCGGACGCCCATACCCGGTCTGCACCGGCATGAACCGGTAGATACGTTCACCGTAATCGTCCAGCATCCTGGTGATCTGGCGTTTCACCTGACCTTCGGGCGTCATGTCATTCTCCAGGCATGGCAAGGGCAATACGAGCTGCGCATAGGACACGGTTCTCTTCCCACTCCCATACCGGGATTATGAGCGCCCGGTTATTGCGGAACCTGATGAGGATCTTCTCCGACGAGACGTAGCCGATGAGTTTGATCCTGCGGGATAGCTCGACCGGCAGGTGCCAGTCGCTGCGGGCAATGGGACGGGAAATCAGACGGCCTCCTTCGCTGGGATCGTATAACCGGGGGGAGGGTTTCATCACTCACCCATACAGGCTTCAAAGACTTTATGACGGCTCACGGACAACTCAGGGCGATCCGGCTGATATGCTCGGCCGAAGGGAACGCATCCACGTCGTAGAACACCAGCCGCCGCCGGTTGGCTACGTAGGTGATCACGAACCGGTGGTCCTCGTCCTCCTCGCGATCGAAGTATTCACACGTGTCTATACAGGCGGCGATCGACATGGGTAGCTGCGCGACCAAAGCAGCTACCTGGGCCTGCAGTTTGGCATGCCGGATGCTGGTGACCACCAGCGCCGGCTTCGGCATGACGGGCAGGCCCTGCAGGCCCTGCAGGCTGTTCGCCGCGTTGACGTACAGGTGGAAGTTATTGTCGGAGACTGGCGTAGCCTGCGCCGCCGCGCCAGCGACGTTCAGGCTGCCCGATACACGGTTCACGCCCATCAGCGACCCCAATAGGGGCATGATTTCACTCCGCAGTAGCGCCGGCACAGCCCGCCCGGCTTGGGGGGAAACTCGTTCTTGTCCTTCGCCCGCTTCAGCTCGTGCACCCGCGGCAGGATCCCGTCCCACAGCTCCGGGATATCCTCGCGGACATAGGTCGCCTGCTCGGTCTGATTATATCCCACGAAGATCAGCGCGGTGCGCACCCGCTCGACCGAGGGGTCCTGCACCATCAGGGTCAGCGCGCTGAGTTCCAGCTGCGTCATGTCCTCCTTCGGCTTGCCGGTCTTGAAGTCCACGGTGACCGCCAGCCCGTCATCGCGCACGTTGGTATAGTCGAGGATCTGCCGGAACCAGGCATCGGGCGCGAACCAGGCGACCGGCTCGAAGTCAGCGTTCATCGCCAGCTTGCGCTCGCCATAGACACTGCCGGGGACCGACGTCAGCCGCGCCATCAAGGGCTCGTGCATGCCCATGCCCAGCGGGAGTTTGGTGCCGAAATTGATGCGCTGCTCGAACGCCGCGTGCACGTCATGGCCATGTTTAAGATGCTCGCTCTCGGGCTCCACCACCTCCTTGGTCACGTTGTATGCCTGGTATCTCCTGGGACAGGTCTCGTAGTTGTTCAGCTGCGAGTAGCTCCAGCTGAACGCCCGGGATTTCTTGATCGTCGCAGTCGCACTCATGTTCGTTTACCCGTCCTATTCGCGTTTGCCGGCCAACTCCTCGCTGACCCGCCCTGAATTCACCCCGTTGCGCTGCGCCAGCTGCATCTGCGACATCTCCGGGTTCTTCGCATGATCCAGCCGTATTGCCATGCGTCGTGCCGGCGTCATCGGCTGGGATGACGCCGGCGCACGACCGATAGGCGGCCGGTTGTGTAGCTCCTTGTACAGCGTGTCCAGCATATCCACGACCGCCTCGATCCTACCCTCCAGCTCGTTTATCCGCGCCTGTTTCAGATCGATCGCCTTGCTCATGATCGTCGCCACCCAAAGCCGCTGCTTCGCCTTGGTGGTCGGCCACTCCAGGCCGTTATAGCGCGTGTTGCTCATCTCGCATCCAGTCGCTCTTCAAGGTTTACCGGGTGCCGCGCGTGCCGGCTCTTACCGCTGCCCTTGGACGGCGCCGGCTTGTAGCGACGCAACCCCATCTCGGAGTGCAGTCCGGAGAAGTCATAGGGGTGGGTCGCGCCTAAGGGTGCGGCCACATAGGCGGCCTCCATCACGGTAAGCACGCGCCGCATCTCCTCGATCGCCGGATCGGGCGACTTCAGGACCGGCTCAACCGCGGACCGGCGGGGATCCATGTAGTGATACACCGTGGCGGCCCGGGTGATGCGGACCATCTGTGATCCGGCGGCGGGTTCGACCATCATCCGCCGCCACATCGTGGCGGTCGCCTTGGTCATGACCGGCGTGTCGCCGTCGAGCATGGCGTTGAGCTGCTTGTAGAGTTCCTCTCGCCGGTCGGCGTCCTCCTCGATCGCCCAGCGCAGGCCCAGACCTATGTGCACGGACGCGTTGTTCAGCTTGCGCCCCAAAGGTTTACGAAACAGTTCCTGGTAGACGGGCGACCACCACGCGGAGATGTCTTCCTGCAGATACTCCGGCACCCGGCCCAGCGTCGGATAGGCGATATGCGCGATCATGGACGCGTCAGCCAGGAGCCCCGGCCCCAGGCCGGTCACGTCGGAGACCGTCTTATTCTTGCCCCTATCCGTGACCCGGATACTGTCCTCCGGCATGTTGGTCGTCACCAGCAGATCCGCCGGCTTGTTGGCCAGGATGATGGCTAATAAGCGATGCTGACCGTTATACATGACCCAGTTCTTGGTGAACGCCACCGCGTCGCCCACCCGGTAGAACTTCCCGGCCTGGATCTGCTCGGCGAGGTATTTCACCACCCCGGCGCGCACCCGGCGGTTGACGTTGCGCGCCAGCCATAGCCGGGCAATCTCGGGGGTGACCCGCCACCAGCCATCGGCGGGGGCGACCCCCGATGATGGGAAATAGAACGAAGCGTTGTTGATCGCACTCATCGTCTGGCTTGCTCCTTCGTTTGTTGACGGGGGACCGTAACCCCGGGAGTAACAAGTGTTTTTTATAGGCTTATAAGTTTCTTATGCAGGCTCGGGCTTCAGTCGTTGACGCTCCGCTCGGCGTCCAACAGCGTGCGACCCCAGCCGCCCTCGCTCGCCAAGGGTACTTCGGGCAACCAATTTGGCGCACGATCGAACTCTTCTGTCAAGATTTTATCAAACTCCTCCACTTCATTTTCGGCGATCATGTAATCCCAACTATCGTAGGTCCCCATGAAGGGCCGATACCCGGTGCGCGCCAGTATTCGCTGCATCGCGTCAGTCACGATGATCCGCGCCAACGCCTGCACGATGTTCTCGATCATCTTCGCGCCGTACAGGCGCTGCCACTCGCCCCGATGGAAGCCCTGGTAGCGATAGGAAACCTTCCAGTCCTCGTCGCCTTCGCCGCGCATCCCGGTCAGCTCCGGGTAGCGCAGCGCCAGGCCGTTGGGCAGGCGCAGCTCCGGCGCGGTCTCGCTCACCGTCACGCAGGGGATAACCAGCCGCGGATCGCACGTGCCTTGGGTCCAGTCCTCGATGATCCCGGTGGCCACGCCCCATAGACGGCGGATCTCCGGATGCGTGTCGCGCCACAGCTGGACGATCTGCACGGCCAAATTGTCATCGATGGACAGCGACACACCGCCTTGGCCGATGAACAGCGTGTTCTTGAACTTGAGCCAGCCCACGCCGTAACCCAAACTCAGCTGCGCCACCTTGCCGGCGAAGCGCTCCTGCTTGTGCTCCCGGGTGATGGTGCGGCGATAGACCAGCGAGGCGAAGTCACAATAGACGTCCTGCCCCTGGCGGAACCCGTCCAGCAGGCGTCTGCAGCCGGCGAGGGTGGCGAGCGTCCGACACTCGATCTGGCTGGCGTCGCGGTGCACGATGCGATACCCCTCGGGTGCGGTGATGGCGTCGCGGATGCGCGACCCACGCGGCAGATTGGCGAAGTTGAACCCCGCCGCCCCGGAGAACCGGCCGGTATGCGCCCCGTAATAGGTGTAGGGCACCGGCATCCAGCCGCGCCCCTGATAGTTCGCCGCGGTGTAGCCGCCCGGATACCAGTCCAGCTTAGCCAGATCCAGCAGCTTGTTGGTGCGGGTCTCCTCGATGGTGGACTTGGCCCGCTTGCGCGCCGCCAGATGCGCCTGCACGCCCATCGGCAGGTCGCCGCGCTCGCAGAACCGGCGATACTCGGGATCGCCCTGGGCCAGCGCGTAAATGAATTTCTGCGGATCCGAGGGAGACAGCTTCACCGGCGGGGTGACGCCCAGCGAGATCAGCAGCTGGGCGAAGCGATCGTTGCTGGAGTAAACCTTACGGTCGGTGGTGGCGAACACCCGCTCCCGCTCGACGGACAGCATATGCGCATGCTCGGCCAGCACATGCATATTCAGTTGCGCCGAGGGCTCGACGAACATGCGCACCGAGGCATCAATCACCCAGAGTTCGCTAAGTGGGAAACGATAAGGCTCAGCGAGAAAGCAATCAAATATCCGGCGGCAAAGCCAGCTATCGTGAGCACAATATTCTCCATAGCTGGCCAGCTCACCGTCGGAGAAGTCTTCCCGGCGCTTGCCTTTGGCATGCAACACCTCCTCGCCCTTGGGGGGTAACCCCAAGTGCCGGGACACGCTGTCCAGCGAGGAACTCTGTATATACGCGTGGGTCATGGCCCGCGCCATCGCCAGCGTGTCCAGATAGAGTTTCGGTAGCTTCCCGTAGTGCCAGGCCAGGATGGCACCGTCGAACGGCGTGTTATGGGACAACAGCGCGGCGTTGTCCCAGTCGATCGCATCCAGCGCCGGCTTGATGTCACCGTCCGTGTGCCAGGTGATCGGCCCGTCGCCCTTCTGGATGGACACGCCGATGACCTGAAACAGCGGATGCAGCACGTAGTTGGTGATGCCCAGCGTATTCAGGGTATAGGTCTGCGACCAAAAAGTCTCAAAATCTATCGTTGTGATCACGTAATTAACTCCAAGCCACGCCGCGGATGACCTTGCTGATCATCACCTGGCTGACGCCATATTCGCGGGCAAGGGCTTCCTGCGAGAGCGCCGCGCGCCGCCGCCGACCACGCATATAAGGTCCATACCGCACACGGATTTCCGCGGCTGTCGCTGCGTTCAGAACGCAGTAATTACGATTGCGGCCTTGGGTCTTCCGTGTGGCCCAACGCACATTGCTGGGCTTGTAATCGCGGTTGTTATCGATGCGATCCAGCGTCCACCCCTTACCGGGATGATCGCCTACATCGGCGGCGAAGTTCACGAACCGGTCCCAACGCCTGCACACTTTGATGCCGCGTCCGCCATAATATTTATAATTCGGATTGTTTGGGTTATGGCAGCGATTGCGAATGTTCAACCATAACCGGTGCAACGGCGTGCGTTCACCGTTTACAAATGACATGCCATGCAGTTCACGTTTAGCTTGGGTCATCGGACTTACTCGTTTGTTGGTGTGAACTCTAGGCGTTCGGCAACGCCCTGTCACCCTCCAATCGCTGATACCAGTTGATGCTCATCTTGATTGCATCGGCCGGCAGGTCGACCTGCGGCATGACCAGTCCCTGGGAGAGCTGCGTGTCGGCGACGTGCAGGTAGGCCTTGAATGCATTCATGAGCGTATGATCGGGCACGTAGAGCGCCAGATTACGCCGCGGCGGGTTGCGGAACCATTCCTGCCACTCCCGCGACGCGCCGTTGAGCATGCTGCCGGCCATCGGCCAGAGCGCCATGAGATGGGCGACCGTGGGCGTTATATTCTCGTGTTGGATCAGCTGCTGGGTGCAGTGCCTGACGATGTCATACACCCGTCTTTGGTATAACAGCTTATCAAACCATAGCGCTAGCTCCTCGCGCTTCGCCTGGGTCAGGCGCTCGAATTTGGGCCGCAGGAGCCTTGATCTTTCAGAGAACACGGTGTTCGCGTCGATGCTGCCATGGAGTTCCCCCGGTTTGGACAGGAAGATGGATTTAGGCAGGGCGAACGTCGCCACGATGCCCCGGCGCAGCGGTAAAAATTCGGGTGACAGCGCGACGCGGAAATCGCTGTTCTTGGTTATGCAGCGATAACCCCGTGCGTAAAGCTCCTGCACGGTGTGCAGATCCTCGATGGGCAGCTCCCACAGCGTGTCCTCCACCTCGTCCACGGTGAGCGGAAAGTGCATCTGCATGAGTTTGACCATCTTGTGCGCATGCATGCTCATGTTGTTCATGATCACCGCGCGCACTTCGTTTGTTAAACGCTTATTTGGCATTTTGGCTTACCTTTTGTTCTACTGGTTCGAATGATGTACAGTCCGTGGGCTATCATGACCCCGGAAATGAACACTAGGATCAGGCCGATGATGAGCAGGATCAGGCTCATTCCGTCCGATCGCCCGAGGCGGCCGTTACGAACGGAACCCGGTCCAGTTTGGGATCAGGAAACGGCCACATGCCTTCACGCTCAGCTTGCAGGACATAGTCCTTGATCGCCCCGGCTCCCTCGCAGCCACTGTCATACCAGACGTAGAAGCACGCCAAGCAGATGGCGTGCTCGCCGTGCCATTGGCTGTATCGGACGCGTTGCACCCAGCGCCCGCAGCAATCGCAGAGATAGGCCACCGTGCTCATCATTCCGTCCGATCCCGCGAGGTGGCCTCCGCCAGCGCCGCCTGATAGGCAGGATGATCCGTCCCGCCCATCGCCAGGAACATTTGCAGAGGGATGATAGCGTAGCCGACGATGTGGCCGGCGCGGATCATCGATGCGTCGCCTGGCTTCGATAGGATCAGACAATGCTCGACGCGCATCATGTTTTGGTCGTTGCTCATCGCCCCCTCACCTCCCGCCACGGAAGGGCGGCATATTCTGGTCGCTCATCAGTCCACATCCTGCAGCGAGGGCAACGGTGGCAGGGTGACCAACCCGGCTCGCTGCGGCGTCAGCGGACGCTGGGTACGCGGAACAAACCGCCCGTCGGGGCCAGATACAGGCGCGGAGGGCCGGCCGATGCGGTGCACCAGCTGCAGCTGCCGCATCTTGCGCGCTATGCTGTCAGGCGTCCGCGCCATCGTGATGGCGATCTGCCGCTGGGTCAGCCCTTTCGCATGCAGCTCACGCAGGGACGCTTCCTCCGCGTCGGTCCAGGGATATTTCAGCATGGCTTACCTCCTTATTCGTTGCACGCCGGATCACGCCGGCAGTAACCGGCATCCTTGCACAAAGCCGGGGTGCGGCACATCGGGTAAGGCCCTGCCACATAGGATCGGGACGGATGACGCACGATCGGCACGATCTGCACGTCGAACATCGTCGCCCAGTCCATCGCGTAGCGAAGAGCTTCATCATGCGTATCAAACGGTTTGTGCCGCATCAGCGTGACACGGTGGATCGCGCTCTTGGGGTCGCGACCGATCACCAGGTATTCATATTCGTTCATGGCTTACTCCTGCTTACTTGTATTTCGCTCAACCCCCATACCTGTTCCGCCGCATCGGTTACATCCTCCACGATCTTACCCGCCGGCTGACTGGAGCAGCGAGAGCAGAGCGCGCCGACCACACATTTGTATTTGGGTTTTTTATGTCTCGGCACCGCGACGACGACGATACCCGGCATTCCCAGTTTATGTCCGCAGGTGAAACAGTCCCGGCTGTCCCGCATCAGCTCGGGCAACGCCTCTACAAGTGATTGAATAAACCTACGGTCACGCTCGGTGTTCGTCGTAAATATACTGGTCAGGAAATCTATGCCGTCGAACAGGCGAACCTCGTAGCTATAGGATGTGGTGCGGGTCATGGCTCACTCCTCCAGTTTGATCCGCACCACCTCACCAAAGGGTGCTTGCTGATCCGTGGTGGCCGCCCAGATCACCGGGTAACCCGGCGCCTCGATGGGGAAACTGCCGTGCATGTCGGTCAGATAGATCATCGTCTCGGGCCTGAGATCGTGCTCGCGTATATACTCGAACACCGGCTCGAACCGCGTGCCACCGCCGCCGCCCAACCCGTCTAACCGTGCGACATCGAACTCGTCCAGCGTGCTCACGGTATGCACATGGGTGACCCGCGTATCGCAGCCGATGATCACGATCTCCCGCGGCTTGCAATCGTTCAGGATGCCGCCGATCTCCGCCCAGCCGGCCGCTATCTCGGGATCGGACATGGAGCCCGAGGTATCGAACCCGACCACCACGCGCTCGGCGCCATAGCCACGTTTCCCCGGGATGATCACGATGGGATTGGTGACCAATCGCCGGCGGTTGGGCCGCGACCAGGTCTCATGCCGGCTACCTATTTTCCCCGTCACCAGCATGCGGATATGCTCCCGCCAGTCCACTTTGGGCGCGAGTAGTTCATCGGCGATGCGCTGCACGAACCCCGGCACGTTGCCCATCGCCTTGGCCGTGGCATAGGCGCGGGCGACCGCTTCGAGGAACTCGGCCTCGTCCGGGAGATCGTCCATCCCGGTCTGTGGGTCCTTGCCCGGCTCCAGGACGACGTCGAACCCGCGCCCGGTGGTCGGCGCACCCCCCACCTCGTCGCCCTGCTGGCCGCGCACGCCGCCGCCGTTCTGGCCGTAAGTCTGCACCGAATTCCCCTGGCCCTTGCCATTGCCCGGGCTGCCGGGCTTGGCGAGCCGCTCGTACACGTCCTCCCAGATCTCCCCCGGCAGCACGTCCTTGCGGTATAACCAATTTGGGTTGCACGCGCCGATCTTCGCCTGGATCAGCTCGGCGTTGATCACGTAATCGGCGCAGATATTCCCGAAATCCTCCACCCAGGGCAGATCGCGTAGTTTACCCACCGTCTTGTAGTGCTTGAACCGCGTAGGATGGCGCTTCACCAGATGGCTCGTCTCATGGGCGAGGATGAACACGCGCTCCTGCGGCTTGCACTTCGTTATAAAATAATCCGGGTTATAGTATATACGCTTGCCGTCGGTCGCGGCGGTCGGCAGATCGCGAGTGGGCACCAGCTCGCCGATCTCGATCATCAGCTGCGCGTAAAACGGACAGGTGTTCATAAACGCGATGCGGGCGATGCTCAAGCCTTCTTTCTCGTTCGCGTTAAGGCTTACTCGTTTTAACATTATCATTCTCCCATGCGATACGCCAGATTGAGCGCGTCGGTTATCTCCTTCGCCGCGTCGTAGCGAACATTATTAACCAATACGCGATCAGTCAGACCCTTGCGCAGCTCGACGATCGCATACAACGAGTATCCATCGCCTCCCGTGTCGCAGCGAACCATCGCGTAGCGATGCAGCGCGGTGATGTTCGTTAAATGCAATGTCATATCTCACACTCCCCAACTTCGTTCGGCGACCGCCGTGGCGTTACACGCCCCAACTGTCCATCTTCGCGATGATCGCCTTGGCATCCCTGGCGACCGTGGCCCGCACCCGCGTGTCTTTACGAATATCCTTGGCGTCGATCCCGTCCAGCATGACCCGCAGGTCCTCGGCGATCTCGGTCATCGAGGGATCGTTGGTCATGTTGAACTTCGGCAGTAAGCTCACGCCGTACTCGCGGGCGTGCTCCACGCTGGCCTCCTTGAACGTCGCGTCGACCTCGTCCATCTTGGCGGCCAGATGCGACACGTGCTGGCGCACCCGCGACCAGATCTCGGCGATCGCCACCTGCGCCGATGACTGCTGGCGCTCCTGCAGCTTGGCCGAGAGTATCTGCCACGCCGCCGGGATGATGTTCTGGAACCCGCCGGCGCTGGGGATGGGGGTGAACTCGTAATAGAACCGGAACGCCTGACGGATCTGCTCCTGCGAGGGGTAATCCTCGGGTTTGGCGAGGCCCGCCAGATTGTTCATCGCCTGGGTGACCAGCGCCGGATAGTCGTGCACGAAGGTGGTTAATTCATTCTCGGCGGCGGTCTTGAGCTTGTTCAGCGTGCTCACGTAATCGAGGAACATCATCGAGGGTAACAGCCGGGGCCCCTGCATGCGGGTGCCCTCCTGCGGCGAGGATATCCACGGCAAAGTGAGCTTATAGTGCGCCATCCGCGCCATGGTGAACGCGCCGCGCACGGTTTTGAGTTGGTTATCGCAGCCGGCCAGCAGGTTCTTGATATACCGTCCGGCGTTGCCCACGGCGTTGTTCTGGGATTTAATATCCGCCGCCACCTTGGGATCGGCCTTCTCGGCGGCCCACATGTTGATCGTCAGGTCGACCAGCATCGAGGTGGACCGCACCGCCTCGGCCAGATCGATCTCGGTTACTGCCGGCGTTACCATATCGTTCATCTGTGTTGCTCCTTGTAGGCGTTGATCCAGATGTCAACACCCTGTTTCAGGTCATTGTCGAACGTGCTCAGATGCAGGAAAAAGCGCAGTGCGGCGCCCAGCACGACACCCTCGTGCACGTCGTGACGTTCACACAGCACATCGAACGTACGCCAGTCGGCGTCTATGTCGAAGTCGATGATGGTTTGTCTGTCCGGCTTCTGCATCGTGATCCAGCGTATGCTCATTTGTATATACTCCAACGGGCCTTGGAGGATGTGCAACCATCCCGCGACCGCCGGCCCAGGCCAGTCGCACGCGTCTCACCTTGCCGTCATGTTCATTACCCGGGGAACGGTTTGCTCACCCTCGCCGGCTAACACAGCACTAGGGGGGACCGGCGAGATCAGAGAGGTGAAACATGTGGCCATGTGCGTCCGTCATGTCTTGGAGTTCCCTTCCCCGGAACCCCTATGGTTGAGCCTGAGCGATAGCTCCGGCCATATCTGATCGCATGTCACTCACTTCTGTCGGTACACTCATCCCGGGCGGCACGTCGTTCGCTCGTCAATTACGGTACTCTCCCACGCCTCGGCTACGCGTGGCTGGCTACCAACAAGTCGCGATACTTCAGCAGCCAGTCCACCGCTTCCTTGGTATTCATCACCACTGAGGCTTTCTCGGCGGTGTTGTTGATCTGCCGCATGGTCACCACCTGCAGCTCGACCTCCATCCGACGCATATACTGAAGTATAGACTTGCAGTTCCTCGCGCTCACATGATGCGACAGCATGAACGCGGTCACCAGCTGCACGTCCTCGCGCGCGCCCAGTTTCGCGCCGGCCGGGTCGCGAACGATATCCTCGATCGCCGCCAGCTCGCCGTGGTATTTGAGGTGGGTCATGAACTGCGCTCCCTCGCCGGGTCCGATGTGCCCGGCGATCACCTCGCGGGCGATCATGTCGGTGGGTAGCGCGTCTTGTGTTACGTCCTCCTTGGTGCGCAGCGACCTGAGATCGCGATCCATCGCCAATAGCGATCTGGGGGTGCAAAACGGATCGTCGCCCGGAGGTACCTCCTCGCGGAACACGATGCCGGTGTTTGTATTCGCGAAGCTCATTACCATATGATGCGGCCGGTGCTGCTCCGGCAACCCATTACAATAATCCTCGAAGCATGAATAGGTGGCACTTACCGGCAAGAGCATTCGCCTATTGGTGAGAAACGCGAGCCGGCGTTGCACACCCGAGCGATCTTTCATGCGGTTAGAGGCCATGATCACCCGCCAACCCGGCTCGGGGAGGCGATCGGCACCTATCTCGCCCGATAATATCAAGGGCGCCGAGGCTTTCTGTATCTCGATCTCCGCCTGGCCGTATTCGTCTAAGAATAATATCCCGATCTCCGGGATCGGCATATCCTGTGGTAAGGGCGGCCGTATGACCTCCCCGGCGGGCGTGAACACCGTGCAGGTCTGGTCGGTGGGCATCCAGGGCGGGACGCTGAAATAGGTCAGCGGCCGCCCTGGCGGCCGTGGAAGGGGTATCATGAAGCCCTGCAGGTCCACTGATTGGAGGGTGGCCAGCATACGCGTCACCAGCCCCACGTTCACGTTCAGTTCGGCTGACATGCGCTGGCAGAGCTGCCACACCGCGGAGCTTTTCCCCACGCCGGGCCCACTTTCAAGCTCGATCGCCGAAGCGCGAACGCCCAGCATAAGCGCCGCCTTGTGGGTGGCGAACATCACATCCTTAGCGGCTTCAAGGTTCATTGGCTTACTCCCGTTGTTACAGCGTATTATAAGCCTGGTGAGGCTTATCCGACAAGCACATAACCGTCGAAGTGCTTAAGTTTTTCGTCATTCTTCCTTTTCTACGCACTCGATGCATACTTCCTGCAACTCGGGCACACCGTCCAGCACGTTGGGTGGTTCATGCGCGCCCCGCCAGATGAGATCCTGCACGATATCACGCGCCTGGTTCGCATCATCGGCGATCACATGCATATCGAACCCTGACGCGTAATACGCCGAGCCGGTGATGTGGAAAACAGGCATATCAAGGTCCCTCGATGCAGGTCATGTCGCCATCGCGTTCACGCTCGCAGTCCCAGATCCCGCTATGACGCAAGCGCCTGAATGCTTGATCGCGCTCCATCTGGTCCAGCCGATGACGCAGGTCGTTCAGTTCACGCTGCACGCGCGCCGACTGCTGCTGCCGGGCGATGATGTCATCCCAACTTTCAGCGTGAGCGCTGATCGCATATGCGACCAGGGCGCCCGCTAGTATATACTGACGCATCTACTTCGTATCCTCCTCCAGCACGTGCGCTTCATATGGCTCGGCGCCCACCTGCTCCTCATCCCAGTCGATTTCATGCGCATGCATGGTCGCATAGTCGATGGCGCGCTCCCCGGCCGCATCCTCATCCGGCGCATTGAGGGTGATCACCGCGGTGCGCTGGATCATCAGCACATCCCTTACTTCGACTTTGTAACGTGGCATCGGTTTACTCCTCCGCTTCCAGCCACACGACAGGATAACCGGCAGCGTGCGCGGCCTCCTGCAACGCGTCGATCCAGTGCAACAGGCCGTCCAGCGGCGCCACGAGATGGGAGCTGGCGCCATGCTCGTCGGCGAGACGGATCACCGCAAGCAGCGCCAGCTTCTGCTCGGCCAACAATGGCCAGTCGGTGCGCTTGAACACTTCAGCTATATCCATCGGGTTACTCCTCGTCGCTAGCGCTCCAATGAAAGGTGGGGTAGCGATCACCCAGGCCCAACCGCGGCCGCCACACCACATAGGCGTGCAGGTCGGCATGGCAGGACTTCGCATAGGCATGCGCGTGATCGAAACTATCGAACACGCGACCGGTGATGGTGATTGCCCGGTTATCGTCGTTGGGGTCGACACCGATCACGATAAACTCGTAATCGTCATACATGCTCATTTGCTTAACTCCATATCGAGGTTACGATATCGTATTTTTCATGCGTTGGATGCGACCACGGCCCCCGGTGCGGCTCGACCCTGCTCGCCGCCACCCGTGCTGTTTGCTGCACAAACAGCCCGCATCGCTAACTTATGCTGCCACGCGTCGCAGCGCCCTTCAAACAAGGTAATCATCGCATCACCGTCGGAACTATGCGGCCCAAACGTGACGCGCACGAAGTCGCACCCATAGCATGGGTCGAACCACATGCGGACGTTGATGCGACCCGCCCAGGACTGCACCACGGCGCGCATGCCCTTACCCTTGCCGCCCAGCGCGGTGACCTCGTGCTTGCCATCGCCCTGGATGGCGGCGTGAAACTGTGCCATTGGTTTACCCCGTGAGTTCAGGGTGATCTTCATTCACCCATGTGATCAGCCAAGAGTGAGGTATACGAGAGAATAAAACGAAAAGCCCGGTTGCCGCGAAATAGTCTTTACGGGCGGTCGCCTTGCAGGTGCGACATATGCGCATGGTCTGGTACCATTCAAACTGCGAAATTCTGCTGCTGAAGTCTTGCGGACGGCGACGGTGACGACAGACAGGACAGTGCGACGGACGCGGTGCGACATGCGTAGGTGACATACGCGTTATCCTTTCTTTCTGTGTATACGTCTGCCTTTACGCACCATGACTTTGTCTGGGTCCTTGGACGCGACGGTGCCCGCTTTGATCGCCTGCATGACGGTCACGTAGGAGCCGCCGATCTTTTGGGCGATCTGCTCATAGGTCATCCCGAGGGCGCGCAGCTGGCGGGCGCTGGCCACGTAGGCCGGCGTGCGGATCGCGCCCAGGATGCCGTGGCGGTGTTCGCCACGATACGGACGTTGTGTAACCGCTTCCGCACGTTTGACTTTCACGATCTCGGTGAATTTTAGAAGGACTTCCACGGGAATACGCAGGGCGCGACCGGCGACCGGCTTGCCCTGCGCATCCAACTCGAAGATGTCAACGAATAGAAAGTCATCGTAGATGACCATGTTCCGTGTTCGACCGTCCGTGTGGGTGTCGGTGAACAGCTTTGGTGGTTGTTGTGGGTCATTCGGCGGCATGGTGGGTTACTCCCGCAGTTCCAACGAATTGTGGATAGACTAAGGCTGGTTGAAGGTCAACTTAACCTTTCTACGTATAAAACTTATAACAAACTTAACGAACTTATAGTTTAACTTATAGCATCTTAATTTTAATGAAACCAATGAGATAGCTACTTATAGAGCATAAAGGGTCGAAAAAGAATACTACCCCCCAAATCGTGGCTCAAAAATTGGACACGCTTGTTCGCGCAGGCGCGCGAGCGCGCGCGGGGTATTTCATTCTGTTTTATCTCTTGTATAAACTATAAGTAATGTAAATTAGAGATTTTGGTGTCCTGTCGCGATCAGAAATCAAAGGGTTAGCAACTGAATTCTCATACAGTGGTATATTTTTACTCACTCATATATGTATATTAATAACAATTACTTCAACGGTTTGAAGTAATATAAATCAGATGTAAGGGGGCGCGCCCTGCACCCCTTACTAATAAGCCTGTTAGGCGGCATCCTTCATAAGCGCTTCGATCACGCTCTGAAGTTGGGGGCTAGGCTGTGTGGTGGTAGTCGTGGCAGGTTGGGGCGCCGGCGCGGGTTCATTGAGTACTTCCTGCGCCATGGGGTCGAACACGCCCGCGCTGGCGCTTGCATTGGTGTCGGGCGCCGGTTCGGGCGTGGTAACTACGGGCGTAGATACAGCCTTGGGTGCAGCTACTGGTGTAGATACAGCCTTGGCTGGCGCGCTTGCCGGCTTATGCTGTGACTTGAGCTTTGCCTGACGTGCCTGGCGCAACGATGATGATTTCACGCCAGCGATCTTCGCGTATGCGTCGGTGACCTCTTGCAGGCCGAAGATCTTGCTGATCTCATTGAGCGACTTCGCCAGCGTGGCCAGCTTCGCTTCGGCCTTGTCCGGGTCCTTGTCCGGGTCGTTCAGTTCAGCCCAGTCGCGCACGTCCTGCGCGGAGCGAATGATCAAGCGATCGCTCGCATCGCTGATATTGTGCCCGTATGCCGCCGGATCGATGACCTCGCGGCATGCGCGCAAAACCAACTCATACTCACGTGACACGAAGTTCTTGATGGGCGTGGGCCGTGGGGTCACCTTGGCCTTCTTGTCGGCCGCGAGGTTTTCCTGTTCAGTCAACCATGCGTCATGGATAACGTCACGCACGGTCTCAAACTGCCCGCGCACGCTTTCATGGGCGGGAAGCTTGATCTGTGACACGAACACCTGCATTGCCTTGCTGGTCTCAGCCAGTGACGGATCGTTGTTGCCTGACATGATCATGGCCTTGGCCTTGTCGGCCGCGACCTTGATATGCTCGTCTTTCCAGTCCTGTTCATCGGCCAGCCGGGCAATCTCCGTGCAAAGGATCATGCGCTTGTTGACCAGATCGCCCGACTTGCCCTGAAACACGTTCTTGGCAGTGAGCATGTCTTGATGCTCGCCCGAGATACCGCGCGCCAAAGCCTGAATTTCATTCGCGATCGATTGAATGATATCGGCCGGGCTGATCTGATCGTTGTTTTGATCTTGTTGTGCGTTTGCCATAGGGGATGCTCCGGTTTTGAGTGCTGCACGATTGCTAGCGCTCACTAATGCGGGCCGGCGTTATGCCGGCCCGCAGTGTGCGAGCGTTAGGCTTTTGCCATCACGTTCAGGCTGAATGATACCGTCTTGCCCTGCACTGGCGGGAGCGGTATTGCTCCCGATGTGCTGGCGACAAGGCGTGTCTTGCCTGTGCTGGACATTGGCGCCGTGGCGATCACGTTGGATGCGAGGTCAATGGTGATGACCAGCTTGTCGCCTGTGATCGTGTGATTGACGTTGTGCATAGGACTTACTCCGGCGGTTACAGGTTAGGTTTCGATGGTCTGCCATCCCTTGGGGATCGGCTTACGCTTGCGAACCCAGCAAAGCGTAATGGCGATGCGGCCGATGCGGATGAACCGCATGCCGCCATGCTTGGAATACCTGATCACTTACTTCACCTTGACGATGATGCCGTTTTCCAAGGTAGCGTTTGCATACCATGTGTGCGGCGCGGGATAGTGCGGACCTTCCAGTGTCACGTTGCCGTTCGCTGGCAGACTGCCGCCGAACGGTCCAGGCTGAAAAACGGTCAGCCTGCGACCCGCCGCGAGTGCATCCTTCAAAGCCTTTTTGGTTTTGAAGTTTACATCCGTGTAAGCCATTAGGGTTCTCCGGTTTGAACACTTGCAGGATCGCGAGCATTCACTAAGGCGGGGAACGTTTAATTCCCCGCCGTGTGCAAATGCTAGACGCTTGTTCTGAAAGCGCTGGCAATCATGGTGGCGTGCGATCGCGGGCACACGCCGCCCTTGTTGGGGAATGAACGCGCGTGACCCCACACGGTATCGTTGCGAGCGTGCTCACCGGCCTTGTAAACCGTGAACTTGCAATTAGGCGAGTATGTCTCGATCACGGGTGTGGCCGGCTTGCCGATGACGTGCATCAACGGCAGGTTTGTGTATACATCACGCGTCTTGATCGCGAACCGTGCGGATGTGGTGTGCTTAGCCATTGGGATCGTTGCTCCGATCATGCAAGGCTGGATTGCCTTGCATGGTCGCAGCAACGCGGCTGGCGTGAATGTCTTCACGTCGGCCGCGTTGTGCTTCCGGAGTGTTTGTGAACGTTTAGGGTTGCTGTTCTTGGCTACTTGCAACGCGGACCGTTCACCAATTCACAACGTGCTTAGTTCACGTTGTGCCTATGGCCTAGCGCCCATATCCAGCGTCTACCTTCGCCGCAACTAAGTAACGCCCATGGCAGTCAGGGCGGGTACTCACACCGTTAAACCGTTAAAGAACGCGGTTCGCAACAAGCGGC
>Ga0126381_100001428_pt1 | contig 25685 bp, 32 predicted proteins | sample PanSoiMetPlot_28_FD_96465 | JGI IMG/M metagenome (GOLD analysis project Ga0126381, IMG submission 96465) | Tropical forest soil microbial communities from Panama - MetaG Plot_28 | ecosystem: Environmental > Terrestrial > Soil > Tropical forest > Bulk soil | place: Panama | collected 2016-02-17
CTGGAACAAGCCCAAGCGCTCGACCTACGCGCCCGTCGGCGTGATCTACCGCGAGCCCGAGACCGGCTACATCCGCTGGTGGGGCCTGGGCACCTGGCCCGACAAAGAGGCGCTCGCGAGCTTCTGCGGCGTTGTCGGCTCCGAGCGCCTGAACGAGATCCAGAAGGCCAGCCTGGCCGAGGTGATCGCCCGCACCCGGGTCTTCGAGCACGTCACGTTCGAGGTCCGCGAGGGCCCGGCGAGCGAGGCCGAGAAGGCCGAGCAGGCCCGCGTCGAGGGCAGGGTCTGGGCGGCCGTCGCGCGCGAGGCGGGGCGGGCCCGCGAGGAGCTGTCGTGAAGGACTGGCGCTCCACCGCCCGGCGCCTGGAGAAGCTGGTCGCGCTCGCGGGCTCGGCCAACGAGCACGAGGCCGCCCGCGCCCGCGAGCACGCCCTGCGCCTGATCGCGGGCATCGACCTCGACCTCGTCGCGACGCTCGACGGCCAGCGCGACTACCTGATCGAGGCCTGCCGCCGCGAGCTGCGCCGCCTCAACGAGTCGAGGACCCGGCCGAACGCCGAGACGAGGATGCTCGTCAGCTCCGCGCAGATGCTCCTCAGCCACTACCGCAACCTCGACGCGCTCGCGCCGATGGTCGTGCTCGCCCGTCAGCTGGTGGCGACGTGAGCCCCGACGAGGTGATCGCGCTGCGCGCCGAGTGGCGGCGCTGGAGCTTCTCCCGGCTCGTCCCCGATCAGACGTTGCTGGCGTCGGTCGACTGGCTGACCTACGTCGGCGTGATGTGCGACGAGCTGCCGGGCGAGCCGACCCTCGTCTTCCCCTCCGAGGAGGAGGTCGGCTGGGCCTGGCCGCAGGGCCTTGCCATCGTCTTCGCCGAGCCCGTCGCGATCGCCCACACGATCGTCTCGGACCTCGGCCGCCCGGTCCCGGCGCACGCCGAGACCCAGCTTGCCCGCGGCCTCCTGATCGGCCCGACGACGCTGATGCCGACCCAGGTGATCACGGCGGGCGTCCGCGCGAGGGGCGAGCCGACGGCGGCCCACCCGATCGCCTGGATCGGCGACGACCCCTCCGACTTCGTCGAAGGCCACTGGACGCCCTCTTCGACCGTCGGCAACCAGGACGGCAGCCCGATCAGCCACTCCGCCCGCTTCGTCTTCGCGCTCCTGACCGCGATCGGTCACCACGCGACGACGCTGGAGGTGCCCGCCGCGGCCGACCGCGGCGAGCGCCGCCGCCTCCAGCGCGAGCTACCGACGCTGCGGGTGCTCGCCCTGACCGGCGACGCGCGCCGCTCGCACGGCACCGGCGGGCCGGTCGCCTGGAAGCGGCGCTGGATGGTGCGAGGGCACTGGCGCCTCCAGCCCTACGGGCCGGGCCGCTCGCTGCGCAAGGCGCGCTGGATCGACCCGTACGTCAAGGGCCCCGCCGAGGCGCCGCTCGACACCCGTACGACGATCTGGCGGACGCCCTAGACGCCGATCCGAAGCTGGGCCCGCACGACGCGCGGGCGCCAGCTGCGCTCGGGCACCGCCGCCAGCTCGCGTCCGTCCGTCTGCTCTCCCCGGGCCCGGGCGACCAGGCGCAGGGCCTGGCGTTGCGAGTCGGCCTCGACGACGCCCAGCTCGCGCCAGGTGTCGACGTCGGCTCGTTCGAGCACGGTGTAGCGGCTGCGCGGGGCGGCACGGGTCACGCCCCCCAGCATACGTGACGAAGAGGTAGCATCCGGCACATGCGTTCGCGCAGGATCGAGGGCCGCTGCGACTTCGACGCGGGCCGCCGCGCCTACCTGCCGATCTACGAGCGCCAGCCGCACGAGTCCGAGCCGCGCTGGGAGGGCTTCAAGCTCTACCTCCAGGAGCGGAGCGGGCGCCGCGTCGCCGCTCGCCTGGGCAAGTCCGCCGCGCTCGTCCACAAGTGGTCGAAGGAGGACCGCTGGCCCGCCCGGGCGCGGGCCTGGACGGAGGAGCAGGAGCGGATCCAGCGCGCCCTCGTGCTGGCCGAGTACCGGCGCATGAGCGAGCGCCACGCCGCCGCCGCCTCGAAGGCGATCGCCGCCCTGCTCGCCCCGCTTGAGGCGATCTCGCGGCCCCGCCTGCTCGTCGACGAGCAGGGCCGTCAGATCCTCAACGAGGACGGCGTCCCGATCACGATCGAGCGCGGCGCCGACCTCGACGCGGCCGACACCCAGACCCTGCTCGCCCTGATCGCCCAGACCGCCCGCGTGCTCGCCCCGCTGGTCGCGATCGAGCGGCTCGCGCGCGGCCCCGAGCCGAGCGCCGAGACGCCCGCCGAGGAGGCCCCCGACGTCGTCGAGGTGCCCTCCGACTCGGACCGGGCCGCCGCCGTGCTGGCCGCGCTGGAAGAGGTCGGAATCGTCAACGGCAGGTAGCGCGCACCACCAACGCTGTGCTATACTACGAGTAGAGGGGGTGACCGCCCCCGCCACCACCACCACGAAGGAGCGCGCGAGATGAAGACCCTGGTCAGCTGGTTCAAGTCCGTCTTCGGCCCCAAGGTCACCACCACGCCCTACGGGCTCGTCTCCAACGGCCACGGCGCCGTCCTGGCCGTCAACTGGAAGGTCTCCTGATGAGCGCCGTCTTCAAGCGGGTCAGGCGGGGCTGGTACGCCACCGCCGACGGCTGCTGGGCCGTGATGAGCGACGGCCTCGACCACGTCACCGGCTCGTGCGACTACGGCGAGGCCGGGGACGGCTGGGCCCTCGTCCACGACCCGGCGGGCAGGCTCACCAGCGACCCCGAGGTCGGCGAGAACCTCGACTGGTTCGACACCAAGCGCGAGGCCGTCGCCTTCTTCACCACCCACCACCTCTAGGAGCCACGATGACCACCCCCGCGACCCAGCACCTCTCGATCGACCTCGCCGACGATCCCGGCGGCACCACCCTGCACGTCACCGTGCACGGCGCCAAGGGCAGCTACGACCTGCTCGTGTGGGCGTCGGAACAGACCCAGCCGAGCGACGGCGGCGGCATCCCGTACCTGAACCTCGACCTGCACGACCCGGCCGACCAGACGCTCCAGACGAAGACCTGGGGCAACGGCACGGAGATGAAGAAGCTGCCCGAGTCGATCCTGGCCGGACGGCTGGTCGGCGAGGCCGCCTGCTTCACCAGCGTGTTCGTGCCGACCGCCTCCTGACGCCCACCACCACCACCGAGGAGACACCATGACCACCACCCCCGCCATCACCCCCGACTCGCTGAAGCTCTTCCTCAGCCTCGCCGACGACGCGCCCAACTGGTCGGGCACCCCGCCCGCCTGGGTCTCCGCCGAGGAGCGCGGCAACCTCACCCAGCTCAAGCGCGCGAAGCTGCTCAAGACGTTCGTCTCGGACGGCGACGCCTGGGTGACCTTCACGGACGCGGGCAAGGCGCTCGCCGCCGCCCACGGCCACGACCCGCGCTGGCTCGCCTAACCACCACCACCACGAGGAGCACGAGATGACCACCACCACCCTGACGGCGAGGCAGGTCGAGCGCGCCCACGCGATCAAGATCCGCCCCGAGAAGGGCGCCGCGACGCACCCCGACCCCGTCATCCGCCGCCTCTACGGCCAGCGCCGCGCCGCCGCGACCAAGGCCGACTGGGGCGCCACCAGCTGGCAGCGGATGACCGGCTGGGGCCTCGTCGAGGCGATCGCCGCGCTCCTGGACGAGGTCGACCCGGACGGCGACTGGCGCTACGAGGGCTACGACCATCACGGCGAGCACGGCGGCGGCTGGTACGTGAAGCGCTAGCCTCTGCGCCGTGACGCCGAGCGCAGAGCCGTCCTTCTGGCCCGCCCTGCGCGCCCTCCCCCCCGGCAAGCGCCGCAGCGCCGTCAAGGCCCTCTACGACGCCCTCGGCCCGCTCCGCCTCCGCCACCAACCCCCCGGCTTCACGCCCACCGCCAAGCAGGAAGCCTTCCTGCGCCTCGGCGCCCTGGAGGTCTTCTACGGCGGCTCGGCGGGGGGCGGCAAGACCGTCGCGCTGCTCGCAGCCGCCGCCCAGTACGCCGACGTCCCCGGCTACTCCGCGCTCCTCGTCCGCCGCACCTGGCCCGAACTCGTCCTCCCCGGCGGGCTCCTCCCGCTCAGCCACGCCTGGTGGGACCAGAGCGACGCCAGCTGGGTCGCGGGCGAGCGCCAGTGGCGCTTCGCCTCCGGCGCCACGATCACCCTCGGCCACCTCGACCACCACTCCATGCGCCGCTACCAGGGCGCCGCCTTCCAGTTCATCGGCTTCGACGAGCTGACCCACTTCCCCCAGGGCGCCTACGAGTTCCTCTTCAGCCGCCTCCGCCGCCCCGAACAAGCCCCCACCCTCGCGACCAGCCCCGACGGGCTCAGCGTCGCCGCCATCCCCCTGCGCATGCGCTCCGCCTCGAACCCCGGCGGCCCCGGCCACATGTGGGTCAAGCGCCGCTTCGTCGACCAAGCGACCCGCGCCGAAGGCGCCCTCTACCTCCCAGCCCGCCTCCACGAAAACCCCTACCTCGACCAGCAGTCCTACACCACCAGCCTGCGCCAGCTCTCCGCCCTCGAACGCGGCCGCCTCCTCGAAGGCGACTGGTCCGCCCGCGAAGCAGGCGCCCTCTTCCAACGCGAGTGGCTCACCATCCTCGACCAGACCCCCCACGAGACCGAGATCGAGACCCGCATCCGCGCCTGGGACCTCGCCGCCACCGAGCCGACCGCCGCCAACCCGAACCCCGACTACACCGTCGGCGTGCGCATGGAACGAACGCACGACGGGCGCATCCTGGTCACGGATGTGCGCCGTGTACGCTTAAGCCCCGCCTCCGTCGAGCGACTGATCGCGAGAACCATGCGTGAGGACGGCCCCGCCTGCGCAGTCTGGATCGAGCAGGAGCCGGGCGCGAGCGGGAAGCTGTTCGTGTCCGGGCTGATGCGACGCCTCGGCGGGATCGCCCCCGCCTACGGCCAGACCACCAGCGGCGACAAGCTCACCCGAGCCAAACCCCTCGCCGCCGCCTGGGACCGCGGCGACGTCGCGCTCCTCCCCGGCGCCTGGACCGCCGCCTACCTCGACGAGCACGAAGCCTTCCCCTACGACGAGCACGACGACCAGGTCGACGCGAGCGCGCTGGCCTACTCGAAGCTCGCGAGCGGCGTCGGCGCGCTGATCGAGACGCCCGAGCGCAACGGTCACGCCGAGCTGCCCGACTGGAACCCGTTGACGGTGACCTGGTGAGCCCGCCCGTCGCGCCGGGCGCCCCCACCACGGAGATCGGCTACGCCGTCGACACCTCGACGACGAGCCTCGTCGTCGCAGGCGGCGGCCTGCCCAGCTGGCAGACGCTCGCCGAGGACACCCACGAGTACGTCGACGAGCTGTCCTGGCCACGCTCGGTCTACACCTACCAGCGGATGCGCAACGACGCCCAGATCGACGGCCTCATGCGCGGCTTCACCTGGCCGATCCGAAACTACGACTGGGCGATCGACCCCAGGGACTGCCCGCCCGACGCGGCCCAGCGGCTCGCCGACGACCTCGGCCTGCCGCTCCTCGGCGAGGAGATCACGAGCGAGGCGACCAGCGCGCGTCACTCCCGCGCCAGCGCCGACGAGCATCTGCGGATGGCGCTGCTCGCGCTCGTCTTCGGGCACATGTACTTCGAGCAGGTCGGCGAGATCGACGCCGACGGCTGGTGGCGCCTCACGAAGCTCGCCCCCCGCATGCCGTCGAGCATCGATCAGATCCTCGTCGCCCGCGACGGCGGCCTCGTCGGCATCCGCCAGCTCGGCAGTGACGTCGTGATCCCGGTGAACCGGCTCGTCGGCTACGTCTGGGACCGCGAGGGCGGCAACTGGTACGGCCGCTCGATCCTGCGCGCCGCCTACGCGCCCTGGCTGATCAAGGACCGCCTCTACCGGATCGACACCGTCAAGCACGAACGCACCGGGATGGGCGTCCCGATCATCACCCTCCCCGAAGGCGCGTCAGAGGCGCAGCGCCAGGCGGCGCTGCAGATGGCCGAGCAGTTCCGGGGCGGTGACCTCGCGGGCGGCGCGCTCCCCTTCGGCCACCAGCTCAGCCTCGTCGGCGTGCAGGGCTCGACCTCGGACGTGCTCGGCTCGATCCGGTACTACGACGAGCTGATCGCGCGGATGCTGATGATGATGTTCACCCAGCTCGGCACGACCGAGACTGGGAGCCGCGCGCTCGGCCAGTCGTTCATGGACTTCTTCTCGCTCGCCCTCAGCGCGGTGGCGGAGTGGTACGCGGGCGTCGTCGACGCCTTCATCATCGCCGACTGGGTCGAGTGGAACCTCGGCGAGGACGCGCCGACGCCGCAGCTGGTCTTCGCGCAGGCACCCGAGCGTGTGCTCGCGCCGCCCGACCTCGTCGGGTTGATCAACGCGGGCGCCGTCGTCGTCGACGAGGAGCTGCGCGAGTGGATCGCGCACCGCTACGACATGCCCGCCCCCCCGCCCGACGCGCCCCTCCCGAGTCTCGGCGGCCCGACGAACCCGACGACCAGCCCGACCAGCCAGCCCGGCTCGGCGCCGCCCGCCGAGACACAGCCCGCGACGCTCGCGAGCGTCGAGGCGTACTACCCGCCCGGCCGTGACGTCGGCCCGACCCCGCCCAAGGCGACGAGTCCGGCCTGGCCGTACCACCGCCAGCCCTTTCGCCACGAGGTCCAGGCGGCGGTCGACTACCCCGGCCTGGACCGCGACTTCCAGAAGGCGCTGGAGGCGACGCTGAAGACCTACCAGGCCCAGGTGCGTCCCGCCCAGCTACGCGCGATCGAGGCGGCCGCCGCGGCGGGCGACATCGGCCAGATCCTGAGCGCGCTCGATGCGGCCGGGCTCGACGGCGTCGAGGTGATCGCGCAGGGGATGCACGCGACGGCCCGCTCGGGCGTCAAGCACGCCCTCGCCGAGGCGCAGGCGCAGGGCGAGGCGATCCCCGAGCCGCCCCTCGACACCGCCCGCACGCTGCGCCGCGCCGCGTCGACCGACACTCTCCTGCGCCGTAGCCTGGCGCAGTCCGCCTACAACAAGGCGGCGATCCTCGCGCCCGACGGGATCGGCACGCCCGCCGTCGCGGGCGGCGTGATGAGCTACCTCAAGGGCCTGACCGACGCCTGGCTGCGCGACCAGCTCGTCGGCGCCCTCACCAGCGCCCAGAACGAGGGCCGACAAGCCGTCTTCGAGACCGCGGCGGGCGCCGGGATGGAAGCCTCGTACTACGCGAGCGAGGTGCTCGACGACGCGACCTGCGACGAGTGCCAGGCGATCGACGGCACCCAGTTCGACACCCTCGCCGACGCGCAGGACGCCTACCCGACCGGCGGCTACTCGGACTGCCTCGGCGGGCCTCGCTGCCGCGGCACGATCGTCGTCGTGTACGGCACGAGCGGCGTCGAAGGCTCGGCGCTGCGCGCCTACTCCGACGACCAGCCCCGCGACGAGACGGGCCGCTGGACGAGCGGTGGTGGTGGTGGGGACGGCGGCGGCGAGGCCGCGCCAGCCGATGCTGGGTCGGCGCCCGGCGCGCCGCCCGGCGTCCAGGTCGACCCGTCGAAGATCGGCCCGGACGGCTGGCCGGTCAAGGACGAGGGCGCGACCGCCGTCCTCGGCGAGGCCGCGAACACCCAGGAGATGTACACCGTCGGGCGCGACGCGAACGGCGCGCCGATCTACAGCCCCGACCGGGCGGGTGTGCACGACGCGATCGTCGCGGGCGCGACCGAGGGGCACGCCAGCCAGGAGGATCCCCGCGCGCTCTTCATGGCGGGCGGCCCCGCCTCGGGCAAGTCGACGGCGCTCGCCGGGCTTGAGGCGCAGGGCTCCGACCTCGTCCCCAAGGACGCCGTCAACGTCAACCCGGACGAGGTCAAGTCCGAGCTGCCCGAGTACAACCAGATCAAGGACACCGGCTCGCTCTACGCCGCGACCGGCGTCCACGAAGAGTCCTCGGACATCGCCAAGCGGATCACGAACGAGGCGATCGCGAACGGCCAGAACATGACCGTCGACGGCACCGGCGACTCGGGCGGCTCGAAGTTCCCCGACAAGCTGGAAGCCGCCGCGCAGACCCACCAGGTCGACGTGATGTACGCGACGCGCACCACCCAGGGCGCCGTCGACCAGCAGATCGACCGGGTCGCGAAGACGGGACGCTACGTCCCCGAGGAGGAGCAGCGCTACCAGCACGCCCAGGTCTCCGCCGTCTACCCGAAGGTCGAGCAGATGGCCTACGAAGGCAAGATCAACAGCGTGCGTGTCTACGACACGGACACGAAGACGACGCTCGCGACCGTCAGCGCGGGGAGCCGCGAGATCCACGACCCGGTCGGCTACCAGCGCTTCCTCGACAAGGCGAACGAGTACACGGGCCCCAGGAAGGTCGGCTGATGACGGACTACACGAAGATCACCGAGGACGTCGACGCCGACCAGCTCGCGACGCCGAAGAAGCCGCCGACGGCGGCGCCGGTGCCCGTCTCGGACTCGGCCGACTACCTCGACCGGCCCGCGCCGGTCTACCAGCACGGCCCCGCCCAGGCGCCCGACTTCGACCGGCCGCCCGGCGGCCGAAGCGGGTCAACGTGAGCTTGACCACGATCGAGGGTGTCGAGCTGCTCGACGTCGGCGAGAACTGGCCGCTCGCGAGTGGCTCGCAGACGTTCACGCTGGAAGACCTCGCCGCGGTGATCGAGTCGCAGGACGACCCCGCCGTGAAGGCGCCGCGGCTGAAGCTCGGCCACTCGGGGGCGGACTGGCAGAGCGCCGAGCCCGCCTTCGGGAGAGTCTCGAACCTGCGCGCCTCCGAGAACGGGATGACGCTGCTCGGCGACATCGAGGGCGTGCCGCAGTGGCTCGCGGACGTGATGCCGACCGCCTGGCCGAGCCGCTCGATCGAGGGCCGCTTCGCGGTGAAGACCGCGACCGGGCATCATCATCGTCTCGTGATCGACGCGGTCGCGCTGCTCGGCGTCGTGATGCCGGGCGTGTCGACGCTGGAGGACCTCGCCGCCGCCTACCAGGACGAGATGCCGGAGGGAGTGGAGCTTGCGATGAGCGAGAACGTGGTCGCCCGCCTCGCGCGCCGCGCGGTGGCGGGCCGCTCGACGGACGTCGAGGCGGTGCGCCGCAGCTTCTACGAGCAGGTCGCCAAGGGCGACAACGCCTGGTGGTGGATCCGCTCGCTGCAGGTCGACCCGGCCCAGGCGATCTGCGAGGACGAGCAGACCGGCGACCTCTACAAGGTGCCGTACACGATCGGCAAGGGCGGCGTCAGCTGGGGCGAGCCGCAGAAGGTCGAGGTGGTCTACCAGGACGCAAAAGCGTCGCGTGTCACGGCTGCAGCGTCGTGGCCGGAGCCCCTGGATTCGAGGAGAGGAGTGGCCGTGGATCCCACGGAGCTGCGCCAGAAGATCGGGCTCGCGCAGGACGCGAGCGAGGAGGAGGTGAGCGCCAGGCTCGACGCGCTCCACGCCTCGACGGCCGATCCGACGAACGACCCCGAGCCGACGCCGCCCGCAGAGCCGGGCGACGACGACGAGGGCGACGAGGAGCCCGCGCCGGTCGAGGGCCCGCCGCTCGACCCGGGCGCGCCCGCCACCCAGGCGTCTCAGCGGACGGTGCGCGTCGACGCCGAGACGCTCGACCAGCTCCGCCGCGACGCAAGACTCGGCGCGCAGGCGCGAGCGGTCCAGCTGGATGCGGAGCGCGACCAGGTGATCACCGCCGCCGTCCAGGACGGGCGGATCGCCCCGGCCCGCGCGAAGGCGTGGCGCAAGGCGCTTGAGGCCGACCCGGGCGCCGCCGACGTGCTCGCCGGGCTTGAGCCGGACCTGATCCCCGTCCAGAACCGCGAGGTCGGCCGCGCCGATCACGACCTCGTCGCGAGCGCCGAGGCGTACCCGGCGGAGTGGCTGACGACGCGCGAGCGTCGCCAGCTCGGGAAGGAGAGCTGAGCGATGGCGAACGACTGCATCCCCCTCTTCGAGGAGGGCGACCGCATCCCGTGCGTCGTCGCCACCGGCCAGAGCGTGGTCGGCAAGACGTTCGTGCAGTTCGACTCGTTCGTCGGCCCCGCGATCTCGGACTCGCCGCTCGGCGCCGAGAACATCCGCTGCCGCACCGCGGCGGCGGCGGGCGCGAGTGGCACGCTCGGCGTCGCCGCCTGGGACGCCGCCGCGGGCACACCCGTCACCGTCATCGGCGGGGCGCGCTTCATCGTCCCCGTCACCGCGGGCGCCGCGATCACCGCGGGCCAGCAGCTCGACAACGACGCCGCGGGGAAGGTCATCCCGCACGCCTCGGGTGTCGTCGTCGGCCAGGCCATGACGGCCGCCGCGAGCGGCGCCGACTGCTACGTCCGCCTCGCCTGAAAGGAGGAGCCGTGCCACCGACTCAAGAGCTTGAGCGCACCGGCCGGGTGCGTGACGGGCGCGTGATCGCGGCCCAGCCCGCCTACCCGGCGAGGCCGCAGCACCCGCTCGGCGCGCCGACGCTGAGCGGCACCACGATCACCGTCGACATCATGCTCAACACGCCGACGCGGATCACCCGGATGATCATGGACCTCTCGCAGGAGCGGTTCATCACCGACCGGATCTACGCGAGCGCCGGGGGCGTCACCGGCGGCGCGGTGATCTTCGACATCCAGGACACGAACCAGCTCTACACGGACCGCGACGCCGAGCAGGTCTCGCCCGGCGCGAGCTTCCCGATCGTTACGAGCGTCCGTCTCGGCGCGGGCGTCGCCCCGGTCGAGAAGTGGGGCGCGAAGACGTTCATCACCGACGAGGCGCGTGACCGCAACAACGCGGTGCTCTTCACGAACCAGCTGCGCCAGATGACGAACACCCTGATCCGCAAGATCAACGCTCGCGGGATGGCGGTCCTCAACGCGGCGCTGGCGAACTACCCCGCCCAGGTGATCGCGGGCCACAACTGGCAGACGGTGAACCTCCAGGGCTCCAGCCCGACGCCGGTCGCGCAGACCCCGGCGGCGGACATCGCCAAGGCCCAGCAGCAGGCCGAGACCCAGGAACTCGGCATGGTCTACGACACGCTCCTCTTGAACCCGCAGGAGGCGAACCAGGTCAACCTGATCTACTCGGTCGTCGCGGGCGGCTGGGACGCGATCGCCGCGAGCTGGGGGATCACCGAGACGTACGCCTCTCCCCGGATCGCTCCCGGCATCGGCTACGTGATCGCCTCGCAGCAGGCGGGCGGGATGCGGACCGAGAAGCCGCTCGGGACGGAGACGTGGCGCGAGGCCGAGACGGAGCGCACCTGGGTGCAGGCGTCGGTCAGGCCCGTCTTCTACGTCGACAACCCGACGGCGGTCGTCGAGCTGACCGGACTGGCCGGGTGAGCGATGAGTGACGAGACGCTGCTGCGCGTGATCGTCGGCTCCGTCGCGGTGCACCAGACGCGCCAGCTCGTCGCCGACGCGGAGGGCAACCCGATCCCCAACGAGCACGGCGCCGAGCAGTACGTGGTCCCCGCCGACCACTGGGCCTCGTACGGCGAGGTCGTCGGCGTCGGCCCGAACGAGGCGCAGCGCCTGCGCGCCGTCAAGACCGCGGACGGCTCGCCGGTCGTCGAGGACGCGCCCGAGGGCGCCGAGGCGGGCGAGGTCGTCGGCGAGGCGCCGGAGGCGCCGCCGCCCGGCCAGGTCGTCGCCGACGACGCCGCCGAGAGCGCCGAGCCGTCCGCGGCGGCGGAGGCGGCCGGGCAGACCGTGCAGGGGACGATCACGCAGGTCCAGGAGTACGCCCGCGCGCATCCCGACGAGCTGGAGCAGCTGCACGACGCCGAGTCCGCGGGCCAGGCCCGGCCGACGCTGCTGCGCTGGCTGGAGGAGCGGCTGGGGAGCGCGTGAGCGTCAGCCCGCTCAGCGCCACGGGCACGCCCGCCGTCTGCGCCCAGGCGTCGCTGCAGTCCGCGGCGACGTACCTGAACGCGCTCGTCTTCACGCTTCAGAGCGCGGGGGCGGCGGGCAACTCGTGGATGCTCGGCGCGACCGACCAGGGCGCGGGCGCGGTGCTCGTCACGCTCTACGCCGACCCCGCCGCGACCCAGGTAGCCGAGCAGGCGGGCCCGTTCGCGACGCTCGGCGACGCGCACGCCCACGCCTGGCAGACCGTCACCGCCAGCTGGAACCAGGTGAGCGGCGCGGTGCCGTCCGAGCCGATCGCGCCGTTCGGCGTGCCCCAGCCGTTCACGGGCGGCGCGGATGCGGACGTCCCCGGGATGAGCCCCGTCGCCTCGTGCTACCCGAGCGTGGACGAGATCGGCGCGATGCTCCACGCCCGCACCGTCGACGAGAACGGCGCCGAGCTGGGCACGTTCACCTCCGCGACCAGGCCGACGGACACCCAGGTCTCGTCGCTGATCAGCCTCGTCGCGGGCGGCCTCGACGCGCTCTCGGCGAGTCTCGGCTGGGCGGGGCAGTGGCCCGACGGGCTCGTCGGCTCGGCGAAGGACGCGATCGTGCTGTGCGTCTGCTGGCGGATCGAGGCGGGCTACTTCCCCGCCCAGACCCAGGTCAACCAGTCCGCGATCAGCTACTACCAGACGGCCTGTCAGAACGCCTGGCAGAAGCTCGACACGGCCGCCCGCGACTGGGCCTGGCCGGACGACCCGGCCGGGGGTGACGCGCACACCGCGATCTTCGCCGGTGGCTGGACGTGGTGGGACTTCCGCCCGATCGAGTGGTGGATCACCGACGTCTGGAGCCTCGTCTGGTGGGACCCCGCGACGGAGACCTGGAACGTCCCCGCCGCGCCCGTGATCCCCTGGGGGAACCCCGCCCAGCGGCGGATGGCGGTCAGCCCCGACGAGGCGCTGCTCCGCGCATCCGTCCCCGTCGACGTGCCCGCGGAGCTAGCGCCGTGACGGGGCTCGGCTACGCCGTCCAGATCCAGGGCAGCGAAGAGGCCCGCTTCATGCTGATGCGCTTCGCCGACCGCGGCGAGAACATGCAGCCCGCCCTGGAGGCGATCCAGCGTGACTTCTTCGACATGGAGCAACACCAGTTCACGAGCCAGGGCGCGTTCCGCTCGGGCGGCTGGGCCGAGCTGGCCGACTCCACCGTCGCCTACAAGGAGCGCAACGATCTCGACCCGCGGATCCTCTACGCGACGCACCGCCTCGTCCAGAGCCTCACCGGGGAGTCGGGCGAGAACTACGCGCAGTTCACGCGGGAGGGCGTCGCGCTCGGCTCGACCGTGCCCTACGCGGGGTTCCACCAGACCGGCACGACGCGGATGCCGCGCCGTCCCCTCTTGGAGCTGACCGACGCGGACGTGCAGCGCTGGGCGAAGATCGTCCAGACCTGGCTCGTGACCGGGCGGCGCGGGAGTTCTAGCTGGTGAGCTACACGAACTCGAACTACCCGAAGCTCGGTCGGCTCGTCTGCGCGCTCGACGTCGAGCAGGCCGCGACGGACATGCTCCGCAAGAACATCGGGGTCTACCTCGACGCGGTCGGCACCCGCTTCGGCTACACCGCCCCCCTCGTCAGGCCCCGCTCGATCACGTGCGCGCCCGAGGTGGCGCGCTACGCCGAGGACCAGCTCCCCGCGATCGTGGTGATGAGTCCCGGCATCGTCGGCAACGTCGAGCGGCGAGGGGCGGGCACCTACGACGCCCCCTTCGGGCTCGTCGTCGCCTGCGCGGTGAGCGCCTCGAAGCGCTACAACGCGCTCAAGCTCGTGAGGATCTGGTGCGCGGCAATCCGGGCGTGTTGCGTCAACCACGCCGGTCTCGACGCTTCTGGTCTCACCTCCAGCCTGGCCTGGATCGGTGAGCAGTACGTCGCCGAGAACGCCGCCAACCGCCGCACCATCTGCGCCGGTACGGTCGAGTTCCGTGCCCGCGTGGCGGACGTCGTTGACGCGACCGTCGGGCCGCTCGACCCGACGGATCCCGCGGCCATCTGGCCGAGCGTGCAGACGCACGACGAGGACGTCGAGCTGATCAGCGGGTCGCCCTGAGCCGAGGAGGCGGTGTCTCATGCCGGAGTACGTCGTGATCGCGAACCACCCGGTCACGTTGCCCGACGGCCGCATGGCCGGGATCTACGAGCACGTCACGACCGACGACGACGTCGAGGGCCTCGTCGAGGACGGCCTCCTCGCGCCCGCGGTCGAGGCCAAGGCGAAGCGTCAGACGAAGGAGGGATCGGCATGAGACCCGGAGTCGAGGTCACGATCTCGGACCAGCCGCCGCCCGTCTCGGCGCCGGTCTCGACGGACACCTGGTTCGTCACCGGGATCACCCAGATGGGGCCGACGAGCGGCCCCAGCCTGATCACCAGCATGCGCGACTACGCCGCGGTCTTCGGGGCCCGCGACGCGACCTACCCGCTGCTCTACGACAGTCTCGACTGCTACTTCCAGGAGGCCGGGGCCCGCGCCTACGTGGCGAGGACGGTCGGCCCCGCCGCGGCCGGGGCGACGGCGGTGCTCGGGGTCGTCACGATCAAGGCCTCGCCGGGCGTCTGGGCGAACACCTACACCGCCCAGGCGGCGCAGGACACGAGCGTGCCGCCGAAGGGGCAGATCACGATCAAGGACGGCACGGGCGCGATCGTCGCCCAGTCGCCCTGGGTCGCGGACGCCTCCGGCTTCCCCGCCTGGGGCAACACTCTCCCGAACTTCGACTGCACGACGACCGGCACGACGCTCCCGCCCGCCGCCGCCGCCGTCACCTTCTCGGGCGGCGCGGACGACCGCTCGAACATCACCGCGACCCAGCGCCAGGCCGCGCTCGACTCGTTCAGTGACGGCCTCGGGCCGGGCCAGGTCTCGATGCCGGGCCAGACCGACGACCCGTCCCACACCGCGCTCCTCAACCACGCCGACGCGCATAACCGCTTCGCGATCTGCGACGCGCCCGACACCGCGACCGTCGCGACGCTGCAGTCCTCGGCGCTGGCGATGCGCACCCTCGGCAAGGTCTCGCGCCGCGGTGTGCTGGTCGCGCCCTGGGGCCAGCTCGCGCCGCTCACGATCGGCGGCGCCGTCCGCGCCGTCCCGTTCGGCGCGGCGCTCGCCGGGATCATCGCCCGCAACACGACCGCCGCCCCCGCCGGGCAGGCCTCGGCGGGCACGATCTTCGGCTCGTCGTTCTCGATCGTCAGCCTCAACTACGACCTCTCGACGGTCCGCGACCAGCTCAACACCGCAGGCGTGCTCGTCGCCCGCCCCGTCTACGACGTGATCTGCGCGTACGGCCTGCGCACCCTCACCGACCCGACCTCCGACTCGCTCTGGCTGCAGTACCCCGGCGTGCGCATCGTGATGGCCGTCGACGCCCAGGCGAACGCGATCGGCGAGCGTTACGTCTTCCGCCAGCTCGACGGCAAGGGCCTCGCGATCAGCCAGTTCGGCGGCGAGCTGGACGCGATGCTGCTCGGCTTCTTCACGGACGGCTCGCTCTACGGCGAGACCCCCGGCGACGCCTTCAAGGTCGACGTCGGCCCCGCCGTCAACACGCCCACCACGATCTCGAACGGCGAGCTGCACGCGATCATCCGGATGCGCACCAGCCCGGGCGCGGAGCTGGTCACGATCGAGATCGTGAAGCGCTCGATCACCCAGGACCTCGCCGCCTAGAAGGGAGCTGATCATGGCCGACTGGTCCCGTAAGGACCGCTTCCGGCTGACCGCGAACATCGGCGGCCGCGACACCGGCGTCTGGTCGCAGAAGACGGGCGGCGACCTCGACTCGGAGGAGACGCTCTTCCACCCCGGCGGGATGGCCCAGCCCGTCAGCCTGGGAGGCCGCTACACCTTCGCGACGCTCACCCTGGAGCGCGGCTACGACCCCGTCGCCGACGCCGACCTGGTGCGGTTCCTCGCCCAGAACCGGGGACGCGCGAAGGTCCAGGCCGTCCAGCAGAGCCTGGACGTGGACGGGAACGCGATCGACGGTGCGCGCCTCACCTACGCGGGCACCCTCAAGCTCTTCCAGCCGCCCGAGGTCGACGCCGAGTCGAACGACGCCGCCAAGCTCCACTGCGAGTTCACGATCGAGAGCGTGACGTGACCAACGTCGAGGAGCCGTGGTCGGCCGACGAGACCGCCCCGACGCTCGCCGCGCTCCCCGCCGCCCAGGACGCCGACCCCGGCTCGGTGCTCGCGCGCCTCAGGGCCCAGCGCGAGGGGGAGCAGGCCGACGAGACGCGGGACCTCGTCGTGCCCGGCTGGGGCAGGGGGCTTCAGGTCGTCGCGCGCTACGGCAAGACGCCGTACGCCCAGACCCGCGGCCTCACCCGCCGCGTCGTCCAGCAGGGCGGGATGATGGATCTGGCGACCGCCTGCGACCTCCTCATCCTGGCGCTGCGCGACCTGCTCGTACGCGACCTCGACGCGGGCCCCGACGCGCCCCTCCAGCAGATCACCGACGGCGAGGAGCTGCGCTACGGCGCGCGGATGCTGGAGGTCCTCGGCCGCCCGGCCCGCCCGACGGTGCGCGAGGCCGTGCTGAGCGTCTACAACGGCGAGCAGGCCGCGATCGTCGCGCACGCCTCGCAGCTCCTCAACTGGTACGCGGGCGCCGACGAGGAGGACCTCGGCCGCGCCCTGGAGGACCGCCTGGGGGAATCCTGACGACACCCGTCCCGCACGTGATCGCCCAGGCCTGCCTGGCGGGGCTGCCCGGCTGGCTCGTCGCGACGACGGACGACCCGGTGACGCTCGACCTCCTCCAGGCCGCGAGCCGCGCCGCGCTGCGCCAGCAGGAGGTGCGCGACAAGAACCTCGCGGTCTACATCGCGAACGCGATCGCGCGGAGCCAGCGTGGCTGAGGCCGACGTCCAGGTCAGGATCCTCTTGGAGGGCGCCGACCAGTACGTGATCGACATCCACAAGGTCGGCCAGGCGACCGAGCAGGCCGCGACCCAGGCGGGCGAGTCGTCCAAGAAGGCGGCGGGCGGGATCGGCAAGTGGGTCAAGGCGCTCGCGACGGCGGGGATCGTCTACAAGACGTACGGCTACCTCAAGGACGCCGTCTCCTCCACCATCTCGCTCGCGGTCGGCACGAGCCGCCTGCAGTCCGTCACGAACCTCGACACGAAGACGGCGAGCGCCTGGATCACCCTCGCCAAGTCTCGTCACATCTCGGCGCAGATCCTGCAGCGCTCGTTCATCCAGCTCGGCGCGGCGGTGACCCGCTCGACCGCGGCGCACGCCAAGGCCCGCGCCAAGGCGGCCGACCTCACCCTCCAGCTCAAGGCCCTCAACGCCCAGCCGGTGCAGGGCGCCAAGGACGCCCTCAAGCACGCCACCGCCGTCGGCAAGCTCTCCGAGAAGATCGCCAAGGCGAGGATCGTCACCGACACGTCGAGCGCCGCCTTCAAGACGCTCGGGCTGACCCAAAAACAGCTCACCACCGGCTCGTCCGAAGGCGTCCTTTTGCGCGTCGTCGAGGGCCTCAAGAAGATCCGCGACCCCTCGATCCGGGCCGCGGCGGGGCAGAAGCTCCTGGGCCGCTCGTTCGTCGCGCTCGCGCCGCTGCTCGCGAAGGGCTCGAAGGGCGTCGAGGAGGCGCTCGGCCACGTCAAGCGCTTCGGGCCCGTCCTCGACGACGCCGGGAAGAAACGCGCGCTGGCGGCGCGCGACGGCTTCCGTGACCTCAACGAGCAGTCCGAGAAGCTCAAGACCACCATCGGGTTGACGCTGATCCCGACGCTCTCCTCGCTCGCGAAGGAGCTGGGCAAGATCCTCACCGCCGCCCAGCCGCTCTTCAACCTCATGAGCAAGTACCCGGGCGTGACGGCCGCCGTCGCGGGCGGGATCGCCGCGCTCGTGCTCAGCTTCAAGATCGCGGGCAGCGCCGTCGAGCTGTTCCAGCTGGAGCTGTCAGCGGGCCCGCTCGGGTTGATCATCTTCGCGATCGCCGCGCTCGTGATCGGCCTCGTGATCGCCTACAAGAAGGTCGGCTGGTTCCGCAACGCCGTCAACGACGCCTGGAACATCATCAAGCTCGTCTACGGCTGGATCAGCCAGATCTGGTCGAACAACGCGAGCCGGATGCTGACCCAGCCGTTCGACTGGATGATCCGCGAGGCGAAGGCCGCGTTCGACTGGGTGAAGCAGAACTGGCCGCTGCTCGTCGAGGTGCTCGGCGGCCCGCTCGGCCTGGCGATCGTCCAGATCATCCAGCACTTCGGCGCCCTCAAGAGCGCGGCGCACGACGTCTGGAACGTGATCCAGGACGTCGCCCACGCGATCATCGGCGCGTTCGGCTGGATCATGAACGCGATCCAGCCGCTGATCGACGCGCTCAAGACCGCCGTCGGCTGGGTCAAGACCGCGGTCAACGCCGTCAGCCAGTCCGGCCCCGCCGTGACGGGGCAGGCGGGGATCTACTCGTCGGTCACCAAGCGCTCGGCGCGCAGTGGCGGGGCGGGGATGTTCGCCCACCACCAGTACGGCGGCTTCGTCCGCGGCGGCGGCCCGGTGCTCGTCGGCGAGCAGGGCCCCGAGCTGGTCTCGCTGCCCGTCGGCTCGCAGGTGCACCAGGCGGGCCGCGGCGGCGGGATGACGGTGCACACCCACGTCTACCTCGACCGCCGCCAGATCGCAGAGGCCGTCGGGCAGGCCGTAGCCGACCGCAAGGCGCGCAGATGAGCGCGGATACCTGGACCGCCCCGCGACGCGCGAGACGGCTCCTGAGAGGCCTCTGCGGGGGTGATACGCGGTGGTCGTGAAGAAGAAGGTGGTGCCGAAGCGGGCGAAGGTCGTGCTGCGCGGCCCCCAGGTCGAGCGGCGCGCCCTCTCGATCGGCACGGGCCAGCGGCGCGTCACGATCGCGAGCCTCGCCCCGCGCCTCTCCGTCACCTGCCTCCTCGACGACGCGCCGCCCAAGCTCTCGGGCTACGGGGGTTGGCAGACGGTCGCCCGGCCCCAGCGCCGCTCGATCGTCGAGTGGCAGGGCCTCGACCCGTGGCTGCTCGAACTCGCCGTGATCCTCGACGGCTGGGCGTCGCGTACCAGCGTCGAGCACGACTGCGCGACGCTCGCGACGCTCGCCACCCCCGGCGGCGCCTTCCAGCCGCCCCCGACGGTCGGCGTGAACCTCCCCGCCCTCGTCCTGCCCGACACCGCCTGGGTGATCCAGACGCTCGACTGGGGCACGAACGTGATCCGCGACGAGGACGCCAAGGGCAACGTCTACCGGCTCCGCCAGGACGCCGCCCTCCAGCTGATCCAGCTCGTCGAGGCCTCGACGCTGCGCCGCCAGCGTCCCACCGCGGGCCGCAAGAAGGCGAACGCGGGCTCGGCGAAGTGCCCCGCCCCGGGCGGCTCGCGCGGCGTCGCCAAGCTCGCCGCCGCCCACCACACGACCAGCGCCGCGATCCTCAAGGCGAACAAGCTGCGCGACGCCGCGAAGGTCAAGGCCCACCAGGTGCTGAGGCTGCCGTGAGCGCGACCGCGGGCATGAAGAGCGACCTGAGCCACGTCGTCCTCAACGGGCGAAAGCTGCGCGGCGACGTGGCGGGCGCGATCACCGACGCGACGCTTGAGCGCACGATCGACGGCTGCTCGACGATCACCCTCGTGCTCGACGACCACGCCCGCACGATCATCACCTCGCCGCTCGTCGCGCAGGCCGCCCAGCTCTCCTTCGACGGCCTGGCGTTCACCCTCTCGGCGGTGCAGAAGCAGTCCGACCAGGTCACCCTCACCTTCGAGGAGACCGCCGTCGCGCGCCTGCGGCTCCAGACGAAGCCGGTCGCGAAGAGCCGCTCGGCGATGACGAGAGCCCAGTTCGCGGGCTTCCTCGTCGCCGAGCTGACACACCCCACCGTGCCCTTCTGGTGCCCCGAGGAGACGGAGCGCCAGAAGGTCGCAGGCCGCGCCGGGAAGTACCAGTTCACGCGGGGCGGGCAGGGCCAGATCGAGGACTCCTGGGCGGCGCTCCAGCGGCTCGCGCAGGAGGTCCAGTGGCGCTGCTTCTGCCGCGCCGGGACGATCGTCTTCGCGCGCGACGCGACGCTCCTCGCACAGCCCGTCGCGCTCAAGCTGACGGAGCGCACGAGCGGCGTGAACGGGATCGACTTCGACTACGACCCCGGCAAGAAGGCGCAGACCGCGACCGTGAACTGCCGGATCGACAAGTGGAGCGTTCCGCCCGGATCGCCTGTCAGCGTCTCGGGTTGCGGCGTCGGCAACGGCACCTGGCTCGTCCAGTCGATCAACCGCTCGCTCTTCTACCCCGAGGGCTCCGTCCAGCTCACGAGGGCCCAGGCGCAGAAGCTCGAACCGGCGGGGAACGTGCCGACCCGGGTGCGGGTCGGCTCGGGCGGCGGCAAGAACCTCGCGGCGATGGCGGGCGCCCCCTCGGGCGGGCTCGCCGACCTCGGCAACATCATGGTGCGCTGGGGGCTGCAGCTGCTCGGCCGCAACAACTACCGCTACGGCGCGGGCCACCTCGGCTACCCCGCGATCAAGAACGTGACGCCGCCGATGGACTGCTCCGCGTTCGCGGCGGGCTGCGCCGCCCAGATCGGCGTCGACATCACCGGCACGACCTACACGATGGCCTCCGCGGGCCGCACCAGCCGCGCCGCGCACGGCTTCGGCGGCTCGCCGCCCGGCGGCTGGCTGCCGGGCGACATCATCGAGCCGTTCGATCACCACGTCTCGGTCTGCATGGGCAACGGGCACGTCGTCGAAGCGCTCTGCACCGCCTGCGGGATCGTCGTCAGCCCCCAGACCGGGCCGTACGCGAACCCCTACTTCTGGTGGCGCGTGACCGAGCTGTCACCGCTGCTCGCCCAGTTCGCGGCGCAGGACGCCGCCAAGAAGACGACGAGGCACAAGTGAGCCAGTACATCGACGAGCTGACCGCGCCCGACAAGGCCCCGCTGCGCGGCGCCTACGCCGACGACCCGGCCGGGGAGTGGGTCGAGGGTGTCTGCGCCGCGACGCCCGCTCAGGGTGAGGGGGTGATGGTCGCGCTGCCCGGCTTCGACGGCGGCCAGAGCGTCTTCGGGCCCCTCCCGTACGACGCGCCGATCGCGCGCAAGCCACAGTCGGGGGACCGCGTCCTCGTGCTCGTTCAGGGCTCCGAGGCGTGGGCCGTCTCGTGGTGGCCGCAGGGCGACTTCACGGAGGGCTCGACCGGCGGCGGCGGCGGCACGATCGTCTCGGGCACCTGGAACTGGACGACCTCCACGAGCGGCGCGACCAGCTCGGGCGACGTCGGGATCAACACCGCCGCCTGGGCGACCGCCACCCAGATCAACGTCTCCGAGCACACCAAGACGGGTGGTGACGCCACGAGCGCGCTCGGGCTGGTCCAGCCGGGCGACGAGTTCTATCTCCAGGACACGAACGACGCGACCAAGTACGGGCACTACAGCGCGACCGCGGCGGGCACCGACCAGGGCACCTACCGCTCCTTCCCGGTGACGCTGATCGGCTCAGGCGCGGGCGGCCTGCCAGCCAACAACCGCGACACGCTCCTGACGATCCGCACGCCCGCCCCGCCCGGCCCGCAGGGTCCGGCGGGTCCTGCCGGGCCGACGGGTCCCGCTGGCCCGACCGGCCCTCAAGGCCCCACCGGCGCGACCGGCCCGCAAGGCCCGCAGGGTGCGACCGGCGCGCAGGGCAACACCGGCGCGACCGGCCCCCAGGGCCCGCCAGGCGCGACCGGCCCCACCGGCTCCACCGGCCCGGCAGGTCCCGGCGTGCCCGTCGGTGGCGCGACCGGGCAGGTGCTCACCAAGACCAGTGCGACTGACTACGCCACCAGCTGGCAGACCCCGGCTGGTGGCGGAACCGGCGTCGATCTCCTGCTGATGGGCGGCTAGGCGTGCCGACGACGTACAAGGTGCTCGGCCAGCAGGCTCCCGCGGCGGCGACCGACGCGACGCTCTACACCGTCCCCGCCGCGACCCAGACGATTATCTCGACGCTCGTCGTCACGAACCGGGGAGCGAGTCCGACGACGTTCCGGCTGCGCGTCGCGGTCGGCGGCGCGGCGGTCGCGAACCAGCAGTACCTCGCCTACGACGTCGTCATCCCCGCCCTCACGCTCCTGACGCTGACGATGGGCGTCACGCTCGCGGCGACCGACCAGATCGTCTGCCAGTGCGGCGCGGCGCAGGTCTCCTTCCAGGCGTTCGGGCAGGAGAACTCGTGACCGTCGAGTCCTTCCCGCTCACGCCGCAGATCGTCGGGCCGCTCGCGGGGATCGACGTCTTTCGCAGCGCCGCCCAGTCGCTGCCCGCCTCGGCCTGGGCGGCGATCAGTTGGGACACCGCGACGCCACACGGCCCGACGCCGCTCACGGCACTCTGGTCGGCGGCGAACCCGACGCGGCTCTACGCCGACCGGGATGGCTGGTGGCTCTGCAGCGCGACGGTCGTCGTGAACTCGGCCGCCGGGTCGTGGCGCATCCTCACGATCCGCAATAGCGCGGGCAGCTACTGGACGAACCAGTCGGGAGCGCCGCTCGCGGGCGGCGGGGCGCACTACATGTCCACCTCGCGGGTCATCTGGATGACGGCGGGCGACTGGGTTGACGTCGCCTACTACTCGGACGTCGCGCTGACGACCTCGACCGGCTCCTTCTGTAACTGCTCGTGGCAGCCCGTGCAGGGCGTCAAGGGCGATCCCGGCACGTCCGGGCCGATGCCGAACGTCGTCGGTGGCCACGCCACGATCAACTTCGGAGCGGCGGGCACGGCGGCGGCGATCCCCTGGTCGAGCCTGACGGCAGGCGGCCCCGCGCCGCTCAGTCCGCTCTGGTCGAGCGGTCAGCCGACGCGCCTGTATGCCGACCGCGCCGGACTCTGGCAGGTCAGCGTGTACGTCCAGTCGAATAGCGGCGGCCCGTCAAGCGCAACCTTCAACCTGGCAGTGCGCTGGAACGGCTCGACCTACCTGGCCAACCTGGCGACGACCGCCAGCGCCAGCTTCGGCTGGGCGCACACAATCTCGAAGGTCGTCAACCTGAACGCGGGCGATTACATCGAGGTCATGGGATCGACCAGCGCCCAGTGTGGCGCGCTGGATGCAGGCGGCGGGCAGGTCGTCTGGTCGCCGCTCCAGGGTGCGAAGGGTGACGTCGGCCCGGCGGCGTCACGCTCGGCCTGGACGAACATCGCGACCAGCCCCGGCTGGGCGGCGAACTGGGGCGAGGGCGCTGGTGGTGCGCCCTGGTCGCCGTGCGCCTGGCAGACCTCCGCGGACGGCGGTGTTTACCTGCGCGGCCTGGCGGGCTGGACACCGACGACGACACCCGACGGCTCGCTGATGTTCACGCTCCCCGCCGCGATCCGCCCGAGCGGCGTGAACCGCCTTCTGATTACGCGCTGGGCGGTCTCGGCGTCGAACCTCGGCTACTGCCGGATCGACGTGCAACTGGACGGGCAGGTCATCTGCCGCGAGTTCCAGGGCACGGCTCCCGCGAACTGGGCGGCGACGTGGGTCTCGCTCAGCCCGCTCTCGTGGAGCACGGTATGACCGTCGAGTCGTTCCCCGGAGCAGCCAGCCAGGTCGCAGGACCGCTTCCCGGCCTCGAAGTCCAGCGCGCTGCGGGCCTCACCGTCGCACCCTCGACCTGGACGGCGCTGGGCTGGGACGCCGTCACGACGCGCGGCGCGGCGCCGCTCATCCCGCTCTGGGTAGCCGCCAACCCGACACGCCTCTACGCGGACAGGGACGGCTGGTGGTCGCTCAGCGCCTCCAACTCCTGGCCGCCCGGCGCGACCGGCACGTTCCGGGGGATCGGCGCGGCGAACTCGGCCGCAGCGCTGATCGGCACGAGCTACGTCACGCCCAGCGGCGGTTACCTCGTCACGCTCTACAACCGCGTCATCTGGATGACCGCTGGTGACTGGATCGAGGTGCGCGTCGCTCACGACTACACCTCGGCGATCAACACGAACCCCGGCAGCAACAACTGCTCCGCCTCCTGGCAACCCATCCAGGGCGTCAAGGGTGACACCGGCGCGAGCGGTCCGCCCGGAGCGGTCGGCAGTGCGATCGTCAGCGCCTGGACGGGCTTCACCGGCACGTACGACGCGACCAAGCCGCTGCTGCTCTTTTCCGGCTCGAACGTGATCGTCGGCAACGGCGGCACGGCCTACACGATCACCCATAACCTCGGCCTGACGTTCGTGCACAACCTCTTTGTCTCGACCGGCTCGGCAAACGGCTTCGGCGCTGGCGCGGGCACGGACGACTCGCCGGTGACAAACAACGCCTTCAGCTTTCATACCTACGCGACGATCGCGAACGGCTTTTCGGTGCGTTTCAACTGGATGGTGATTGGACAGCGATGACGGCGAGCCTGGAGCTGGATCACCTCTGCGGCAACCCCTCCTGTGTCAACCCACAACATCTGGAGCCGGTGACTCACCGCGAGAACGTTCGGAGGGGGCGACGATGGTAGATGTTGCGCATTTCAGCCTCCCGTTCCGCTGGGCGACGCCGCACGCCGCCGTCAGCGAGCAGGACACCCAGCAGGAGATCGCGGAGTGCTGCGAGACGATCATCCGCTACCCGCTCGGCTACCGCCCCGAGCTGCCCGACTTCGGCTGCGCCGAGGTCGTCTTCGGAATGGAGCCGCTCGACGTCGCCGGGATCCAGCAGGCCCTCGACCAGTGGGAGCCGCGCGCGCAGGCGCTGGTCGAGGAGGGCGACTTCGACGTGGAGGAGTGGGCGGCCGAGATCACCGCGACGCTGGGAGGCCAGCCGTGAGCGACCAGGCGATCTACACGCCGCCGGACATCGTGGTCGACGCGGACTCGCTCCAGCAGGAGGCGTTCGACAGTGTCGAGGCGGCCGTCGACGGCTGGACGCCCGCCGAGGGCAACCTCGACGTGATCATCCTGGAGACAACCGCCAGGATGGCGGAGGAGGTCGCGCAGCTCGCGGTCGACGTGCCGTCCGCGATCATCACCTACCTCGGCCAGCTGCTCGGCGTCACCCCCAAGCCGGGCACCGCCGCGAGCTGTGATCTGCAGGTCACGGCGCAGGACTCGAACGGCTACACGATGCCGAGCGGCACCCAGTACGAGCTGACGGACGCGGCGGGCGACGCCTACGTCTTCGCGACGACCGCGGCCGCCGCGATCGCGTCGGGCTCGACCCAGATGACCGTCGCCGTCGCCGCCGTCGACCCCGGCGCGGCGCAGTCCGGGATCACGCCCGCGATCGGGAACGTGACGCTGCTCGACCCGCTCTACTGGGTCTCGGCGACGACCCAGCTGACGACGACGAGCGGCGGCACCGACCCCGAGGACACCACCTCGTTCCTCGACCGGCTCACCCAGCAGCTGCAGCTGATGGCGCCGCGGCCGATCACGCCGCCGAACTTCCAGGTGATGGCGCGCCAGGTCGCGGGCGTCGACCGCGTCCTCGCGATCGACCTCTACCAGCCCGCCCAGGCCGCGAACGTGTACGGCCCGCCGATCGGCTCGGCCGGGGGCGTGTGCGTCCCCGCCCTCCCCGCGACGGCGGGGACGAACGTCGCGCGCTGCTGCACCGTCGTCTGCGCGCACGCCGACGGGACGGCCTGCACCGCGACCGAGCTGGGCGCCGTCCGCGACCTGCTCGTCTCCGAGCGCGAGGTGAACTTCCTCGCCTACGCGATCCCGCCCGGCTCGCAGGCGCTCGCGATCGTCGTGCACGCCGTCGCCGCGAAGGGCTGGGCGGTCGCCGACGTCCA
>Ga0126381_100001429_pt1 | contig 25681 bp, 17 predicted proteins | sample PanSoiMetPlot_28_FD_96465 | JGI IMG/M metagenome (GOLD analysis project Ga0126381, IMG submission 96465) | Tropical forest soil microbial communities from Panama - MetaG Plot_28 | ecosystem: Environmental > Terrestrial > Soil > Tropical forest > Bulk soil | place: Panama | collected 2016-02-17
CAGCCACGACCTCAAGAAGATTGGAAGCCAGGAATTCACACCAGCTATGGTGTCGCCTTCTACCGTTACCGATTCAGAAACGTTGCCCACCTCCAGCCGGAGGTTCCGCTCCAGCCTGTCCTGCACATTGCAAGGTGATTCCGGTTAGGATTCACTCCAAGCCAATCCGAGTTTCGCACGGCTCGTTTTGGAAGAGTGCCTATTCGCCAGTGACGTCCTGCTAAGGCAGACAACAAGTTCAAGTGGAGGGATTCGCTTGGAGTGATAGGGTCGGAAATCACTCTTTCTTGTTTTGAACGTAGGCGTATAGCGCATCGTAGACCGGAAACTGCCTTTTCAGCCGATCCTCATCCGAAAGACCCATTGCCGCAAATCCCTGGGCGATTGAACATAAGCCTGTCCCCTCGGGCGCCACGTCCTCCTGGCCCGTGATGTCGGCTGCGCGGACGATCAGCGCCAATCGAGCAAGTGCAGGTTCAGTAATCGAGTAATCTTCGATAATTGCCTCAAACGTGCATCGGCTTCCACGATGGTTCAGTCTCACCACGTCGATGCGCGGCGCATCGAAAGGGATTGCTCCTTCCCTAATTGCTCGGTCGACGAGTTCATACTCTTCAACGAACAGAAACTGAGCCAAAGGGTCGATGAATCGCCGAATAAGCCAAAGGCAGGCGACCCGGTCGACTTTGACATTTTTGCGTGTGATCCATTTCATTCTCACCTCGCAGCTGCCGGAAAATTGCTCTCTGGCGGAGGTTGTCGTCCCATCGGTTCTCATCCCCAATGGTTGCAGGAGATTGGTCCCTTTTTGGGTCCTTCATCCCCAATGGTTGCAGGAGATTGGTCCCTTTTTGGGTCCTGAGGATGTGCGCGATCCTATTGGGCACATCCATTTGTGACGATGATGTTATAATTATATCATAAAATTGAAATAGGTGTATCTAACTATCCCTAAACAATTCTCCCAACGTTCAGCTGCCGCCAAGCGAACTTGTACCTGGGGTAGATGAACGGAAGGCACGCCTCGGCGAAGCGAAGCACGCAACGCGACGCGGCCTGGTGTCCAAACGTGGGAGACTCTTGCGTGGTCCGCATTCAACTTCGCAAGGGAATTCACTGCGGCGCGTAGATGCGAATCTCAGCCGGATGGGAATCCTGTTTTCTGACGGCGAGATAGAGCTTGTCGAAGTCCGTCGAGAAGAAGCCTGTTCGTGCGCCGCCGACCGTTTTGATGCGGCCGATTTCGTTGTACTGGTCGGCATCCCGTTGCTGGAATACCGAGATTCCGCCTTCTCCTCCGATCGCATAGATTCGGTGACGTTGTTGATCAAAGAAGACATCGTCGCAGTCACCGATCGCTGAAAGACTCGCAATTCGTTGACCGTGCTCCGTATCCAATACGATCAATCGCGCAGGAGATCTGGTTACTACGAATAACCGATGATGCTGTTCATCCAGAGCCATTGGATAGTTGGCAAGCGGACCGCCTGTGCCCCATGAGTCCACTATGGTTTGCGTCTTGCGATCCAAGACAGCAATCTTCTGTGACCGCGGCAGGTTGACGAAAACTCTCGATCCATTCTTCTCAAGCTGAAATGACTCAGGATGGGCATCGAGCTTGATATCGGCGAGTTTTGTGCCCTTTCGATCAAACTCACCCACGGCTCCACTACCATAGCCAACCCAGATGTGACCGCCGCCCGCGTCATAGCGGAGGTTATCAGCGTCGTCTCCATAGGAGATTGAAGTGAGCAGCTTCCAGGAGGACGCATCGAATCCTCGGACCGAGCCGTCCTTCCCGTTCGCAACAAAAATCAGGTTTGATGAAGGAACATAGGCGATGCCTTGAGGTTCCGCCAAGCCAGGGATCGTATGAACTCTTGTGTTTGCCTTCAGATCGATCACTTCAACAGAGTTGTTGCCCAGTGCTGCTACGAACAATCGCTCGCCTTTAGCGTCAATGGCCAAGTGATCGATACGCCCTTGAACGTTAGGCAATGAAATTGTTGATACGAGCTTTAGAGGATCACTCGTAACCGACTGCCCGCACATGACGTTGGTCGTTGCTAGGAGGGATAACAAAATAATGCCGAATGACACTGTTTTCATAGATCCATCTGTGGCCTTCACTACCTTGAACGAAAAGGTCGATGGAAGCAGTTGACTCTGAGGATTCGTGTTTCTTGAATACCTCCGATCAGAAGTCATTGCAGTGGTGCTCCTTCGCGAATCTCGTCCGACGCACGCTTCAAAACCGTCTTGCCTTCTCGGATGTTCCCGCGAATGGCAATTGAGTCTCCAAAAGCTGCACCTTTGCGAACATCAATCCAATGAGCACGTCCATTGACTGACGTAATCACGAAGGTGCGTTCCGTCGTCGTGACGACGCTTGTCGATGGCACCAGTAGAAGCGGCTCTGCAAGACTCACAGGCCAATCGACAGTTGGGTACATGCCGGGAGCCAGGGTTCCATCCTTGTTGTATGCATCGAGCTCCACCATCATCGTCCGGCTTTGAGGATCAAGGGCGCTAGCGATTCTCGCGATCTTTGCCGTGTAGGTTTTACCTGGTTGCGCAGCAATATGGAAGGTGACGGATGCACCCCGGACCACGTGACCTACATAGGTCTCCGGGACCGGAACTGTCAGGCGGAGGTGGGTTGTCTGTTGGAGTTTGAGCAACGGCATCTGAGCATTGGCTTGAACCAGCATCCCGGGATGAACAAACCTGTCCGTAATGGTGCCGTCGAAAGGGGCAGTGACGCGGAGATAACCCTCGGTTTCCTTGGTGGCACGCAATCGTTCCTGTGCAGCGCGAGTCGCCGCCTTGCGGCTTTGGACGAGAGATAGGGCGGCGTCCCGTTGCTTCTCAGCCTGTACCAGTTCATTGCCTGCGATCGCACCAGGTGTCTTCGACGCTTCCAGAAGTCGCTCGAAGGTGCTCTCGACAGCTGCTGCCTGGGCCTCAGCCTGACTTTCATCTGCTTCGGCCTGATGAAGGCTGGACTCGGCTGCGGCGGTCTCTGCTGCCATCTCGGGTGCGGAGAGCTCTACTAATAGCTGACCGCGGTGTACATTGCTGCCACGGTCAACGAGAACCCGTTCGATGTAACCAGGTACTCGCGCCTCAATGTCTGCCTGCAAAAAAGCAGCTAGTTCCGCAGGCAGGGGAACAGTTCGCGACGGATTGCGGCTCTCAACCGTCGCAAACTCCACATGCCCGGGAGCCTGCGCCAGACCGGAAAGACTCAGGGCCAGAGTCGTTAGAAAGATCGCTTTATGACGGTACATAGTATCGACTCTCGGGATCAAGTGGATTCAGGGAATTCGAAGTCACAGAGGCACGCCGCTGCAGAAGCGCGTAGATCGCAGGCAAAACGAGAAGAGTTGAAAAAGTTGAGAAGATTAACCCGCCGATTACGGCACGACCCAACGGTGCAGCTTGTGGACCACCTTCTCCGAAGCCGATGGCCATGGGAATCATGCCACAAATCATGGCTGTCGCCGTCATGAGAATGGCACGGAGGCGGCCAACTGCGCCGGCATGGACCGCCGATTCTGCTCCCTCGATGTTCCGTGCCTGCTCCGCGAAGCTTACTAAAAGAATGGAATTGGCGACAGAAATCCCCACAGCCATGATCGCCCCCATAAACGATTGGATATTGAGCGTGGTTCCTGTGACCAGAAGCATAAGAACTACACCGCAAAGCACGCCCGGGATGGTGCTCAGAATCGCTAGTGGCAGACGCAACGATTGAAAGTTTGCCATCAGGAGCAGAAAGATCGATCCAATTGCAAGGAGAAGACCTGTCCGTAATCCTGAGATCGTTTCCTCGAGAGCAGGCACCTGACCTCGGATCGTTACCGTAGAACCTTTGGGTGGCGCCTCAATTCTCTTGAGTGCCTCCTGAATTTGGTTCTTTGCCTTTCCCAAGGTTATGTTATGTAGATTGGCTGTAAGGCTTACAACGCGCTGTCCGCTCAGGCGCTCGATCATCTCCGGCATCGCTCCGTATTGAAGGCTTGCAACTTGGTCGAGCTGCGGCTGAGCCAAACCGTCGCGCATCAGCGGCAGAGATGACAAGGCAGGCAATCCTTGTGCACGATTTGGTGGGAGCTGGACTTGGATCTGAAAGGCATTTCCAGTGCGAGGATCACGCCAATAGTTTGGCGAGGTGAAGCGAGACGACCCTGTTGCGGCGATCAAAGAGTTTGTCACATCCGCCATGGTTAGCCCGAACTGGCCAGCGTACTGGCGATCTATATTGATGTCTACGGTTGGGAATTTCTGCGACTGGACAGTCGAAATGTCGCGCAAAAAGCTGAGCTTGCGAAGTTGCGCTTCGATCTTTGCGAGATAAGTGTAGTTCTGATCCAGATCGACTCCCTGGACATCGATTTGAATCGGGGTCGGCGAGCCGAAGCTCATAACCTGGGAGATGATATCCCCAGCCTCGAATGTGAGCTTCAAGTTCGGCAGTTCTTTAGCAAAGGCGGCTCGCAAATCTTCCCGTAACCGCTCATCATTTGGATGCCCAGCCCGAAGCTGTACCTGCATCAATACCTCTTCCGGCCCACTGGTAAAGAGGTGAATCAAATTGACCGGATAGCTCGATGGCTGCACGCCTACATAGTCAGACGTAATCTCAACATTTTGATTTCCTACGATTTTATTAATGAGATCGAGAGCGCGTAGAGCCATCGGTTCGGTCTCTTCGATACGCGTTCCGATCGGCGCTTTTAGGCGCATTCGCAAAACCGGGCCATTGGCGTCAGGAAAGATCTCTGTTCCCAACCATGGTGCCACCAAGACCAGAATGACAGCACACACTCCGAAATAGCCGAGGAGGACAGGCCATCTGCGTCTCAGGACGTAATCTAGATAGCCTTCATAGCGCGTGCGGAGCCGCCCAAAGAAGCCTTCCGACTCCTCTCGCCGATGTGACTCCTTCATCATCCACACAGCAAAAACGGGAACGAGGCTGCTGGAAAGCAAATAGGAGGCGATCATCGCGAAGCCGACTGCCAGCGAAAGAGGAACGAACAGTTGTCGGCCAACACCCTTCATAAAGAAAGAGGGAACAAAAACAGCCAAGACACACAGCATCGACAGAAGGCGCGCAATGACTGTCCGCCGGCAAGCCTCGAGAACGGCCTTCGCGCGAGAGACGCCGGGAAGCAACTGCGTATGAATGTTCTCAATTTCCACCGTCGCCTCATCCACCAGCACGCCAACGGCAAGCGCCAAACCTCCTAAGGTCATAATGTTGATGGTTTGCCCCGTAGCCCAAAGGAGGAGCACCGCGGTTGCAAGAGCAAAGGGGATATTTGCAACGACAATGAGTGCGCCACGCCAATCTCTCAGGAAGAGCAAGACCACAAAGCCCGTCAGAACAGCTCCCAGGAGTGCTTCCCTGACGAGACTGCTGATTGCGTTCGAGACGTATCCGGACTGATCGAACGCAAGTTGCACAGCGACGTCATCTGGAATCACTTTCCTAAACGTAGGCAGTGCCGCTTTTACTGCACTCATGACCGCAAGCGTAGATGCATCTGCACGCTTCGTCACTGGGATGTAGACCGTTCGTCGGCCATCTACATGTGCATAAGCCGTGACGATGTCGGTTCCGTTCTCTACTGATCCGATATCACGCAGATAGACGCTTGTACCCGAGTTGGGATGGACCGGGGTGTTCATCAATTCATTCAAGTCCGGTCCTAGCGTCGCATTGGTGCGAACGATGCGATTGAGCGGCCCATCATACAGATTCCCAGAAGGTGTAACGACCGTTCCGCTGCTGACAGCCGAGATCGCTTGTTCTGGAGAGATGTGATACTGCTTCAACTTGTCGGGGTCGAGAGTGACTACGATTGTTCTTTGATTGCCACCAAAAGGTGGAGGTGCAGAGACGCCGGGCAGTGTCGCAAACAGCGGTCGTACCTGGTTGAGCGCAATGTTCTGCAACTCCCCCTGACTGTGTGTCGAACTGGTGAAAAGGAGTAGGCCAACCGCAACGCTCCCGGGGTCGAAACGCGTAATAAAGGGCTGAACGGTACCCGGAGGCATGAAGGCGCGTGCTCGATTGACATAACCGACTGTCTCGGCCATGGCCTGCTGCATGTTGGTGCCTTCACGGAAGGTCAGCTTCAACAGTGCTGCCCCTTGCACACTCTTACTGTCCACTGACTGAATACCCGTAATGTAAAGAAAGTGGTACTCGTAGTAATAAGTCAGATAGCCTTCCATCTGCGCTGGATTCATGCCGCCATAAGGCTGCGCAACATAGATGACGGGATTACCCACCTCCGGAAAAATGTCGGCCCGCATTCGCCCCAGAGATAAAACGAATCCGATCAGGATCGCGATCAGCGCGACGATTACGGTGAGAGGCCGGCTTAGAGCTGCTAGAACGAGACGCATCGTTTCCTACCTGGAACTTACTTGCTTACCGCTTGCAGAAACGGCTGGATATCCCCACGAACCGCATCCAATTGAAGAAGAGCACGCCATACGTTGAGGCGGGCAAGAGAATCATCGATCTCTGCTTGCACCACGAGACGTTGCGCCTGAGCCAGATCGTCGATCGGCACCAGTCCTGCTTGATATCGCGCCTTCGCTTGGTCGAAAGCCATATGTGCCGACTTCACTTCAATCGGCGTATTGGCTGCAACCTCGCGTGCAGCGCGAAGCACAGCTGTGGCTTTCGCAAACTGTTCTCGTAGAGTTTTATCCGCTAGTTGCTCGCTTGCTTGGTTTGCGCGGACCGTTGCTGCTTGTGCAGCCTCGCGAGCGTGGATGCTGGCGAAATCCATGAACGGAAATGTAACGTTGAGCCCCGCGGCATAGTTCTGCACCGTTGGGGCTAGTCCATTGGCTCCCGGTAAACGTTGCCCATCGACCTCGCCTCCAGTGCCACGCGCATAGGCTGCTCCTTCCAGAGTGAACTGCGGTACCCAACTGCGCTCGGTTGCGTGTAGTTGCGCCTCCGATTGCGCAACAGATGCCCTTTGTTCGACCATAACCGGATGAGTCGTAGTTTGAAACGGAACATCTTCCTCTCCTGGCGTCGGCAGCTCGGTGAGCAAGTGTGTCGTGTCGAGTGTTGCATTGGCATCATCAGCCCCAGGAAAGAACTTTGCCAAAGTTGCTCTGCTTGTCTCAACCGCTTGTTTCGCATAAACAAGCTGAGTTTTAGCCATCGCCAGCTCTGCTTCGATGCGCGACTCGTCGGCACCTGGCCGCAGCTGCGCTGAGGCCAACGCATGTATGCTTCGCAATAAAGTGTCCCAGTTTTCTAACGCTGCAGTCGCAGCTTTCTCTGTCTGACCTGCAGCGACTAGTGAGAGATAGGAATCCGCCGCTTCAGCTGTCACCTCGAGTTGACTCCGTTGCAATGTGGCGTCCGTCTTATCTCTAGCGGCGCGGGCGGCCTCTACATTTGCGTGGCGCAAGCCGAAATCTAAGGGTTGCCAGGCGACCAGGAAGCCAGCGGCGCTACCCCATACCGAACCTCCGTTATTACTGCCGATGACCGGCCCTGAGATCGACGGAATCACAGTCTGTGGAAGTAGTGTGCCGAAGACATTATTTCGAGTCGCTCGATTTGCTTGTATAAGACCATCCACCCGAGGGAGATACGCCGTTCGCGCAAGCCGAATGTTGGCGACGGATGCATTTAACTCTTCTTGTGAGATGTGGATTTGTGGATAGTCGCGCAGAGCTAACTGCACTACCTCGGTTAAGGTCACCGGAGTCGCTGCCGCAGAAGCACCTTCAGTAACACTCTGCGCCATTGCCGCCGTCACCCAGAGAGATAAATACAGAACGACTCCTGCGCGATTGCTTCGACCAACGCGCATCTGGTGCCCAGTCATAGTTCGCGGTGTCTCCTGCCCCACGTGGTCTGGCTTCGCCAAAAGGTATCCGCCGATGGCTTATTTCGCGTTTTCAGTCCAACGCAAATGCTGTAACATTTGCGTGTTATGAATATTACACAACACCTAGAGAGCGCGCCATGGCTGCTGCTGATTTTTAGCCTGCCATCGAAGAAAGCGAGCGAACGGGTGGGGATCTGGAGAAAGCTGCAGAAGTACGGAACCCTCTCTCTACGCAACTCTGGATATGTGTTACCGAATACGGCGACGAATCAAGAGCGATTCGAATGGTTGGCCACGATGATTCGAGGTTTTAAAGGAGAAGCATCCGTGCTCCAGGTTCAAGCAATCGATGACCTGCCCTCCGACGTGCTCAAGGAACAGTTTCGCCAAGAGCGCAAATCGGACTACACCGTGCTGATTCGGGAGGTACAACAACTTAAGCCATCTGTCCCTGGATTCGCAACGCAATTGGTGCGACTGAAAAAGAGGTTTGAGGAAATTCAAGAGATTGACTTCTTTGAGAATTCTCTTAGAGCAAAGGCTGAAGAAGCAATCTACAAAGCGGAACACCCTTCCAACCCGCCGGCGCGGACTGGGAAGGGGAAGGGATCAAAGATCGACTATCAGAACCGTACTTGGATAACGCGTCCAAGGCCTGGAATTGATCGTGTGTCGTCTGCTTGGTTGATTAGACGGTTCATTGATTCCAAGGCCACTTTTCTCTTCGACAATGATCCGACAGTTCATCCCGACGCTGTCCCTTTCGACATGTATCAAGTCGGGGGAATCGGACACGAAGGCGATCAATGTACGTTCGAAACCCTTTGCGCCCTCTTCGGTATGACGGACAAGAAAGTACGACTGATTGGTCAGGCTATCCACGATGCCGACCTCGAGGACGACAAATTCGGTCGAACCGAGGGCATCACCATAAACCAGATTCTGAAGGGATGGGCCAAGCAAGGCACCCTGGATGACGAACTACTGCGTCGAGGGATAGAGCTAATTGAAGGGCTCTATCAATCGATTGCATAGAAGCGGAGGAAACGAAGATACGACGAAGCATGTTGTTTGCAGTATGTCTGATTGTCTGTCGTTTTTCGAATGCCCAGGCCCAGAATAATTCCATCTGGAGTTGGTAGAAACAGCACTTGGACGATCCGTCCAGATGGAGCCAAGTGGCGTTTACAAGTTCTGCGTGGCGCATGAGTTCCTCCATCACGTTCTCGTTCGCTGTCGATCATCCAGATTGAGATGGAACGACGAAAGGTAGCGAGCCTACAAGTCCAGTGATTCCGGCGTTCTCGGTCGCACCCTGAGATGCCACGCAACAAGCCTATTCCCCGAGTAGGGCCGAGCCTTGTCCCTTCGTCTTGGAACTGGCAAAAAACCAATCCGCGGAACAGCGGACAGTGTTTCCCAAGAAAGCGATACTAATGATGAAATAGTACTGGCTCGTAAATTCAGAGTGAACAGCCGCACTTACTGACTCTTTCGATCGTCAGAGTAAAGGGGCTTCGCGCTTGATACCCGATACTCCAGTAAAAATATGCCGCAATGCCTACGACGTGCTTGCACGTCGTAGCAGGCTTGCCTTGGTCATGACAGCAATGTGCTGCATGACCTCAGGTGTATATGGTCAGCCACGTGGCACGGCCACAATTACCGTACATACGGTGAACAAGGATGGGCAACCATTGCCCGGCGTGATCGTCGAAGGAACCTCACCAGCAGGAATTCCCTGCAGGACAATCACCGACCATCAGGGACTAGGGGCTTTGCGTGGGTGTGACGCTAATTCAACAACTATCCACATTTCCGCCCACTTGCAGGGTTATATGGCGGCGGCAACCGAAGTTAGTACCAAGGGCGAGGCTGATGTTGAGATTGCTCTCACACCTGCCGTCAATGTAGAGCAGAGCGTAACCGTAGAGAGCTCTTCGCAAAGCCCGCTGGCTGAAAGCTCCAGCAGCGAGACGAAGCTACCCGTCGCATCTGCCAAATATAGTCCACTGCGCCCTAACACTGTGGTCGAGGCCTTGCCGTTGGTTCCGGGTGTCATCCGCACCCCCGCAGGCCGCGTGCAGATCTCCGGTCGGGATGAAGAGCATAGCAGCCTCCTCATCAATTCAGTCGTTGTTAATGATCCTGCCACGGGAGGTTTTGGCCTAAGCGTTCCCATAGATACGGTCGATCTTCTCAAGGTGATGCAGTCTCCCTATCTTGCCCAATATGGAAGCTTCACGGCTGGAATCGTAAGTGCCGAAACTCGCCCAGGTGGCGAAAAGTGGGAGTACAGCCTGAATGATCCTTTTCCCGATTGGCGTATTCGTAGTTGGCATCTCGAAGGTGTGCGCGATGCTTCACCGCGACTGAACCTCGGCGGCCCACTGATCAAAGGTCATTTGTACTTTACGGAAGGCATCGAGTACCTGGTCGACAACGCCGAAGTTCGTACGCTGCCGCATCCGGTAAATGAGACTCGCTCAAACGCGGTCAACTCATTCACACAAATGGATGCCGTGCTCGATTCTCGTAACGCGATTACTGCAACGCTCCACTTTGCGCCGCACTCGATTGACTACGCCAACCTGAACTATTTTGATCCGCAGCCAGTCACTCCGAACGCTGATTATCAAGAAGATACCGGAACGATCGCACATCGCTTCTCCATCGGCCGTGGCCTTCTTACGTCTATTTTTGCCGGCACTCGAGTGGCCACTAACGTCTACGGTCAGTCGCAAAGCGCGATGGTCCTCTCGCCTGTCGGAAATTCCGGTAGCTATTACGGTCAGCAGGGCCGCGAAGCTACGCGCTTTCAGTGGATAGAAACATGGTCTCCTGCAAATGTGAAGTGGCACGGCCAGCACGCCTTCCAGATCGGTGGTATCCTCGCGCACGCAGAAGATCAAGGTGCTGTCGTGGGCCACGATGTCAGCATCGTCAATGCCTCCGGCCAACTGCTGCGAACCATCTCCTTTGCCGGCAGCGGCGCATTCAGCCTTTCGGATTTTGAGCCAGCTTTGTACACGCAGGACCACTGGATGGTGGACAAGCACCTGGCTATCGACGCTGGCTTGCGCTATGAAACCCAGACGCTCACCTACACCTCTCGTTTTGCGCCGCGAGGAGGTCTGGCCTGGTCTCCATTCGGGGATAGTTCGATGGTCATCCGAGGCGGTCTCGGTATCTTCTATGACTCAATACCACTGCAAACCTATGCCTTCAACAATTATCCAGCGCAGATCGTGACGACCTACGATGGTAATGGCAACATTACGGACGGTCCCCGCCCGTTTCTCAATTTGACCAGCGAATCCCCGTCACGGTGCCCATTCATCCATCAAGGGCAACGCAACGGCAATTTCGCCCCCTACAGCGTCGCCTGGAACATTGAGGGTGAACGCATCTTCAATCAATATTTCAGTCTTCGCCTGCGTTATCTTCATGCGGACGCTGACAACCAGTTGACCCTCTCTCCGGAAATAAGTCACAGCAGAAGCGCCCTGGTACTTGCTGGCTCTGGTACGCTTCGGACCCGCCAGTTTGAATTCACGTCGCGCCTTGGTGCAGAAAAGGAACGCCAATTCTTCTTCTCTTATGTACGCCAATTTGCTGGTGGAGACATCACCGACGCATCCACGTATCTGGGAGACTTTCCTTTTCCCGTCGTCCGTTCGGGGATCACAGCTCGCACCACCGGCGAGATCCCGAATCGGTTTCTTCTGTGGGGTACATCTAAGCTGCCGTGGCGAATGCACATATGGCCGCGCCTAGAATATCGCAACGGATTCACCTGGCAGCCTGTCGACCAATTTCAGAATTACATCTCACTTGCGTCTGAGGCGCAGCCGCGATACCCAGCATACTTCACGGCGGATTTGCGGGTGGGGAAGGACTTCACTGTGGCCGCGAAGCATGCTGTGCGTATTTCGCTGACCGTCCGCAATCTGACAGACCATAACAATCCGCTTCAGGTGCACGCCAATTCTGCCGACCCACTATACGGGTCTTTCTTTGGCAACTATGGGCGGCACCTGTTAGCTGATTTCGATTTCCTTTTTTGAGTTTGCGATGATGGAGTCCGATGTAGCAACCATGGCGCGGCTTAGGATGCTCTCTGCTATGCCAATTCGCGGTAGTTCAGCAGGATTAAGCCGACCAGGGCCAAGCACACCGGCCAGATATAGCCGGCGATCGTAGCCATGCGGCTCGCGGGCAAACGCATTTCCAGCCATCGACCACAACCAGCCGTAACCCCAAACAGCGCAATGGGGGTGTGACTCATCTCGACAATTAGCGCTTCCCTCACATCCTTGGTCGCATGCTCGTGTGTAAGTAACGTCGCGGCGCCGAGTGCACACATTACCGGAAAAACATAACTGGCCCATCGCGACCTCAACTTGCCTGCCTGCACAGCGCATTCAAAAACAGCGAAAACTACGATCAACAGTGCTCCGAAGCGATGTTGCAGCACGTCAGGCGCGGCAAAACTTTGCCAAAAAGGACGTGGCCCAAGGGGCCAGTTTTCTGGGTCTGCGCGAACCACGATAAAAACGGCTAAACCGGCAAAGATCAACGGCCAAAAGCGGGCCCAGCGCATGGTAGGGTGACGACTGAGCAGTGCCAGCAGCCCGGCAATGAGCACAATGAGCCCTGCCCAGTGATGGTTGTACTCCGACCAAGCGCGATCGTTATCGTCGCTCCAGACCGTAGGAACGAACTGAGTGTCCTTGACCGCCTCTTCCAGTGAGGCTGGAGGAGCCAGAGCAGCCAAGGGCGGACTGCTCATACGCGGCAGTTCCGGATGCAGGCGGACGTATATCTCGTGGGGTGTCAGCGTATCCTGGATGGCAGCATCGACCGCAGGCGCTTGAGCGATCAGCGAAGCCGCTGTCAATATTGCGATGAAACCCAGACAAATCTCTGCTTCGACGACCCGCCGCAGCCGCGCCAGCAGAGGTTTAGGATTGCTGGCCAGACGCCGCACCAGGAAATAATTCCCCGCGCCGAGCGCAACCATTGCGAAGAAAAGATAGATCTTGGCGACGAGCATAATGCCATACGCCGTGGTGTATAGCCCGGACCACGTTCCCACATACGACCAGGCCATACCCAGTCCTGCCAACACTAGAGTCGCTACGCCCAGCAACGCCATTCGGGAGTAGCGTTCGGACAAACGCCTCGCCTCGTCTACGCCTTCTACGCGGCCTAAAGAGATCCATAAATAGGGCATTGCTCCAAGCCAAGTGGCGGTACCCAGGTGATGCGCGGCCGTGAGAATAGCTGACGTAACCCTGGAGTCGATACGAGCCACGGCATGACTGGTGGAGACCGCAGCCGCTAGCAGCAGCAGGCTTAACGCGAGCATCGTCACTGTCGCTGCTCTGCCCTTCAGACGCGCGCAGAGCCAGAGTCCCATCGCGAAGAGGATTGCGAAAGAGTCAGCGCGGAAGAAGTTCGTAGTCGTCACATCTGTGAACGTCAAATCAGAGCCGTTCATGAGGAGGGCGCCAGATGCCGAAATCAGCAGAACTTCGCAAACCACCAACGCTAACGCGGCCATCCGAATGCCCCGGCGGCAAAAATCATCGACGGGTGTGCTCGCGCTGGCCGGAAGCGCCACAGCCAGAAGATACGCAACACCGCCCAGCAGCAACGCTTCGAAAGCCAGCGCCGCCCCGCGTAGCACAACAGTGAACAGTTCAATATCGCGCAGGAACCAAATCAAGATTATTCTCAACTCTACTTTCTTCTCAGCTCTACTGTACCTGGAAGGGGACCTTGCCACGAGTGACGTGTCCATCAGTAGCCAGGACCTGCCAACGCAGCACATACGCTCCCTTGACGAGCCCGGTCAGCTTGGCAGATAGCGATCCAGGCGATGGCTCGCCATTGATAGTAACTTTTTCCACTTTGCCGTCCGGGTCAAGCAATGACAGAGTCGAGTGCTCCAGATCGATCCTTGAACTGAATTTGAGGAGGACGCCGACCTCCGGACCCGAGACAGTGCTGTTCACTTCTGGCTGAGAAGCCACCAACACAGCGTGCGCCAACGCCAGGCGAGGGGCAAACACTGCAATACCCCAAATAATAGCGATTGCGGCTATAGGCTTAAAGATCCTGGTTTTGCTGCGCATATCCAAATCCACTTCTCCTTGAACAAATGAGACCCACCTTTGAGTAAAACATTTTCCGCGGAGATTGGCTAAGGCGTGCAGTCTGAGCCAAGCAATGCAGGCCCCATGTCCCCCGTTAGAGTGGGGATGGTTCTGTCGTTCGTAATAAAACGATGGAACCCAGTCGCCGCCACCTTCTGAATCCAAGAGAACACAGGCTCATTACGACTAAAAGGAGAATTGGAGAAGATTTTCGTGCCGTCATGGACCGATCCTGCGGAAGATTGCGCACCCATTGCGAGGGTAAGACTTTCACGCGCAAGCGTGGTCGCCGATCTGGGTGGGGGCGGGAGCGCACATATACTTGCCGTGTACTTGCCGTGCTGAAACCCCTCCCCGCCTTCAAGGTGTGCTCTTTGATTCTCGAGGGCGATGGAGAGGTAGCCAGCCACGCGTTTCAGCACAAGATTTTTATCTTGCTTATATTCAATAATTTGCAATGTTAACTGCACAACCCGAAGTGCAGGGCGAGTTGCGTTCCACCCCACTGGGTGGCGAATATAAGGCGAAGATGATACTCGCCTCGACGGTACGGCAACAAATCGAAACTGCTCTTTCTCACAAGGTGCCTTCGGCTCTCACTCCAGCGCCAAAGATGATTCGGCCCACAATCGAAACGGGGATTGATCCCCTCGATGAAGTTTTGAGGGGCGGTCTGCCGATCGGAGCCATCACCGAACTCGTCGGGCCGGAGTGCTCCGGACGAACCGCGATCGCCCTTTCGTTCATTGCTCGCATTACTCAGGCAGCCAAGGTCTGTGCATGGATCGATGTTTCGAATTCGCTCGATCCTGCCTCTGCTTCAGCGGCAGGAGTAGATTTCAACCGTTTACTGTGGGTGCGATGTGGAGGGCTTCCGAAGACTACCCCGCAGGTAAACACGCGCTTCACCCCAAAGTATCTTGTGCACTCTTCTGCAAACGACGGCTTTCATTGCAACGGGTGGGGACGACATCCACGAAACGAGGCTAACGGACTTTCAGAGGTCGTCAGTGGATTGTTACAGTCGGAAGCGCTTGCTAACCATTCCGCTGAACCGCAGTATCGAACGCGTCAGCTACAGGAACACTTTGAGCCAAAGCGCCAGAACGCGTTAAAGCCGACCGCGCGAGTATTTGTTCCTTCCAAGCCGTGGTCGAGGATGGAGCAAGGACTGCGAACGACAGACCTGCTCTTACAGAATGGCGGATTCAGCGCAATCGTGTTCGATATGGGTAGCCTCAGCCCGGAGTTCGTCTCGCGAGTGCCTCTGGCGACATGGTTCCGCTATCGGGCAGCAGCAGAACGAACACAGGCGAGCATTCTTCTTCTAACGCAATATGGCTGCACGAAGAGCAGTGCCGAACTTTTGCTTCGGCTTCGACCAGGGCATCCGATCTGTAATGAAACGAACATTTTCTCAGGAATCAAACACCATGTCGAGATAACTCGTCGCCGCTTCACGCAAGGGATGGAAGATGTCATTCCTTTGCGTAAGCCTCCACAGCGTGCCAACGCCGCAAGTTGGCAGACTCGTACTACCTGGGCAGGCTGGCGATGACTATACCCTCTGAACTCTATGCCTGCATACAGGCCAAGGAGTTTCCGGCACAGGCGCTTCTTCGTCTCCGCCCAGAACTACACGACAAACCTTGCGTCGTGATGGAGGGTAAAGCTCCTTTGCAGCGGGTGTGTTCCCTGAATACGAATGCACGTCTCCTTGGGCTCGCACACGGTATGACGCTGGTTGAAGTGGATTCCTTTACTAGTCCCATAGTTCTCTCACGTTCCTATAAGGCCGAGAAGGAGACAAAAACGATTCTCCTTGAATGTGCTGGCGCTTTCTCTCCACGAATTGAAGATCGAAGTGAAGATACAGCGTTTCTATGTGTCATCGATATAGCAGGAACAAGAAATCTATTTGGCCCTTCAGAGATGCTGGCGAAGAATCTCCTGCAACGTATCCGGTCCTTTGGAATCACAGCCCGTCTTGCCATTAGCAGCAACTTTCATGCTGCCGTCTGCCTCGCGCGAGGATTGCCACCACACGTATCAGTGAAAGCCATTTCGTCGGGAGACGAGGCGATCGAACTGGCATCCTTGCCGGTGACAGTTCTCAATCTTACTGAAGCGCAGAGCGAAACATTTTTGCTATGGGGAATCCACACACTCGGAATGCTGGCGAATTTGCCTGAGGAACAACTCATAGCGCGTATGGGACAGGAGGGCAAGCGGCTTCGGCAATTGGCACGCGGAGAGTGTCCGCATCTGTTCCAGCCGATAGAGCCAGCCTTCACCCTCGAAGAGGGGATAGAACTTGATTCGCCGGTAGAGCTATTGGACTCATTGCTCTTCGTCATCAGCGTGGTTCTCGACCAATTGATCCTCCGAGCAAAGACGCGCATTCTTGCATTAGCGTCGCTCACTCTCACACTAACCCTGGATGATGGCAGCCTGCACATACGAACGGTTCGCCCTGCACTGCCAATCAATGACAAGAAGCTTTGGATCAAGCTGCTGCATCTCGATCTCGAAGCGCACCCGCCGCGGGCCCCCATCCTGACGTTGACACTTACAGCAGAGCCAGGCAGCACGAGCAAGGTTCAGCTTGGTCTCTTCTCTCCACAGGTTCCCGAACCAGCACGATTGGATATAACTCTAGCCCGAATTCGAGCCATCGTCGGTGAGGATTGCGTCGGCCGTGCAGTTCTTCAAGACACACACTCTCCGGATGGGTTTTATTTAGAAGCTTTCACAGCACCTTCTGGTTCTTCCAATGCCGCAGTTATCCCTTCCCATGCGCCCTCTGCAATGCGGCAAATACGCCCGCCGGAGATTGTTTCTGTCACATTGAAAGACCAGCGGCCGAGTTCATTTTTGTTTAGACAGCAGCGCTATCTTGTAGATCACGCTTACGGACCTTGGCGCACGAGCGGTGATTGGTGGAAAAAGTCCTTATGGAAATTAGAGCAATGGGATCTGGTCTCGCATACGCAGGATGGCTCTGTACTGTGTGGCTGCTTCGTATGTGACCTCCTGCGAAATCATTGGCACGTGGCGGCGCTCTATGACTGAACACTATGTCGAACTGCACGCTGCCAGCGCCTTTAGCTTTTTAGAGGGAGCATCACAGCCAGAATCGTTGATTGAAAGAGCGATCGCGCTCGAAATGCCCGCGATGGCCCTGCTTGATCGTAATGGTGTTTATGGCGCGGCTCGGTTTCATACCAGTGCGAAACGAAATGGAGTCCACGCCCACATCGGGGCAGAAGTCGCAGTCTCAGACTTGGGGCTACGTCTGACGCCACCGGCATGGCTGCCACATCAGCACAGCGCCGAGCCTGCCCGTCTGCCATTGCTGTGCGAGTCTCGCAAGGGCTACCAGAACCTTTGCCAACTCATTACGCAGTTCAAGATGCGCGAGACGACGAAGCAGGAAGGCGCAGCGAATTTTGATGACTTACAACAGTACGCACCGGGTTTAGTGTGCCTGACAGGTGGTGATGAAGGGCCTTTGGCGACTGCACTGATGCGCGGAGGCGAGGAGGCAGGCCGTGAAACTGTGGAGCGACTGGTTCACATTTTTGGCCGCGAGAATGTTTATGTTGAGTTGCAGAGGCATTATGAACGCGAAGAGGAGTGGCGCAATCAGGCTGCAATCCGAATTGCCCGCTTCTTGAAGCTGCCCGCCATCGCCAGCAATGGTGTCCGCTACGCGACAGCCTATGATCGCGAGATCCTGGACGTATTTACTGCAATCCGTAATCACACGAGCCTCGACAAGGCAGGACGCCTTCTACTGGTCAACAGCGAACGGTACCTGAGACCAGCCCACGAGATGGTTGCCCTCTTTCACGATGTGCCCGAGGCTATAGCCAGCACGGTCGATCTCTCCTCGCGGTTGAAGTTTGAGTTGGATGATCTGGGTTATGAATTTCCGCGTTATCCAGTGCCCGATGGTGAAACGATGGACAGCTTCCTGCGAAAGCGAACCGAAGAAGGTGTTCAGAGACGTTACGGCCGTCAGAAAAGACGGCTACTGGGACGGGCAAGGAAGCAGGTTGAACATGAACTTGCTCTTATCGCCAAACTCGGCTTCGCTGGATACTTCCTCATCGTGTGGGACATCGTTCAGTTCTGCAAGCGGAACGACATTCTGATTCAGGGCCGCGGTAGCGCAGCCAACTCTGCCGTCTGTTACGCCCTCGAAATCACGGCGGTTGATCCTGTTGGTATGAACTTGCTCTTCGAGCGTTTTCTGAGCGAAAACCGAGGAGAGTGGCCAGATATTGACCTGGATCTTCCCTCTGGAGATCAGCGAGAACAGGCCATCCAATATGTCTACCAACGCTACGGTGAACTTGGCACAGCAATGACCGCCAACGTGATCGCCTACCGGGGCAAGTCGGCAGCACGTGAAGTCGGAAATGCTCTTGGCTTCGATCAGGAGTCCCTCGACAGATTATCCAACCTTATCAGTCAGTGGGAGTGGCGTGGCAAGACTGACACGATGCCGAACTCGTTTTGTAACGCTGGCTTCGACATCACGCACCCGCGAATTGCAAAGTATCTCGAACTGAGCATGAGGATTCAAGGACTGCCACGTCATCTTGGACAGCACTCAGGTGGCATTGTGATCTGTCAAGGGCAACTCAACTGTGTTGTTCCACTTGAACGCGCTTCGATGCCAGGCCGCACTGTCATTCAGTGGGACAAGGAAGACTGCGCTGACCTTGGCATCATCAAAGTCGACCTGCTCGGTCTGGGTATGATGGCGGTATTAAAAGACTGCCTCGAGCTCATCCCTCAACATTATGGTGACACTGTCGACCTTGCCCAGCTGCCAGAGGACAATCAGGTCTATGAAACCCTGCAACGGGCAGATACGGTGGGCATGTTTCAAGTGGAGAGCCGCGCGCAGATGGCTTCGCTCCCACGCAATTGTCCGAAGGAGTTCTATGATCTGGTCGTCCAGGTCGCCATTATCCGGCCCGGTCCAATCGTCGGTAAGATGATGCACCCTTACATAAGGCGACGGCAGAAGAAGGAAGAGATCACTTATCCCCATCCTTCTCTGAAGCCAGTCTTGGAGCGTACATTAGGCGTGCCGCTCTTTCAGGAGCAATTGCTTCGGATTGCGATGACCGTCGCCAACTTTTCTGGCGCTGAAGCCGAAGAGCTACGCCGTGCCGTGGGTATGCGCCGCTCCTGGCAACGGATGAACACCCTGGAGGGAAAACTTCGTACGGGCATGACCGCCAACGGGATTGACAGTGCTACTCAGGAGACCATCGTCCAACAAATCAGTTCATTTGCCTTATATGGCTTTCCAGAATCGCATGCTGCAAGCTTCGCTCTTATTGCATATGCCTCGGCTTTCTTCAAGGTAAGGTATCTGGCTGCATTCACTTGCGCCATACTGAACAATCAGCCGATGGGCTTCTACTCACCTGCCGTTCTGGTGAAGGACGCCCAGCGGCATGGACTGCGAGTGAAGCCGATCGATGTTCAGGTTTCAGATTGGTCATGCACCATCGAACACGAAGACGACGGCACACTGTCACTTCGTATCGGTCTAGGTTATGCAAAAGGACTTCGAAAGGGATCTGCGAAAGCTCTTGTTATGTCTCGTCACCTGAAGGGTTCTTTTCGTTCAGCAGAAGATCTTACGCTACGTGTTCCTTCGCTTGACGGAAGAGAACTTAAGCTACTGGCACGCATCGGCGCATTGAACAGCCTCGATGGAATCGCACACCGACGCGATGCTCTCTGGCAAGTAGAACGGACCGCGAAACCAGAAGGCCCGCTATTGCGACAGAAGAGTGAACTGCTACAAGATGACGCAACAAACACGCCATTACGACAGATGAATATAGAAGAGCGTCTCGTAGCAGACTATGCGGTCACCGGACTTACTGTTGGAAAACATCCGATGTACTATCTTCGCCCTGAACTGCGACAGAAGAGGGTCTTGTCCGCTGACCAGCTACGTGGCTGTAGAGACGGCGAATTCGTACGGGCAGCAGGCTGCATCATCGCTCGCCAGCGACCAGGAACTGCAAAGGGCTTCATCTTCCTGTCGATGGAAGATGAAACGGGAATCGCTAATGCCATCATCACACCTGACCTGTATGAACGTGAACGTATCGTGGTCAGTCGCGCAAAGTTTCTTCTGGTTGAAGGCACTCTTCAGAATCAGGATGGCGTGATTCATATCAAAGCCAGCCGATTAGTTGTACTTTCCGACGAATCTCTAGCACCTAAATCTCACGACTTTCATTAGAAGCTTCCCCCATCTCACTTGCTTGGAGGTAAGACCTCACCCTCAACCTAACCTGATTGTTGCGATTGCACTACGCCGGCCATGTCCATTGATCGACTTCAGGTTTATCGATGCCGTTCTCGTATGCGTATCTCAGACACTCGAGTTGCATATTGCGTAGTCTCTCTTTGGCGTGAGCGCCAACCCCCTGCAGTGAAGGCACCCTGTCGATAACATCGATAGCCAAGCTGAATCGGTCGATCTGGTTTTGGATAGCCAGATCGAGTGGAGTGTTGATGTTTCCCTTTTCTTTATAGCCGCGGACGTGCAGGTTCTTGTGGTTGGTCCGCCGATAAGTCAGACGATGGATCAACCAGGGATAGCCATGGAAGTTGAAGATGATGGGTTTGTCCTTCGTAAACAGACTATCGAAGTCCGAGTCCGAAAGCCCGTGAGGGTGTTCCGTGGCAGGAACGAGTCTGTAGAGGTCCACCACATTCACGAAGCGGATCTTGAGATTTGGGAAGTGTTCGCGCAGCAACACGACTGCAGCGAGGGCCTCCTTAGTAGGAATATCGCCAGCACACGCCATCACTACGTCGGGCTCTGATCCCTCGTCGTTACTCGCCTTGCTCCAGATGCCGATGCCCTTGGTGCAATGTCCAATAGCCTCGTCCATAGTCATGTACTGAAGGTGCTTTTGCTTGTCGGAGACGATTACATTGACGTAGCCCGTGCTCTTCAGGCAATGATCGGCGACGCTGAGCAGGGTATTTACGTCCGGTGGCATGTAGATCCGGCAAACGTTCGGGCTCTTATTGACCACCAAGTCGAGAAAACCAGGATCTTGATGTGTAAATCCGTTGTGATCCTGACGCCAAACAGTAGAGGTAATCAGTAAGTTCAGCGAGGATATGGGAGCGCGCCATCTAAGCTCCTCAGAGGACGCGAGCCACTTCGCATGCATGTTGAACATGGAATCGATGACATGAACAAAGGCTTCGTAGCTGGAAAAGAACCCATGTCTGCCCGTGAGCAGATAACCTTCGTGCCAGCCTTCCAGAGTGTGTTCCGAGAGCATTTCGAGGACTCGGCCATCGGGAGACAACTCGCCTCCGTCGGCATCCTCAGGTAGATAATCTGCAAGCCACAATTTTTTGCTCACCTCGTAGATTGCATCGAGCTTGTTCGATGTGTTCTCGTCGGGTCCGAAGACGCGAAAGTTATTCGGGTTCTGGCGCATGACATCGCGTAAGAATCTGCCAAGTGGGCGGGTGTTCTCAGCTGAAATCTGACCTGAATTTTCCACCGCAATGGCATAGTCGCGGAAATCGGGCAGGCGCAGTGCCTTGCGCAGCAAACCACCATTCGCATGAGGATTGGCGCTCATCCGCCGCATACCGGTAGGAGCAAGCTCCTTTAATTCGGGGATCAGCCGCCCATGTTCGTCAAACAGCTCTTCAGGTCGATAGCTGCGCAGCCAGGCTTCCAACATCTGAAAATGGGCTGGGTTCTCTCGTACTCCTGCTAGCGGCACCTGATGGGCCCGCCAGAATCCTTCGACTTTGTGGCCATCCACTTCTTTGGGACCGGTCCACCCTTTCGGACTGCGGAGCACGATCATCGGCCAGCGCGCTCGGCTGGCCTTGCCGCTGGAGCGAGCGTCTTGCTGAATGCGGCGAATCTCCAGAACGCAATCCTCCATCGTTGCCGCCATCTTCTGATGCATTGACTCGACTTCGCTGCCTTCGACAAAGTAGGGTTTCCAGCCGTAACCCGTGAACAAGTCCTCCAATTCCTCGTGGGATATGCGCGCGAGCAACGTCGGGTTGTTGATCTTGTACCCATTCAGGTGAAGAATCGGCAGCACTGCGCCGTCACGGATGGGATTCAGGAACTTGTTGGAGTGCCACGACGTGGCCAATGCACCGGTCTCCGCCTCGCCATCGCCCACCACGACCGCCACCAACAGGTCTGGATTGTCGAAGGCAGCTCCGAAGGCATGGGAGACGCTGTAACCCAACTCTCCACCTTCATGGATAGAACCTGGGGTTTCTGGCGTGCAATGACTGCCGATGCCGCCGGGAAACGAAAACTCCTTAAAGAAGACACGCATCCCTTCTATGTCTTCGCTCTTGTTTGGATAGATCTCGGAATACGTCCCCTCCAGATACGTCGGCGCAAGGACACCAGGCGCGCCATGTCCGGGACCAGCCAGAAAGATGGCATCGAGACCGTATTTCTTAATGAGACGATTGAGGTGAATGTATGCGAAGCTCAGACCTGGGCTCGCGCCCCAGTGACCTAACAACCGGGCCTTGATGTGCTCCTGTTTCAATGGTTCGCGAAGCAGCGGATTGTCGCGCAAATAGATCATGCCAGCCGCCAAGTAATTGCAGGCCCGCCAATAGGCGTTGATCTTGCGAAGCTCTTCGGGAGACAGCGGGTGAGATGTGCTTGAACTGGCACCGGTCATCGGTTGCTCGGTCACTTTACTCATGGTTGTTGCCATAAATCCTCCAGCCGCTTGGATTTCCGCGATGCGGCCTCGTGGCCAAAGACACTTCACATCCGGAAGTTAGAAATTTATAGGCGCCGTGCTTGCTGGTTCAGTCCTCTTCGGACGGGAAGGTCGAGGTAAGAGTGTAATGATAAAAAGTCCCGCCAAGCAGAACAACTGTCAAAAATGCCAGCGGGTTTCGGCTGACGCTGATCTTTAATACAGCAGTAATTCGTGATCGATTTGCTCGGGGCTAAGCGGAAACGATGTGGCTCCTTACTGCGTATCGCACGAGTTCCGCGTTACTCCTGGCCCCGAGTGTTTCCATCATGCGGTATTTGTGAAAAGCAACGGTTCTGGTTGTCATGTTCAGGATAGCGCCAATCTCCTTCATTACCTTGCCTTCGGCAAGCAATTGCAGCACTTCGCGTTGCCTTTCGGTAAGCAAGTTATCCTTTTCCGCCAGATGGGTTTCGCTCCTGCACAGAAAGTTCACTTCATCCTTGCACAATGCTTTAGCGAGGTATGTGTTTCCACGTAAAACCTCGCGCATAGCAGTCACCATTTCAGAGGAAGAGCTTGTTTTCAGTAAGTAGCCTGAGGCTCCACGACGAAACGCTTCAGCAGCAAGTGCAGTACTACTGTCCATCGTAAGAAATACTAACTTGACTGCAGGGATCACTTCTTTCACCTTGTGTCCGGCATCCAGCCCATTGAGACCTGGCATGGAGATGTCGACAAGAATCACGTCCGGCTTCAGCTCTATTGCAGCTCGCACCATGGCGTGCCCGTCATTCACAATGCCTACAACTTCGAGTTCAGACTCGAAAAGCTTTCGACACAGATCCGCGACGAGAGTATGGTCGTCAGCAATCAAAATGCGAGGACGATTCTTTTGCATGAGCCGCTCCTTTGCTTGATTTTTTATTCTCGTGGAGTCTCGAAAGGAAACTAGGAATTCTCCTAGGTCATGGACTTAAGAGAACGGCCGGACCTAAATCAGCTGTGTATCGACATACCTGGATCATTGCAAGACAGAAGGGGAGACAAAGTGATGATCGGAAAGAGCTTCTTTGATTGCTGGGATGAGGTCCGTAATCATTCGCGATTTAGTGACATAGCCGAGGCCACCTTCAGCAAAACACGCTCGCACGAAGGCTGACTGCTCATGCACCGTCAAAAAGACCAACCGAGCCTTGGATCCAGCTTCACGAAGCTCATGGGCGGCCTCGATCCCGCTCAGGTTTGGCATCGTGATGTCCAATACAATCACGTCTGGTCGGAGCCGAGTTGCTTCGCTGAGCAGCAGCTCTCCGTCATTGACGGTGCCCACCACTTCGAAGGTTTTCTGCAAGAGAGACACCGCATGGTCAAGTAGAGGACGGTTATCATCAGCGAGAAGGACTCGTGGCCGCTCCAAAGCTGGCCTCTCTTTCAGCGAACCTAAAGGGCTCAAGCGACAAGATTCGACACCCAGCTAATGCTCGCGAACGAATGCAGAGACTGGAAGCTGCAATGCTAGATTCAGCCGTTTAGTTTTGCTACTGGGAGAGTTGACAGTCCTTTGACATGTGCGAGTCAGGAGGAGATCAAGTGGCGATCGAGCGCAAACAAGACCAACTCCGCGTTATTCTTCAAGTTGAACGATTCCATAATGTGATACTTGTGGAACATAACGGTCTTTTCGCTCACCTTTAGAATGCCAGCTATCTCTTTCATAGGACGGCCTTCTGCGAGCAACTGAAGCACTTCTTGCTGGCGGGGGGTCAATTTCTTTGATGATTGCCGCGCTCGCGCGTCACGGACTGCCCAGTTTTCAGGTCGCAGCTTAGGCGTGATGTACGATCTGCCCTCAAGTACCTCTGAAACAGCCATTAGCAGTTCTTGAGTTGCAGCACTCTTGAGAACGTACCCCACCGCCCCTAAACTGAGGGCAGCGGCAGCAAGGTTTGCATCGTCCTTCATGGTCAGAAAGACAAGCTTTGCAGTAGGAAGCGATTGCGTTAGCCGCTCACCCGCGTTCAGGCCATTCAGCAAGGGCATGCCGATATCCAGAACAATAACGTCAGGCTTTAGCTTGGGCGCCTCAGCGAGCAATTGTCGGCCGTCTTGAACAATTCCAATGACTTCGCAGCTTTTCTCGAGTAGCGAACGAAGCCCCTCAGCCACAAGGCTGTGGTCGTCAGCGATCAGAACGCGTGGGCGCGTCGCAGGATGGCTCGAATTCTGCAATGGCACTTCCGAGAGTTACGCGGTCATTAAGGCCTGGCTGGCACGCTGCCTGGCGATACCTATCGGCAGCTACTCCTCAATTCTAGCTCCTTCCCAAGTCTAGTGTGGACTTGAACGTGTTTTTCTGCGGCAGCGGTTGACCACCCTAAGAGTCTTGACCGCTACAATTGGTCAACATCAGAGCAGCCCGTCTTTAACGGTCCAGGTAGGAGCGTTGAATGAGTCTCCTGGCAAATCTCAAAATCCGAACCAAGGTTCTCATCGCACTGCTTCCGCTGGTAGCCATGGTGCTCGTAGCGGCAACGTATGCGTCGATTGAGATGGGCAAAATCGAGCACCAATACAACGATCTGATCAGCAAGGAGGTCAAAGCGCTGCATCGCTTGACGATTGCGCGCTCGCTAAACAACCAGTTTGGCTTGCTCCTCTATAAGGAGATCGCGGAACCTGATATCGAGACCATGGAAGTTGTCGACGCAAACCTCGACAAAACGGTGGCGCAGCTGCATACATATTCCGACGAGGCGAAGGAAGCAAATCCGAGTATGGCAGCGGCGATCGACGGGGCGACCGCACTCTTCGATCAAGCGGTCACTGACTCCCGTCCGGTTCGTAATGCTACGCAAGCCAGCCACAATGAACGTGCCATGAA
>Ga0126381_100001430_pt1 | contig 25675 bp, 20 predicted proteins | sample PanSoiMetPlot_28_FD_96465 | JGI IMG/M metagenome (GOLD analysis project Ga0126381, IMG submission 96465) | Tropical forest soil microbial communities from Panama - MetaG Plot_28 | ecosystem: Environmental > Terrestrial > Soil > Tropical forest > Bulk soil | place: Panama | collected 2016-02-17
GCGGGCGGACCAGCGATCGGCAGCCTGGTCAGGGCTGGGTGGCCAGCGCCCGCGGCGATGCGCAAGCGGTACCAGACGTGCGTGCTGTTCTCGTTGAATCCGCCGGCGGGAACGGTGTCCAGGACGAACGTGCGGTCGTCGGCCGCGCCGGTGACGCCGGCGAACACGCGGTGCGCGGGCGGCCTGACCGTCGCCAGCACGGCGCCGGTGCGGCTGTCGGCCACCGTGGCGACGGTGGGGGGAGCGCCGCTAAGACCAGTGCTGACCCAGACGTAGTACCGCGGGAACGCCACCCCGCTGGCCGCAGGCACAGTGGCGGGACCGAGGAGGCCCGCATCGTTCCGTACCATGCGAACCGATACCAGTGCGACGGCGAGCGCGACGACTACCGCGGCGGCGGTGACCGGCGCCAGCCAGCCGGTCAGGCGACGGGGCCTGGGAACGCGGAGCCCGCGACGGGGCAGCCGCTCGGGGACTTCCAGCGGACGGATGTCGCGGACTAGCTCCACCCTGGCGCGGGTGGCGGCGCGGATCCGGTCTTCGACTGTCATGGCGCTGGCTCCTCCTTCAGCTGCCGGGCGAGGGCGGCCAGGCCCCGGGAGGTGGCGGACTTGACGGTGCCCTTGCTGACCCGCATGGCTTCGGCCGCCTGGTCTTCGGTCATGTCGAGGTAGTAGCGCAGGACCACGGCCTCGCGCTGCCTCGCGGGAAGAGCGCGGAGGGCGGCGAGGACCTCGCGGTGCTCCTCGGCGAGCAAGGCGGTCGCCTCGGCGGAATCGATCTCGGCGAGGTCGAGGACGGCGGGCAGGGCGCGGGCGTCGCGGGACCGGGAGCGGTGCGCCATCCGGCAGCCGTTGAGCACGCTTGCCCGGACGTAAGCGAGGGCCTTGCCGGTATCGGCCAGGTATGACCAGCGGCGGTGCAAGCCAAGGAAAGCGTCCTGCACCACGTCCTCCGCGGTCGGCTGGTCGCCGAGCAGCAGCACGGCGAGCCGGACTAGGCCCAGGGCGTGCGCCTGGTAAAGCGCGGTGAGCTGGCTGGCCGCGGCGGGCGGGGCCTGCGCGCCCAGAAGGGAGTCCACGCTAATTAGATGCGGCAGACGCGGAAAGGTTGCCAAGCGGCTGGCGGGCGGCAGGGTCGTGTCCCGCGATATGGTTTGCCCCAAATCGCCCCGGGTCACGGGCGGGCCGCCAGTGCAGTATGGGAGACCGAGATGCCGCGAATCGATGTGCAGATCCCGACCAGTGAAGGCGCGGCCAAAGGGTCGCTGCATGTGCCCGACGGGGAAGGGCCGTGGCCTGGCGTGGTCATGTTCCCTGACGCGTTCGGATTGCGAGAGACCATGCGCGACATGGGTGACCTGCTCGCCGGCCTGGGGTACGTCGTGCTCGTCCCTGACGTCTTCTACAGGGAAGGTGACTGGGCGCCGTTCGACCCGGGCACCGCGTTCTCCGATGAGGGCGAGCGCACACGTCTGTTCGGGCTCATCCGCAGCCTGAACAACGACCGGACAATCGCCGACGCGGATGCCTACGCGGACTTCCTGCTGGCCCGGCCGGAGGTGCGCGGGGCCGCGGTCGGCACCACCGGGTACTGCATGGGCGGGCGGATGTCGCTGGTCGCGGCCGGCGGCATCGGGGACAAGATCGCCGCGGCCGCGTCGTTCCACGCGGCCATGGTCGCGATCCCCGACGACCCGAACAGCCCGCACCTGGCGGCGGACCAGATCCGCGCCCGGGTGTATGTCGCGGGCTCGATCGAAGACCAGGGCTTCACCGCCGAGCACGCCCAGTTGCTCGAGGGCGCGCTGTCCTCGGCCGGCGTGACGCACACCGTCGAGTTCTACCCGGGCCACCACGGGTTCGCGGTGCCAGACAACGGACCCTACGACGAGGCGCTGGCCGAGCGGCACTGGGAGGCGCTGCGAACGCTGTACGCGGCCGAACTGTCGTGACGGGCTGACCGGGGGCTGCTGGGCTCAGCGAGGTTCGCGGACGCCGAGCCGCTCTAGGCGGTGGTTGCTGAACCGCCCGTCCGGGTCGAGCCGCTCGAACTGCGCCCTGGCCTCGCCTAGGCGTGGGTAGCGCCGCTCCAGTTCGCTGGCGGCGACATGCGAGACCTTTCCCCAGTGCGGCCGGGCACCGAACGGCGCCAGCGCCGCCTCGATCTCCGGCACGATGGCGTCGACCTCGCTGGGGAGGTTACGCCAGGTGAAATGGATCGCCAGGGTCGGCCGGCCGTACGACCCGCTCAGCCACAGGTCGTCAGGGGCGGTGCTGCGAATCTCGGAGATGAGCAGCAGCGGGCTTATCCGGCTGGCGAGGCGCCGGACGGCATCCAGGGCGGCTGCCCCGGTATCCCGGTCGACGAAATACTCCGACTGGATCTCGTCTCCGTTGCTCGGAGTGGCGTCGACGCGGAAATGCGGCAGCCGCTCCGACCACGGGCCGGCCAGGCCGTGCGCCGTCAGATTGTCCGCGGGGGCGTCGGCTAGCCGCGCCGAGCCGGGATCGCGGCGCGCCCCGAAGAATTCCTCTCGCGCGGCGTCTTCTTCCGGTTCTTCCGGTTCTTCCGGCCTCGTGAGCCGGCGCTTGACCCACGCCTGCGGCGAGTCCGCGCTCCAGTCGGTGAACACGCTCACGCTGTACGCGGCGGACATGATGCCTTCCAGGTCGGCGAGCATGCGATCCCACGACAGGCCGGCGTACACGTCCTGCCTGACCAGGTAGCTGGGCTCGACGTCGAGCGTCACGCGCACGACGACGCCGAACGCCCCCAGCCCGACGGCCAGCCCGTCGAAGCCGGGATCCGAGCGCCTGACGCTACGGAGTTCGCCGTCCGCGCCAACGTAGTCCAGGCCCGCGACCGCGGCGGACAGGATCCGGGTCCGGCTCCCCGATCCGTGCGTTCCCGTGGCGATGCCGCCGGCGACGGAAATGTGCGGGAGCGAGGCCAGGTTGGCAAGCGCCCATCCGCGCTCCTGCAGCCATGACGCGACAGCTCCGTAGGAGGCTCCCGCGCCGACCGTCACCGTTCGCGACGACTCGTCAAGGACGGGATCGAACGCGATCCCGGTCACCGTGACGAGGGTATCCCCGTTGTCGGCGAGATCGGTGAAGGAGTGGCGGGTCCCGAGCGCGCGGACCCGGCCGCCCGCGGCTACGGCGCGGCGAACATCGTCGATTGTCCGCGCCGCGATTACCTGGCGCGCCGTGAACCGGTAGGTGCCCGACCAGGTGTGCAGTTCAGCTGTCACCGACGCCGATCCCCTCGTCCAGTGGTTCCGGAGCATGCGGGAGCACGCGCTCGAAGTAGGAGCGCGCGGCCGCGGACGTGCCGACGTCCTGGCCTGCCAGCTCCGACATGTACCACCGGTGCTCGAGGATCTCATGGAAGACCTCCGCTGGCGCCAGGCGTCCTCGCAGGCCTGCTGGAATGGCCTCGACTACGGGATCGTAGACCTCGGCGAGCCAGCGATTGGTCGCGGCGATCTCCGAGACCGGGCGGCGCCCCTTCAGCTCCTTCTGCTCCAGGTAGGCGCGGAACGACGCGATGTCATTCAGCAGCCGACGGGCCTGGTTCTCCCCCGCCTCGATGCCGGTTCGCAAGAACAGCTTCCGAGCCTGGTCACCTGAGTCGGCTACCCGGGTTCGCACCCGCAGTCGGTTGCCGGCGGGCGTGCTGATCAATTCCACTTCTTCGGCGGCGAAGCCAAGCTCGTTTAGGCGGCGCAGGCGTTCGGCGATCCGGAAACGCTGCTCGCTGACCGGGATGATCTCCTCACGGGTCAGCTCGTCCCACAGCCGCTCGTAACCTAGCTGCAGTTCCTCAACCGCTTCGAGCGGGTCCAGGCCAGCCGGCAGGAGGTCACCGGCTTGCAGGTCGAGCAGCTCACCGTAGACCCGTTCCACGGCGAGCTCCACGTCGTAGCGGCGCTGGCCAGGGGTCAATTCCGGATGCTTCTCGCTGGTCTCCGTGTCAACGAGATATGCCTCCAAGGTGCCAGCGTCGTACCGGAACAGCGTGTTGGACAACGAGCAGTCACCCCAGAAGAAGCCCGACAGATGCAGTCGCACCAGCAACTCGACGAGCGCGCCAAGCAGCTTGTCCGTCGGCGGGCCGCCGCCGCGGGGGCTGGAGAACACCGCACGGTAAGTGGTCGCGAACGTGAGAAACTTCGTCACCAGGATCGCGTCGGCGCCCTTCCCGAGCCCGACCGCCACCCCGACCACCTCGACCGCGGGAACGCCGAGCTCAGCCAGCGCACGGAGCATCCGGTACTCCCGGCGCGCGAGACGCTCGCTGATGGACTTCAGCGCGTACAGCACGCCGTTATCAGCAACAAAGCGGACCACGTGTCGCGAGATCCCGCGCTGGCGGATCTCGACGAGCCGCTCATCCTGCCACTCCTCGAGCGGCTCCGCCCAGGGAAGGCTTAGCAATCCGGCTGCCTCCGCGGCAGGCGGGCTGAAAACGAAGCGCACGGCAGCCTGTCTACCGTATGCCGTGGGCCGCGGCTACAGGGCCGCGTCGAGCAGGGTGGCCGCGGCCGCACGGGCCGCGGCCGCCGCGGCTGGGTCGTGGTCCATCCGCGCGGCCTGCCCGCTGCCGTCGTAGAGCAGGTGCAGCTGACGGGCCAGGCTTTCGGGCTCGGGCACGCCGGCCTGCGCGGCCAGCTCGGTCAGCAGCGCGCGCACCCAGCGGCGGTAGGCCTCGGCGGCCTGCTCGACCAGGTCGCCGGGATGGGATTCCGCGCTGGCCCGGGCGAACGCGCAGCCGCGGTAGCCCGGCTGGGCGAACAACTCCGCCTGGCCTTCGAACACGGCCAGCAGGCGCTCGCGCGGGGTGTCATAGCGTGCCACCGCCTGCGTGATGCGCTGGGCGACGCTGGCGTGGCGGGTCTCCAGGTAGGCGCGGACCAGTTCGTCCTTGCTGCCGAACGTGTTGTACAGCGAGGCCTTGGCCACGCCGGCCTGCTCTATGATGCGGTCGATGCCGACCGTGTGCACGCCCTCGTTGTAGAACAGCTCGTTGGCCGCGGCCAGCAGCCGCTCGCGCGCCGAGGACCGGACCGCGCTTGCATCCTTGACAGCCACGATGACGGCCACCTTCCTAGACAGACTTGTCTATCGTATGCCCTGGGCCCGGGCGACGGCAGGCGCCGGGGCACAGCCGCTGTGCGGCCGGTTCTGCGGGCGGTTTCGCGGCAGGTTTCGCGGCCGGTTCTTCAGCAGGCCGGGCAGCGCCAGCGCGGCCAGCGCGATCACCGCGGCGCCGTAGTACCGGGCGGTGTCGGTCAGCCCTCCGCCGTGCACCACGCCGAACCCCGCCAGCACGGCGGGCACGCCAAGCCCGAGATAGGACACCACGAAGAGCAGGGACACCAGGCCCGCCCGCTCATGCGGGGCGGCCAGCGGAACCACCATGCGGATGCCGCCCTGGAAGCCGCTGCCGAACCCGGCGCCGGCGATCGCGGAGCCCGCGAAGAAGACGGCGGCGGACCCCAGGCTCACGCCCATCACGGTCACGGTCACGCCGGTGATCAGCGCCAGGATGCCGAACAGCATCACCGTCCTGGCGGCGGCCTTGCGCAGCAACACGGTCGCGACGACGGCCGAGGCGGCAAGCACGAACAGGCTCAGGCCGCCGAGCACCACCTCGCCCGAGCCGGTCAGCGCGTGCACCAGCGCCGGACCGAGCGCGCCGTACAGCCCGGCCAGCGCCCAGACAGCGAACAGCACGGGCACGGCGGTCAGCACCGGGGCCCGCAGCCCCCGCGGCAGGGTGACTTCCGGCCGCAGGCTGGCCAGCGCGCCTGGTGCCCGGCTGACCGTCTCGCGCATCGCCGCGATCGCGGTCGCCTGCGCGGCGAGCACGGCGATCAGCGCCAGGTAGATGAGGTGAGTGGGATCAGGCAGGAAGCGGACCGCCAGCGCGGACATGATCGCGCCGGTCGCGCTGCCGATGCCCGGCGCCACCGCGTTGGCGAACGTGCCGAGTTCGCGGTCCATGTCCAGCATGGCCGCGCCGATCGCGCCCAGAGCCGCGCCGGTGGACAGGCCCTGGACCACCCGGGCGGATAGCAGCGCCGGCACCCCGGTGGCGGTGGCGAAGATGACCAGCGAGCCAGCGTGCACGGCGATCGCGGTCAGCAGCACCGGCCGCCGTCCGATGTGGTCCGATAGCTTGCCCAGGGTCAGCAGGGCGGCAAGCACGGCCATCGCGTACACCCCGAACACCACCGTGGTTGTGATCGGCGTGAAGTGCCATTGAGCCTGGTAGATCGCGTACAGCGGGGTGGGGGCGGCGGAGGAGGCCAGCAGCCCCACGACCAGCGAGGCGAGCACGAAGACGGCTGGCCGCCCGCTCAGCCGGTGACTGCTCCGTCCGCGCAAGCCCGTTATCGCGGCTGCTCCGTAGTGGATCGTCATGTCTGGTTACCCACCTTGATTGAGTAGACAGGTCTGTATAGATCAGAGTAGACAGACAGGTCTAATCAGTCAAGAACTCGACGGAGGTCCGCTCGGGGTGATCGCTCACCTCCGGCCGGGCTCTCGAGTTGGCGAGTTAACTTCGGGCGCAAGCTGACAGCAGGAGTTCGGCTATGAGGCAATGCCGCCTAACTTAAGTCGATCTTGGCGGGATGGCGGCTTCGCCTCGGCACTGGTGAAGTTCGCCGCACCGGCAACACCATTCCCAGGGACACCAAGATCCAATTAGCGTGAAGGATCGGGCAGCCTCCAGCCGGCCGGATCCTTCACGTTATCGGAAACCAGGCCAGCAAGCCGACCGCCTGACCTTCAACTGACCTGATGTGAAGAGATCCTCACATCGCACTTTGTGCGAATATCCCCACATTCTCCCGGTTAGCGGGTGCTTCCGCGGTCCGTGATGTGGGGTGCGACGAGCTCTACCCGCAATGGGCTGCTGTCCTGGGGGTTGGCCATTCGCTGCACCAGGGCCTGGACCGCCAGGCGGCCCAGCTTGTTCGGGGACGTCTCGACCGCCGTGTACGGAAGCGAGAACAGCTTCCCGAAGTCCTCGGAGAACGCCCCGACGACAGACAGGTCATCCGGCACGCGGATACCGCGGGAGTACAGGACGGACGGCAGCGCGGCGATCACCGCGTCATTGTGCACGATCATCGCCGACTCTTCGCGCGTGTCGAGTATCTGGTTGAGCTGCTGGTTAACCGCGGGCTGCTGGGTCTCGCCGAAGTATGACCGGACGCGGATGCCGTAGGTCGCCGCCCGCGCAAGGGCGGCGTCCCTGAACCGCCACGCGTACGCGCCGCCGCGGTCGTAGACGTGCTCACGGGGAGTGATGAAGATGATGTCCCGGTGGCCGCGGTCGGCAAGGTGATCAACGAGGATTCTCGCGGACTCGGCGAAGTCCAGGTCGAAGACGTCGAAGCCGTCGGGGTCGCGCGGCAGGCCGACCATGGCGCCCGGCTGCCTCATCTTGCGGATCACTGGCAGGCGCTCGTCCCGCCACGCCACGTTCAGCAGCATGATGCCGTCAACCATGCCGGAACTGGCGACCCGCCGCACCGCGTGCGCCCCGTCCGCCTCCGTCACCATGAGGATGTCGTAGCCAGCCTCGCGGGCCGCGTCGGAGATCGGCAGGACGTACTGCAGCATCGCCGGCGAGAACTCGTCCTCGAAGAACTGGACGAACAGGCCGACCACCAGCGTCTGGGAGGTGGCCAGCGCCCGCGCCCCGGCGTGGGGGGTGAAGCCCAGCTCCGCGATCGCCGCCTCGACGCGCTCCCGCGTCTGCCTCGAAATGGTCCGCTTACCGGATAGCGCGTAGGAGACCGTGCTCCGCGAGACGCCCGCCCGGCGGGCCACGTCCCCGATGGTCGCCACATTCGCCTGCTCTGAGTCGAACCGATTCGACCATGGTAGTGATGCCATCGACGGGTAGCAAGTGTCGCCATGAGCGATCGGAAGCGTGGCTGAAACCTCCTGAAAGTAAGGGATTTCGCTGGCGATGCGGCTTCCTGTAGTCGAACGAAGCGAGCCTTGTAGTCGAACGAAAGAGAACCGATTCGATTGTCTTAAGGCCTTGCCTGACCGGATCGGCGGGCTTACATTCCAAGCACCATGATGGCCATCGCGGCACCACCCGAGGATCTCGCGACTCGAGGAGGACACTGATGTCCCGCAGGAAGGTCACCGTCCGGCTCGCCATAGCCGCTGTTGTCGTCGCCGGCTCCGCCATGGCGGGCGCCGCATTAGCGTCCGGGGCGGCGGCGGCGTCCACGCTGCTGGTGAAGGCCAATCAGCCGTTCCGTTCCGTGACGCACGTCGCCTCGGGCGGACTGTACGGGCTGGATACCGCCACGGTTCCCGCCGACAGCCTCGTCGAGCCGCTGCACCCGAACACGTTCGTGCAGATGGCCCCGGGCGGCAAGCAGCTCCCCAACGGGGAATCCGTGCCCGGCGGCGACTCCCTCGTCGTCGCACCGGAAGCCGCCAAGGCGGGCGCGAAGGTCGTGGTGCGGATGCCCGACTGGTACCCCAACTTCCCCTACAAGTGGGTCAGCTGGAGTGACTGGCTCAGCGCCGTAGACACACAGGTCAAGGCCGTGCTTTCATCCGGCGACGCCAACATCAGCGCGTTCGAGCTGTGGAACGAGCCGGACTGGACCTGGAACACCGCCGCCGCCGGCGCATTCGACGCCGGCTGGGCGCGCACCTTCAACGAGGTCCGCGCCGACGACTCGGGCGCCGTCATCCAGGGGCCGAGCACCTCCACGTTCAACGCCAGCTGGATGACCACCTTCCTGAGCGACGCCAAGGCCAGCGGCACGCTGCCCGGCATCATCAGCTGGCACGAGCTAGGGGGCGCGGCGGGCATCGCCAACGACGTGGCGAGCCTGAAGTCGATCGAGTCCAGCCTCGGCATCAGCGCCCGCCCCATCGCCATCGAGGAGTACGGCACGACCAGTCAGGTTGGTGTCCCCGGCGCGCTGGTCGGCTACATCGCGCAGTTCGAGCGCGCCGGGGTGACCAACGCCGAGCTCGCCTTCTGGAACCACTACGGCACCCTCGGCGACACGCTCACCGACACCGGCGCCAGCCCGAACGCCGCCTACTGGCTGTACCGCTGGTACGGCCAGATGACCGGCAACATGGTTACCGTCGTCCCCCCGGGAACGGCCGGGTCCGGACTCGACGGCGCCGCGTCCGTCAACTCAGCGGGCAACCAGGTCAACGTCGTCTTCGGCGGCGGCAGCGGCGCGACGGCGGTCACCGTCAGCGGGCTCGGCTCGGCCTTTGGCGCCACCGCGCACGTGGTGCTGGAGCAGACCGTGTCGGCGGGCCGAACCACCGCGGTCGTTGGCCCGCAGATCATCAGCTCCGGTAACGTCACGATCAGCGGCGGGTCGATAACCGTCCCGATCAGCTCGATGAACTCCGCCAACGGCTACCACCTGCTAGTCACCCCCGGCGGCACCGCGGCGTTCTCGGGGAACTTCGTGATCAAGAACGTGCACAGCGGGCTGGCCCTCGACACCACCGGAAGCGGCACGGGCCAGGGGACGCTGGCGGTGCAAGCCACGGCTAGCGGCAGCGGCACCCAGCGGTGGACCCTGGTCCCCGAAGGCTCCGGCTTCTACGAGATCAAGAACGGCGCGAGCGGGCTGCTGCTCGGCATCCAGAACATGAGCATCAACCACGGTGGCGACGCGCTGATCTGGGCGGACAACGGCTCGTCCGACCACCTGTGGCAGATCGTCCCCGCGAGCAGCGGCCAGTACAAGATCGAGAACTACAACAGCGGACTCGTGCTCGGCGTCCAGAACGAGAGCACGTCGTCCGGCGCCATGGTCCTGCAGTGGGATGACAACGGAACCCCCGATCACCTGTGGACCCTGACCGCCGGTTGACGAGAGCGCCGTCAGGCGCTCTTGGCCCATAGGACCTGCCAGGTGCGCCATCCGGTGCGCACCATGCCCAGGGCCACCCAGCCCGCGCCCGGATCGGTCGAGGGGAACGCGCACAGCCGTTCCGTGTCATTGTTGACCTCGGTGGCGGCGCCCGGGTCGATCAGGCTGCCCAGCGGCGCCGGCATGGTGAAGAAGTCGGTGAGGCCGTAGCAGGTGGGCGCCGCGTTAAGCGCGGACGGGTAGGAGCGGAAGAGGCTAGCGGCCTGCTCCCCCACGCCCGGTGCGGCGAGGGCGTCCGCGGCCGCCATGTCGCCCGCTCGCAGGTCACCCGCGAACGCGAGCACCGTGGGCCGCTCCGTCACGCCGGCTAGGTTCGACGCGACGATCTTGCCGCCCGACAGGCGGAGGGTCGCGGAGTAGTCCAGCGACGAGGTGGCCGCCGCATCGCCGTTGTCCTGCGTGGACCACTGCGCGTAGACCGCGCCGCCGGTGTAGCGGAGCTGCCGGATGAACCCGTTTTCCTGCCCGCGTATGCCAGGCAGGTTGAAGTCGGTGATGTACGCCCAGGCCAGCAGCCGGAGGCCAGTCTGCCCCCGCGCGTAGAAGGCGATGATGTCCGGCCAGGCAACCCCGCCGGCGTCGCAGTACAAGACCGCGGCCGCGTCACCGAGCCCGTCGCCGTTCAGGTCGCCGAAGGCGCTGCCCGCTGATTCCGAAAGGAACGAGCTGTCCACCCAGCCGAGCTGCATGAAACCGCGGTTCTCCGGGATGCCGGGCATGACGCCGTTGACAAGCCGTCCGGCTGGGTGCTCGCAGGAGGCGGGGACGGGCGCGGACAGCAGATCCCGCGCGGTGACGGGGCCACGGCCGGCGATGCCGGCGGACACCGCCGCGTACGCGTCATTGTCCAGCTCGATCCCGCGCATGAGGTTGGTGTGGAAGCAGGCGCCGGCAAAGGACCCCAGAGGCTGCTGCGCCACCTCGCTCTTGGCTGTCAGGCCCAGCCAGACGCCGACCTCATCGGTGGCGCCCCGGACCAGGTTGAGCTGGTAGTCGCAGCTGGCGTTCCCCGTGGCTGTCGCGCCTGCCTGCGCCGATCCGCGCAGCACGATCATGTCGCCGACGTCGACCGCCGTAGTGTCCCACGGAAGCGAGAACCAGCCCGGGTCGGGCAGCTCGAAGGTCGCGTTGCCGGCCAGCGCCGTCACGCGGACCGACGACGGCCACGGCTTGAGCGCCGCCAGCTGCGGGGATCCGGCGCGCAGCGCGATGCCCGCGTCGGACGCGAACGCCCGCGCGGGCGCTGGCAGCGTGTCACACAGCGACCCGGTCGTGATGTCGCCGGAGGCCAGCTTTCCGCAGGCGGCAAGGACGAACCGGACGACGGCGAGTTCGTCGCTGACGGAGGCGCCGGCGTCAATGCCCGCCGCGGCCAGCAGCGCCGCCACCGAGCCGGTCTCCGGTGTCCCGAACGTCACCACGCTGCTGATCTCCCCGGACCTGTCCGGGCCGGTGCCGCCGGGGTGGGTCGCGGCGTAGCGGGCGATGAGGCCGCCCATCGAGTGCGCCACGATGACAACCTTCTGCCCGCTAGCCCGGTACAGGCAGTCGATGACCTTGCCGAGCGCGGGGCCAAGGTGGCCGTCATCGACCCACCGGGCCGAGTAGGGGTGGTAGTCGAAGGTGAACACCGCCGCGCCGGGAATGCGCTGCAACTGCCCGATCAGCGACCTGGTGACGTCCGGCGCGAACCCCGGTATGTCGCTGAGGTCGATGTAGTGCGAGAACGTGCCCGAGCGGGCGGCGTCGTTGGTGTCCTGGCTGGTCCACCCGTGCACCATGATCACCGGTACCCACGTGCCGGCCCCCAGCGGCCGGGTCACGATATGGCCGCCGCCTGGCAGCGTGTCCGAAGCCAGCACCGGGGCCAGCTGCACGGTGTCCTGACCCAGCCCGAGCGCGCCGGCTCCGCACGCAGCCGCCCAGCCAGCCGGGTCCGCGGCCGGCGCGGCGACGGCGTGTGATCCGGCGCCGGCTCCCCCGGCCGCCAGCAAGGCAGCGCTCGCCGGCGCCGCGGGCACCGCGGGCCCCGCGGCCGCTGACCGGGACGCTGACGGGGATGCCGGCCGCGACGCGGCCACCCGAATCGTGGCGAGCACCTTCCACACCCCGTCCTGGCTCACCATGATCGCGTCGTAGCTGACCGGCGCGTGCCCCGGCACGGAGACGGTCACCAGCATCGTTCCCCCGCCCACGCCATCAGGCGCCCACGACTTCGCATCGGGCGTCACCGTCGTGCCGCGCGGGATCGCCCGCCGCGCCCGGCCCGCCACCTGCCCGCGCGCCGAACTCGCGACCAGCGCCTGGGGATCGCCTGGCAGCCTCCGCAGCGCCTCGGCTACCTGCCGCGCGTCCTGGCGCGCCTGCTGACGGCCAGCCACCGCGCTGGCGGACAGCGGCAACGAACTAGCCGAAGCGGCGGCACCCCCGCTCCCGCGCCCATGGGTGACAAGCGCGAGCCCCCCGCCAGCCATCGCGGCAAGCACGCACCCGCACGCCAGCAACAGCGCGGCACGAGAACGCCTCATGAACTATCCCCTCACCTGAACATCGATGTAAGGACGCGCCGAAACGCCGCCCCGTTCACGCCCGCCCGCGAGAACTTGTCCGACGAAGCCCCGAGGAGGCCGGCGGCGGCAGGCGTTAACGCTTTTTTTCGGCGATCGCTCATTTATTTACGGTTCGTTAACTGCGCGCTCGCTAACTTTGCCCCGCCCGATGGACCCCTTTGCCGCCGGGTGGCATGAGGAGGAGCCCGATGTTCACGCCCGCTCGCCGCCGCAGTGCCGCGCCGGCGCTCGTCGTTTCAGCTCTCGCCCTGGTCATCGCCGCCGCCGGCCCGTCGGCTTCGGTGCAGGCAAGGACGAACGTGTCTCGAGTGCCCGCCGGCATGTCAGGGCAGCCCTGGCGGAACCCCCACCAGCCGGCCCAGGTGCGCGCGAGCGAACTGCTGGCCGCGCTCAGCACCGACCAGAAGATCCAGCTGGCACTGGGCAACTTCGCCGCGCTCGCGAGCTTCGGCGTGCCCGCGCTGAGCTCCGACGACGGCCCGGACGGGCTCCGCAACCCGGGAACTACGGCGATGCCGTCCGGCCAGGCGCTGGCGGCGACGTTCGACCGCGCGCTCGCGTTCGCCTACGGGCAGGTGGTGGGGTCGGAGGCGCGCGGCGAGGGGTTCAACGAGTGGCTTGGCCCTGCGGTGGACATCGCCCGCACGCCGCTGGCCGGCCGTCAGCCGGAGGCCGAGGGCGAGGACCCGTACCTGGCCGGCAACACGTCGGCCCAGGTGGTTCGCGGCGCCCAGGGCCAGCACATCATCTCGACGCTCAAGCACTACACCGCCTACAACCAGGACTGGGGCCGGATCGGCCTGCAGACCACCGTCCCGAGCCCGTTCGTCCGCGGGCCTGGCGTCAACGTGGCGGTATCCGAGCGGGCGCTCCAGGAGATTTACGAGGCGCCGTTCCGCACCGCGGTGCGCCAAGGCGGCGTGGACTCGGTGATGTGCTCCTACAACCAGATCAACGGCGTGCCGAGCTGCGAGAACCCCACCACGCTGGGCGACCTGAAGCAGGGGGACGGCCTCAAGGGGTTCGTGGTGCCCGACTTCGGCTTCGCGGTGCGCGACGCGGTGCCCGCCGCGCTGGCGGGGGTGGACCTGCCCGGGCTGCCGGGGGCTCCGTCGGGGCTGACCGCGGCCGATTTCACCTCCGGGCAGATCCCTGCCGCCCGCCTCGACGACATCGACCTGCGGATCCTGTTCGCCATCTTCGATTCGGGCGCCTTCGACTACCCGCTCCCCGCGACTCCGTCGACCGAGGTCTCAACGCCCGCGCATCAGCAGGTCGCGGCCCAGGTGGCGGAGGCGGGCATGGTGCTGCTCAAGAACGGCCACCGCGTGCTTCCGCTGTCGGGGAAGGTCCGCTCGGTCGCGGTGATCGGCCCGTCCGGCGACGACGCGGTGTTCGTGACCGGCGGCTCCGCGGGAGTTCCGCTCGCCCCAGGGCAGGCGGTCACGCCGCTGGCCGGGATCACCGCGCGCGCCGCCTCCGCCGGGGTCCAGGTCACATCCGCGCAGGGCTCGGCGGGTGACGTGGCCTCGCCGACGCTGGTGCCTTCGGCGGCGCTGACCCCGAGCAGCGGCACCGGCGCAGGGCTGCTCGGCACCTACTGGAGCACCGGCGACTTCAGCGGAACTCCGGTGCTGACCCGCGTCGACCCCACGGTCGACCTATCGGCCGCCCCGAGCCAGACCGGCGCGCTGTGGTCGGCCAAGTGGACAGGAACGCTCACCCCGGCGCAGACCGGCCTGTACCGCTTCTCGCTGGCCGAGTCCGGGATCGCGACGCTCAAGATCGCCGGCCAGACGTTCGGTCCGGCCTACCGTGAGGCCACCCAGTTCCTCGTCGGCCCGCACTACGTCCTGCAGGGCACGGTACGGCTGACCGCCGGTACGCCGGTACCTGTCGAGATCGACTACTCGAGCATCAGCGGCCTGTTCAGCCAGGAAATCCACTTCGGCTGGCAGACACCGTCGCAATCGGGTATTCCGGCGGCGGTCGCCGCGGCCCGCAAGGCGGACGTCGCGATCGTGTTCGCCAACGACGCCCAGGGCGAGGGCATGGACCGCGCCTCGCTGTCGCTGCCGGGCGACCAGGACCAGCTGATCGAGGCGGTCGCGGACGCCAACCGCCACACGATCGTCGTGCTGAACACCGGCGGCCCGGTGCTGATGCCGTGGCTGCACGAGGTGGACGGCGCGATCGAGGCGTGGTATCCCGGCCAGACGTTCGGGACCGCGATCGCCGCCGTCCTGTTCGGCGACGCCGACCCGGGCGGGCGGCTGCCGGTCACGTTCCCGGCCAGCGACACCCAGGGCCCCGCGCCGGCCACCCAGCCCCAGCACTACCCGGGCGTCAACGGCGTCGTGAGCTACGACGAGGGCCTGGACGTCGGCTACCGCTGGTACGACGCCACCGGGCAGCAGCCGCTGTTCCCGTTCGGCTACGGCCTGTCTTACGAGCACTTCGCGGTGTCCGGGGTGCGTGCGTTCTACGACCCGTTCCGCGGCGGCGCGACCGTCGTCGCGAGGATCACGAACACCTCCGCCAGGCCCGGCCCGGCCACGCTCGAGCTGTACCTCGCCTCGCCACCCGCCGCGCAGGAGCCGCCCAAGCAGCTCAAGGGCTACGCCAACGTCGACCTCGCGCCCGGGCAGAGCAAACTCGTCGTGTTCCGCCTGAGCCGCGCCGACCTGGCCTACTACGACACGAACAGCAGCCAGTTCACCGTCGCCGCCGGCCGGTACACCGTGCTCGTCGGCACCTCATCGACCGAACTCGACCACGACGCCAGCTTCCGTATAGGCCACTGATCGCAGTTGCCACCGGCCGTTCGGGATAAAAAAGAGAGATTTTTCTTTCCCGAACGGACGGTGGCGGCTGTGTGCCGGGCAAGTTCACGTGGCACAGCCGGGCTCACGCCGAGCATGGACCCGTTCCGCGACTTCTTCATCGGGTGTAACCCGGCCTTACCGCACGCCCGTCGCTCGCAGTCGTCACCCCGCGCTCATACAACGCAAGTTCAACAGGACTTCAACGCGGTTCCTGGAGGCTGGGTCGCTGAGCCTGCGCGGGGCTGTTCGCCGCGCTGCACATCTCCCCAGAAAGGAACGGCGACGATGAGAGTGCGTTTTCGCGCGATCGCTGCGATAGCAGCGGCATCGCTTGCCCTGGCCGCCGTCACGGCCGCGGCCAGCCCCCAGTCCTCGCACGCGCCAACCCGGCACATGAGCGTGTCGCTCACCGCGGCGCACGCCCTGAACCGGGCGCCGGCTGACCCCCCGGCACCGGTTATCCAGACCCTGCCCGCGCCGGTGCTGATGACTACGCCGCCCCCGGCGGCGACCGCCTGCACGAGCAATTGCCGCCTCTATCTAATCTGCCTGTCCAACGCCAATACGCACTGCCTGGCGTGGAACTCGGTAGACATCACCAGCATCTTCCTTTCGGCGCTCGGCGCGGCGGGCACCTGGTTCCCGATCTTGTGGAAGGTGATCACGAACCGCTCGGGCCAGTCCACCGATGAGGCCGAAGGAACCGACAAGGGCGGTACCGATCCCCAGCCGCCGCCCCCAGGCCTGTCCCGTAAGTGCCTGGGTGACGCGGCCTCCCCGTCCGACGGCAATGACCGGGCCTACATCACCACCAACTGCTTCGGCAATCCCTTCACGTCGTGGGAGTGGTCGAGCGACGGGAAGGGCAAGTACGACTACTTCAACGTCAACAACCTCATTGAAGGGAAGACCTTCGGGCTCGCCACGCTGAACCTCCGCCAGGGCGCCTTCGTGTACGTCAAGCCGGACAGCCAGTCCGGCACCTGGTCCACGTGGTCGTGGTACTGGGCCGCGACCTGTATCAGGAACTGCTAAGCCCGTTATCCGGTAGCCGCCAAACCCAGGAGGGTGACGTTTGCGTCACCCTCCTGGGCTATGCCTGGCCGGCGTCGTCCTGTTCGTCGTCACCGCCGACCACGACCACCACGCCAGCCTGGTACAGCTGATCCCATAGCTGCTCGGCAGCCTCGAACTGCGACTTCGCCCGGCGCCAGCTGGCCCGCTCCTGCGCGGTCAGCGGCAACCCTGACACGTCCATTTCCAGCTTCCGCTGGTTGATCTGGTCCCACGCGCGCCTGGCCTGACGCCATTCGCGCTGGAAAGCCTCCACGTCGATGTCACCGATGTCCACGCCTTTATTGGACCCTTCCGCTGGCGGCCTGGACGGCATAGTCGCGAAGCTCGTCCGGGGCATCCGGATGAGTCTCCAGCCAGCGGCGGATGATCTGCCCAACCTTGTCCCGCGCTGCTGAATCCCCGTGGCCGAGCCCGTGCAAGGCGGCCCGCTGACACGCGGCCGAATCCAGCGCCAGCGTCGCCTCGAGGACCTCGAGCATGATGTCATCGCCGCCGGGCGCGAGCGGGGCAATGTCCCAGAACATGAAGCAGACAAAATCCAGCGGGTGCACACGCTGCCCTGATTCTGAGCGCCCCGGGGAATCAACGTACCCAGGGTGCGCCGCCCGCAGCCGGGGGGCGAACACCTCGGCGAACAGCGTGACGATCGAGCGCAGTCCGGCGGCACGCAGCGCGGACGGAATCTGGCCCCCTTCGAGCACCCTGATATCTCCGCCGCAGGCGGGGTTCACGATCACATTCAGGCCATGGCCCACCTGCTCGTCGGAATACGGCCGCAGCAACGCACCAGCGTCGCTGAACAGGCGCCGGATCCGTTCGGCCTGCGCCGCCGGGGGTTCAGTCTCCTGGTAGCGGAGGGTCCACTCGGTCGGCCGGTCATCAACCCGGTGATACCACGGCGGGTCCTCTAGGTCGCTGGCCGGCCGGTCAAACAAGTACTCCAGCCAAGCCTCAAACGCCGTCGCCCCAGTCGGCCGTGTCATGCGAGAAGGGTACGCGCGCGGCGCATTTTGGCGCATCGCCTTTTCGCGCGCCCGCTGGAATGAGGTCCGTGGCAGGCTGAGGATTATCAGTACCCGATCCCCGATCCCGGAGGTGAGCTGAGCCATGGCGACGGTGGCACTGGTCGGGACGCTGGACACCAAGGGCCGGGACTTCGCGTTCCTCGCCGCCCGGCTGCGCGCGGCCGGCGCCGAGGTGATCGTGATCGACGCCGGCACCGGTGAACCTGACGGGCTTGTTCCCGATGTTGACGGCGCGGCGGTCGCCGCCGCGGCCGGGACCAGCCGTGCCGAGCTGCGCGCGGCATCGGATCGCGGGCGCGCGGTGACCGCGATGGGCCGCGGCGCGGCCGCGGTGGTCGCGGACCTGGTCGCGCGCGGCCGGGTCGGCGGGGTGCTTGCGGCCGGCGGCTCGGGCGGTTCCTCGATCGCCGGGCAGGTCATGGCGGCGCTGCCGGTGGGGCTGCCCAAGCTCCTGGTATCCACCATGGCCTCCGGTGACGTGTCGCCGTATGTGGGCGCCAAGGACGTCTGCATCATGTACTCGGTGGTGGATGTGGCCGGCATCAACCGGATCTCCCGGCTCGTGCTTGGCAACGCGGCGGCGGCCATGGCGGGCATGGTCACGGCGCAGGAGCAGGCAGCACGGGAGCAGGCCGGGCCAGGGCAGGCCGCGGACGACCGGCCGCTGATCGCGGCCAGCATGTTCGGCGTGACCACCCCCGCGGTGGATTCCGCCCGTGCCAGGCTGGCCGAGCTCGGCTACGAGGTGCTGGTTTTCCACGCCACAGGAGCCGGCGGCCGCGCGCTTGAGGCGCTGGCGCAGGCACGGCTGGTCAGCGGGGTGCTAGACCTGACCACCACCGAACTGGCGGACGACCTGGTCGGCGGCGTGCTGTCGGCCGGCCCTGACCGGCTCACCGCGGCCGGCGCCGCGGGGGTGCCGCAGGTGATCGCGCCGGGCGCCCTGGACATGGTGAATTTCGGGCCGCCAGCCACCGTGCCTGAGAGGTTCACCGGGCGGTTGTTCTTCGAGCACAACCCGACCGTCACGCTGATGCGCACAACGGCTGAGGAGATGGCTGAGCTTGGCGCCCGCATCGGGCGCAAGGCCGTGATCGCCGAAGGGCCGACACAAGTGTTCTGGCCGGACCGCGGCGTCAGCGCGCTGGACGCGGACGGCCAGCCGTTCCGCGATCAGGCGGCGAATGAGGCCTGCCGCGCCGCGCTTGACCGCGAGCTGACGGCGGCCGGACGGACGCTGCACCGGGTGGACGCGCACATCAACGACCCGGCCTTCGCCACCGCGATGGCGGACCGGTTGCATCAGATGATCACTGACGGGAGCTGACTTATGGGACGCGACGCGCTGATGGCCCGCCTGCGGGCCAAGGCGAAGGAAGGAAAGCCGGTCGTCGGGGCGGGGGCCGGGACCGGACTGTCCGCCAAGTGCGCCGAGGCCGGCGGTGCGGACCTGATCATCATCTACAACTCGGGCCGGTACCGGATGGCCGGACGCGGGTCCCTGGCCGGGCTGATGCCCTACGGGGACGCGAACGCGATCGTGGTGGAAATGGCCGGCGAGGTGCTCCCGGTGGTGCGGAACGTGCCGGTGCTGGCGGGCGTTTGCGGCACTGATCCATTCCGGCTGATGCCACAGTTCCTGGACGAACTGGCCGCGATCGGCTTCGCGGGCGTGCAGAACTTCCTCACTGTCGGGCTCATCGATGGCGTGTTCCGGCAGAACCTGGAGGAGACCGGGATGAGCTACGCCGCGGAGGTGGAGATGATCCGGCTCGCGGCGCAACGCGGCCTGGTCACCTGCCCGTACGTGTTCGACCCGCAGCAGGCCGAGCAGATGGCCCTGGCCGGCGCCGACGTGCTGGTCCCGCACATGGGGCTGACCACCTCAGGCACGATCGGCGCGCAGACCGCACTCACCCTGGACGAGGCCGTGGAGCGGGTGCAGGCCATGCGGGACGCGGCGGTCGCGGTGAACCCCGAGATCCTGGTGCTATGTCACGGCGGTCCGATCGCCGAGCCGGCCGACGCTGGGTACGTGCTCGCACGCACCACCGGAGTCTGCGGCTTCTTCGGCGCCTCATCGATGGAGAGGCTGCCCGTCGAACGCGCGCTCACCGCACAGGTGCGCGCCTTTACCGAACTGTCTTTTCGCTTATCCCTTCTTTTCGCTTATCCGTGCAAGGAGGACCCAGACATGACCGACACCCACATCAAGCCCGCGCAGACCGAGACGTTCAGCTTCGAATGGGGCACGATGAAATGGTTCGTGTCCCCGGTAACGATCCCGGGCGCCGCCAACTCCCAGGGCGAAGTGATCATCAATCCCGGCCAGGGCCACGTCAGGCACCTCCATGAGCACGCCGACGAGCTGATCTACGTCATCTCCGGGACGGGTACGCAGACCGTCGCGGACGAGGAATTCCCGATCACCGAGGGCGATGTGGTCTACATCCCGATGGCGACCCTGCACTCGACCATGAACACCGGATGGCGGACGCTCCGGCTGATCGTCACCTATACCCCCGGCGGTGAGGAGCAAGCGCTGACCGCGCTACCTGACTTCACCAGGCACCCGGCGGGCGAGGTCGTCGGCTGGAAGCGATCCGGCCCCGCCTCATGAGCCGGAGTCGGCGGTTACGGGTGATCAATCTCAATGTCGCCGCTGACGGCCGCGGCAATGGCGGCTAGGTCGCCTTCGTCGGAACTGACGATCAGGTCGCCGCGCCGTAGGGCACCTTCGACGACGCTGGCGTCGACGATGTCGGTGGTCCGGGCGCGCCCGGCGAGAGTTCCTGTGGCCTTGGCCCTGGTGTCATCGAGCGTTTCGACTTCGCAGCCGGCCAGCAGCCGGGCAAGCTGCGCCTGGCGGGGCGTGCCTCGCCAGCACTGGGCAACAACGGAGGCCGGAACGGTTGGCACGACCCGGCGGAGCAGCAAGGAACGATGGCGGGCCCACATCGGGCGCTCCCCTCGTTCGGCGGCGATCAGCGCCCCGGAGTCGTAGGTGACCCCTGTCACGCGGACCGTCGGGCGCTCGATGACTGGGTGACCCTGGCAGCCCATTCGTCGGCCTGGGCGATCTCGTCCGGGGTGAACGGGCCGTGCTCGGCCTCGTACTGGCTGACCCCTTCCAGACCGGCCCGGATGATGAATTCCTTCCGGGCGGTCTGGGCGACCCAGGCACTGTAGCTCAGCCCGGCGGCCTGCGCGGCGGCGGCGATTTCGGCATCGAGTTCGGGCGGGATGGAGATTGAGCGCTTCTTGCGGACGGCCATGACACGACGGTAGCACAGCGGTACGACAGTTCAGGGTAGCTGGCAATCACCCGATCACCGGCCCCAGCAGCGCCGGACGGGCAACCGTTCGGGATAAATGAATTTAAATAGTGGCGAACCGTTCATCTGCCCATATCACAATAAGCGGTAGGCAAATGGCCTGCGCACACCTGGGAAACCGATCGGCTGGAATATTACGTACGTTCAATTTCGGCCTCTTTTTTGCAGTGACTATTGAACCCCCAGCCGCATTGGAGATGGGTGGTTGTGATTTCATGGTGCTAATTAACTTGGGGGTTACTTCACAGTCGGCGCAGGGGCTATCATGCATAAATTGCGCATTTGTGACAACGTACGTCAAGGACTCGCGGCATTCGACCTCTTCCGCGGCTGGCATTCCCGGCCGGCGATGCGACTGATCACTTCGATCCTGGTGCCGGGCACCATGGCGGGCAGCGCGTTCATGACGACGGCGACCGTGGGCACTGCTGTCGCGTTGTCCCCTGCGACGCCTTCGCCGGCGGCGACAGCGTCCGCGGCGGCGCCTTCGGCACCTGCCCTGAACTTGAGGCCGTCACCAACCCAGCACCCGACTGCGAGCACTGCCGCGCCCAGCCCCGGCGCGACGGGAAAGCCGACGATCCGCATTACGGCGAGCGCTACCCCGAACGGCTACACAAAGTCTGGGCAAATCATTAGGTACTCGTACACGGTGACCAATGACGGCAGCGCGGACCTGCGCCACGTGACCGTCACCGACTCCACGGCGCGCCGGATCTGCTCCCTGAGCAGCCTCGCTCCGCGAGCGGCCGACAGGTGCTCCTCGAGCCACGCCATCACGGCTTCCGACGTCCGCCACCGCCATATCACCGCCACCGTCACCGCCGCCGGCGTCGTTGCGGCGGGCCGGTCTGTTAGCGATAAGACCTCGGTAACCGTCGACCTGCGCAGTCATCCGACCCCGAAGGCGACCCCTACGCCGAAGCCGAAGCCGACCCCGACGCCGAAGCTGACCCCAACGCCGAAGCCGACGTCATGTCCAACGCCGACGCCCACATCCGACCCCACTCCGACGGCCTCGCCAACGCCGTCTCGCACCTCAGATCCGACATCAGCCTCCGCGACCCCGACAGCTTCCGCGACCCCGACGTCGGCAGGCACTCCGACCCCGACGCCCACCGCGGACCCGACCCCCGTGCCCACCGCGGACCCGACCCCTAGCGCCCCGAGACCAGTCACATCCTGCGCGCCGGCAAAGTCACCGAGTGCCACCTCGTCGCCCACGCGAAGCACTTCGCGGACACCTAAGCCGCCCAAGCCCACACAGAAGGCGACGCCGAAGCCGACGTCCTCACCTAGGCTCAGCGCCACCGCGGCCACCGGCGACGCGCCCCTGACCGATGTCATCGTCGCGAAGTCGGCGAGCGTCCCGAGCTTCTCAGCCGCGGGAATGGTCATCACCTACGCCATCACGGTCACCAACACGGGCACGACAAACGTGAACAGCGTCTACGTCTTCGACGACAGATCGGGAGTACTTATCCCCGTAACGTGCCCAAGGTCGCAACTTGGCCCGACCTCAACAATGCAATGCGTCTTCACGTATACGACCACTGCCGCGGATGTGGCCGCCGGAGAGATTACGGACGCCGCCGTTGTGGACGGGACAAGGGTCGTTCAAGGCGGCCAGAACCAAATGGGACAGGTCTCGTCCCCGCCGCTCACGATTCCCCTCGCCACGGGCGTGGCGATTGGAATCCTCAAGTCGGCGAACCCCGACGACTTCACCGCGGCCGGCCAGACGATCACCTACAGCTACCACGTGACCAACTCCGGCACTGTTGCCGTCGACAACATCACGGTCACCGATAGCCGGGGCATTACGGTCACCTGCCCGCGCACCTCGCTCCCCCCGTTCCCGGACCCGGACTACACCATGGTGTGCACCGCCACCTACACCACGACCGCGGCCGACGTAACCCGCGGGTTCATCACCAACGTGGCAACGCTGGCGGGTACCGCGAACGGGACACCCGTGACCGCGTCGGCCACGCTCACGATCGGTTTCCGGCCGGCGCAGATCGCCATTAACAAAAGAGCGTTCCCTGACTCGTACAGCGCGCCCGGCCAGACGATCACCTACACCTACACAGTGACCAACCCGAGCGACGTGACCCTGACCGGTATCACGGTCACGGACAGCCGGGGCTTGCCGGTGGACTGTCCGTCCACAACGCTTGCCGCGGGCGAGTTCATGGAGTGTACGGCCACTCATGTCACCACCGCCGCGGACGTGACGAACGGCTCCATCACCGACACGGGCACCGCCGCCGGGTCCACTCCGGGCGGGACCCGGGTAACCGACACCTCCGGCCCTGTCACGGTGACCGCCAACCACGCCCCGGAGCTTGACCTGCAAAAAGTGGCCGACGTGTCAAGCTTCGCCGCGGCGGGGCAGGAGATCACCTACACCTATGAGGTGGTCAACACCGGCAATACGCCGGTGAACGGCGTGGTGATCCACGACGACAAGTTCCCCGGCGGCGCATGCGTGATCGGCGATCTGGCGGTCGGCGAGTCCGGGACGTGCACCGCCACCTACACCACCACCGCTGCCGACGTGGCCAACGGCAGCGTCGACAACACGGCGACTGCGCAGGGCACCACGTCGGCGGGGGTGACGGTGACCAGCAATACGGCGACGCAGTCAATCCCGCTTCAGGCGGCGGCGATCGCGATCACCAAGACCGCCGAGCCCAGCGCCTTCACTGGGCCCGGGCAGCTGATCACCTACACCTACCGGGTGGTCAACCACGGCAATGTGACACTGCGCGATGTCACTGTCACCGACACGCTGACCGGGCACGGCCTGTCCGCCATCTCCTGCACCCCCGCCCAGGGTTCGTCGCTGGCCCCAGGCGCGGAGATGACGTGCACCGCGACCTACCTGACGACGGTCGCGGACGTTGATGCCGGGGAGGTGGTCAACACCGGCACCGCCGAAGGACTGCCGCCGGCCGGGCCGCCGGTGTTCGCTTCGGACTCGGTCACCGTCCCTGGCCCTCAGCACACTCCCGCGATCGCGATCACCAAGACCGCCGAGCCCACCGCCTTCACCGGACCCGGGCAGCTGATCACCTACACCTACCGGGTCGTCAACCACGGCAACGTCACCCTGACCGGCGTGACGGTGACCGACACGCTGACCGGGCACGGCCTGTCCGCTATCAGCTGCACCCCCGCGCAGGGCTCGTCGCTAGCCCCGCTGGCGGAAATGACCTGCACCGCCACCTACCTGACCACGGTCGCGGACGTTGATGCCGGGGAAGTGGCCAACACGGGCACCGCCACCGGCCTGCCGCCGTCCGGCCCGGCGGTCACCGATTCCGATTCGGTCGTCGTCACCGGGCCCCAGCACGCCCCGGACATCGCGATCACCAAGACCGCCGAACCCAGCGCCTTCACCGGGCCAGGCCAGCTGATCACCTACACCTACCGGGTCGTCAACATCGGTAACGTGACACTGACCGGCGTCACCGTCACCGATACGCTGACCGGGCACGGCCTGTCCGCTATCAGCTGCACCCCCGCGCAGGGCTCGTCGCTAGCCCCGCTGGCGCAGATGACCTGCACCGCCACCTACCTGACCACGGTCGCCGATGTCGACCGCGGGCACGTGGCCAACACGGGCGCCGCCTCCGGGCTGCCGCCGACTGGGCCGGCGGTCAACGCCGCGGACTCGGTCACCGTCAACGGCCCGCAGCACGCCCCTGCCATCGCGATCACCAAGACCGCCGAACCGACCGCGTTCACCGGGCCGGGCCAGCTGATCACATACACCTACCGGGTGGTCAACACCGGCAACGTCACCTTGCACGCGGTGACGGTGACCGACACGCTGACCGGGCACGGCCTGTCCGCCATCACCTGCACCCCGGCGCAGGGCTCGTCGCTGCCCCCGCTGGGCCAGATGATCTGCACGGCCACCTACACCACCACGGTCGCCGATGTGGATGCCGGGCACGTGGCCAACACCGGCGCCGCCTCCGGGTTGCCGCCGACCGGGCCCGCGGTCAACGATTCGGACTCGGTCACCGTCCCCGGCCCGCAGCACGCACCCGACATCGCCATCACCAAGACCGCCGAGCCCACCGCGTTCACCAGGTCCGGGCAGCTGATCACCTACACCTACCGGGTCGCCAACACCGGCAACGTGACACTGACCGGCGTGACGGTGACCGACACCCTGACCGGGCACGGCCTGTCCGCCATCACCTGCACCCCCGCCCAGGGCTCGTCGCTGGCCCCGCTGGCGCAGATGATCTGCACCGCGACCTACCTGACCACGGTCGCCGACGTGGATGCCGGGCACGTGGCCAACACCGGCACCGCCTCCGGGCTGCCGCCGACCGGGCCCGCGGTCAACGCCGCGGACTCGGTCACCGTCCCCGGCCCGCAGCACGCACCCGACATCGCCATCACCAAGACCGCCGAGCCCACCGCGTTCACCAGGTCCGGCCAGCTGATCACCTACACCTACCGGGTCGCCAACATCGGCAACGTCACCCTGCACAATGTCCACGTCACCGACACCCTGACCGGGCACGGCCTGTCCGCCATCACCTGCACCCCGGCGCAGGGCTCATCGCTGCCCCCGCTGGGCCAGATGACCTGCACCGCGACCTACCTGACCACGGTCGCCGACGTCGACGCCGGGCACGTGGCCAACACCGGCGCCGCCTCCGGGTTGCCGCCGACCGGGCCCGCGGTCAACGACTCCGATTCGGTCACCGTCCCCGGCCCGCAGCACGCCCCGGACATCGCGATCACCAAGACCGCCGAGCCCACCGCGTTCACCAGGTCCGGGCAGCTGATCACCTACACCTACCGGGTCGTCAACACCGGCAACGTGACACTGACCGGCGTGACGGTGACCGACACCTTGACC
>Ga0126381_100001431_pt1 | contig 25675 bp, 19 predicted proteins | sample PanSoiMetPlot_28_FD_96465 | JGI IMG/M metagenome (GOLD analysis project Ga0126381, IMG submission 96465) | Tropical forest soil microbial communities from Panama - MetaG Plot_28 | ecosystem: Environmental > Terrestrial > Soil > Tropical forest > Bulk soil | place: Panama | collected 2016-02-17
ATGCAGCCGTCCGAATGATAGGGCTGAAGGATCCGCTGCGGACTTAGCTAGCCCGTTTGGGTGATGGACGCGAATCCAAAAACATGGCAATACTCACGTCCAATGAAATCAACAGATATCGAGCGACGTCGATGTCAGCGTTTCGAGGTTTCAGTTAACGTAACCGCCCAGGAAGTCCCCTCTTCCACAAAACACGGCGGGCTACCGCTCAACATCCAGAGTCAGATTCTTAACCTAAGCAATACCGGCATGTGTCTCCTGCTGGACCGAGCCTGCACTGTGTCTTCTATCCTTCGGTGCAACGTTTTATTCCCCGGCTCCCCAGCTTCTATACCAACTCTGGCACGCGTGCGGTGGATTAAGAATCATACCCACGAAGAATGTGTTGCTGGTCTGGAGTTCTTGCTGTAGCTTGTCTCCGATCCCTCTCCTAACTTCTTGTTCACGCTCCGCGACTATCGTTTGGCTACTCCTTTTGGATTAGGTGGATCGGGCTATGCCATACAGAGCATAGACAACTGACGCGAACGGTCTCAGCATAACCCGGGCGTCAGGTGAGTTTGCTTCTTGCAGATCGCGAAACAGTTTTTTTCCATAACGAAAGGCCGAAGTTCAAAGATTCATAAGGGGGAGTTTGTGGTGAGGAGAGAGATCTGGATCGACAGCGTCGTGTTCCTGCGCTTAGCAGCGGCGGCAGGGACGCCTCCTCGAAGACTTTAGCTACCCACCCTTAACACAACTGATCAGCAAGAGAAGGAGCAGATGAAACAATGAAACGCAAGTGCGTCTACTTATCCCTTGCCATCCTGACAGCGCTGATTCTGACGGCCGCGGGCACTCTCCCAGCGTTCGCGCAGGGAGCGGCCCAAGTCCAAGTAATCAGCAGTGCAGTCGTCAACCAGCCAACCCACTTCGACGTTTCGCCGCCGCTGAGCCAAATGGTGATGCAAAATCCGGGTCCAGGATTCGGGCCGGCCGCAATCCACTCCGTGCTGCGGCCCAAACTGGCAAAGCTTCAAGCAATGGGACAGCCTCGGCCGACAGCGGCGTCATCTCCGATCTCTCCGTCACCGCTGATCAGCGCCTCCATCGGTCTGAGCTTCGAAGGTGTGGGCAACACGTCAGTCCTCAACTGCCCTAACCAAGCCGGGGCTACGGTCGCGCCTCCTGACACTAACGCCGCAGTGGGCGATACCCAAGTCGTGCAGTGGGTGAACCTCTGTTACGCCGTGTTCGATAAGAGCACGGGAACACTTATCACGGGTCCGATACCGGGCAACAAATTCTGGTCAGGGTTCGGTGGAGGATGTGAAGCTGACAATGACGGCGACATCATCATCCAGTGGGACAAGACCAATCATCGCTGGATGGCATCGCAGAATGACTTCGGGCCGGGTTTCGGCGGTCCGTTCCAAACCTGTATTGCCGTTTCGCAAACTGCGGACGCAACCGGAAGCTACTTCCGTTTCTCCTTCCCGCAGCCGGGTTTCCCCGACTACCCGAAGTGGGGACTAACCCCGGCAGCTTATTACCAGACGCAGAACACATTCGGCTCGCCGTTTACGTTCGGCGTAAATGTCTGCGCTTACGACGCGGCCGCTATGCTCAAAGGAAGCAAAAAAGCAACGCAAGTCTGTATCCTCGATACCTCCAACGGCACCTTCTTCGACGACAGTATGTTGCCGGCCGATATGGATACGGCCGCTTCGGCCAAGAGAGCGAGTGTTGTGCCCGAGGTGCTGGTGGGCGCCGTAGACAACGTCAATCCCGGCAGCAATGTTTACGAGTATGTATTCACAGTCAACTTCAAGAAACCCTCGAAATCGACTCTGGCCGGCGTGAACGGGACAATGCCGCTTGCAGTACCGACTTATTTCCTGGCCTGCGGTGGCTTCAGTTCGTGCATTCAGCAGCCACCTGGTGGCGAGGTGCTCGATTCCTTGGGTGACCGGCTGATGTACCGCCTCGCACTCTTCGACGACGGCACGAATCAACACTTCCTGGTCACCCAGAACGTAAACAACAGCACAGCTGTGGGTGCCAGGTGGTACGAGTTCCGCGCCCCTTCAGGTTCCACGAATTTGAGTCTATTCCAATCTGGCGATACCCCCAGCGACGGCGAGTATCGCTGGATGGGATCTGTCGCCTACGACAAAACCGGTGACATAGCCCTGGGATACAGCCGGTCGAGTTCTGCTTCGGGCGACTTTCCCTCGATCTATTACTCCGGCCAGACCGCCGGTGACCCTGCCGGCACTACGGAGGCCGAGGCCTTGATCGAGCAGGGATCGGGCGTCCAGTTCAACACTGCTAATCGCTGGGGTGACTATTCCAGCATGGCGCTCGACGGTGCGGACGGTTGCACGTTCTGGTACACGACCGAGTTCTATCCGACGAATGGATCGTTTGCGTGGGCCACGTGGCTCGCTTCGCTCAAGTTCCCGGGCTGCCACTAACAACGGACAGTCCGTGGATTCGTAATTAGTCATGCTCCCCGAGGCAGTCTCCCTCAGGTCCGGCACGCGCCGCTGCCGGACCCCTGACGGGGACGTCAGATCTCGCAACCTCCATGCGGCGACTCCCAAGCCCAGGCTTGGGTGACAGCAAAACGATGTCCGAAAGGAGAATCGGAATGAAGAAGGGTATTTTCTTGACAGTGCTTCTGGTTTTGTTCCTTGCTGGGATGGCGTTTGCGCAGGTTCCGAGTCCGACCAAAACCATCCACGAACAAGGTCTATCACAACAGAAGAACGCGGTACACGTGCTTGGCCCAGTTAGCGGTGCTTGCCCGAACAATGATTGCATCTTCTACGGCGGCGATGGTGATCCCACCAGCGGCAACGCGGATGGTCTGTGGCAGAACAACAGCAGCGCCTTTGGCATCGACGGCCGGGTCTACAGCCCGTTCGTCGTTTTCCCCAAAACCGGTAAATGCGGCGGCAAGTGCGCATGGGGCGTCGATGGTCTGTTCGAGAACATCGAGTACTACCCCAATCAGTCGGTCTTCGGCATTCCCATCGCCGTTGACAGTGTGAATTGGGCAATCGTGCAAGGCGTGGCCGCGGGCGGCAGTCCCAGCACCGTGACCACCGTTTGCTCCGGCAACGACACCAACTTCGTACTCACCCCGACCGGGAACATCTACTTCGGGACGTATGAAGAGGACGCGACGTCGGTGCACGTAGCAGGCTGCACGCTTAAAGGAAAGGGTAAGACTGGAACCGAATACTGGGAGATCGTACAGCCCCAGACGTCCAGTGACGGAGGGGCCGGTTTCCAGTTGGCCTACGAGTCGAATAGTCCGTCGAACGCAAACGCAATCGGCACCGCGGAACCGGCAAATGATTCTTGGTTCTGGGGAGCTGCTTTCGGAGACTCGACCTTCGTGAACGCCAACACGCAGGGTCCGTTCGTCACCTTCTCAGCTGGCGTGTGCGCCACACTGACGAAGTAGTAGTTTGACTTGTTCATCCACGGATATTGATCTCAGTGTTTCCGTGGTGCTGCCCGGTCAGAACACAAGTTACGTGTTTCGACCGGGCGGCTTCCTACATTCATGACCGGGAGTTATGTCTATGGCAATCAAAAATGTGTGTGGAATCTTTGCGGCAATCATTGTGCTGGCCATGGGAGTGAGCGCGCAGCAGTCTGTTGCGCCTTCGAAGCCCACAGAAGGCCAGTCTCATGACGCCAGTGTGCAGGCACCCACCCCTGCTTCGGCACAGAAGGTGGTGTTGAGAATCGGCTCCACCGAAGTAACCCAATCCGTAATCGACGCTATTATTTCCCAACTCAACCCGAAGGCGAAGATGGTAATAGCCACCCAAGGCCGCCGGCCGGTGGCCGATGAGTTCGTCCGGACGTTGCTGCTTTCCCAGACGGCCTTAGAGCAACATCTGGATCAGTCACCCGACATCCAACGGGAGCTCGAAATGGAGCGCGAGCAGATCCTTGCGCAAGCCGAGTATCAGAAGATCGTGAGCGACAATCCGGTTACTGACGAGGAGATCAACCAGTACTTCGCCACACACAAAGCGGACTTTGAGACGGTTCAGTTCAGCGAATTGCTAGTTCGGAAGCGTCCTGCCGGTAAGGATAGCTCGGATCCGCTGCAGGGATTACCGCCGGAACAAGCAAAAGCCATAGCGGAAAAGATTCGCCAGGCATTGCTCTCGGGAAAGACCGTTGATGAGGTTGCCCAGGCCTATTCCGCGACAAGCGGCGTGATACTCCTCGACCCAAAGCCCCGTACTTCCCGGCGTGCAGACATGAAACCCATTCTGGAGAAGGCGACTTTCGACCTTCAGGACGGGGGGGTCTCTGAAGTCGTGGATAACACCCAGGCTTTCATAGTGGTCAAAGTTCTTGTCCACAATCACCCCGAGTTAAAAGACGTTTCTTCGGAGATACGAACCAAATTGCAACGGGAGAGATTGGATGCCGAGGTTGAGACTCTGAAGAAAAAAACTGGCGTCTGGATGGATGAGGAGTACTTCAAGGCTTCGGAGCAGCCCACTTCGACCTCAGCAAGTCGGCAGATGCCCTCGCAGCCGCAATCTCAGCCGTAACACATCAGCACCTTAAAGGAAGATGTCATGAAGAGGCTATTGCTTATCAATTTGCTCGTTGCGCTGATGTGCCTTTCTCTAACCGGGATGGTTTTCGCGCAGGCGACACCCCGCTTCATAACCCTGCCGCCCCGCTATCTGGGCAATCTCAGGGCCCCTGCAACTCCCACCATCACCAACTGGACCGGCAACATCCCGGGTGTTGGCAGCGTCACGATGGTTGGAACCGATCCTTCGTCGACCAACACCACGACTACGCTGACTGCCTATCTCGTGCCGATTCGGTTCGTAATGGCGGTGGCGAGCGGAACCTTTGACCCGCAGCATGTCCTCCCGAACGGTCTGACGGTTGTGCAGAACACCGCACAATCACCGATTTTCAACGCCGGCATTGATTTCGTGCAGGGCGGAACAGACTTGGGGAACACTCAATACCTCGACGCTTTTCAACGCGGCAATTTCTGGAGCTATGTCTCAACCAACACTAATTACCATGTGCTGTTGAACTTGGTGGTGCTGCCCGAGCAGACCATCATAGTTCCCAAGAGCGCGGGGAGCATAGGCAATGAGTTTGGAGTACGTGTAGCTCTGGTGGACATCAACTTTTTTGATGCCAAGTGGCAGTCGATTATCAGCAGCAATCCAACCATTACACCGAATAGCTTTCCGATTGCGGTGACCTACGATAGTTACCTAACCCAAGGCGGAGGCTGCTGTATTGGCGGCTATCACAGTTCCTTTGGCAGTGCCGGGTCCCCTCAAACCTACGCCCACTTCACCTACATCGACAAGGTGGGGGTGTTTTCTCAGGATGTGTCGGCTCTATCGCACGAGGTGGGCGAGTGGATGGACGATCCTTTCATCAACAACTCCGGTTGCGGAGGGCTTCTGGAAACCGGTGATCCACTGGAAGGGGAGGCGAACTTTGGCGGCTTTCCCTACGCTTTGAACGGGTTCACCTATAACTTGCAAGATTTGGTTTTCCTGCAGTACTTCGGCCAATCACCATCCACCGCGGTGAACGGGTTCTGGAGCTTTCAAGGCAATTCAAGCCTGTCGGTTTGTTCTAACGGACAGTGAGGCACTGATCTATGGTGAGCAGAAAAATCTAGTCTCGAGGGAACAGTCATGAAGTTGCGTGCCCGCGTCACATGCGCTTTGGTCTGTGCTGTAGTGTTTATTTACCCCATTAAGGGGGCCTCCCAGAATCTGGCCAAGTATTCTCCCCACCCAACTCGGACACCTCATGCGGGCCAAGCCATGCTTGCTGCCCCGCATGAGGTTCCTGCCAGCACCGCATTCTGGACAAAAGCTACGAATGCGCCGCCCGTCTCCGTGGGTTCAATGCTGTTGCTCACCGATGGCCGCGTCCTGGTACATTCAGAGCCGAACTGCAACGGCTGCACAGGCAACTATAGTTCCTGGTACACGCTGACCCCCGACGATACCGGGAGTTACATCAACGGAACCTGGACACAGGTGGCCTCCTTACCCAGCGGCTATGAGCCATTGTTCTTTGGCTCTGCCGTGCTGCCCGATGGCAAGGTCGTCGTCCAAGGTGGGGAATACAACTGCCCAAATGGAAACTGCGGCGGTGGGGTTTGGCAATCTGCGGGCGCGATCTACGATCCCGCTGCCAACACCTGGACCTCAACGACGGCGCCCAGCGGGAGCAGCATCGGCGACGCCGAATCGGTACTTTTGCCCAATGGAACGTGGATGCTCGCAGAGTGCTGCGCGATTGCATTCGGACACAGCGCCTTTCCGGTTTACTACTACTTCAATGAAAACAATCTGAGCTTCACCAATAAGGCCAGCAGCTCGGATGGCAAGAATGACGAATTTGATGAAGAGGGCTGGAATCTGCTCCCCAACAACCTGGTGCTGACGGTTGACGCGTACACCACCAACACCGTTCTCACGGGAACCAATTCCGAAACCTACGATTCCTCTAGCAACACCTGGTCAACCGCTGGAAGCACCATCAATCAACTGTGGGATTCCCATTGTATGCTCGGGGGAGGCAGCTTCGAGGTCGGACCCGCTGTATTACGCCCGGATGGCACCGTCATTGCCACCGGCGCTAGCGATTGCGAACCGGGCCACACCGCAGTTTATGACTCCTCGACCGGAACCTGGACCGCGGGACCGGATTTCCCCAACAATGACGCGGCGAACGATGCTCCTGCCGCACTCGAAATCAACGGCAACGTCATTATTGAGGCCAGTCCGTTCAGTGGTACTTTCAGCTCACCTTCCAGTGTTTACGAATGGGATGGGACGAACTTGAACGCCTTTCCCGCGCCACCGAATGCCGTCAATACCGCTTCCTATCAAGGACACTTCCTGGTCCTGCCCAACGGACAAATTATGTATACCGACTATTCGACCGATGTAGAGTTTCTTACTTCGGCGGGAACTTTTAACGGGGTCTGGCAGCCAACGATCACGACAGTGCCCAGCACAATCGCGGCAGGCGGAACGTATTCGATCTCGGGAACGCAGTTCAATGGTCTGTCGCAGGCGGCCGCTTATGGCGACGATTTTCAGGACGCAACGAATTACCCGCTCGTGCAGATCGTGAATACCGGTACCGGACATGTGTTTTACGCGAAGACTCACGGTCACAGCACAATGGGAGTAGCAACCGGTAACACGACTGTATCCACGAACTTCGATGTGCCCCCGGGAATCGAGAGTGGAGCGAGCCAACTGTTTGTGATTGCAAACGGCATACCCTCAGCTCCTGCCGATGTCACTGTGGCACCCAGCTTCTCGTTGAGTGCTACCCCGGGTTCGCAGAACGTAGTGCCAGGTGGCATGACGACTTACACGGTCACAGCGACTCCAGACACCGGTTTCAGCGGAACCGTCAATCTCGCCGTCAGCGGCTGTCCAACCGGCGCAACCTGCAGCCTCAATCCCCAATCCGTGAACCTCCCTCCTGCCGCTAACTCGACGCTTACTGTGCAAACCAGCAGTTCAACCGCGACAGGCACCTATGTCTTGACGATCACAGGAACGAGTGGGAGCGTGATCCAAACCACCACCGTCACGTTGGTGGTGTCGAACTTCACGATTGCCGCAACGCCCGGCTCGCAAACCGTAAAGAAAGGGGCTAGTACCACATACACGGCAAAGATAACGTCAGTAAATGGATTCAATGGTGTTGTCATGTTCAGTGTCAGTGGTCTGCCATCAGGAGCTACCGCCACCTTCAACCCGGCTTCGGTTACTGGGTCGGGGAGCTCAACAGTAACCGTTTCCACCGGGAAGAAAACAGTTGTGGGGACCTACTCTCTGAAGATCACCGGGACGAGTGGGCCACTGGCGCCATCCGCTACGGTCACCCTGAAAGTCAGCAACAATGGCAAGTAGATCCAAGGTGATCGGTTCAGAAGGGGCGACCGTCGCTTTATAGGGCGGCAAGATCGGTGAATCAAGAGCGCTGGTTGGGGAGGGCTTTTGGAAGTCGGCATTCACTCGAAGGGCGGGGCGAACTTTGGTGGTTTTCCTTACACCCTCAGCGGTTTTACCTACCCGCAGCACTTGGGTTCTTGCAATCTTTGGACAATCACCATCCACCGCTGTGAAGGGATGGTGGGTTTTCGCGATCATCTGTTCGAACAAGACTGTATCAGCCACGAAGAAGCGAGGCAGCGAGAGGTTTTTTCTTAGCTGCACAACGATAGGTTCAATTCTTTGGAATGTATCACCATAACCGGCCCGAGGAGGCTTCATGAAAAGCACCATTCAAACTCTCGCTGTTAGTTGTGTCGCTGTCGTTCTCTTGGCGTTGGTATCGATTCCGGTGCTGGCGCAGAACGGGAGTCCCAAACCATTCGTCATACCCGCGAGTCACCATGACATTTCTGCGCCCTTGCGCGATCTGGCTCTTACCGGGCCTATGTTGCTCCCTGCAGCGGGCCAGATCCTTCCAGTACGCCCGACGCGGCCTCTTCCCCAAGGCCCCGCGCCGGCAGGTCAGGATCAAGTCCTCCAAACCCAGCCTCTGCCTCTAGTATCTACAATCAACGGTCTGAATTTTGACGGTGTCACTGGCGACCCCTCCGGCGTAGCGCCGCCCGATGAAAATGGTGCGGTCGGCGACAGCGTGACCAACCAATATGTGACCATCGTGAACGAGGTGTACGCGGTCTATAACAAGACCACTGGCGCCACGATCCTCGCACCGACCTCCATCGACAATATCTGGAGCGGCTTTAGCGGCGCCTGCTCAACCGGCAACGGTGGAGATGTAAATGTTGTCTTTGATCAAGCTGCTGGACGCTGGGTCGTCGCGCAGCTAGGCCCCGGCTTCACGTCCTACTGCATCGCTGTCTCGACGAGCGATGATGCGACGGGCAGTTATGCCCGCTATGAGTTCGACTTCGGCAGCAATATCCCCGATTACCCGAAGCTCGGAGTGTGGCCTGATGCGTATTACTGGACATCTAACACGTTCCAAAATGGAGCGAATTTCATCGGCGCGATGCCCTGCGCTTACGACCGCAACAGCATGCTCACTGGTGGTTCTGCCAATGCCGTTTGCTTTCAGGAGAGCTCCAGCGTGGCTAGCCTGCTGCCGGCGAATCTCGACGGCAGTACGCCTCCTCCTGCAGGTGAGCCCAACCCGTACCTCGAACTGCTCGATACGAGCGACCTTGGCCTGTTTAAGTTCCACGTAGACTTTGCCAATCCTAATAACTCCACCTTCACGGGACCGACCTCGATCCCAGTCGCATCCTACAGTGAAGCCTGCGGCGGGGGAACCTGTATTCCGCAAGCGGGAACGAGCACGCAACTCGATTCTCTGGGTGACCGGTTAATGTTCCGCAATGCCTATCGCAACCTCAACGGAACGGAGTACCTTGTCGTTAACCACTCGGTATCGGCGGGCAGCAGCGTGGGAGTGCGGTGGTATCAGATCACGGACCCGAACGGATCGCCCACGGTCGCCCAGCAGGGAACGTTCGCGCCCGATTCCACCGACCGCTGGATGGGGTCAATCGAAATGGATAAAGTTGGTGACATTGCAGTGGGTTACAGTGCTTCCAGCAGCAGCATCCACCCCGCGGTTCGCTACACGGGCCGCGTGCCCTCGGATCCGGCAGGCTCGATGGAGAGCGAAGCCAGCATCATTGAAGGCCCAGGATCGCAGACTGGCGGTCTAAGCCGGTGGGGCGACTATACCGGCATCAGTATCGACCCGTCGGATGACTGCACCTTCTTCTATACGAATGAGTATCTCCCAAGTAACGGTAGTTTCAACTGGAATACTCGCGTCGGATCATTCTTTTTCCCCTCCTGTACCGGCACACCCGGCTTTTCCCTCACCGCTTCTCCTGGATCACAAAATGTGCTCCCGGGCCAAACTGCAACCTACACCGCGACGGTTACCTCCTTTAACGGGTTCAACAACACCGTCAACCTCACCGTTAGTGGCTGCCCTGCGGGAGCAACGTGCACACTCAACCCCACATCGTTGACTCCTCCAAACACCTCGACACTGACGGCGCAAACGAGCAGCTCAACACCCACAGGCACCTATATATTGACGATTACCGGAACAAGCGGCGCCCTAGTTCAAAGTACGACGGTCACACTGGTGGTATCGGGCTTCACTATGTCTGCTACACCCGCCTCGCAAACTGTAAAGAAGGGTGCCAGTACCACCTATAATGCCAGCGTGAAAGCAGTGAACGGATTCAACGGAGTGGTCACATTTAGTGTCACCGGTTTGCCCGCAAACGCGACTGCCACCTTCAATCCAAAGACGGTTACAGGGGCGGGAAACACGGTCTTAACTGTCGCCACAACCAAAAAGGCGCCGGTGGGGACTTATTCGTTGAAGGTTATAGGCACAAGCGGGCCGGCATCAGTGTCAGCCTCAGTGAGCTTGAAAGTAAGCAACAACGGCAAGTAGATTTACTGGGATCGGCCAGTAAGTGGTATGTTTAGACCTGTGAGCAGGCGCCGAAACTCGGTTGCGGCGCCTGCCTCTAGCGAAGTAGCTTTACCAACGAGATCGTCAGCCTTGTTTTCCGACCGCATGGGGTCGAACCCCTGTTCGACCCTGTACGGGTACCTCCAAATCAGTGCGGATACACCACACCGAAGGCAGAAGAGCAGGCCACGATTGACGGCTAGCTGGTCAAAGAGATCGCTGGCTTCGTAAATTTGCCCTGGCACCGGATGAGAAAACGCTCGGAGCTTGCATTTGCTCTACAGCGTCCGATTCCCTGCTCGTTCACGGAACGCTCCCATCGGAGACCGGCCATCCCGCTACTTTTCGCGAATTCCGCTTCCGAGGTCATCCACAACAGTGGCACCTAGGTGAAATTCGTACGCGTATTCTGATTTCCACGGGCGTACAGTAAACTCTTCCGCATGCCAGAAAAGCGACCTGCGAGCACAGGCCGAGGTCAGGAAGTGGGGACCACGGAACCATCGAGGAGCCCGACGGAGCAGCCTAGATCGGAAGACCAAGAGCTGAACGCGCTCGAAGCCTTACCAACGCGCAGACAGTTCTTGGCTGCGACATCCTCAATGGTTTTGGGTGCGGCGGTTCCAGCTAGTGGAGCGACAAGCTCCAATCCAAGCAGTCAGTCGCCAAAACCAGGCAGGTTCTCAACTGCGCAACTCTTCGAGCAAGGTCCGCAACGCAGTTTCAGCGGCGATCGAGCCATGCAGATTGCAATGCCGGTAGGAGGGATTGGTGCTGGCTGCGTTTGTCTGAACGGATACGGCGGCCTGCAGGATTTCTCCATCTGGAATCATCCGACTACGACTGCCCTGCCCCAGGGTTTTGCGGCCGCAAAGGCGGCATTTGCGATCCTTCACATTAAAGGTTCCCCGCCGACTACCAGACTGGTGGAAGGCCCCTTCCCGGCATTGAAGATTTTCGACCAAGGGCTACAAGGCGAAGGCTATCGACGCGGAGGCTTCGAAGGTTTCCCGCGGTTCGCAATGGCCGAATTCAAAGGTGAATATCCGTTTGGCGAAGTCAAGATCAGCGATCCTTCGATTCCACTTCAAGTGACACTCAGCGCATGGAATCCGTTTATTCCCCTAGATGACAAGAACTCGGGAATACCCTGCGCGGTTTTGGAGTACACGCTACACAACGCCTCCCCGCATGCCGTGGAGTACGAGTTTTCGTACCACCTCTCGCACCTCGCGTCCGGCTGCAGTAAGGACGAAAGCAACAGCCGAAACACAGTCATTCCTGGTCGTGGTGTTTTTCTCGATAACGGCGAAGAGCGAAACTCGGAAGCATACGGCAGTGCTTGCCTGATTGCGATTGGCGGCTCGCCACGCATCAAGGCGATGTGGCTGCGCAGTCCGGGATGGGAGTTTGATTCACTTTCGGCCCTCTGGCGAGAAGTTTCCACGGGTGCTTTTACGACCAACGAAGGATCAAATGCCATCGATACTGCCGGACGCAACGGCTGCTCGGTCCTCTTGGCAGGAACGTTGGCTGCGGGCGAGTCTAAAAAGCATGCCATCGCAGTCACTTGGCACTTCCCAAATTCCTATGTGCAGGTGGGAGGACTGGGTCGCGTCGCCGTTAAAGCTGAGGGTGGCGACGGATGCCGCTCGCTTCTACCAGGAGATGCGCATCCTTGGCGGCCCTATTATGCTTCGCTCTGGCGTGATGCTCGCGAGGTCGCTGACTACATTGCGGAGAATCACGCTTCGCTGAGAGAGCGCACGCTCGCCTTCAAAGAGGCGCTATTCTCCTCAACCTTGCCCGGGTATGTGCTCGATGCGGTTTCCGCAAACTTGGCCATTCTCAAATCTCCGACCGTGCTGAGGCTAGAAAATGGCGACCTCTGGGGTTGGGAGGGCTGTTTCCCGGATGCGGGCTGTTGCCATGGTTCGTGTACGCACGTTTGGAACTATGCGCAGGCGTTTCCGAATCTTTTCCCAAAGTTGGAGCGCACGCTGCGAGAACTGGAACTCGTGCGATCGATGGATGAGAACGGGCACGTGACTTTTCGCTCGGCGCTTCCGGAAGGCCCAGTCAAACATGACTTTCATGCTGCGTCGGATGGGCAATTAGGCGGCATCATGAAAGTCTTTCGAGAGTGGCAGATTTCGGGAGACTTGGACTGGCTGAAGAACATCTATCCCCTGACAAAACGCAGTCTGGACTACGGCATTCGCACATGGGACCCGGATCGCCAGGGAGCGCTGTTTGAGCCGCATCACAACACTTACGACATTGAGTTCTGGGGCCCGGATGGCATGTGCACGAGCATCTATCTTGGCGCACTCTGCGCATTCAGCCAGATTGCGAGAGCAGTTGGCCATCCCGACGATGCCAAGCCCTATGACGACCTTGCCCAGCGTTGCGCGGCGTTCATGGATGAACAACTCTTCAATGGCGAGTATTACCAGCAAAAGGTGCAATCCACGAATTTGCGAAACACATCCTTTGCCGAGACGGTGGCGCATGTCGACGAGCACAGCAGCGAGATGCAAAAGTTGCTCAAGCGCGAAGGACCGAAGTATCAATACGGGAGTGGATGTCTGTCGGATGGTGTCATCGGAGCGTGGATGGCACGTAGCTACGGGATTGAAACACCCCTCAATCGGGAGCATGTCCGCAAGACTCTTCAGGCGATTTTTCAGAACAACTTCAAGACCAACCTGAGCGACCATGCCAATGCTCAGCGTCCAGGGTACGCCATGGGACACGAGCCGGGTTTATTGCTCTGCACGTGGCCTCGCGGCGGAAAACCGACCCTACCTTTTGTCTATTCCGACGAGGTGTGGACAGGTATCGAGTATCAAGTCGCCTCGCACCTGATTAGCGAGGGATTTGTCCAAGAAGGGCTGACCATCGTTAAAGCGTTACGCAGTCGCTATGACGGACGGGTACGCAATCCCTGGAACGAGTACGAATGTGGCAACTACTACGCCCGCGCTATGGCAAGTTTCGCCTTACTCGGAGCCCTTTCGGGATTCCGCTACTCGGCGGTCGACAAGACGCTCTGGTTCGGCCCCAAGCTCAGCCAGCGTCCCTTCAAGGCTTTCTTCAGCGCCGCCTCGGGATTTGGCGTTCTGAGTCTGACAGGGACCGAGCTACAAATTCGAGTTATCGAGGGTGACCTCATCATCGAAAAGCTCGTGCTTACTGACAATGGGAAAACCACGACCCTGGAGTGGAAGGCGACGGTAGGAAAGAATGCGGTTGCCGTGAAGCGTCTCTAGGTACGTGAGGCGGCGGCGGGCTTTGTTCGCTGTCGCGAAGCTATCGAAATCATGATTCAGAACGATTGACAGTTTCATTCGACAGCTACGATCTTTAGTGTCGTCACCTGTCTGACCCAACGAGCCATTCTTCTTTCGTCGGGAATAATGACCCGGTACGGCCCTTCTTTCTCATTCAGCGGTTTGCCCTCACGCAGGAAGGCGAGCACTATGTGTTTGTCCGTGAATGCCAGGTCCAATTCCGGCAAAGCGAAGACGACTCGATAGCCATCTGCAGCCTCAACCAGCAAACAATTAGCGAGTCGCTTGCCCTTCATCGATTCTCCGAAGGTGACGCCCGCCTTCTCCAGCACACTCTTCAGGCTCACCCCCTCAAAACTCACAGGAGCAGAGGCATGCTCTGAGGCTGTCACCTTGACGTGGGGCAGAGCTTCAAGATCTGAGCGACTCAGGACTTGCTTTCCTTCGTCGGTCTCAACGATCAGCTGCTGACATTCGAGAAAGGTGCTCGCGAAAGCCACGAAAGCCAGCACAAGACATAAACGGAACGCTGTTTTCATATCACACTCGAAGAATCATTACTTCCGTGGCCTTGATGAGTGCGGCTGCGGTCTGGCCCGGTTTCAAATTCATTTCCCGAGCCGATCGCGCAGTAATAACGGAAGTGATTTGCTGCTCACCAATCGAAATGACCACTTCCGCCATGAGGCCACTGATTTGCACACTCTCGATTCGTCCCACTGACTGGTTTCTGCCACTGAGACGGCGCATGACCAGTGTCCGCTCGGGGTCCGTCTTTCCCCTGGTTCGAAACAACAGGCGGTCCACCTCGCTCTGCGGAATGCGATGGTGTCCACCGGGTGTCCGAACGCTCCCAATCTTCTTCTTGTAGATCCACTGCTTAATGGTTGGGACGCTGATATGAAGTTCTACTGCCGCTTCGCGCGGCTTCCGCAAGTCTTCCCCCTGCGGCCTCGTCAATTGCAGTTTGCCCTTCTTGTGCATGGCGGGCCGAATCCTACAAGTGCAGAGCGAGCGCGGTCAAACCAGACGACCTAGCTACTCGCCGGCTCTCATTTGAAAGTCGTGCACATCCGTGTCGAATTCGACTTCACAACCACCTGTAATATACACTTCTCAAATCCTTGAGGAACTCTCTCGGGAGCGAAAGAATGCACTGCACAGCACAAGAGCCCGAAGTACGAATTTGTCGAATCAACTCGCCGTTGTCGAATCCAACCAGGGTACAAAAGGTATCCGTTGCTCTGGTAGTCGTGCTTCTCTGCTGTTTCTGCGTGCCATTCTCGATGGGTCAGGTATCAGCGAGCTTGTCGGGAATCATCACCGACCCATCCGGCGCAGCGGTATCAGAAGCCTCGGTCGAGGTGAAGAGTGTCGATACCGGCGTTTCTCGCGTTGCCGATTCGGATTCTGGTGGACGATACAGGTTCTTTGCGTTGCCAGTGGGGCTGTACCAGGTTCGAGTCACGAAAGAGGGTTTCGCGGAAGGTATTCGGTCCGGTATTCGCCTTGCAGTAGGGCAAGACGCTAGCGTAGACGTCAGTCTCCGCGTGGGAAAAGTCAGCGAACGAGTGGAAGTCAGTGAAGATGCTCCAGTTGTGAACCTCACCACGCAGGACATCTCTGGTCTGATCGGGGAAAGACAGCTCAAAGATCTACCTCTCAATGGGCGTAGCTATGACCTGCTGCTGACGTTGAATCCGGGAATTGTGAATTTTACCTGGGAGAAGACCGGCGGCAGCGGGGTGTCGAATTCAACCACGGGCAACAACTTTGCGGTATCCGGGAACCGTCCACAACAGAACATTTTCTTGCTCAACGGTGTGGAATTCACCGGCGCAGCGGAAAACAACATGCAACCTGGCGGGAGTAGTCAGCAGTTGCTGGGGGTCGACGGGGTGCGGGAATTCAATGTGCTGCGTGACTCCTATGGTCCGGAGTATGGCAAGCACCCAGGTGGACAGGTCACAATTGTCACTCAATCGGGGACCAATGAGCTTCACGGAAGTGTGTACGAATTTCTTCGCAACAATGCTGTGGATGCCCCCAACTATTTCGATCGGGGCTCGGCTCCTCCTTTTGAACGCAATCAATTTGGGGCTGCCCTCGGAGGCCCGCTCCGGAATAACAAGACTTTCCTCTTTGGAAACTATGAAGGGCTTCGCCAGCATCTCCACCAGACGTCAGTGGCGTTTGTCCCGGACAATGCCTCGCGCGCGAGCGCGGTCCCGGCGGTTCAGCCTCTTTTGAATTTGTGGCCGCAGTCGCGCGTGGAAGCTTGCAATCCAGCTTGCGGGATTGCCCAGTATTTCAGCAGCCCCTTGCAGACAATCCGAGAGGACTATGGAACCGTTCGACTCGACCAAAATTTTTCGTCACAGGACGCCCTCTCGACTGTATACACCATTGACGATGGGAATGATTTCACATCGACTCCCTTGGATCCTTACAGCTCGGACATTCTCACCTTGCGTGAACAGGTCTTCAGCCTGAATGAGACGCACTCATTCTCCGCTTCTACGGTCAACGTGACTCGCGTGGGATATTCTCGCGCGGGCTATTTTTTCACCGGAGAGCCAACTCCGGGAACGCCCGCTGCCACGGTGGGCGGATTCCTGGTGGGCCATCCGGTTGGAGCCGTCGTAGTAGGCGGGAGCGCAGCCTCCAATCCTCAGGCTGCAATTGGCCTTGCGGGCAGCAACAACGGAAGCAACCTTCGAATCGCCAGAAATTTGTTCACCTTCGAAGATCGCGTGGCAATGACCCGCGGACGCCACCAGTTGACAGTTGGCGCTTGGTTCCAGCCCTTTCAGTCCAATGAAACCATCGCGCTTAGCCAGTATGGTCAGGCGACTTTCTCGAGTCTCGCGAACTTTCTTCAGGGGAATATGTCCAGTTTCCTTTGGGATCCCGCGCCGACAGAAATGAACTGGCGCTCACTGCTCGGTGCTTGGTATGCCGAAGATGTGATTCGTCTTCTGCCGCGTCTGACCCTCTCTCTCGGTTTGCGAAGCGAGTTCACGACGGGTTGGAACGAGGCCCATGGCAGAGCAGCCAACTACACCTTTAATAACGGAGTGATCTCCGACACTCCGCATGTGGGAGACTCATTATTTACAGTTAACAACGCCAAGTTTCTGCCGCAGCCCCGAATCGGTTTGGCTTGGAGTCCGCTGCCCGAGAAGACCGTCATTCGTGCCGGGCTCGGGATGTACAACGATTTGCAGGATGCTCTCGGCTACCGCGCCGACCAAAATGCGCCATTTAATCCGACCTACAGCGTAGGTAGCGCGACCACTTTATTTCCCGTCTCGTCTTTGCCGATTGACCCTTCTGCTCCTCTGCCGACTGGTGCCAAGCTCGTGCCTGGAGGAGTGCAGCCCGACATGAAGACCCCCACGTTGGTTTCGTGGTCGCTGCGAGTACAGCAGGCCCTCACCCCAGATACGTCCCTGACCATCGGATATGTGGGAAGTCATGGTTATCACGAGCTCATCGGGATCGACGCGAACGAACCATTTCCAGTGATCTGCCCCGCCTCGCCTTGTCCGACTACGTACCCTTCCACGTTTCCCGCGCCGCTCGCTGGCAGTCCGGTACCCGCGGGTGCATATTACGTTCCCACCACGGCGAGAGCGAATCCCACCCTTGCGAACACCTGGACTTGGTTCTCCTTGGGTACGAGCAACTACCACGCGCTGCAGATTGACGCGAACCGTCGGTTCAGCCACGGCTTTTCGCTGCGAGGAGTTTATACCTGGTCGAAGGCTTTGGATGACGGCGATTCTTTGAATGCCACGGCGGCGGCGAATGCTCCTGGACTGGTGTCGAACCCTTTCAATGTTCGCGCGGACTACGGACTAGCCACCTATGACGTTCGCCACGTCGGGGTCATCAACGCGGTCTATACTCTTCCATTTGGAAAAGGACAAGCTATCGGCAATAGCCTTGAGGGTTGGAGCAATACTCTCGCCAGCGGTTGGTCAGTCAATAGCATGGCCACGATCCAATCCGGATTTCCCTTCACACCACAGCTCAGCTACAACCCTTCGAGCAACGGAGACACCAGAAATCCTGTCCGGCCCTTCGTGAACCCAGACTTCACCGGACCCGTGATTCTGGGCAAACCTTCTCAGTGGTTCAATCCCAATGCGTTCCTTGCCCCACCCGCTAACAGCGGGTTCTACGGCAATTTGGGCCGAAATACCCTGACCGGTCCGGGGCTGGCAACGTGGGACCTCTCTGCGTTCAAGACAACAACCTTGCACGAAAGACTCGCTCTTCAATTTCGGGCGGAAATTTTCAATCTGCTCAACCGCGCGAACTTCAACACGCCAAATCTGATCACCTTCACGTCATCGAGCACTGGCACGAAGACCTCAGGTACGGCAGGTGCAATCACGAGCACGTCCACGACATCACGACAGATTCAATTTGGGCTGAAGGTGATCTGGTGAGGCAGGAAGGAACGCAAAGAGAATCCAGGCAGGCCGCCGCTCGCTCCATCGCTACTCCGTTCCGCACTCGTAAGCCTAAAGTTGAGCGAAACTTTCTTTCTTTCGTGCTCGAATAGCTCCAGTTGCGGCCGCCTGCAGGAGACGGCGAAACTTAGGGCACTCCAGGTGGCTCGGTGCGGGGCAAGCAGCGGCGTGGCGCAGGCTGTCGCGCATCTTGATCAGTTTGCGGATTGTGCTGTCCAACTCCTCCGCCTTGGCAATTAGCATCTGCCGGTCGATGCGGGGTGGCCCCGATGGCGCGAACATGAGCGCGATCTCATCGAGCGAGAAACCGGCGGAGCGGCCGAGCGCGATCAGGGCTAGCCGCTCCAGCACTCCGGGATCGAAAACACGGCGCAGACCTCGCCTGCCGATAGAAGCAATCACTCCCCTCTCCTCATAGAAGCGCAGGGTCGAGGCTGGAACGCCAGAGCGCTGGGCCACTTCTGCTATATCCACGTTTCCCCTCTTGACCTCAAGTCGACTTTAACTTGCAGAATAGAGTTTCCACCTCTTGAAGGCAAGGGAAAGGAGACGATCATGGATGCCCCGAGCGAAAGCGATAATAAACCGACAACAAAGGGTGGACCGCTACCGGGCTTGCTCAGGCCTCCGCTCATCTTTCTGGCTGGGATTGCGTTGGGGATCGTGCTGAACCGGATTTGGCCAGCCCATTTCGTGCGGTCAAGCCTCGGGTTCCTGGGTCCCTCGGTTGCCTTTAGTGCCGTACTGTTGTTCCTGTCTTCTTTCCGGGAATTTCGCCGAGCGGGCACTTCTGTGCGGGGAAGCCAGCGCTCTACTACGATCGTGCGAACCGGTCCCTATCGGTTCAGTCGCAATCCCATCTATTTATCTTTCACCATGCTCGTACTCGGATTGTCCATTTGGTTGAATGACTTTTGGCTGCTTGTAACCCTGGTGCCGGCTGTGGGTGTCATCGCGGCGGTTGTGATTCCACGCGAAGAACGGTTTCTCGATCGTACCTTGGGCGACCAGTATTCAACCTACAAGGCCACCGTCCGCCGTTGGCTGTAAGCGTGCATTCATTCATCACCAGCTACGTGGCGTTATTACATTCCGTTACATTCCCGACATAAATTCGAAAACTGCTTCCTCAACACTAAACCTGGCGCTCAAAGAAACTCGAGACGCCAAAACCAGGAAGTCGATGAAGAAATTCATCTTGGCGGCGGCGGTTTTGTTGGTGGCTGTTGCCGTTGTGTTCATGGTCATCAGCCGAGTGTCGGCCAAGCAAGCCGGTGGACCCTCCCCAGGCGCTGAGGTCGTTCGTGTCATGCGGCGGGACATCGGTTTGGCCGTGAAAGCTACTGGCGTGATCAAACCCATGGTGGGAGCGGAAGTACGTGTCGGATCCAGCGTTTCGGGGGTGGTCTCACGCCTCTTCGTGCGAATTGGCGACCAGGTCGAAAAGGGGAAATTGCTGGCGGAACTAGATACTCGCGAACTGCTCGCTCGCCGCGACGCAGCCGCAGCCGCCGTTCGGCTGGCAAGTGCAAATCTCAGTTATACGCGCGCCGACCTTCGGCGAAAGCAGGAGCTGAACAAGGTTCAGGTCATTGCGGCGAGCGAACTCGAGTTGGCGCTACAGGCTGACGCGGTAGCGGAGCAACAGTACAAGCAAGCGCAGGCCAACCTCGCAGACGCCGTCACGCAGTTGAGTTACGGCAAGATCTTCGCACCGATCGCAGGCACGGTAGAGTCGGTCTCCACCCAGGAAGGCGAGACCGTTGCGGCCAGTTTCGCGGCGCCCACTTTCGTCACCCTGTTGGACCTCTCTCGGCTGGAAGTCTGGGCCTATGTCGATGAAACCGACATCGGGAAGATCCACGTCGGACAGAAAGCCTCCTTCACCGTCGACACTTATGGCGACTATGAGTTCGTCGGCAAGGTCACGGCAATTTATCCCCAGGCGCAGATTCGTGACAATGTCGTCGATTACGTCACTGTGGTTCGTTTTCAGGCCCCACGAGACCGCGTCCTGCGCCCGGAGATGACGACCACCGTCAAGATCGCCTGCCAGCAGCGGCAGAATGTCCTCGCCTTGCCGATGCGTGCGATCCACCGGGAGGGGAAACGGCAATTTGTCACGTTGCGGGTGGCCAACCACCCGGAGCGTCACTGGATAGCAACGGGACTCCGAGATGACAGCTACTGGGAAATTACCGATGGCTTGCATGAGAACGACGAGGTGTTGCTGGGCGAGACCGATAAACATTGAGGGCAAAGCGAATGATCGAACTTAGAGAGATAAGCAAAATGTACAAGCGGCCCACGGGAGAGCCAGTTGTGGCTCTGAGCGACATTTCCCTTCACATTGAGCGCGGCGAGTTCGTGGCCATTGTGGGTGCGTCCGGCTCGGGTAAATCAACTCTGATGAACATCATCGGGCTTTTGGATTTGCCAACGGCCGGCCGGTACTCGTGGGATGGGGAGGATGTAACTTCGCTCGATCCCAACCGCCAGGCCAAGATGAGAAACAAAAAGATAGGATTTGTCTTCCAGGCCTTTCACCTCCTGCCCCGAACGACAGCGCTCGAGAATGTAGAACTGCCGTTGCTTTACTCGGATCGAAGGTCCATCACGGACCTGAGTCGGAATGCCCTCAAGGCAGTTAATCTCACGGATCGAATGTACCACCGGCCGTCGGAGCTCTCGGGAGGGCAGCAGCAGCGAGTGGCGATCGCTCGCGCGCTGGTAAACGAGCCGGATTTGTTGCTCGCCGATGAGCCCACCGGCAATCTGGATCGCGACTCAGCACTCGAGATCGTCTCGATCTTCCAGAGCCTGAACTGCGCCGGCCGAACCATCGTGCTGGTTACCCACGACCAGGAAATCTCGAGCTTCGCCAAGCGCATCGTCAGGCTCGAACGAGGGCGCATGGTCGGCGACGACAGGGCGCCCGAAGCCCGAGCGGTAACCGAGGAGGCGCAATGAAGAACGCACGCCTCGCACGGCACAGTCTGAGAATGATGGGACGATACAAGCTCCGCACCGGTTTCATGATGCTGGGCAGTGTCATTGGCATTGCCGCTCTAACCTTCGTGGTTTCCGTAGGACAATCAGCCCAGCGGAAGATCCTCAAGATGGTCGGCCAGATGTTCGGCGATTCCGGCATTGTGATTCACGATGGCGGAGGGGAGATGATGGGTGGGCCCCGCGGACCTGACGCACGCCTGAAGATTGACGACATCGCGGCCATTGCCAGGGAGTTGCCCGGCGTCGAAGCGTGGGACCCAATGCAAACGATCACCGCGTCGGTTCGTCACGGTGACTCGGCCGATAATGCTCTGGTGCGCGGCGAGTCTGAGCGATGGCCGCAGGTTTGGAACCGAACCGCATCCCGGGGTGATCTCTTCGACGAAACCGCGGTGACCGGTTCGGCCCGGGTTGCTATCATTGGCGAATCGGTGGCGAAGGAATTGTTCGGAAACGATGATCCCGTTGGCGCCGACATCGAGATAGGATCTGTCCCCTTTAAGGTCATCGGTACGCTGGAACCATGGGGCACCGATCCTCATGGGATGGACCGCGATAACGAGGTGATTGTCCCGATCTCCACTCTGATGCGACGTCTCACCAACGTGGATACCATCTCCGCAGCAAAACTGGTGACAACCGATCCGGCACGTTCGGACGAAATGAAAACGGAAATACGGAGAATCCTACGGGAACGCCACGGCCTTGCCGCAGGCCAACCGAACGATTTCTCGATCATAACGGCTGCCGAGATTCGACAAATGGTGGGCCAGGTCGAACGGGTGCTGTTTTTTTATCTCCCGCTGGTTGCCGCGATCGCACTGGTAGTGGGGGGAATCGTCTCCGCCAGTCTAATGCTCGTTTCGGTGAATGAGCGAGTGGCGGAAATTGGTCTACGAAGGGCGATTGGCGCGCGCAGCCAAGACATTCGACTGCAGTTCCTTTTTGAGACCACAATGACTCTGCTTGCCGGAGGTGTGGGAGGAGTGGGATTCGGATACGCAGTGGCCATACTTGGGGCCAGCCGAATGCACCTCGACGGAGTCAATCCCTGGATGGCTTCACTGTTGGGGGTCCTCGCGTCCAGTCTCGTCGGCTTGCTGGCCGGAGTTCTGCCGGCCCTCCGCGCGGCGCGACTGCATCCGGCCGAAGCCCTGCGATGAGAATCCTACGTGCCCTGCACGTCTCCATTCGCGGGCTGCTTGCCCATCGCATGCGAGCTTCGCTTGCAGTGTCGAGTGTGGCAGCAGGAGTGGTGGCGGTGATCGTAACCGGGGCCATCGGCCAAGGCGCCAAACAAGAAGTGCTTCGCCAAACCGAGATTATCGGAACGAATCTCTTGGTAGTGCGCCCGGCACAAGTCAGCAACTCCGCCGCCCGAAAAGATCTCAGAGGCGTCGTCCCCACTCTCAAATTGGACGACTACGAAGCCATCTCTCAGCTCTCGAGAGTCTCGGCCGCGGTGCCCGGTTTCGAAAGCTCGGTCACGGTCAAGGCGGACAATCTCTCTATGTCCGCCATGGTCCTCGGAACCACTGCTCCTTATCTCGAGGTGTGCCGTTTTCGCCTTCATCGCGGGCGCTTCATAACGGAGGATGATGATCTCAGGGCCAACCGGGTCGCGGTTCTCGGGGCGCGGGTCGACGAAACGCTCTTTGCTGAGTCGAGCGCCATCGGTCAGCAGATTCGAATACGGAATGTTCCGTTTGAAATCGTGGGGGTCCTCGAAGCCAAAGGTGTCCTTGCGGACGGGTCCGACGAGGACGATCGGATCGTCATTCCCGTCCGCACCGCCTTGCGACGAGTGTTCAACTCCAGGTGGCTCAATCCCATATTCATCAGCGTGCGCGACGTTACCAAGATGGATGACACTCGTAGCGATGTGAATGCGCTGCTGCGAGAGCGTCATGGGCTCGATCAGAGAAACAAGTCTGATGACTTCTCCATTCAGGACAAGACAAAAGTGCTCGCTGCCCGAAAACAACTCGCCGATTCTCTGACCCTACTCGCGACCGGGCTGGCGGCATCTTCTCTGGTGGTTGGAGGTGCAGGGATTCTCGCCCTGATGCTCATGTCGGTAAAGGAAAGAACCGCGGAGATTGGTTTGCGCATGGCGATGGGAGCAAAACCGAAGGACATTCTCCTGCAGTTCTTATTGGAAGCCACATCCATCGCTGCCGGAGGTTGGCTGGCGGGAATGGTACTAGCGGCAGTTGCTACCGTCACCGTTAGCCGAGTGACCAGCTGGACGACGAGCATTTCGTCGGGCCTGGTGTTCACCACCTTGACCATCGTCGTCGCCAGCGGTCTCATCTTTGGTGCGTATCCCGCCCGGAAGGCGTCGTTGATGCTACCCATTGAGGCACTGCGCATGGAATAGAGTTGTTATGGAACGAAACGACAGCAGATATGGCAGCCGATAAAAGAGTGCTCCTTATCGACGACGATGGGCGCTTGAATGCCTTATTGACAACCTATCTGGGCCGCTTTGGGTTTGCCGTCCGCGCCGTCACCCACCCCGAACAGGGCCTGCGAGTACTCAAAAGCGATCCCCCAGATCTCGTTGTCCTTGATGTCATGCTTCCCGATATTGATGGCTTTACATTGTGCCGCAAGATTCGCGAGTCCAGCCGGATCCCCATTGTCATGCTTACGGCCCGTGGAGAGGTCATGGATCGAATCGTTGGCCTTGAACTGGGCGCCGACGACTACCTCCCCAAACCATTTGAGCCCCGAGAGCTTCTCGCCCGTATGCAAGCCATCCTGAGGCGCGGTCCCGGCGGAGAGACGCACGAGAGATTGCGTGTCGGATCCCTTGACGTGAATTGGGCAACCCGCTCGGCCCAGATGGACGGACGTGATCTTTCGCTCACCACTGCGGAATTTGAGCTCTTGGGATTGCTCATCCGGAATCGCGGCCGGGTGCTGAGCCGCGACCGAATCATCAACGAGACTCGAGGGATCGATTGGGAAGCTTTTGACCGCTCAATCGACGTGCTGATCAGCCGTCTTCGTCAGAAGCTGGGCGATGACCCGAGGCATCCTGCCTTCATCCGCACGGTTCGGGGCGCCGGGTACCTCTTCATTCGAGGTGGAGATGACTAGAACGTTTTGGAAGCCGCGATGGCGTCTTTCGATCTTCTCAAAGCTCCTGGCCATCATGCTGGGCACGCTGGTTGTTCTGCTCGCTATCGTCACCGTTGTCTTCGCCCTCATCATTTTCCCCACTTCGGTGTCGACATCAGAACATGCGGCGCGAGAATACACGCGCTTACTAGCTGCAACCCAGCCGAATCTGGAAGCGGCAAACAAGATTCGCCAGGACATTGGCCTCGACATCCGGTATGAGGGACCCGGCGGCTCCTGGGCAACGTCCGAAAAACTGCCGACGGTAGAACAGGTCCGGAACCGGCAAGCGCATTCTTCTTTCGGACATGAATATCACCTGGCGACGGCTTCGAACGGCGGAACCTATGTGTTCGTTTGGGATGTTCGCAACCAGATGCACTCCGCGCACGAGAAATTGTTGTGGATGCTGCTTTGGATGATCGTGGGCGTGGTTTTGACCGCCTATTGGTTTCAAAAGCGCCTGCTACGTCCGGTGCAATCGTTAGGCGATGGCGTGGCACGCATGAGCGCTGGCCAACTCGACGTGGTCCTGCCGGTCATTACTCACGATGAGCTGGGCACGCTGACATCGGCCTTTAACCAGATGGTGAGTCAAGTAAAACAAATGATTCACGCGCGGGATCAACTCCTGCTCGATGTGAGTCACGAACTGCGCTCGCCCCTGACGCGCATGAAAGTGGCCCTCGCCCTCCTGCCCGAAGATGACAACAAAGCCAACCTCGAAGCCGATGTCCACGAAATGGAAACGATGATCTCGGAACTGCTGGAACTCGAACGTCTGAGAACACCTCGCGGCTTATGCAAACAAAAACAGGACGTGGTGCGCATGGTTCGTGAAATCGCACAGCCGTTCGGGAATCGCGAGCCGGGGGTTCAGCTCATTGCGCGCCCGGAGACAATTGTCGCAGATGTCGACGACGAAAAACTCCGTATCGTGTTGCGAAATCTGCTCGACAATGCCTTCAAATACTCCCTTCCGGATAGTCAGCCCGTGATTCTCTCGGTTGGTGAGAGCCCGAACGGTGTAGTCATTCGTGTCCAGGATGACGGTCAGGGTATTCCGGAGGCGCATGTGGCCAACATTTTCGAGCCTTTTTTCCGAATTGATCCGTCCCGATCGAAAACAACCGGAGGCTACGGTTTGGGTCTCAGCATGTGCAAACGGATTGTGGAGGCACACGGAGGAACCATACAGATCGAAAACAACATGGGACGAGGTGTATCTTTCATCCTGACAATTCCGAC
>Ga0126381_100001432_pt1 | contig 25675 bp, 39 predicted proteins | sample PanSoiMetPlot_28_FD_96465 | JGI IMG/M metagenome (GOLD analysis project Ga0126381, IMG submission 96465) | Tropical forest soil microbial communities from Panama - MetaG Plot_28 | ecosystem: Environmental > Terrestrial > Soil > Tropical forest > Bulk soil | place: Panama | collected 2016-02-17
ATGGCGGCGTAGAGAGGCCCGGACTGGTCGGTGCACATCTGGTTGATGTCGCGGCGCAGGGCTCGCATGCCGACCACCGCGACGGTCGGCGCGGCCACTACGGCCCGGAGGGTGTGATGTTGCGGGTCGGGGCGCCGGTCATGATCCAGTCGACGTCGACCTCAGAGGCGGTGCCGGCGTCACCTCCGAACACGGTGTACGGCTGGGGGATCATGTTCCCCTCAAACTGCGGGTTGGTCGCCCCGATCGGCCGGCTGGTGAAGGGGCGCACTTTGAACGGGCATTCGGTGCCGGCCGACTGGTAGGCCTCGAGCGCAGTGTTGAGCGCGTCATCAACGCCGCCGGTCCCGAACGATTGCACGAACTTGGCTTTGAAATGCCATTTGACCGGGCCGGGGTAGTCCTCGACGCCGCAGAAGGTGGTTACCTCGATCGGCTTGTTTTCCGGTTCGAGGGTGACCGATTCGCATAGGCATTTAAGGTTGATGTCGTTGACCTCGACGTAGGTGTCGGTCATCATCACTTTTTCGGTGACGACTTCGGGGACGTCGGCTCTCGGTTCGGTCATGGTCATGTGGTCCTCCTTACAGGTCGATACGGATGATCAGGTCGGCGGCCCGGTATTCGGCGCCGCCGATGGTCAACAGCCGAAAGTTGCGGTACTCGATGGGGGTGGCCGCCCACACCGTTTTGCCGAGGGTCGGGTCGGCCATGACCGCGCTGTCGGCGGTGTCGAGCAGGGCGGACAGCTCGTCGGCCTGGTCGAGCGCGACGATGGCGGTGACCGCGAAGTCGGTTTGGTCGACGCTCATGGCGGATGTGCGTTTGGTGACTGTGACCGGGTCGACGCAGACCAGGGCGGGCGGGTTGACCGTGGCCGGGCTGACCTTGAACACGGCCACGTGTTCGGCCGCCTCGGAGAAGGCGGCGACGAGCGCGGCCACGACCGGGGCCCGCTGCCAGCTCACCCGAATACCACCGGGCCCCGGGCTGCGTAGAGCGCCTCAACGTCGGCGTCGACCCGTCCGACCCGGATGACGCCGGTCTCGCCGAATCCGAGGGTGCCGTCGATCGAGTCCCGCCTCCGGTACAGGCGCGCCGCATGTAGCAGGCACGCCTGATGTCCGGAGTCGGGCAGGGTTTCGGTGTCGGCCGGGTAGCGGTACTCGAGCGTGTATGTGGTGTTGCCCTGGCCGTCGTCGCCGACGACGAGAACCTGGCCGTAGCGGCTGACGCCGTAGTCGACCGCCGCGGCCAACGCCGTCTGGATGATCTGGTCCTCGGTCGGGTCGGGCTGCAACCGGAGCAGGGAGCGGACCTCCTTGAGCGTCGGCCAGGCGGCCATCACACGTAGGTGAACTGGTCGGGCGAGTTGGCGTTCCCCCGCGGGTTTTGGACCACCACCGCCGCCGCGCCGGCCGCATGCGCCGGTGTGGTGGCATGTACCTCGGCGTCGGAGACGACCGAGAAGGCGGTGCCGGCCGTGCCCCCGAAGGTGACCCCGGTGGAGCCGGTCAGGCCGGCGCCGGCCACCACCACCGCTGTACCGCCCGCCGCGGGGCCGGTGGTCGGCGCGATCGACTCGACCTCCGGGGCGGCGGCCAGCGCCCCCCACTGGTCTTTGCGGACCAGCAGAGTGGTGGCGCCCGGAAACCAGTGCCAGCTTCCCGGCAGCGCCAGCACGGCCGGGAAGTCGGTGGCCGGGGCGGAGCTGGTCGCCGCCCCCCACGACCCGAGCGGTTTGAGCGTCCAGGTCATGTGGACGACTTGGAGCTGCTCCGGCTGTGGCTGGTCGACGCCTCAGCTGGCTCGGCCTGCTCGGCGGTGCCGCCGCCGTCGGGCTCGATTTCAGCCATGGTCGGCATGCCGGCCGGCGGGGTGAGCGGCACGATGCCGGTGGCCGACAGCGTGCCGTAGGCGACATAGCCGCCGTAGGCGACGGTCACGCCGAGTATCGACGGCTCGACCACCGACAGCAGTCCGATGACCTCCTCGTACACCTCGTACAAGGCCGAGTTGCCGACGAACGCGGTGCCGGCTACAAACGTCGGGACCACGATCCGGGGCACGCCCAGCAGGTCGCCCATGAACGAGGCCAGCTCGGAGGTGCCGGGGGCGCCCATCTCGCGCATGACGTCGACGGGCAGAACCACCCGGGACACGTCGACCAGCGAGCCGAGCGCGGCCCACACGTCGAGGCTGCACCAGATCCGGTCCGGCATTTTGAAGCTGGCCTGATAGGAGTGCATGGCCGCGGTGTAGAGGGCGAGCACCCATCCCTTCAGGTCGTTGGTGGCGACCACGACCGGGGTGGCAGTGGATGCGGCTTTGAACGCGGCCGCCACCGCGGTCTCGGTTTGCACCGAGTACACGTCGGCCAGGTCCCGGATCAAGATGTCCCACGCCGACGGGCTGGTCCAGTCGATGTCCTGGCGGGAGATGTCGACCACACCGCCGTAGGTGTTCTTGGTGAAGGTGACCGGCTGTATGGTCATCTTTTGCGACGGGAGCTGGGTCTTCTCCCCCACCTGGGGGCCGACGGTGGTGTGCTGGGTGACCTTCGGCCGGGAGAACGTGACGCCGGGGATGCCGCCCATAGCCTTGGCCCCGCCGAGTGATGAGATGAGCGGCCGGTTGGCGTCGATCAGGCTGATGACCGGCCCGACGATCGGGGTGGGCAGCACACCGGGCGTGTCGCCGGTGGTCTGGTTCGCGACGGCTCGCACCTGGGCCACCCGGGCCGCCGCCTGCGGGTCGATCTCGCTGTTGAACAGACCCCGGGCCCGGATCAGGTCGACCATGTAGGCGCCGGCCGACGCGTAGCGGGGCCCGCCGTCCATGCCGTCGGCCCGGCGGGGCTGAGCCGGCGTCCGGTCCGGTGCGACGCCGGGCGGGGCGGGCAGATCCCGGACCGTGTCGCGATGGGCGGCGGCCACCCGCTCGTACTCCTCGAGCGGCTCGATCTGGTGGTCGATCTCCTGGATACGGTTGCGGGTGTGGTCGAGGACCGACTGCTCGGCGTCGGTCAAGTCGCGACCCTCAACCTGGTTGAGAATCGACTCGATGGTGTCAATCAGCTCCTGGCGCTCGGCGCGCAGACGGACGAGAACGGCGTTAGGCATTCGGACGGGACCTCCGCGGTAGTTGGACAGCTGGGGGCTAGCTAGGTGCTGGCACCGGCTGTCCGCCCGGTGGCCCTGCGGGCGAGCGCCGGAGGTGTCCTGGCACGCTCGGCCCGTGACCGTGCCGGCAGGCGGGTCGGTCGCGTACTTCGCTGGTCGCGGAGACTAGCGCTTCAGCTTCGCCAGCTCGCGTCTCCAGGCGTCCACCTTGGTCTCACCTCGCGGTCGGGCCTGGGCCATGGTGCGCACCATGGTCACCTGCGCCTCGGCGAACGCCGGGGTCGGAGTGAGCGACACCTCCAGGAGGCGGCTCTCGAGGCGGGTCACCTTGTCCATGTGCTCGGGCCCGAGGCTGGGGTTCCAGTCGTCCACCCATTCCCACTCCGATCGGATGTCGGAGAACCCGATCGACATGTAGCCCAGGTCGCCGCCCTCGGCCAGTTTCGCCGCGGTCTGGGCGTCGGCGGTGTCGTTGAGCCTCCACAGGCCGTGCAGGCCGTCGTCGCGGTGATCCCATGACTCCGACACCCCGACCGGGAAGGAACGGTTGTTGTGGAACAGCAGCAGCGGCAAGCCTTTGGCCGCCTCCTTGGTGGTCCGATCCAAAGACCCTTTCTGGTGTTGCTCCAGATACCAGCCGACATCGGCCCACGTGTCATAGGGCACGGCCCGGCCCTCCAGGTACCGGTACGGCTTGCCCACCACCTGGGCGTCGCGGACCAGCATGACGGTGTCATACAGGCGGCCTTCGGAGGCGATCATGGCTGGGGTGCTCCTTCGGGTTCGATAGCGGTCGGCTCGCCGCTGTCGGCGGGCTCGCCCTGCTGCAGTTCGGCCGCCGGCGCGACCGGCTGGGAGGTTTCGCCGGCCACGATCGGCAAACCCAGATAGGCCTGGGCCTGGACGGGAGTGATGATCTGCGCGTCGACCAGAGTGGCGAGCGCGGTGGCGGTGGTGGCCAGGTCGTCGCGCAGGAGCTGGTTGCGGTCGAAACGGACCGCCGTGCCTCGAGGCAGCCAGGCGAAGCTCCAGATGTCTTCGATGTCGGCCAGGACCGGTTCGAGTGATGTGCGCAGCACCTGCTGATATTGCGGGCCGGCGGTGCGGTAGGTCATGCCCGCGACCGGGGCCCCGAGCCAGTAGCCGTCGAGGTTGAACATGTTGGCCACGTCGAGCAGCGTCATGTGGCGGGCGTCGATGAGCTGGGTGTCGGTCGGCGACCAAGCGAGCGGGATGACCTGGGTGCCGTTGGGCAAGATAACCGGCTCGCGCATCGGCCCGCCGAACTTGAGCATCCATTTCTCTTTGGCCTCGTCCGCCACCTCGGGGGTGACCGACGCCTGGGGTGTGATGACCGCCACCGATGGCACGGCCGACCCGGCCAGAGTGGACCGCTCGTACTCCTCCTCCATGGCCGCTCGGTCGAGTGTGGCTAAGTACTCCTCGACCACGCCGACCCCGCGCACCGGGTACATCCGATCGGCGCCGCGGCGGATGTGGACCACATCGTCGAAGGGCAGCTCCTGGCCGAGGTAGAAATACCGGACGTCCTGCTCGTCGTAGGGAATCCACATGATGTAGCACCACGTCGCCGGCAGCCACGTGGTGGCCAGCGGCCAGCCGTCCGCCCCACGGGCAGTGATCAGGTTGATGGAATTCCCATTGAGCAGATAGTCCTCGACGTTGACATGAACGAACCAGCTCCGAGCGCGGTCGGGATCCGGACGCGACAAAAGCCGGGGTCGGGGTTGGGGCTGGATGCCCTTGTAGGCGTCCATCGGCATCTGCTTGACCAGTCCCGAGTAGAGCTGGATGGCCCGCCCGACCGCCGGCACCCGCCGCGCCGATATGGCGTCATACACGTACGGGCCCGGTATGTTGCCCTGGGCGAGTGGTGTGCCGAAATTGCCGGGCGGGCCGATGACGCCTCTGGCCGTCAACGTCACCGGACCCTGGCTGGTCGCAACAACGCCGGGCGCGGCAGCCATCGACATCGCGCCAAAGGCTACAGGGCGAAAGTGCTGGTCGGAGGTATCGCCCCCGCCGAGTGGTCAGACTCGGCGCAGGATCAGCAGCAGGGCGGCCAGCGCGATGACCCCGACCTCGATCAGTAGGGCGATGGTTTCGGCGTCGCTCACCGAGTGGTCCTACCCAATGCGAAAGTCGCCGTCGCCCGCTTTGACCAGCCCATAGCGGGCCAGGGTTACCGCCACCAGCGGGCAGATGTCGCCGCCGGTCTTACGAGCCCACGCCCACGCGTCGCCGAGCGGACGTTTGCGGGCCGCTGCCACCGCCGAGTTGAGGACCGGCTGATCCAGGTGGGCGAGGGTGGGCAGCTCGGCCATCACCGCGTCGAAAAGCTGCCCGCACGCCGCCGCGTAGTCGCGGGCTGTGATCGGCTCGGTGGGCACTTCGAGCGCGGTGAGCTCGGTCACCAGTGAACCGGCCGGCGACGCCGGATCCACGATCGTCGGCCACACCGGCCGCCACCGTCGCACCAGCTCGACCATCCGGCCCGGCACCCAATCCGCGCCCGGCCGGTGGTCGATCACCTCGACATGCACCCGCCGGTCGGGCCGCCAGCCGGCCACCCCGATCGCCGCCCACGTCCGGGCCGGGGTCACATCGACAGCGAACCGCGGTGTCGATGCCATATGCGACCCGGTATCGGCGGCCGCCGACCAATGGCCCGGGGCGATCACCGTGGCCCCGGTCGGCACCCGCCGGTTCAGGTAGTAGCGGGCGAAGTCGGCCGGGTCCATCGACTCCTTGTCAGCCCGGATCGTGTCGAGCGTGATGGTGTGGCCAAGCGCTGGCATGCATCGGATCCAGGTGGCCGGGTCGTCGGGGTCGTCGTCGTCGCCGGCCGACCACTCGAAGTAAGCGACGCCATAGCGGTAGTCGTCCTCGACCCGGGCCCGGCCGTCGGCCACCTTGGCGTTGAAGTACTCCGACATGTCGGTGCCCTCGGTCGAGCAGATGTAGAGCTGGGCGGTGGGCCGGGTCAGCATGGCCGGCCGGAACGCCCCTTCGAGCCGGCTGTCTCGCTGCGCCCACGCCTCATCGATGATGCCCAGATCCAAGTAGAACCCATGCCCGGAGGTCTCCTCCGACGCGGTGATCCCGACCGTCGAGCCGGTCGGAATGAAGATGGTTCGCTCCAGGCCGGTCTGGCGGCGCACGTCGACCATCGGCCGCAAAGGTGTGGTGAGCAAATACTCGGCCTGCTCCTCCCATTTGAGCCTCGAGTTGTTGCGGTCCTGCGCCGCGTACACCGTCCGCTGCGAAGGCCCCCAATACAGCGACCGGTCCACCTCGAGCACGAGCTCGAGGGTGGTCTTGCCGCTCTGCCTGGGGACTTTGAGGCGGACCTCGCGGTAGACCGGCAGATGGGTGGCCGGGTCGATCTCGCCGGCCACGTTCAACACCTGGGCCTGCCACGGCATCAGCGGCTTTCCGATCAGCTTGGCCAGCTTGGCCTGCCGTCCGGCGACAGTGGGCCGCTCAGGACTCCGGGGCGTCGCCCATCTCGGCCGACAAACCTGCGAGGACTGCGGCGAGATTGTCGTTGTCTTCGGTTTGGCCACGCAGCATCTTGAGCGCGGCGAGATGCACCCGGGCAAGCGACGCCATCGGCGCCGGCGAGGTCATCGGGTCGAGGGTGTCGAGGGCCCGGGCCACGGTCCGCACCAGGGCCACTGTGGCCTCGTCCACCGGCTCGAGGTGGCCGAGCTGGCGCAGGCTGGCAATCGTCCGCTCGGTCGCCGCCTGGTTGCGATAACGCTCGCTCGGCGCTTTTCTGGCCATCCCATGCACCTATCTCGCGTATCGGCTGCGATCTGAGCGAATCTCGGCGCATCCGGCGCCAGGCCGAGCGTATCGGTGCGATCAGCGCCGATCCCGGCCAGGTTTTTCCCCTCCGCGCAAAAAAAGGACGTTCGAGTTGCGCGGCCTGCCCCCCACCAAAAAACGGGCCGCCCTTCGGCGGCGACGGACCGGGTCGATCGGTCCGAGGACTGGCGGTGCCTCAGTGGTCATGTACCCCCGCCGGAAACCTGCACCCCTGGCCGTGTGGCGGTCGTCAGTCGATGACAACCCCGGTCACCACCGTCTCGAACGGCGCCCCAGCGACCGGCCAGCCCGGGTCGCGTTGGCCAAGTAGGCCGCCTCTCGTGAGTTGCACGGCCCGCACGCGGCCCGCAGGTTGTCCGGATCATCGAAGGACCCGCCGAGCGATCTCGGCTGGGTGTGGTCGACCGAGGTGGCAATGCGGGTGCAGCGCGGTCCTCGGATCTGACAGGTGTAATGATCCCGTTCGAGTATGGCCAGGCGCAGTTCTCGCCACGCTCGGGTGGACAGAAGAGCGTCGCTGGGGTGGGTCATTTGCGGGCGGACTTGAACCCGGCCCTGGCTGTGGTTCCGCGGGGTCCGTGGATGGTGGCGATACCGGACCCGCGGATCTTCACCACCCGGGCGACAGTCGAGTACGACCCCCGAGTGGTTCGTTGGGCGGCTCGGCCGAGCGCGTTGCGATGTATACCCTGCCGTTGCCGTTCTGATATCCCGGCCCGTCTGGCTTGCGCCTTGGTCGGCACCGGGTACTTGCGAGTGGATGGGTAGACGAACGCCGAGTTAGATAGTGCGTTGCGTTGATTGGCGGTGAGTGCCATGTGGATCGCCTCCTCGATTCGCCGGTGGTGGTTCCGCCCGCACCAGACGACTGGACGCTGGGCGGATGAGCGACGCCCTGGGTCACCAGGAGACGACGACGACATAGCCGTCGCCGCCCCGGCCGCCCGCCCCGGACATGCCGGTCCCGTTGGTCGCGCCGCCGCCGCCGCCGCCCGAACCGTTGACGCCGTTGCCGCCCGTACCGCCATTACCGGTGCCGCTGTTGGAGGCGCAGCCGCCGCCGCCGCCGGCCGCGGCCACGGTCAGTCCGCCGGTCGGGGCGTTGCTGCCGTTGCCGCCGGGCGGCTGTCCGGCCGTCCCAACCCACCCGGTGACCGCACCGCCAATCTTGGAGTAGTTCCCGGTGCCGCCGGCAAAGGTGGCGTTGGCCGCGCTCACCCCGCCGCCACCGCCGCCGCCGCTGGCAAACGATCCGACCGCGCTGGCCGCGCCGGCCGCGCCGGCACCCCCGGCGCCGCCGTTGCCGCCCGGCCACAAAGTGAAAGTCGTGTTAGCCGTGCCGGCCGTGGCGCCGACCGAGGCGGCCCCGTTGACGGCTTGCACAAACGGCTGGTTCGTCGGGCCGAACAAACTCGGGCCGGAGGCGTTACCTCCGTTGTTGGCCGCGCCCGAGCTGGGCGCGCCACCGGCCCCGCCCGCTCCGACCACGAGCGCTACGGTCGCGGGCAGGTCGGAGGCGAGGAAGGTCTGAGCTGACAGCCCGCCTGCGCCGCCGCCCCCACCACCCGAAGCGGCGGTACCGAGAGCGGCGGCCACCCCGGACGAGCCGCCGCCGCCGGGCCCGCAGCAGGTCACCTGCACCATTGTCACCCCGGCCGGTTTGGTCCACGTGAACGAGCCGGGCACCCGGAACACCTGGACGTCGGCGGAGCCGGCCGGGCCGGGCGGGCCTTGTGCGCCCTGGTTGCCTTGTGGTCCCGGGTTGCCTTGCGGTCCGGCGACTCCGGGCGGGCCTTGTGCGCCCTGGTCGCCTTGTGGTCCCGGGTTGCCTTGCGGTCCGGCGACTCCGGGCGGGCCTTGTGCGCCCTGGTCGCCTTGTGGTCCGGGCGGGCCGGGCAGTCCGGTGAGGACGGTGGCGTCAACGATTACCTGGGGCGGTCGCACCTCGAGTACGTCGATGACCGCGATGTCGGTCATGGGTCGAGGACTGTGATGTCGGGGGTGACGATGACCATGCCGGCGAGGACGGTCACCACCCGGCCGTCGCTGTAGGTGAGCTGCAGGTCCCATCCGCCCGAGGGGGCGGTCTGGCTGTCGGCGGCGTCGAGGTCTACGGCGATGGTGTTGGGCAGGGTGACGGTGCAGGTCATGTCGATGACCGGGGTGCCGCCGGGCCGGTCTCGGATCTGGGCGGCCACGGTGACGTCGGTGAGGTCGACGGGCTGGGTTTTGTCGGTGTCGGACCAGAGCACGAATTGCCAGCCGTAGCTGTCGCCGCGGTAGAGGCGCAGCGTGTAGTTGGCCGGCCCGACCGATGTGGAGCTCGATGTGGTTGCTCGCGGCGCGGTCCGAACCACGGAACCGGAACGCTACCGCCCCCGAGCTGGGGTATCTACGGAACCCGAATTCGTGCACAATTCGTGCACACTCCAAATGAATCGGGGCCTCTCAGAGTCCATCTGGGCACCCCGAAATCAACAAGCGTGTCGGGGTGTTTTCGCAGGTCAGCCCGTGTTTCCGCAGGTCGGGGCATCAGACCCGAAATTGGGGTGTCTCGTATCCCGCCTACAGGCTGACTCACCGTCACTCACCCTTCTGACCAGCACTTATACGCCGGAGGGTGTCCGTTTTGCCCCTCGCTAGTGCACAATTCGTGCACACTTCAATTGAACGCCGACGCGGCTCGGCGCGTCTGGATGGCGTTGGTGACGGCCTGGCGGGTGCGGTCGTCGGCCGCTTTGAACAGGTGCCCGTAGCGGGCGGTCACCTCGGCCGAGGAGTGACCGAGCCGGATGCCAAGTTCGCGTTCGGAGCAGCCCGCGTCGATGAGCACCGACGCGTAGTAGTGGCGCAGATCGTGAAAGCGGGTACCCGCGGGCAAACCGGCCCGGGTGACGGCGGCAGCGAAGGCGGCGTCGATGGCCTGGCGCCGGGCCGGGGTGTGGTAGCGGGTGGCGAGCACCAGTTCGACCTTCTCCTCGCCTGACACCCGGTCGGTGACCGCGGGCCGGCGCGGGAAGCGGGCCAGGTGCTCGGCGATCGTGTCGCCCAGCGATTCGGGGATGGGCACAGCCCGGCTCCGGCCCCGTTTGGGCAGGGCCAGGTGGAGCGGGATACCGCCGAGCGACACCAGCTGGCGTTCGACCATGAGCAGGCCGCTGTGAAGCTGGCGCAGCCCGACCCGGCCGGTGGCCAGTCCTGCGGTCTCAGAGACCCGCAGACCGGCGTCCGCGGCTAGGTATCCGGCCAGGCGGTACCAGGCCGGCAGGCAGGCGATGACGGCCTCCACCTGGTCACCCTCGAGCGGGCTGACCATCGGCTTGGGCGCCTTGGGGGGGGCCAGGCCGGCGGTCGGGTTGTCGGTCAAAAGCCGGGCCCGCATGGCCGCCGCGAACAGTCCGGTGACCCACGCCCACACCCGCTCGACAGTGGCCGGTGCCAGCCGGTCGTTGAGCCGGTCGAGGAGGTGCTGCAGCTCGAGTTCGCTGATGCGGCCGATCCGGGTGTGTGCGCCGAGGGTCGGGACGATCCAGTTGCGCAGGTCGCTGTCACGGGTGGCGGCGGTGGCCGGGCCGTGTTTGGCGGTGGCCTGGTAGCGGCCGACCAGATCGACGAGGGGGGTTCGTGGCCCGGCCGGGTCGATGTAGCTGCCGGCCCGCCGGTCGTTTTCGACCTTGGCCGCGAACTCGCGGGCGTCGCCGGCCCGGTCGAAGTTGCGGGCTTTCTGGCGGTTCTGCGGGTCGCGGTAGCGGACCTGCCAGCGCGGACCGCGAGGGCCGTCCTGGCGTTTTACAGTGGCCATGTCACTGCCTCCTGGTTAGGTGGTGGCCATGCCCCGGGCCGTCCCACACGGCGCCGGGGCACATCTTGTGTGTCAGTGGGACAAGTTTAGGTGTCACCCCGGCGGGCGATCTGGCGGGCCAGGTATTCGAGGGTCTTCTTCTGCTCGAGCATCTCGCGTACCGCCGCCTCGAGCGCCTCGAACGCGGCCCGAAGCTCTTGAAGCTCGGCGTAGGTCTGGCGGGTCAGGTCTTCGGGGCGGGCCACCTCGAGCGCCCGGGCCCGGCGCAGGTCATCGACCTCGGAGTCGCTCAAGTCGAGACCGACCCGCAGTTTTTCGAGGCTCTCGTCGGTCATGGGGCGATGGTTTGGGCCCTGCTGCTCGAGCTTGGAGGCGGCGCTCTCGGACAGTCCGGCCCGCCGGGCCATCTCCCTCTGGGTGAGCGGCCGACCACCCTGGCCGCGGGCAGCCCGGATTCTTCGTAGCACCTGCCCGACGCTCTCGGTGACCATCCACAGATTCTTATTTCCCACCAGTTACAGGTACGTTCACCTGTGTTTATCCAGGTCAACTGACGTGACCACAGTGTGTGGTAACACACATTTTCCATAACATTGTCCCACTATTGACACAAACGCTGTGGGTGACGCTAAATAGAGGTCCTTAGCCTTTGAGCCACGAACGGGGGGTCCACGTGACGACCAACTCCGCGGCAGCCAAACGGCTGCTCAGCCCGACCGAGGCCGGCGAACGATACGGCTTCACCGCCGAACAGCTCCGCTACCTGGCCCGCACCCGCCAGATCCCGTTCATCCACGTCGGCCGGCTGATCAAGTTCCGCGAAGTGGACCTCGACGCCCACTTCGAAGCTCAGACCCGCCCGCCGCTACGCTGATGCGCCCGGACCTGCGCAAGTTCGAGGGGCTCAAGGTGGAGGGCGCCGCGCTGCGGGTGACCGGGAAGATCGCCGAGCGGATCGGGGAGCTGGCCAAGGGCGAAGTGGTGTACTTCGTCGGGGTCGGCCCGGTAACCGAGGTGGCGTTCAAAGAGGTGGACGACGCCCTGGTCCGCTTTCATGTGATCAAGGCGACGTCGGTGGTGTTGATCGAGCGCAAGGACGGCGAGCGGATGCTGACCGAAGGGTCGATGCTGGCCGACGAGCGCTTCGGGGTCCAGAACCTGTTTAGCGGGGGTGACGGTGAAAGCCCGGATTGACCGGCCCGGCATGTACGGCCTGGCCCTGGTGGCAGTGACGGTGGCGATAGTGGTGCTGCTGGCGGTGGGGATCAGATGACCGGCCAAGAGGTCGAGGTCCTCTCGGGCGAGGCGCGCCGGGCGGTCGCCTGGTGGACGGCTTCGCCTAATCTGCCGGCCGCCTACATCGGCAAGCAGGGCGTGATCGACGTGGAAGGTTTGCGGTTGGCCGCGTTCGCGCTGCAGCGGCTGGATGTGGATCCTTTCGACACGCTCGGTGACACCTTCGTCATCACCGACAGCTACGGGCGTAAGAGTCTGGGGTTTAAGGCCGACCTGCAGCGGGCCCTGTTGACCCGCCATCCCGGCTACGACTTCGAAGTGCTCGAGGTGGACGACGAGCACATTGTGGCCCGGCTGCGGACCCCTTCGGGCTGGAAGACGCCGCTGACCAAGAAGCTGACCGACCGGGACATGGTCGTGTACGCGGCGCGGGGCGCCAAGGACGGCGAGGAGATCAACGCTAACTATCGCGACAAGCCGCGGCGGATGCTCGAAGCGAGGATCACGACCGAGCTGATCGACCTGTACGCCAAGGGTGTGCTGCGCGGCATCGTCGCCCAGGCCGCCCCCGATGTGCTGTTGATCGACACGCCGGACGAGGATGCGGCGTTACGGGCTGTGGAGGGCCGGCTGCGGGCGACCGCCCCGGACGGCACGACCATCCCTGAGCATCTGCGCGAGCCGGAGGTGACCGACGAGGTGCGGGCCGAGCTTTTGGCCAAGCTGGGCCGGCTGTCGGATGAGTCGCGGCAGTCGTTGAATCACAAGTGGTTCGTGGATTTGCACGCCCCGAACCCGAAGACGAACCGTTTTACCAAGGCGCATGGCGAGCTGCTGTCTCGGTTGATTGTGGAGACCGGGCCGCCTGAGATCCCCGGGCCGGCGCAGGCCGAGAACCCGCCGCCAGACGAGCCCCCGCCCGGCTCGTCACCGGCCGCCGGCCCGGGGCCCACCGTCGACCGGGAGACCGGCGAAATCCTCGACCAGCCGCCGCTGTACGGCCCCGACGAAGAACCGTTCTAAGTGATGGGCTTGTCCGAGCGGTTGGCCGAGCTTCGCCGCCAGGCCGCCGATGTGGTCGACCCGAACCCGGCTGTGATCCCGGGCGGCCGCCAGTTCACGCTCGCCGCGGTGGATGTGGGCTGGCGGATCGCCTCGACCGAGAGGCATTACGCCAACGACGAATTCCAGCCCGAACCGCGGGGCGGGATCGTGGTCGAAGTGATCCGCCGCCGCCTCGATGACGTGGAGACGGGGGAGGTGTACGAGCAGACCCGATACCGGTGCCTGAACACCAGCCGATGGACCGTTACCAGTCCATGGGAGCTCCTCGACGCCGGCGAGGTCGACCGGGCGATGTTGGCGGGTGTGGATCGGCGTGGCTGTGAGGTGGCCGCGCTGTGGTGTGTGCGGGCCGCGATCTACCGGCCCCGCGGCAGCCAGACTGACCGGCTGAAAGACGACGAGCTGCTCCATGACGCGTGGCGGCTGGCGCACGCCTGGGCCGGCCGGCGGTGAGCGGGGAGCCAGTCGAGCGAAACAAGGCGCTCACCCGCGCCGCCGCGCTACGAGTGATCGACCGGTGCCCGACCGAATACACCACCGACCGCGACGGGGTGCGTTTCACGGTGCGATGCAGACTCGACGCCGGGCATGCCGGCTGGCACCGCGGTTACACCGAAGTGAGCTTCGCCCCGATGGTCACACGGTGAGCCCGCCGCGCAGTGTGCCGCGGGCGGTGCTGGCGCCGATCAACGAGAAGACGTTTCAGGACAAGCATGTGATCCCGCTGGCCGAGATGTTCGGCTGGTGGGTGTACCACCCGACATTGTCTAGATGGTCGGCTCGGGGCTGGCCGGACCTGGCGATGGTGCGCCCACCACGCCTGGTCCTGGCCGAACTCAAATCCGAGGCCGGTGTGGTGAGCGCCGACCAGCAGTACGTCCTCGACCTGCTCGGGCAGGTGCCGGGGATCGAGTGTTACCTGTGGAGACCGAGCGACCTCGATGAGATCGCCCGGCTCCTGCGCTGACCCATCCCCGACCCGGGGCAGGCCGCCAGAACATAGCGAGAGGGGAGCTGACGCCGTGTCCCAGCAACCACGACAATGTAGGCGGCGGTGATGGCAACCAAGCGGATGCTCGACCGGCTCGATACCATCAACCGCCAGCTGGCCGACCGGGGGGCGGTCCCAGACTTGCCGACCGAGGACGCCCGGCGGGGCGACTGGTCGGACCGGGACCTGCGGTTGATCATCGAGGCGTCCCAGCATCGTCTGGCGGTGCTGATGTCCACCAACGGCCGGCTGTGAGCGGCCAGGCCATGCACCGGGTGATCCTGTACGGCCCCGAGGACGGCCGGCTGGCCTGGATGCTGGTGGTGATAGCGGATTGGATGAACGCGGAGGGCCGGGAGGCGAGGGTGGGGCAGCGGACCATCGCGGAGCGGGCGAGGACATCCAGGACGACGACACGGCGGCTACTGAATCGGGCGGTGAACGAGGGCTGGCTGAGTGTGGATAACCCGGGCGGGCCGCGCCGCCAGGCGGTGTATTCGCTCGGCCCGACACTGGTCGCGGAACAAGTTATGGGCCAAAAGTGGCCCGCTGAGGGCCAAACCCCCTTAGAAAATGGCCCAGATACGGGCCAAATCCGTGAGGAAAATGGCCCACAGACGTCCGACGTAATTGGACGTAGCAGTCGCGCCGCCCGCACCCATGTGAGGCGGGCGGGCGACGCTGGGGACAAGGCTCCCCCCCGTGTTGCGCCGCACCCCCCCTCATGTGGTCTGTGCGAGGGGATGGGTATCCGGTCTACTGACGGAGGAAAGACCTACGAGCCATGTCCCGGCCCTACTGTCCCCGACGAGCCCGAGGCGGAGCCTTCGCCCCGCTCACGACGCCGGAGGCGCAAGTGAGGTACCGCCGGTTCGTGCCGTCCGATCCGACCGTGCCGGCGGGGCCGCAGTACACGAAGGCGTGGCGGGAGTATGTGCGGGCGGTTTTGGCCGCGAAGCATGAGGGGCGGGTGCCGCCGCCGCCGCCGGCTGCGGGCGGCCAGTTGCGTCTGATTCGGGGCGACGACAGCAAGGAGGAGTGATGGCCAAGGTGAAGGCTCCGTTGCGGAGCGTGAAACATTCGAGGGTGGGGCCGCGGTCGCAGCGGCTTCGGATGCCTGACGGGGGGGTGGCGATTGTGTGTGGTCCGCCGCCGCGCTACGACACGCTGGAGTGCGGCCACGAGGTGGTTACGTGGGGTGGTCGGGCGTCGAAGAGGCGCTGCCAGGAGTGTCTCGACGTTCAGGGGGAGCTGCCGTGTTGAACCTCTCGGAGCTGGAGCGGGCTCTGACGCCGATGCCGGACCTGCCGGCGCCGAACACTGAGGCCTTCCCGATGCGGACGATGCTGTGATGGGCGCGGGCGGTGGGAGTATCAACGTTGGCCAGCCGTACCGTTACGGCTACGTCGGTCCGCCGGGGCCGCCTGGGCCGGCGGGGCCTGCTGGCGAGCGGGGCGAGCCTGGTCCGGCCGGCGAGCGCGGCCCGGCCGGCGAGCCGGGTCCGCCGGGTGCGGGCGCGTCGCTGGAGTCCTACGCGGTGGAGCTTGACTATGACGGTGATGTGCTGGTCGGCTCGGTCGGGCTGGTCGAAGTGCTGAGCGTGGATGTGCCGGCCGGGGCGTTTCAGGCGTCGGCGAATGTGCTGCTGGCGAACCGGTCCGACAATCCGCACAGTGTGGTGGTGTCGCTGTCGGCGGTGCCGCCGCCGCTGTCGTTTGGTGGGCCGCGGTCGGTTCAGGTGGCGCTGGGTCCGGGCGAGTTGCAGTCGGTGGCTATTGGTCCGGCGGTGGCTCAGATCGGCCCGGCCGGGTCGCGGGTGGTTCTGGTCGCGCAGCGCGATCCGGCTTACCCGGCCGATCAGGTGTGGGCGCTGGCCGATACCGATAGCCCGGCGCGGGCTGGGGCGACTGCGCTTTTGGTGTGGGGAGGCGAGTGATGTTGGACGGGGTGCGTAAGCCGGATTCGGATCGGGTGCGGATCTGTGAGCATCCGTGGCACAAAACTCAGCCGCCGACGACGTACCGGGAGCGGGTGTGGTTGGGCCGCTATCCGATTGTGGTGGTGTCGGAGTTGGCCGGGAATCGGGGGGCGTCGGTGACGAACAATGCGGAGGCGATTTGGTTTCAGTCTCGGGGCGAGTGGTCGGGGGCGACGGTGATCGAGCATTACGGGCCGGAGTCTTATGACAAGCCGGACGGGCATGTGGAGACGTTCGATTTGCTGTTCGTGGAGGAGGGTGTGGCCCGGTGGCGGGCGCTGACCCCGCTGGTGGAGCTGCTCACCAATGGCCGATAATGACGTTTATCGGGATCTCACCTTTGTTGATCCCATCCGGCAAAGGAAATGCGTTCTGGTGATCCCCCCGGAGGGCCGGGTCTATCCCACCGCCGGCGAGCCGAAGATCGGGATCGCCCACCCGGACTGTGACGAGCTGGCCGACCTGTCGGTAGAGCTGGACGCCTTTTACTGCCCCGCCTGCGGGTGGAACGGCCGCGTTAGCGGCGCCTGGTGTATCGACATGATCGAAAGGAGCAACCGATGAAGGTCCGCCAGTACGTCACCGCCGAGAAGGCAATCGTCGGAGCCGATGGGAGCGGCATCTGGGAGCGTTGGCACTACGGCGGACGCCTCCTGGCCGACCCCGAGGCGACCACTCAGAACGGCAACGGCGGCAGCCTCCGAAACGGGGTCCTAGAACGGCTCACTGAGGCAGCGGCGCGCATCGGCGTCACTCTCTCTCGACGCGAGATTCAGTACCGGCTGCAGGCAGCGCGTACCTACTCGCAGGACTCGCAATTGCGCAATGCCATTGCGCAATTCCCTACCTGGTACGACCTCACTCAGGCTGGTTTTCCGCCCTTCGACGGCGACCCCGACGAGCCACCCGCCGACCATCGGACCAGGGCCGAGCGGGACCATGAGCGCGCCCAGCAGATGATGCTCGCAGTGGGTCAGCAGGGCTCCCTCTTCGAGGACTTCGAGCCCCATGAGGCAACCCTCAAGGATCTCTTCCTATACGCCGACGAGCAGCGGGCGATTACGGAGCGCTTCGTCGCCCAGGATCGCAAACGCCAGAGCTACCTGCGCGACCTAAGCGTCGCGGTCAACTACGACTTGTCGAGAACCTGGCAAGAGGCACACCGCGCCGCCTACGGCGAAGACGTGTCGTGACCTCTGACCAGCCACTCCCTCATAATCCCGCTTATCAGCAACCCGGCCCGGCGACGGACGCCGGGCCGGGTCTAGATCCACAACCTGAAAGGGAGGTTGCAGACCCAATGACCGATTCAACCGTAGAGACCTCGCCCGTAGCCGTCGTCACGGCGTCGGGACTGGAACTTGATCACCGTTACTACCTGGTGGACATGACCCCGGACCTCGCCGCTCTGATCCTCAGCGTGAACCGTCAGAATCGCAAGATCAAGGCGGGCCGTCTGACCATGTACGCCCGCGATATGTCGGCCGGGAAGTGGCGGCTCAGCCCGCAGCCCATCGTGCTAAGCGAGTCGACGCTATGGGACGGACAACACCGACTGAAGGCCGTTATCTCAGCGAAGGTCACCGTCCCGATGATCGTGGTCATCACGACCGACGAAATCTGGCAGGACGTGTTGCAGGTAGTCGATACCGGCGCACCCCGGACCCTGAACGATGTGCTTTACATGCTCGGCGTGGCGAACGCGGCCGTCGTAGCCGCTGCGATCAAGCAGACCCTCATACTGATCTACCACGACGACAACGACGAGCTAGTCCGCGCTCCGGCGAACTGGACCCGCAGCGAACAGGTCGACTTCTGGGAGGACCACAAAGACCTGTTCGGCTACGTAGCCGCCCTAGCTCGTGAACGTGGGACGCGGTTCGCTGTCAGCAAAGAGAAGTGGGCGGGGTTGCACGCTCGGTTGCGCCTACTAGGAAGCCCCGACTACGCCGATCAATTCATGGACCGGCTCATGGAAGTACCCAGCGAAGAGGACGGGTTCGCTACCTTGCGGAGCTACCTACTGCGCCAACAGTCGGAGCTACGAACGCTCTCCGACCACCAGTTCACGCAGATCATGGCGAAGGTCTGGAATGCGTGGATCAGCGGGGAAATCCGCACGGTGAAAATGCTTAAGTACCTACCGGAACAGCGCGTCGGGTTCAACCGACCGCCTGTGTGAATGGTGTTATCCCAAGGTGTCTGACCGCCCTATTCCGGATAACCCCGGATATCGGTTTGTCCCCCCGGAGATACTCCAGTTGCTTCACGACTTGGCCGTGGCCCTCGAAGCCGAACGCGACAGTGGCGGCGCGCCCCGGACGCCAGGAGGTGGAAGTCGGGGACGACGCCGCCGATGTGCGGGCTAGTGGAGGGCCCGGACGATCCAGTAGATCAGCTCGGCCAGGCCGATAGCGGCGGTCCCGATGGCCGCCCAGATAATGAACATGATGGCCCGTTTGTCATGGTTCAAGCTCGGCCGGGAATCGTGGCTGTTCGGGTGGCTGTGGTGGGTCGCTGGAGCGGGTGCCGAGGTAGGTGGCGACCGCCCCGACCGCGGCGCCGAGCGCGGTGGACAGCAGCGTCGATTCTGTTTCGGTGATCGACCCGCTGTGGAGGGCGGCGCCGAGGGCGGTGATGATCAGGGTGGCGGTGACTCCGAAGGCGAGGATGATGGCGGCGTAGTGGCGGGCGTGGCCATTCACTTTCCGGAGCCGTCGCGAGGAAAGAAATAGCGGCGGTAGTCGTCGTTGCCCCACCGGTGGACGGTGACATAGCCGACGCCGCCTGGGCCGTTGCGGGCGGCGATGCCGACGCACGGTTTGCCGGCGGTGCCGAATTTGGCGCCGTTGGATCCGCCCAGGAAGGGGGCGCCGTCGTAGGCGAGTACGGCCCCGTCTGGTTTGACTACCCAGATGCCGTTGGTGGTCGGGTCGGTGGCGACCATGTTGTCCTCCTGTGCGGGCTGGTCGGGTGTGGTGGTGGTTTGGCCGCCGGCGCGGCGCAGGATTTCGGGGCGGGCGTTAAGACGGACGTCGCAGGGGCAGGCGGTCGGGAATCCGCCCTGGCAGCGGTGATAGTTGAGGCCGGGGGTGGTGGCGGTCTCGGACAGGAGGAGTGGTATGCCGTGCGCCTGATGCGCCCAGGCCATGAGTTCGGCGAAGAGGTTTAGCTGGTGTTCGTTGAGCGGGTCGGCGTGGGGTGGGCTAGCGCATCCTTCGGTTTCGACTCCGATGCAGTTGCCGTTGAGTCCTTCGGTGCCGCCATGCCAGGCCCGGTGGGCGGTGTCGACGTGCTGTACCGGCTCGCCGGCTCTGGGGATCCAGAAGTGGGCGGACACCCCCCGGGCGGCGTAGATGGGGGCGGGGTTGCCGTTGCCGGCCTGGTGGTGCAGGGTGACCGCGATGGGGCGCAGGGTGCCGGAGTGTTGGGCGACGGGCTGCCAGACGGCTCGAGGCCAGCGCATCGTTAGTCCTCGTCGGGCAGCTCGGCGTCGGTCAGGTCGGTGTCCTCGCCGTCGTCGCCGTCGGGGCCGCCCATGCCGGTCGTGTCCAGCTCCGGCTCCGGCTCGGGTTCGGGTTGGGTGGGTGTGGTGTCGGTCATGCGGGTGTGATCCCTTCGGGGTAGAGGCTGGCGACGATCGGCCAGTTGGCCTGGGTGAGAGCGAGTAGGTCGTCGTCGGTGATTTTGGTGTGGTCGACGGTGCCATCGCCGTTGTCGGCTTTATCGGCGATGCCGGGCCCGGCCGCGTTGAGGCGGGTGAACGCGGCGGCCGGTCCGCGGTCGTCGCGGCGGATCTGCGCGGAGAGCTGGTCATCGAATTGGGCGGCTTGCTGGATGGCGGCCGCCCGGCTGCGCACCTGAAACCAGTAGTCGGTTTCGAGTTGGGCCTGACTTTGATATGACACGAGTAGTTTCCTTTCTTAGCCGGTGCCGATCAGGTCGAAGGCGAGAAAATTTTGGGCGGCGTTGATGTTGACGCCGGCCACCTGGGCGGCCGCCCACAAGGCGAGAGTGTCGCCCGCCGCGCAGCGGATCGGGAACCCGCCGTAAAGCGGGGCGCCGCTGCTCGCGGTGGGGGCGGTGAAGTATTGGGGGGGCGACACCGGCGCCGCGTTGCGGGCGAATTGCATGCCGAGCCACTGGCCCGCGTTGAGCGGCGACCCGTTGATAAGCGCCTGGCATTGGTAGAACCCGGCGAGCGGGCAGGTGAACAGTCCGGTGGCCGGGTTGTAAAGGCCCAGGGCGTCGTCGTCGCGGGCTTGGGCGGCGACCAGGCCGAGCACGGTGCCGAACACGCCGCCGGTGAAGTGAACCCGGGCGTGGACGCTGCGGGCCACGGCCAGGCCGAACGGGCGGCGATCGACGATGTTGCCGGCAGTGATGGCGGCGGAGCCGCCCGGTATGTAGATCTGGGCGAGGGCGACGGCGCCGGCCGGCACCGCCGGAGGGACGGGCGAGGCGACCGCCACTCCGGTGACCGATGTGAATATGAAGTCATTATTGGCGCCGCCGTCGAGGTCGTTGCCTCTGGCCTGGCAGGTGACCAGGTCGTAGCGGTTGACGCCGGAGGCGGGGGCGGCGGCCAGTACGACTTGTTCGACCGCGTCGGAGGTGCAGAGGACGGAGCCGGTGTTGTTGGGGGTGGGCACCGCGATCTGGCCGGGCGCGACGTTGACGGTCATGCCCGAGGCGACGGTGACAGCGGCTCCGGCGGCGGCCGGTGAAGGCCATAGGGCGCCGATGAGGTCGCGGTCCCAGGCGGCCGAGTACTGGCCGGCTTGCAGCCAGTTGGGCGTGTGTCGGGTCATCGGGTTTACCTCCGGGTGAGGGCGTCGACGTCGCGGTCGGCCCGGGTGAACAGGTCGGCCAGGGTGGACAGGGGCCGGCCCACGGTGAGAGTGACATCCTCGGCGCCGTCGTCGGATATGGCGTATGTGATGCCCAGGACTCTGATGGTGGTGTTGACGTTGAGCCGGCCGGCCAGGACGATCAGCGGCACGGTGTCGCCCAGGTTCGGGTTGCCGTAGCTGTAGGCGCCGGGCCGCATGGTCAGGCTGTAGGACGGGACGAGCAGGCCGGACAGGTTCAAATCGCCGTGGGCTTTCTGGGCCAGTGTGGCCTGGTCGGTGACATCGGCGGCCGAGTCGGTGGCCTGCCACAGACCGACCGAGCCGACCACGCCGGGGGTGGCGTTGTTGTCCCAGGCCTCGGCGGCGAGCTGGGGGACTGACGGGTCGGAGTTGCCGTTGTTGCCGAGTACCCGCTGGTAGTTGGCGTAGTCGGTGGAGGCGACGGTGCGAGTCAGGGCCGACACGGTGGCCCCGTACATGAGGACGATGTCGCTGCGGGTGACGCCCTGGGTCGGGTAGAAGACGCGCAGCGCGTCGACGGTGTCGCTGAAGAGAGGCCGGATGTCGTAGTCGAAACCGCCGATGACTTTGGCCAGGTCGTCCACGCTCTGGCCGATGGCGGTAGACCCGGTGTAGGTGCGGTCGCGGAGCTGGCCGGAGTACTGGCCGCGGATCGTGCCGTCCGGGTTGGTGATCGAGGCCGACACTGCCAGCCAGGAGCCGGGCAGGAAACTGGTCCCGTCTCCGGCGTGGGCGTTGACGGCGAGGGAGAGCAGGTTGGCGACGATGAGGTCCTGGTCGGTTTGGGTGTAGGTGACGGTGCCGGTCAGGTAGCGGCGGCCGATGATCCCGAGAAGGTCGTGGGCTACGAAGTTGATGGTGTAGGCCTGTTCGGACAGGGTGTCCTCGCCGTGGTCGATCACCCCCCGGAACATGGGCCGGTCGGCGCCGATCTGTTCGTCCCACCGCCAGGCGATGACTTCGGTGGCCAGCTCTTGGATGAGGGCGGCCTGTGAGGAGCGGCCGTCGATCGAGAAGGAGAGTTGGGCCGCCGCATTCCATCCTTGCTCGAGGCGGCGGGAGCGAACGTCGGTGAGCACCGCCACAATGGTTTGCTGCCACGGGGTGGGGGTGTAGACCCGCTGGTGCAGCGTGAACCGCCACCGGCCCCGGTCGGACGGCACCGGTGTGGTCATGTGAGGTACCCGTCGTTCCAGGTGGCCTGAACCTGGGAGACTGCGCTGGTCGACTGGCCGCTCATCGACAGGATGGCCGATTGCGGCAGCGGCGGTATGTACGGCCACGACGAGACCGACCAGTCGACCGATGACAGCACCGACTGGGCCGGGTCAGAGTCGCGCCGCACGGTGTGGTTGAGCCCGTCGATGTCGACCCAGTGGCCGGCGTCGACCACGAAGCTTTGGGCAAAGTTGATCTGGCTGGAGGTGCCGTCGGGTTGGAGTTGCAGGCGGACATGCGGGGCGGTGACCGGCCCGTAGATGCGCAGCAGCGGCCGGACGGCCACGTCGCCGGGCGAGGCGATTACCGCGGTGGACGGGGTTGACGACCCGGGCGGGTAAACCCGGTTGAAGGTGAGCGGGTAGGTTCGCCCGATCGGGGTGGACGCCCCCGACCGGGCGGCGACGGTGTGGGCGGCGGGGTCTCTGACGATGGGGTCGGCGGCCACCCATTGCAGCTGTATGTCGCGCTCGAAGGGGCCGACGATCGGCCAGGTGTAGGCGGCGGCGCGCAGGGTGAGGATGCGTTCGGCCGTGCCGGGCCGGTCGAGGATGTAGTGCAGCACCGGGCGGGCGGAAGGGACCATGAACGGGGCGAAAGAGGCGGCCACCTGGTCGACCTGGGCGCCGGCCCCGGCCAGGGCGGTGATGTCGGCGGAGACCACCCGGGAGGCCATCAGGGTGGTGCGGTCGTCTACGCCGTCCATGTCGGGCCGGTTGTTGACCACTTCACGTACCGCCGGGTAGCCCAGGTCGAGCTTGGAGCAGAAATAGCCGAGGGCCCGGTTTTCGAGGTACACGGTGAGCGCTCCGAGGGTGAGCCACGCTTGGCGGATGCACGGCTCGGTCATGTCTGGCCGGTCCGTACCGCCCACGCTGTTTTGCGCATGAGCATTTCCAGGTCGGCGTCGTCGGTGAAGGTGGCGTTTTCGATGTGCACGGCCGGGCCGGCGGCGACGGTGGTGGCACCGCCGCCGGCCGCCGAGCCGCCCGCCGAGGACAGTGACGGGATTGCGGGCATGGCGGCCGCGATGGCCGGCTGCACCGCCCCCGACATCTGGGCGATGCCGTTGATGTAGCCCTGTACGGTGTCGCGGCCCATCTGGGCGAACACCGTCGAGGGCGACCCGATCCCCAACACCGATTTGGCCGCGTTGATGGGGGCGGTGACCACCGATTTGATCTTGTCGGCGACCGCCCCGGCCAGTGATCCGATCCCGTTGAGGAAGCCCTGCACGACGGCCTGGCCGGCGCCGTAGAGCAGGCCGCCGAGGTCGCCGATGGCCCGCAGGATGGCGCCGGGCAGGCCAGCGAAGAACGAGATAACCGAGTTCCATGCGCTCACCACCGCGCCGGCCGCGGACACGATCGGCGACACCAGAATCGAGTACACCGACGCCCAGGTGCCGCGGATCCAGTTCCACACCGCGGCCAGCCCGTTGAGGATCTGATTCCAGTAGTTGACGATCACGTAGACCGCGATGCCGATCGGGCCGGTCAGGATGGCGAGCAGCAGCGGCCAGTTGTGGGCGACCCAGTTGAACACGTCCAAGATGACGGACTTAACCCAGTTGAACGCGGCGACCATGGCGGCCGAGAAGGCCTGCCACATGGTTTGGAACACTCGGGTTTGGGTGGCCAGGTAGATGATCCCGGCGACCAGCGCGGCGACGGCCAGCACTACGAGCATGAGCGGGTTGGCGTCCATGGCCGCGTTCCAAAGCCATTGGGCGACGGTGACCAGCCGCTGCCAGGTGGCCAGCGCCATCAGCTCGATACGGGTGCCCAAGGCGGCGGTTTGCATGGCGGTGAGCGCGGTGGAGGCGATAGACATGACCGCTCCGAGCCCGGTGACCGCGGCGCCGGCCGCGGTGATGGCCGGCCCGAACCGCTGGCCGAACTCGGCGGTGCGGTCCTCGACGGAGGCGCCGAGCGCTTTCATTTTGCCGGTGAAGGTGTCGGCCGCGGCGGACGCCTGCCCGCCGACCACGCCGGCCAGGGCTTGCATGGCGGTCTGGCCGTTCTTGGTCTGGCCGGTGGACTTGTCGATGGTGATGCCGAACTCTTTGAGAAGTTTGGTGTTGCCGTTGTAGACCCGGCCGAGCTGGGTGGCGGCGGTGCCGAGATCCTCGTGTTTGGCGGCGGCGACGTCGGTGGCGGTGGAGAGCAGGTCGAGCGCTTTTTGAGGGTCGTGGGTGGCCTGGGTCAAGATGCGCAGCGCGTCCTGGGTGGACACCGCGGTCTGGCCGAAGTGCTCGTTGTGTTTGATGGCCTCGTCCACCTTGGCCGAGTAGTCGTCGTAGGAGGCGCCGGTCGCCTCGACCGCCTGCTGGAGCTGCTGGTGGGCGGCCTGGTCTTTGGAGCCGAGCGCGGCGAGACCGACGCCGATGCCGGCCATCGCCCCGCCCACCCCGATCATGGCCAGCCCGACGTCTTTGCCGTGCTTGCCGATCTGGTCCAGGGCCTGGTCGATGCCGTCGAGGGCGGCGCCGAACGGTCCGAGCACCCCGGTCTGGTTGAGCGAGCCGAGCACTCCGGAAAACACGGTGTGCATCTTCGAGGCGGCCGACGAGGCGGCCGACCCGGCGTCGGTGGCCGACTTGGCGAACCCGGTGAGGTCGCCGAGGACCCGGACCAGGATCGACGGGCCGGCCATCAGCGGCCCTTGTTGGCGTCGCGGATGACCCGCTCCCGGTAGGTCAGGAACGCCCGGTAGGTCTCGTCATCGAGGGCGTCGACCTCGGCCGGGGTCATTCGCCAGAAGTGGCAGAAGGCGGCGAGGTTGTTGAGGATCCGTCTTTTAAAGGGTCGATGTCCTCCACGATGAATTCGACCTCGACCGCGCCGGCCGCCTCCCACAAGGTGGCCGGGTCGGGCATGTGGCCCATCTGGTTGGCCCGGCGCCACAGGTGGGCGAAAGCCATCACCTGGAACCGGTTGGCCTCGTCCTCGTCGTCCTGTAACAGCTCGGTCATGGCCCGGCCGGTCGCCTTGCGCAGCGATCGCATGGCGTCGGCGGACAGGCGCATGGCGCCCGGCTGGATCTGTACGGGTTCGGTCAGATAGTCGCGTTCAGTCATGCACGCTCCCGGGGTCGGATCCGGTGTTGGTCCACACCAGATCGGAATTCAGGATCTTTTCGAGGGCCGTCGAGTAGCGGTCGGCCGCGACCGAGGCCAGGCCTTGGGCGGCGGGGAACATGTAGCGGCCGGAGGCCATGTACTGCCGTCCGGGCGGGTAGCCGCCGAAATCGACGGCGCCGGCGTAGGGGACGCCGGCTGTGCCCATGCGCACGTTGCCGCCGGTGCGGGTGCCCGAGGTGCGCACCGTGGCGACCAGGGCGCCGGTGTCGACGGGCAGCGACGCCCGCACCCGGGAGGCGACCGGTTCGACCGCGTCTTTGCCGGCGGCCCGGATGGCGGCGTAGAGAGGCCCGGACTGGTCGGTGCACATCTGGTTGATGTCGCGGCGCAGGGCTCGCATGCCGACCACCGCGACGGTCGGCGCGGCCACTACGGCCCGGAGGGTGTGATGTTGC
>Ga0126381_100001434_pt1 | contig 25662 bp, 23 predicted proteins | sample PanSoiMetPlot_28_FD_96465 | JGI IMG/M metagenome (GOLD analysis project Ga0126381, IMG submission 96465) | Tropical forest soil microbial communities from Panama - MetaG Plot_28 | ecosystem: Environmental > Terrestrial > Soil > Tropical forest > Bulk soil | place: Panama | collected 2016-02-17
CCGACGTCACCTCGCAGTACGCCGTCTACGGCGTGATGGGCCCCCGGTCGCGCGACCTGCTGGCCCGGCTCACGCGCAGTGAGCTGGGCGACGAGGCCTTCCCGTTCGGCACCAGCCGTGACATCGACCTCGGCTACGCCACGGTCCGCGCGACCAGGATCACCTACGTCGGTGAGCTCGGCTGGGAGCTGTACGTTCCCGCGGAATTCGCGGTCGGCGCGTACGCGGACCTGGCCGCCGCGGGGGCCGGCCTCGGCCTGGCGAACGCCGGGTACTACGCGATCGAATCGATGCGCCTGGAGAAGGCCTACCGGGCCTACGGCCGCGAGCTGACGACGGACTACAACCCGGTCGAGGCCGGCCTGCTGTTCGCGTGCAAGCTCAAGACCGACATCTCGTTCCTGGGGCGGGAGGCGGTGGAGAAGGCACGGGCCGAGGGCCCCGGCCGCAGGCTGGTCTCGCTCGTGCTGGCCGACCCCGAGGCGATGATCTGGGGCGGTGAGCTGGTGCTGCGGGACGGGCTGGCCGTGGGCCAGGTGACCTCGGGCGCCTGGGGCGAGGCCGTCGGCGGCGCGGTGGGCCTGGCCTACATCCGCGACCCGGCCGGGGACGTCGTCACCGCCGATTTCGCGCGGGCGGGCTCCTACCAGGTGAACGTGGGCGGCGAGCTGTACCCGGCCACCGTCGGCCTGCGGCCGCCGTTCGACCCGGCGGGGGACCGGGTGAAAGGCCGCTACGGGGCTTGACGGCCCCGGCGGACCTGGCCCGGGCGCACGCGGAATGGCCGGGTCCGCGCCGCCCCCCGGGACGCCGGCTGGTAGGACTGTGTCATGCAGGTGATCACGGTGAGCGAATTCGGCGGGCCGGAGGTACTGAAGGTCACCGAGGCCCCCCTGCCGCAGCCGGGCCCGGGCGAGGTGCTCGTCCGGGTGCTCGCCGCCGGGGTCGGCCCCTGGGACGCCACCCTTCGCCGCGGCGGCTGGACCGGCTCCCTGCCGTACGTGCCGGGCGGCGAGTTCGCCGGGGTCGTCGTGGGCGACACCGGCGCCGACGCGGCCCTGGACGACGGAACGCCGGTGTACGGCTACCCGGGGCTGACCGGGTGCTACGCGCAATACGTGACGTGCCCGGTGGAGCAGCTGGCCCCGATCCCGGCCGAGCTGTCCGCCATCGAGGCGGCGGCCGCGCCCATCGACGCGCTCACGGCCGAGCAGGGGCTGACCGACGTGCTCGCGGCCGGCCCCGGGGACCGCGTGCTGATCACCGCCGGGGCGGGCGGGCTCGGTCATTTCGCGGTGCAGATCGCCCGCATCCTCGGCGCCTCCGTGGTGGCCACGGCCAGCCCGCAGCACCACGAGTTCCTGCACCGGCTCGGCGCGGACACGGTCATCGACCACACCAAGCCGGACTGGCCCGAGCAGGTTCGCGACGTGATCAGCGGGGGGGCCGAGAAGGTCCTGGCGTGCGCGGCGCCCACCCTGGACGGTGCCGCGCGCGCGGCCCGCGACGGAGGGCTGGTCGCCACGCCGGTGCACGCCGAGGCACCCGAGACGAAGCGGATCCGCTGGCAGCAGTACACCGGGCAGCCGAGCGGGACCCGCCTGATCCACATGGCCCCCTGGTTCGACGACGAGTCACTGGCGGTCATCCTGCAGGCCCGGTACTTCTGGCAGGACGCCGCGGAGGCGCACCGAGTCATCGAACGCGGGCACACCCAGGGCAAGCTCGTCCTGGTCGTTGACGAAGACCTCGCGGCCGCCCTGGAAGTCTGAGCCACCGGAGCCGGCCGCACCGGTCAGGGATGCCCGGCGGCGGCCTGGGCGAACTCGATCAGGCCGTGCAGGTCACGGGCGGCCTCCAGGGCCGAAACCCCGGAAATCGCGACCAGCACGACGGCCGCTGCGAGCAGCAGCAGTCTCGGCCGGGGCGGCGGGCTCAGCAGCGCGGCGACCCGCCGCGGCACCGGGCCCGCGCCGCGCGCGCCGATCGGGTCGGCCACGCCCAGCGCGGCCGCGAGAGCGGGCCGGCGCGGCGGGGCGGCGCTGGCCGCCAGCGCCGCCTTGGCCACGGTGCGCGCGGCCAGGGGCCGGTTCCCGGCGGCGGCCGCGGCCTGCTCGTCAGCCCACCGCTCCACGCTGTAGCCGACGGCGGCGGCCACCGGCCGCAGCAGCGGGTTGGCCGCGGCCGCGAGCCGCGCGGCCGCCGTGAACAGATAGTGGCGGGCCGCGGCGTGTGTACGCTCATGGGCCAGCAGGACCTCGCGCTCGTCCTGGCTGAGCGCGCCGAGCATCCCCGAGGTCACCACGATCCGGCCCGGCCACCCGGGCGCTGCGTACGCGTCGGCGGCGTCATCGGCCAGCACGACCAGCTGCCCGGCGCCGGGCAGGCCGCGAGCCTGGCGGTGCGCCTCGACCAGGGCGCCCGCCCGCAGCCAGGCCGCACGCCCGGCGGCCACGGCCACGGCCGCCAGCAGCACGCCGGCCGCCACCCCGACCGGCAGCGACGCCGGATCACCGCGGAGCACCGCGCGCAGCGACAGCTTGCCGATCGCATCGACCAGCGGGAGGCGGACGGCGGCCGCCATCGCGAGCAGCCCGAGCACCGCGCTGCTGGCCGCGGCCAGCACCACCGCGCTGCCGGCCAGCAGCCACGCCGCGGTCCGCGGCGGCAGGCGCTCGGCCAGCGGGCGGGCCGCGGCCGCGGCGAGCAGCGGGACCACCAGCGGCAGGTAGACGGCGACGTGCATACCGGCCGCCGCTCAGCCCTCGGCGCCCGGCTGCTCGGCGAGCATGCGGCGCAGCAACTGCTCGTCGGCAGGCGACATCCCGGACACGAACCGGGCCAGCACCGCCTCCCGGTCGGGCTCGGCCTCCAGCACCCCCCGCATCCGGCGCGCGGCCAGCCCCGGCTCGTCGGCGACCGGCGCGTACGAGTACGCCCGCCCGGACCGGGAACGGATGAGCACCCCCTTGGCGTACAGCCGCGACAGGATCGTCACCACCGTGCTGTACGCGAGGTGCCCGCCGCCCGGCTGTTCTCCCAGCCGGTCCCGTACCTGCCCGGGCGTCAGGGCCGACCCGGCGGCCTGCAGCACCGCGAGCGCCGCCGCCTCCAGTTCCCCGGCCGCCCGCCGGGTCCCGCTACCGCCCGCGGGCTGGCCCGCGCGATCCTGCCTCACCCGATTTACCCCCTGCCTCCGTGATGTCCGTGGCGCCCTCGGGTGGCGCGCGCCGATACCAGCACCGTAGCCGAGATCGGGCCGCGCCCGCGCCGCCGGCCGGTCATGGCGGGGCGAGCACCGTGATGAAGTCCCTGGCCCAGCCGACCAGGTACTGATCGGCCGAGCGCTGCTGACCGGGGATGGCGGCGATCAACGCGTGCCCAGGGTGGCGGGCGACATCCAGCTGAACCCACTCCGGGTTGATGTCGAGTTCCATGCCCGTGACCGCGCCGGCGTGGACGAGCGCCGCCGCGAGAGCCGCCGGGCTGGCTGACATGCTGCCCGCGAAGATGAGCCGGCCCGCCGCGTCCTGGCCGAGGGCGCTGCGCGCGACGAACTCGCCGCCCCCGAGGGTCGCTCCCCACGGTCCCCAGTCCGTCGCGGCCGCGGTGACCCGGCCGTGATTGACCAGCGGCGTCAGGTTCTGCCGGACGCTGTAGACCGCCTCGCCGGGCCGCGGCAGGCCGTGGCCCCAGACGCCGATCGCCGCGGCGCCTGACTGGTCGATGACCAGGCTCGCCAGGCCGGGGATCAGCCGGCTGATGACGTGGCCCTCCTGCTCGTAGCCGCCCACGCCCGAGGAGAGCTTGAACCCGCCGTTGAACGCGGCGAGCAGCCTGCGGTGCTCGCCGGGCCCGATGGCCGGCCCGGCGTGCAGGACCGACAGGGCCGGGTAACCGGGGTCCCCGCTGCCCGCGTGCAGCCGGAAGCTCACCGAGCCGGTGAATTCCGCCAGGGTGACGACCGACCCGTCCGCGGCGCGGAAGCGGGACAGGGCGACCTTGGCCGGGGGAGGCGCGGGCGGGGGCGCGGGCGTCGGCGTCGGCGAGGGACGGCTCGGCGTTCCCGGGGGCCCCGGGCTGGCCGATTCCCCGTGCTGGTGACCGGCGGCCGTGGCCGCGGGCCCGCACCCGGCGGCCATCAGGACGGCCAGGACGCCCGCGGCCTGGCGGGCCCGCCGGCTAGCCACGGAGCACCAGCCGCTGCCGGGTGCGCCCGGTCAGGCAGATCGCCAGGCCGAGGACGCCCACGTCGCGCACCGTCAGGTCGGACAGGCCGCCGGTGACGGTCAGCCCCACCACGATCTCCAGGAGCAGCGCCGCCGCGGCCGCGGCCGCGGCGCGCGTGCCGATCCCCGCGATCAGCGCGACGGCCAGGACCAGGAGCAGCCAGCCGTGCGCCAGGACCAGGACGACGGCCGCTCCGGACGCGGCGGGCACCACCGGGACGTAGCCGGTCCACAGGGACGGCTGGACCAGCTCGTGATAGCCGAACCAGGCCAGCACCAGGCCGAGCAGGACCCGGGCCACGGTCGGAGCCCATTCCCCGGCGAGCTCGCCAGCCCGCTCCACCGGGTTCCGGCGGGCAGGCGGGCGCGGCGGCCGCGGGGCGGGCGCAGCCCCGGAGGAGGCATCGGGCCGGGTCCCCGCACGGGCATCGGGGCGGGTCCCGGCGCCGGAGGCAGCCAGCAACGCGGCGGCCCGGGGACCGATCGGCCTGCCGTTAGGTCCCATTTCGTCTCACCACCCGCGCGGCCGGCCTGCGGTCAGCTCCGGGGAGCGCGGTGGCTGGTCGGCCGCGTCGCGGTCTCCTGCCTGGCTTCCCGCCGCACCTCGCGCAGCCGGTAGAGCAGGAAGGCCGCGATCGCGACCACCACCAGGATGGCGATCACGTAGCCGGCCAGGGACAGGGCGTGCGCGAGGCTGTGCCAGGACGAGCCCAGGCTGTACCCGATGCTCGCGACGATCGTCACGTAGATCACGGTGCCGATCAGGCTGAGCACGCCGAAGCGGAGGGCCGGCACCCCGGTCAGGCCGGCGGCGATGGAGATGAAGGCCCGCACCACGGGCAGCGCCCGGCCCAGGGGGATGGCCCAGATCCCGCGGCCGGTCAGGAACCGTTCGGCCCGGTCCAGGTCTGCCTTGGTAATCAGCAGGTAGCGGCCGAACCGTTCGATCACCGGGCGCTCGGCCACCCGGCCCACGGCGTAGGCCACGTACGAGCCCGCCAGTTCGGCGAGCGTGCCGATGAGGATGACCAGCACCAGGCTGAGATGGCCCTCGTAAGCCAGCACGCCAGCGAAGCCGAACGTGATCTCCGAGGGGATCGGGAGACAGCACGCCTCGAGAAAGCCGAGCAGGATCACCGCGCCGTAGCCCGCGTGGACGAGAAAGTTCTCCATCACTGCCTTTCGACGACGTTGACCGTGCTGCATCCGGTCGCGCTGCCCCGGCCGGGCCGGCGTGCGCCGCGTCGTATCCCGAAGCGCCGCGTCCGGCCCGGCCGTGGGCCCCGCGATCTTCTACATGCTTGTAGATATTCTACTCCAGCCGGGACCCGCGGCGGGCCGCGGTGACCGACGCCGGACCGCGGCGGTCGCCTGGGCCGGGCCCGGGGAATCATGCCTAGGGAGTCATCGGGTTGTGGCCGGCCTTCCGGCGCCGGATCCGGCCGGGGGCGGCCCGTTCCGGCAGCAGGTAACGCCGGACGCTGGCGCGGACCATCTCGCGGCGGCCCGGACCCGGCGGTCCCGCGGCGGGACCGTCGCCCGGCGCGGCCGCCGCCGCCGGGACGGCGGGCTCGGCGGGGCCGGCCGGGCCGGCGGGCCCCGTCGCGGCCCGGTCGCTCCTGGTCATGGCCGACCAGCCGAGCAGCGCGAGCGGGTAGGCGAAGTAGCCGAACCTGGTGGCGGGGGCGAGCAGGAACATCAGGGCCAGCGCGATGGCCAGGCGCCGGGCCGCGGCCCGCACGTCGGCCGGCGGCCGCACCACGAGCGAGACCACGACCCCGAGCGCGGCCGCGAGGAGCAGCCCGATGGCCGCCAGGTGCCCGGCCGGGCCGGTACTGGCCAGCAGGTGACCGGGCAGCGGGCTGGCCGCCGGGGTCTTGTGCTGGGTCATCCCGAGCGGGTACAGCACCGTGTTCTGGAGCAGCCCGGCCGGCGTGGACAGCAGCGCCGGGACGGTCACGGCGACCAGGACCGCGGTCGTGACCAGGGACGCGGCCGCGAAGCGGGCCGCGACCCGCGCGCTGTCCCGGGCCGCGAGCAAGGCCGCGATCACCGCCAGGGCCGGCCAGGCGGTGGCCTTCATGGCGCACGCGACGCCGATGGCCAGGCCCGCCGCCAGCGGCAGCCGCGGTGACCGGGCCACGAACGCGAGCGCCAGGCAGGTCAGCGCGATCATCGGCGGATCGGTGATGCCGACCGCCAGCGAGAGCGCCAGCACCGGGGAGGCCACCGCGAACACCGCGCACCAGGCCGCCGCCCGGCGGCAGGCCCCGCACCCCTGGGCGCGGTGCGGGGCGCCCATCCAGAACGCCGCCGCCAGCAAGACCGCGGCCGCGGCCGTCAGCCACAGCCGCGTGTCGCCGAGCACCCCCCGCAGGCCGACCGCCCACGGCAGGCCGAAGACCGTCATCGCGGGCAGGTACGGGTTGTAGGCCTGCCACGTGGCCAGCTGCCCCGCGGACAGGTAGGGGTCCCCGTGCCGCAGCAGCAGGACCGCCGACCGGGTGACGACGATCGGGTCCGACGTGGCCGGGCCGCGCAGGATCAGCCAGATCGCCGGGACCAGCAGGGCGCAGGCCAGGGCCGCGAGCAGCGGGCCGGCCAGGCCGCGCGAACGCCACGCCAGGACGGCGGCCAGCGCGTAGCCGGCGGTGGCCCACAGGGCCCAGGTCCCGTCGGCGCCGCCGCGGCCGAAGACGGCGAGCGCGGCAGCGTACGCGGCGAAGGCGGCATACCAGGGAACCAGGCGCCGCTGATCGAGCGATCCGTGCTCGGGCCGCACGACCTGCCACCGGGACCAGTCCAGCCGCACCGCCCCGGCCAGGCGCGCGGCCACGGTCGGCGGCGGTCCCCCGGGCACGCCGTCACGGCGGGTCACGAGCACGTCACCCGCCCGGGCCTCGCCGGCCAGCTACCGGTCCTGCAAATGCCTAGCATCCCTCACGTGCCCCGCTTGTCCCCGTCAATTCCCACCCAATGCCCCCTTTTTATCCGTTGACCCTGGCCCAGGGTACGTGGGCCGCCAAGGGGAGGATGAAAAGGGGGCAGTTATCCGGCCTTGCCCTGGGTCACACGGACCTGACGCCCGCGTACCGCGGAGGTTCGCCTACCATAGCTCAGCGTGCGCCAGGCCAGGCCGCTGAACCTGATGCGGGCGCGGAGTGGCGCCGAACGGGTCACCAACGTCGAGCTGTTCTTCGACCTGGTCTACGTGTTCGCGGTGACCCAGATCTCGCACTACCTGCTGGCCCATCCGACCGTCACCGGCGCGCTGCGGGCCGGCCTGCTGCTGATCATGGTCTGGCTGGTCTGGGTCTACACCACGTGGGTCACCAACTGGCTCGACCCGGAGCGGGTCGCGGTCCGGCTGCTGCTGCTCGGGCTCGCCGGGGCCAGCCTGGTCATGTCCGCCGCGCTGCCCGGGGCGTTCTCCGCGCGCGGGCTGGCCGTCGGCGCGGCCTACGCGGTGATGCAGATCGGGCGCAGCGTGTTCGCCGTGGCCGCGCTGCGGGGCCAGCCGCTACAGCGCAATTTCCAGCGCATCCTCGCGTGGTGCCTGGTCAGCGGCCTGCTGGCGGTGCTGGGCGGGCTCGCGGCGCCGGACGCGCGCGCGGCGCTGTGGGTGGCCGCCGTCGGCGTCGACCTGCTCGGCGGGGCGGTCGGCTTCTACACGCCGGGGCTGGGCCGCTCCAGCACCCGGGACTGGACGATCGAGGGCGGCCACTTCGCCGAGCGGTGCCAGGCGTTCATCCTGATCGCGCTGGGCGAGTCGATCGTGGTCATCGGGGCCACGCTGTCCGGCCTGGCGCACGTCACCGGCGCGGAGATCGCGGCGTTCGGCGTGTCACTGTGCGGCAGCGTGGGCCTGTGGTGGCTGTACTTCGACCGCAGCGCCGGCGAGGCCGCGCGCGTCATCGCCGGGTCCGACGACCCGGGGCGCCTGGGCCGGTCGGCATACCACCTGATCCATCCCGTCATGGTCGCGGGGATCATCGTCGGCGCGGCCGCCGACCAGCTGACGCTGGCCGGCCCGGGCGCGGTCGGCCGCGGGCCGGCGGCCTGGATGATCCTCGGCGGCCCGGGACTCTTCCTGGCCGGGCACGCCGCGTTCAAGGCCGTCATCTGGCGCACCACGCCCTGGTCGCGGATCGTCGCCGTGGCCGTGCTCGCGCTGCTCGGCCTGGCCGCCCCGCACGTCTCCGCGCTCGCGCTGAGCACCTGCGCCGCTGCCGTCGTGATCGCGGTCGCGGTCGCCGACCACGTGCAGCACGACGATGCCGCGGAGGACGACGACGGCTGAGCCGCCTGGCCTGGCCGGCCGCGAGCCCGCAGGCGCCAGTCCGTAACGGGCCGGCTCCCGCGACCGTGGTCAGCCCGCGTCAGCCGGCCCCGGGTCAAGCGCGCGCCGCAGGAAGTCGACCTGGAGCAGCATCAGGTTCTCCGCGACGTCCTCCCGCCGGGCCATGTGGGTGATGCCGGACAGCGGCAGCACGGTGTGCGGCCGCCCGGCGGCCAGCAGCGCCGACGACATCCGCAGCGTGTGCGCCACCATGACGTTGTCGTCCGCGAGGCCGTGGATGAGCATCAGCGGGCGGTCCAGGTTGGGCGCGTCCGCGATGAGCGAGTTGTGCGCGTACGCCTCGGGATGCTCGTCCGGGTGGCCCAGGTAGCGCTCGTTGTAGAAGGTGTCGTAGAGCCGCATGTCGGTGACGGGCGCGCCCGCCACCGCGGCGTGAAAGGCGTCGGGGCGGCGCAGCACCGCGAGCGCGGCCAGGTACCCGCCGTGCGACCAGCCGCGGATGCCGACCCGCGACAGGTCGAGGTCGGGATGGGCCGCGGCCGCCGCCTGCAGCGCCGTCACCTGGTCCTCGACGTTCGGCGTCGCCTCATCGTAGTGGACCAGCCGGTCCCAGTCCGGCCCGCGGCCCGGCGTGCCCCGGCCGTCGGCGATCAGCACGGCGAAGCCCTGGTCGGCGAACCACTGTGAGGCCAGGTACCAGTTGCGGGCCGCGACCACCCGCTGCGCGGCCGGGCCGCCGTAAGGGTCGCACAACACCGGCAGCCGCACCGACCCCGGCCGGTGCCCGCGCGGCAGCAGCAGCGCGCACCGGACCTGGTCCGGGCCGGCCGAAAAGAACGTCACCTCGGGGGTGAGCGCCGGCGTCTCGGCCAGCGCGGTGATCTCCCCGAGCGGCTCGCCGCCGCGCCGCACCCGCGCCCGCGGGCCGAACCAGTCCAGCGAGTGGGACGAGACCACCAGCACGTCCCCGCCGCGGGCCGCACGGTGCACGCCGGGCTCGCTGGTCAGCCGGACGACGCCGCCAGGCCCGCCGGCCGAGTAGACGTGCAGCTCGGCCGGGTTCTCGTCCTTGGCGGTGAACAGGACGTCCGGGCCGGCGTCCAGCACCTCCCCGACGTTGAGCGTGGTGGGGGTGGCCGGCTCATCGCCGATCATCAGCCGGTACGCGCCGTCCCGGGCGATCACCCGCACCAGCCGCCCGTCCTGCGTCCACGCCGGCGTGCCGGCGACCACGTTCACCCAGTCCGGGTCGGTGTCCTCGCAGACCGTTTCGGTCTTGCCGTCGTCGGCCACCGACAGCACCCGCATCGTCTTCTGGTCCCGGGAGCACACCCGCAGCAGGGCGGGCCCGCCGCGCGACCAGTGCACGCTGATCAGGTACGGCAGGGCGGCGGAGTCCCAGCCCACCGGGATCAGGCTCCCGTCCAGCCCGGCCAGGACCACGCTGACGTCGGCGTTCGCGGTGCCCGCGGCCGGATAGGCGACCTTGAGCGGCTCCCGGTCCGGGTTGGCCGGGTCGGCGATGAAAAAGCGCGTGACCGGCGTGGTGTCCACGCGCGCCACCAGCAGCCGCTGCCCGTCCGGCGACCACCAGAACCCGCGGGTGCGGGACATCTCCTCCGCCGCCACGAACTCGGCCAGGCCGTAGGTCACGTTCTCGGCCTCCGGCACGGCCAGCGCCCGGTCGCTGCCGCCGTTCGCGGCGACGACCCGGAGCGCCCCGTCGGCCACGTACGCGATGTGCGCCCCGGTGGGGTCGGGATGCGGGTCGAGCACCGGCGTCGGCGTGGCCGGCGCCCGCACCCCGGGCCCGGAGCGGCCCGGGGCGCCGTCCGCCGCCAGGCCGGCGGTGAACAGCCGGCCGGACAGCGTGAACGCGGCCAGCGTCACCGCCTGGTCGGTTGCGAACCCCACCACGCCCGCCGCGGCCTGCCGGGTCCGCTCCCGCCGGGCCCGTTCTTCGTCCGAAAGCTCCTCCGCCCCGCCGGCCAGCAGCTCCCGCGGGTCAGCGACCAGGCGCTCCTCGCCGGTCTTGGTGTCCCATACCCACAGGCAGGTGTCGAGGTCGGTACCGGACCGGCCGCGCAGGAACGCGATCCGCTCGCCGTCCGGGGAGATCGCGAACGCGTGCGGGAGGCCGAGGGTGAAGCCCTGGGTGCGGGCCTGCTGGCGCGGGAAGCTGATGATGTCGGCGGTCATGCCCTCGATCCTCGCAGATGTACCGGTCAGCCCCTGATCAGCCCCAGAACCGCTGGGCGGCCGGCTGCGCCGGCCCGCCTCGCGGACACCGGGAACACCTCGGCGCCGGATCCCGGTAAGCTAATGGGGCCCCGGCGGCGTCCGGGGAAGTTCCGGCCGTCCGGGCAGGTGATCACCGGCCGCGGAGGGCTGGCCGGGCGGAGTAGCTCAGTCAGGCAGAGCAAGCGGCTCATAATCGCTGTGTCGCCGGTTCAAGTCCGGCCTCCGCTACGAACCTTTTCATCCGTCGATGTCACGCCCGGGCACCCGGGCCGTCAGGGGAGGACGAGAAGGCTCGCGAAACTCGCGGATTGCGCGGGCAGCTACCCTTGAGCATGCTGGGGAAGACTCCCGCGGGGGACCTTGTTAGGTGTCCGTGAGCCGACCAGGAAAATCCGTACGGAAGAAAGGCACTCCACCGTGGCTGCGACCGACATCAGGCCCAAGATCACTCTGGCCTGCCAGGAGTGCAAGCACCGCAACTACATCACGCGCAAGAACCGGCGGAACGACCCCGACCGGCTCGAGCTGAAGAAGTACTGCCCGAACTGCCGCTGCCACCGGCCGCACCGCGAGACGCGGTAGGCGGCCGCCGCATGGCCGTCAACCGGGAGTACCTCGGCCGCACCTTCCCGGCTGCCGCGCCCTATGAGGTCAGCCGGGTCAAGATCGCGGAATTCGCCGACGCGATCGGTGACCTGAACCCGCTCTACCGCGACCGGGCCGCGGCGCAGGCCGCCGGGTACGCCGACGTGATCGCGCCGCCCACGTTCGCGATCGTGATCAGCATGGCCGGCAGCGCCCCCGCCGTCGCCGACCCGGGCCTCGGCCTGAACTACGCCATGGTGGTGCACGGCGAGCAGCGGTTCGAGTACGCCCGCCCGCTGATGGCCGGCGACGTGGTCACGGCGCAGGCCACGATCTCCGACATCCGGGACGCGGGCCGGAACGTGATGCTCAGCACCACGACCGAGATCAGCACGGTGGACGGCGAGCACGTGTGCACCGCGCACTCGACGCTGGTGGAACGGGGCGGTGCCGCGTGAGCGAGCAGGTCAGCTACGACGACGTCAAGCCGGGCACGGACCTCGCGCCGGCCAGCTACCCGGCCACCCGGCTCAGCCTGGTCAAGTACTGCGGCGCGTCAGGCGACTTCAACGTCATTCACTGGAACGAGCGGATCGCCCGGTCGGTCGGGCTGCCGAACGTGATCGCGCACGGGATGTTCACGATGGCGCAGGCCGGGCGCTACGTCACCGACTGGGCGGGCCCGGCGGCCGCGGTCGTCGAGTTCGGCGTCCGGTTCTCCTCGCCGGTGGTCGTCCCCGACGACGACATCGGGGCGACGATCGAGATCAGCGGCACCGTCGAGGAGAAGCTGGACGGCAACCGCGTCGTGCTGGCCCTCACCGCGCGGTCGGGCGAAGCCAAGGTGCTCACCAGGGCCCGGGCGGTAGTCCGCCTGCCCTAGCGGCCGGCCCGTTCTGGGCCCTTGCGGGGGCAGGGGGCGCTCAGGCGAGCGCCGCGTACGCCGCCGCGCGGATGTCACGGTGCACCTGCGGCAGGTCCGACGATTCGAACATGCGCTGGGTCAGCACGATCACGGTCAGCTCGTGCGCCGGGTCGACCAGCCACGACGTGCCCAGGCCGCCGTCCCAGCCGTAGCTGCCGTCGTCGAGCACCGCCAGGCCGAACCCCCACGACCGGCCGGTGAATAAGCCGGGGCCGAGACCGCCGCGGGCCTTCTGCTCCGGCGTCAGCTGCCCGGTCGTCATGGCGCGGGCGGAGCCCGCCGACAGGACCGGCGCGCCGCCGCGCAGCAGCATCCGGGCGAAGGCCAGCAGGTCATCGGCGGTGGAGAGCAGGCCGGCCGCGCCGTCGCCGAACGCCGGGGGGCGGCTCCAGGCCCCGTCCGGCGGGTCCCACACGGCGAGCCCGCCCGGTGTCGGCTGGTACGAGGTCGCGAGGCGGCTGGTGTCGGTGGTGAAGAACGCCGTGTCCCGCATGCCCAGCGGCGCGAACACCCGGGACCGCAGGAACTCGCCGAACGGCATCCCGGCCGCGCGGGCGATGAGCACGCCCAGGACCGAGGCGCCGGTGTTGTAGAGCCAGCGCTCGCCGGGCTGGGCCAGCAGCGGCAGCGTGCCCAGGCCCGCGATCCAGGTGTCGGGGTCGGGCTGCACGTCCGGCTCGGGCGGCCCGGTGGTGGACAGGCGCAGGGCCTGGCTGGCCTCGACCACCGGCCAGGGCACGGGCGAGGAGAACATCTCCGTCGCCATCCCGAACCCGAAGGTGAAGGTCAGCAGGTCCCGGGCGGTGATGGCCCGCACGGCCGGCCTGGTGTCGTCGAGCGGCCCGTCCATCCGCCGCAGCACCCGGCGCCCGGACAGCTCGGGCAGCAGCCGGTCGACCGGCTCGTCGAGACCGATCAGGCCCTCGTCGGCCAGCGCCAGCGTGGCCGCCGCGGTGATCGGCTTGGTGGTCGAGGCGATCCGGAACAGCGAGTCCCTGGCCACCGGGGCGCCGCCGACCGCCAGCCGGCCGAGCGCCTCCGTGTGCACCTGGTCTCCCCGGGCGACCAGCGCGATCAGGCCCGGGACGCGGTCGTCGCCGATGTGCCGTTCGGCCGCCGCGCGCAGCCGCGCCAGCCCGCCGGGGGTCAGGCCGTCAGCCATGCCGACCCCGCGTGCCTGGCCTGCCCGGGCCCTGGCCCCGTGTCGCGTCCATGGTGGCCACCGTACCGGGAACGGAAGCCCCCGGCGCGCCGCTACGAGGCCGGCTGCCGGGCGGTCCCGGGGGCGGCAAAGGAGCTCCGGTCACCGGACCACGCCGAGCGCGGCACCAGGTCCTCGATGCGCCGCAGGTCGTCCGGGCCGAGCCGCACGTCAGCGGCGGCGGCGTTCTCGGCGATCCGGTCCGCGCGGCGGGTGCCGGGGATCGGGACCACGTCGTGGCCCTGGGCGAGCAGCCAGGCCAGGGCGAGCTGGCCGGGCGTGATGCGCAGGCCGGCCGCGATCTCGCGCAGCATCGCGATCTGGCGCAGATTGCGGTCCAGGTCGGTGCCGTGGAAGCGCGGATCACTGCGCCGGAAGTCGCTGTCGTCGATCGCGGCCCGGGTGAGCGTGGAGGTAAGCAGGCCGCGGCCGAGCGGGCTGTAGGTCACCAGCCCGGTGCCCAGGCGCCTGGCCGCGGGCACGATGTCGTCCTCCGGGTCGCGCCAGAGCAGCGACCACTCGAACTGCACCGCGGTGATCGGGTGCACGGCGGCGGCCTGCTTGAGCTGCCCGGGCGTGGCCTCGGACAACCCGATGTGCCGGACCTTGCCGTCGCGGACGAGTTCCGCCATCGCGCCCACGGTCTCGGCGACCGGCACGCCGGGATCGATCCGGTGCAGGTAGTACAGGTCGATCACGTCGGTGCCGAGCCTGGCCAGGGAGGCCTCGCAGTAGCCGCGGACGTGACCGGGATGGCTGTCCACCCGCACGCCGTGATCGTCCCGGACGATGCCGAACTTGGTGGCTACCACGGCCTGGTCGCGCCGGCCCGCCAGGGCCCGGCCGATCAGGCGCTCGTTATGGCCCTGCCCGTAGCTCATCGCGGTGTCCAGCATCGTGATGCCCTCGTCGAGGGCCCGGTGGATGGCCCGGACGGACTCGTCGTCATCGGCCGGGCCGTAGCCCTGCGACAGTCCCATGCATCCGAGCCCGATCGCGGAGGTCGCCAGCGCGTCGCGGCCAAGGTGTCGTTGCTGCATGACTCCAGCGTCCCGGAGGCTTACTCATAAGTCCAAGACAGATTTGCGCTAGAAGTTAGAGCAATTCATTATTAATCAATGGAACTGCGGCAGCTCGCCTACTTCGAGGCGGTCGTGCGCTGCGGCGGCTTCAGCCGCGCGGCCGAGCAGCTGCGCATCGCGCAGCCTGCAGTCTCGGCGCAGGTCCGGCGGCTGGAGGCCGAGCTCGGGACCCCGCTGCTCGAGCGCACCACCCGCCGGGTCGCGCTCACCCACGCCGGGGAGCTATTCCTGGCCCGGGTCCGCGCCGTGCTCGGCCAGCTCGACGAGGCCCGCGCCGACCTGGCCGAGCTGGCTGCGGTACGGCGCGGTCACGTCCGCATCGGGGCGACCCTGGTGCTGGGATCGCTGGACCTGCCGCGGTTGCTCGCGCAGTTCCGCCGCCGCTATCCCGGGGTCACGCTCGCGCTCCGCGCCGGGCTGATCGCGGACCTGCTGGGCGACCTGGACTCCGGCGAGATCGACATCGTGCTCGGCCCGCTCCATCCCGAGCTGCTGGACGGCTTCCTGGCCCGGCCGCTGGTCGAGGAGCGCATCGTCCTGGTGGCGCCGCCCGGCCGGCCTGGCCCCGGGCCCGCGGCAGGGGCGCCGGGCACGCCGGACGCACCGGGCACGCTGGGCGCGCCAGGCGCGCCGGGCGCGCCGGGCGCGCCGGGCGTGCCGGGCGGGCCGGCCGTGCTGGCGGACTTCGCCGGCCAGCCGTTCGTGTGCCTTCCGGCCGGCAGCGGGCTGCAGGCGATCCTGGTGGCCGCGGCCGCCGAGGCGGGCTTCACGCCGCGCATCCAGCTGGAGACGCACAGCCCGGCCAGTATCCGCGAGCTGGTCGCCGCGGGCCTCGGCGTCGCGCTGATGGCCGAATCCTCCGCCCGCGCGATCGGCCCGGACGTCCGGGTACACCGCCTGCAGCCCGCGCCGCCGCACCCGCCCATCGGCCTGGTCTGCGTGCCCGGCCGGACCCCGGGCCCGGCCACCCGGGCCTTCCAGCAGCACCTCGAGCAGGCCTATCCGGTCCCGGTACCGTAACCGGGGCCTGCGCACCTCCGGTGCGGGCGGCCGCCGGTAACGTGTGACCGGTCGCTGGCTGCGGGCGCCGTAATGTGTCGCAGCCGGCCGGGAGAGAGAGCAGAGCGTGACGGTGGGCAGGCAGGTCGTCCGGGAGCAGGTGATGCTCTCCGGGTACACGACGCTGGGGCTCGGCGGCCCGGCCGCGCGGTTCATCGAGGCCGGCCGCGACGACGAGATCGTCGCCGCGGTGCGCGGCGCGGACCTGGCCGGCGAGCCGGTGCTGGTCCTCGGCGGCGGCAGCAACCTGGTCGTGGCCGACGAAGGCTTCCCCGGCACCGTGCTGCACGTGGTGACCAGGGGGGTGACCATCAGCGCCGGCCGCCACGGCGTCACCGTGGACGCGGCGGCGGGGGAGGACTGGGACGCGCTGGTCGAGTGCTGCGTGGCCGAGGGCCTGTCCGGGATGGAGTGCCTGTCCGGCATACCCGGCCTGACCGGCGCCACGCCCATCCAGAATGTCGGGGCCTACGGCCAGGAGGTCGCCGAGACGGTGGTCGCGGTGCGCGCCTACGACCGGCTGTGCGATGCGGTGGTCGAGCTGGACAACGCCGGCTGCGGCTTCGGGTACCGGACGAGCGCGTTCAAGCGCGCCATGGCGGCGGGCCGCGGCGCCGGCCATCGTGCCGGCCGTCGTGCTGCGGCGGACCCGGCCGCCGCGACCGGCCGGTTCGTCGTGCTCGGCGTCACGTTCTGGCTGGCCCGAGATCCGCTGTCGGCGCCCGTCGGCTACGCCGAGCTGGCCCGGACCCTCGGGGTCAGCGAGGGCGGGAGGGTGCCGCTGGCCGACGCGCGCTCCGCGGTGCTCGCACTGCGCCGCGGCAAGGGGATGGTGCTCGACCCGGCCGACCCGGACACCCGCAGCGCCGGCTCGTTCTTCACCAACCCGGTCCTGGACCGCCGCCAGTTCGCCGAGGTGGAGCGCAGGGCCGCGGCCCGGTCCGGACGTCCGGGGGAGCGGGCCAGCGCTCCGTCGTTCCCGGCCGGGGACGGGCTGGTTAAGGTCCCGGCCGCCTGGCTGATCGAGCAGGCCGGCTTCGGCAAGGGATACCCGGGCAACGGGAGCGTGCGCATCTCGTCCAAGCACACGCTGGCGCTGACCAATCCGGGCGGCGCCAGCACCGCCAGCCTGATCGGGCTGGCGCGGGAAATCAGGAACGGCGTGCGGCAGGCCTTCGGGGTCGAGCTGGTCAGCGAGCCGGTCCTGGTCGGCGCCGAGCTGTGAGGCCAGGCCCTGCCCGCTAGCCCTCCTGGGTCGCCCGTGTCGCCTGGTCTGTCCCCGTCGCCGGGTCTGCCCCTGTCGTTTGGTCTGCCCGCGTCGCCTGGTCTGCCTGCGCGCCGGCCAGTCCAGGGCTCGCCGGGCTTCCCTGAGCCTGCGAGCCCGCGAGATGCGCCACGCACAGGCTGGCCTCGGCGAACGGCTGGAGCCCGTCCACGGTGACCGGCGCTCGCATCTGGTCGAGCGCACCCTGCATGAGGCCCAGGTGCAGCTGGCACACGACCTCCTGGTGCGCCTCGGCCACCTCGCGGAACGGGCACTGCCGCAGCCGGAGCTGATATCCCGCCCCGTCGGCCACGGACTCCGGGGCGAACCCGAGTTCCCGCAGGGTGGCGGCCAGGCCCTCGACGGCCCCGTAGGCGTTCGTCCGCTGGAAAGGGGCAGGCCGCTCGGTGATGTAGCGGCCCCACTCCCGGCCGGCCTCCACCGCGGCCTCGCCCGGCTGGGCCAGCACGACCGCGATCAGGCTGGCCAGCATCTCGGCCAGCAGGCGGTACTGGCGCCGTCCCGGTGCCCCGCCCTCGACGGCCTGGTAGGCCATGCTGGGCCGGCCCGGCGCGGCCCGGGCCTGGGACGCCCGGGTGGCCAGGCCCGCGTCCACGAGCGCGTCCAGGTGGAACCGGGCCGTGTTGGGATGCAGCCCCGCCCGGCCCGCGATTTCCCGCACGCCGACCGGCGAGCCGGCGGCACGCAGCAGGCCGAGCACGTCGGCGCGCCGCTGGCCGAGCGGGGGCCCAGCGTCGGGCGCGAGAAGGGCCTTCACATCCATCGCGGCAATTTACATAAATCCACTAGTAGAAAATAAGTAAACGAACCGGCCCGGGTCGGGCCAGCCCTGGCGAACCTGGCCAGCCGGATCGGGCCGGCCTGGGGCCAACCTGGCCAGCCGAGTCGGGCCGGGGCGAACCTGGCCAGCCGAGTCGGGCCTGGTCGGCCGGCCCGAAGCGCTGCCTTCCGGCCTCCGGGGCCAAGCTGGTCACCGGACGTCGCGGGAACAGCGTCCGGTGACCAGCTTTCCGGCGGGCAGCGCACTACGACACGGCTACCGCGGGGGGAGGGCGGCAACGAAGGGCGTGTCAGCGCCTATCACGCCGCTACGGGCCGCGCCGCCAGGCGAGCCGAGCGGCTCGTCCCGGCCGGGTAGCTTCTCGGTGAAGAACTTTGCGTTCTCGCCCGTGTATACCTGCCAGTCCTCCGGCAGGTCGTCCTCGTAGTAGATCGCCTCTACCGGGCACACGGGCTCGCATGCCCCGCAGTCCACGCACTCGTCAGGGTGGATGTAGAGCATGCGCTCGCCCTCGTAGATGCAGTCCACCGGGCACTCGTCCACGCACGTGCGGTCCAGCACGTCCACGCAGGCTTCCCCGATCACATAGGTCATCCGGCTTCCCCTCTCCCCGGGCCGCGACCCGCAGAACGACTTTCTCACAAAGAAGTCTATAAAAACAGTTTCGGCGCAGCAGAGGTGCGGGTGCTCCGTGGGCCCGGGCCAATGTCCGCCACCCTCGCAACCGCCTGCCACGGCCGGGAGGGCCCACCCGGTTCCTGTCTGGCCCACCGAGGCGTGGGCGGCGCATGAATGTACCGATGGGCCGGTTACTGGCCGCCTAAACGTACATCCATCGCGACCGCCAGACGCGGAAGGCCGAGCCCGGGTCGGACACTGGCTATTCTCGGGCTTCTTGTCCAGGCCCGGGTTCTAGCTGTTCTCGGGGGCGCCTGTCCAGCGCATGGGTGAGGTCGGCGGTCCTCGGGGCGGGCTGGCGGGACGCGGCGCGCCCTGCCCTCTGGTCGGCGGCCGACGGTACGGGCCGGATTCTTTAATTAGTTTTTGTTGATGATAGAGTGCGGGGGTGATCTTGCCTCCTGACGAGGCCGCCCTGGCCTCGCTGAGCAGCCTGGACGACCGGGTGCGCGGGGCCCTGTACGCGTTCGTGTCCGGGTGCACCGAGCCGGTCGGGCGGGACGAGGCGGCGAGCGCGGTCGGTGTCGGGCGCGCCCTGGCCGTGTATCACCTGGACAAGCTGGTCGAGGCCGGGCTGCTGACCGCCACCTACCGGCGGCCGCCTGGCCGCAGCGGGCCCGGGGCCGGCCGCCCGGCCAAGCTCTACTCCCGGTCTGGCCGGGAGTTCACGGTGCGCGTGCCACCGCGAGAGTACGAACTGGCAGCGCGCTTGCTGGTCCAGGCGGTCAGCTCCGATCACAGCGGCCAGAGCCAGGCCACGCTCGGTGATGCCGCTCGCCAGCTGGGGACCCAGCTCGGGACCGACCGCCGGGCCGGGCACGTCGGCCCGGAGGATCCCCCTCGGGCCCTGCAGGCCGTGCTGCGAGAGCACGGCTTCGCGCCGTTCGAGGGCGAGGACGGCACCGTCCACCTCAGGAACTGCCCGTTTCACCAGCTCGCGCAGCAAGATCCCAGAATCATCTGCGGCATGAACCTCGCGCTGATCACCGGGATGGTCACGGGGCTCGGGGCGAGCGGGCTACGCCCGGCACTCGACCCGCAGCCCGGGCAGTGCTGCGTCGCGATACACCAGCGCAACAGGGAGGACGAACGCCATGGCGCAGTACCTGGCCCTTGATCCGGCGGAACCGCTGCAGCCCGATCGGCCGCGGGCGCCGCTGCGGATCGCCAGCGAGGACGCTCCCGTCGACCTGGAGGCCGCGCAGCGCGCGGCGGCGGACTTCCTGGCGGCCCTGGGGGTCAACCTCGACCGGGAGGGGCTGCGCGAGACGCCGGCCCGGATGGCGCGGGCCTACGCCGAACTGCTCGCCCCGCGGCCGTTCCACCTGACGACCTTCCCCAACGACGAGGGCTACGACGAGCTGGTGCTGGCGCGCGCGATCCCGTTCCGGACCGTCTGCGAACACCACCTGCTCCCGTTCTCCGGCGTCGCGCACGTTGGCTACCTGCCCGCCGACCGCATCCTCGGGCTGTCCAAGCTGGCCCGGCTGACCGAGCACTTCGCGGCCCGGCCGCAGACGCAGGAGCGCCTGACCAGGCAGATCGCCGACAGCCTGGACGCTCATCTGGCGCCCCGGGGGGCCGGGGTCGTGCTGGAGGCCGAGCACTTGTGCATGACGCACCGCGGCGTGCGGGCCCTCGGCGCCAAGACCGTCACCTCGGCCCTGCTCGGCGCGCTGCGCGTCGATCCCCGCTCCCGGGCCGAGTTCTTCGCCCTGGCCGGGGTACCCAGCTGACGGCGCGGCTGGCCTGGGCCGGATCAGGCCGGATCCGGCTTGATCATCCGGACCAGGGCCCGTAGGCCGGTCAGCAGCTCCTGGTGGTCGCTGATGCCATCGAGGGTGGCCTCGATCCTGCGCACCATCTGGTCGATCCTGCGCCCCAGGTCGTCGTCGCGGTTGCGGGCCGCCGTCCGGTCGGCCGCCTGCTCGTCCTGCACCCGGGCCAGGTCGGTGGTCAGCAGCTGCCGCGCGTGCGCGATGTCCCCGGCCAGAGTGGACCCGGTCCGGCGCAGTTCCTCCCGCAGCTCGCCCACGGCCTTGGTGGCGAGGTCCACCCGGCGCTTCAGCGACGCAACGTCGTCGCGGGGATACGTGCTCTCGCGGGTCAGTACCTTGATCCGGTCGCGCACGTGGGCGACATAGGCCACGGCGGGCCGGATGGCCGTGGAGAGCAGGTAGAAGCCGGCAAAGTAGTAACCCACCGTGGCCCCGGAGAAGTACGTGAGCACCGCGACGACCGCGGCGGTGCCGATATGGGCGCCGAGCGCGAGCCACAGCATCCGCCGGGCCAGCCGCCCGGCCTCCGCCTCCTGAGCCGCCCGGACCGTGATGCCCCGCTCGCGCGAGACAGCCATGTCCGCGACGACCTGGCGCGCCGCGAAGTACAGGTTCCACGGCACGGTCACCAGCACGATCAGCCAGGCGAGCGCCACCCCGCCCGCCCCGATGGCCAGCAGCGTGGCGAGCGGCACGCCGGCCAGGCGGCCGAGCCAGGCGAACAGCAGGGCCGCGGCCGCCCCGATCAAGACCATGGCCCACCACATGACCGGGCCGCGCGGCGCGTTGACGCTCATGGGGTCATCGTGGGCCAGCGGCGCGTTGACGTTCATGGGGTGATCGTGGGCCAGCGGCGCGTTGACGCTCATGGGGCCATCGTGGGCCACAGGCGTCCCGGGCCGGATCCGCCAAAGTACTCAGATGACGCTATGAGCCTGCCGCGCTGCTGGCCAGCAGGGCCGCGAAGGCCCCGGCGATCATGAACGGGCCGAACGGGATGTGCTGCCCGCGGTGAGCACGGCGGGACACCAGCAGGCCGGCCCCGTAGATGGCGCCGAGCAGGAACCCGGCGAAGGCGCCGGCGATCAGCGTCGGCCAGCCGGGCCAGGCCGTCAGGGTGCCCAGGCTGGCGGCCAGCTTGGCGTCGCCGAGGCCGACCGCGGACCGGCTGATCACGACGAGGGCCAGGTACGCGACGGCCAGGGCCAGCCCGCCGAGCACCGCCCTGAGCAGGTCATGCCAGTGTCCGCCGGCCGCGGCGGCCAGCAGCAGGAAGATCACGGTTCCTGCGTAGGCCGGGGCGGTGAGGGCGTCGGGAAGCCGCTGGACGGCCGCGTCGATCCAGGCCAGTGCCACGGCGCAGCCGGCCAGCCAGCACGCGGCGGCCAGCACCAGGGCGGGGTGGACGCGGGCGGCCAGCGCGCCGAACAGGACCGCGGTGACCAGCTCGACGGCCAGCGGCGGGGGCCCGAAGCGGGCCCGGCAGGCGGGGCACCGGCCAGACGGGGACACCGCGGGCTGGGGCAGCCGGCCGGACCGTGCCACGGCGGGCGGAGGCAGCCGGCCGGGCCGCGACACGGCGGGCCGGGGCAGCCGGCCGGCCGCCAGGATCTGGTCCCCGCAGTGCGGGCAGGCCCGGGCCGGCGCCGCGCCGGCCGGGACGGCGTACCAGAGGATGACGCCGCGCAGGAACCAGCCGATCACCAGGCCTGCGACGGCGAGGCCGGCCACCAGCGGCCCGTTCATGGCCGGCCGCTCGGCTGGGGAAGGAAAAATCCGGCGCTCATGGGCAGGGGGAAGACGGTGTCATCTTGGGTCATGATGGCCGCGCGGGAGCGCAACCCTTCGTAGCCTATGTGCGTTCGGCAGGTTCGAAGGCATCTGTCTGTCCACGGAGGCGGCGCATGAGCCGGATCGCCGTCACGGCGCTGGGCCTGGCCCTCGTCGTGGCCGCCCAGGCCCCAGCGGCCGCGGCGACCGTCACGGGGGAAGGCGAGGGCCGCGGGGCGGCGACCGGGGTCCCGGCGGCCCCGAAGCCGTCGCCCAAGCCGACCACCAAGCCATCCCCCCGCAAGTCGCGCCCGGCCGCGCCGGTCCTGCGGGCGGTGCCCGTCAAGCCCCGGCCCACGCCCAATTCACCCAACTGCTCGGCGGGCCCGTCCAGCCGGCGCGTCACCACGCAGCCGTGGGCCCAGCAAGCGCTGGATTTCAGCAGCGCGTGGCGGCTGACCGAGGGGCAGGGCGTCACGGTGGCGGTGGTGGACAGCGGGGTGGACTACACCCCGCAGTTAGCGGGCAAGTTGGACGCCGCCAGCCCCAGCCCCAGCAACACCGGTTTCCAGGACTGCGTGGGCCACGGCACGGCCGTCGCCGCCATCATCGCGGCGAGGGACCTGCAGGCCCAGGGCGTGCCGTTCGAGGGCGTGGCGCCGCGCGCGAGGATCTTGTCGGTCAAGGTGAACGACGCCGAGGCCGGTAACTCGGCGACCACGGGCAACTCGAACACCCTGGCCCAGGGGATCATCGACGCGGCCAAGCTCGGAGCGCAGGTCATCAACGTCTCGGTGCAGGTCAGCAAGAACACCGCCGCACTGAGCGGGGCGGTGAGATTCGCGCTGAGCCGGGACGCCGTCATCGTGGCGGCCGGGGGGAATGACGGACCCGACACCGGCACCGGGCCGTTCTATCCCGCGAGCTACCCGGGCGTCCTGTCGGTCGGGGCGGTGGAAAGCGACGGCTCGCTGGCCCCGTTCTCCGACCTGGGCTCGAACGTGGCGGTCACCGCGCCCGGCGTGAACGTCACCAGCGCCTGGCCCGGAGGGTTCCGCGACGACAGCCTCAGCGGGACGAGCTTCGCCGCGCCGTTCGTCTCCGGAGTGGCGGCGCTGGTCCGTTCCCGGTTTCCCCGGCTGAGCGGGCCGGCGGTGGTGCACCGGATCGAGGCCACGGCGAACGGCGGGACCGGCCCGGGCACCGGCGACGGCCTGGTCAACCCGCTGGAGGCGGTCACCGCGATACTGCCGCCCGGCCCCGCGCCGAGCCCGTCCGCATCGGCCCGGCCGCGGCCCGTTTCGGTGCCCAGGGCGCCGCCCCCGGACCAGGCCGCCCGCACGATCGCGCTGACGGTCACCGCGGCCGCGCTCGGCGCGGCCGCCCTGGTGGCCCTGGGGGCGGTGGTGATCAGCCAGGGCCGGCGGCGCCGGTGGCGCGCGGGGAGAGCACGGATCCCGGCCGATGACGGCCCGGCCGCGGGCGGCCCCCCGCCAACCTCCCCTTCCGTCTTCACGGACGAGCGGCGTGCGGCCCAGTGGCCGTCATGACGCCGTCATCGGCCAGCGCGACCTGGACCAGCCGGCTCCCGGTGCGCCGCTCGACGTAGTAGCCGCGTCCCGGCGGCTGGGCCTGCGGCTTGACGCCGCCGAGCAGCGCCCCCTCGTCCTTGCTGCCCGACATGATCATCCCTGGTGAGCCCATCTCGCGGGCACGCTGGATGATCGGGTCGAACATGGCCCGCCCGGCCCCGCCCGCCGACCGGGCCAGGATCAGGTGCAGCCCGATGTCGCGGGCCTGCGGGATGAGGTCAGCCAGCGGGAGCAGCGGGTTGCTCGCTCCGGCCACGAGGTCGTAGTCGTCGACGACCAGGAACAGGTCCGAGCCCTGCCACCAGGAGCGGGTACGCAACTGCTGCGGCGTCAGGTCGGACGGCGGCAGCCGGGCGATCATCGCCTCGCGCACGTCGCTGATCAGCGAGGCCGCGGCGGCCGAGGATGCGGCGTAGCCGATCCGGTGCTCGGTGTCCGCGCTGTCGATCAGCGACCGCCGGTAGTCAATGAAGATCAGCCGGGCCTCGTCGGGCGTGTAGCGGCCGGCCACGGCCTCGGCGATCAGCCGCAGCAGGTTGGACTTGCCGCATTCGGTGTCGCCGAAGACCAGGAAGTGGGCGTCCGCGCCGAAGTCGAGCAGCACCGGCGACAGCGTGCTCTCGTCCACCCCGAACGGGATCTTCGTGCCGGTCTCCGCCGGCCCCGGCAGGGTGCGCACGGGGAAGGCCTCGGGCAGCAGCCGTACCCGCGGCGCAGGCTCTCCCGGCCAGGCGACCGCCACCGTCTCGGCCAGCTTGGCCGCGCCGTCGGCCAGGCTGTCGGCGGCGGGCTGGGAGTCCAGGCGCGGCAGCGCGGCCAGGAAGTGCAGGCCGTCGCGGGTGATGCCGCGGCCCGGCGAGGACTCGGGCACGTTCGCCGCCAGCCTGCGGTCGACCTCGGACTCGTAGGGATCACCGAGGCGCAACTCCAGCCGGGTGCCGAACAGGTCGCGGATGGCGGGCCGGAATTCCGACCACTTGCCGGTGGCGGCCAGCACGTGCACCCCGTAGCCCAGCCCCCGGGCCGCGATGGCCGTGACCGCCTCCTCCAGCGGCTCGAAGTCCTGGCGCAGGGTGAGCCAGCCGTCCACGACCAGGAACACGTCCCCGAACCCGTCTCCGGCGATCTCGCCGCTGGCCCGCATCCGGCGGTACGCCGAGATCGACTCGATGCCCTGCTGCGCGAATTCCTTTTCCCGGCGGGCGAGCACGCCCTGCACCTCGGCGACCGTGCGCCGGGCCCGGGTCGCGTCCAGCCGCGCGGCGACCCCGCCGACGTGGGGCAGCGCGGCCAACCCCGCCAGCGAACCGCCGCCGAAGTCCAGGCAGTAGAACTGCACCTGCCGTGGCGTGTGCAGCAGGGCCAGCGAGCAGATCAGGGCCCGCATCATGGTGGACTTGCCGCTGCGCGGCGCGCCGACCACGGCCGCGTGGCCCGCGGCCCCGGACAGGTCCACCCACAGCGGGTCACGGCGCTGATCGAACGGCCGGTCCACGATCCCGGTCACCGCGCGGAGCCTGCCGCGCCATTCGCTGTCCTCGGCCCCGCACCCGTACTCCTGCGTGATCGACAGCGGGGGCAGCAGCTGGTCGAGCGTGGGCGGCACGTCCAGCGGCGGCAGCCAGATCTGGTGCGCGGCCGGTCCGTGCCCGGCCAGCTGCGCGACCACGGCGTCGAGCAGGCTCTCCGACGGCACGGCTCGCTCGTAGGAGGCGGGCTCCGCGTCGTCGGCTGCCTCCGGCCGGATGAAGCCGGGGCCGTACGGCACGATGACGGGCCGGACCCGGCGAAGTCCCGGACGGGCGGGCCCGGCGGCGGCCGGACCCGAGACGTACGCCGCCTTGAACCTGGTCATGTCGCCGGTGCCGAACTTCAGGTAGCCGCTGCCCGGCTGCGGCGGCAGCTCGTAGGCATCGGGGACGCCGAGCACCACGCGCGACTCCGCGGCGGAGAACGTGCGCAGGCCGATCCGGTAGGACAGGTGCGTGTCCAGGCCCCGCAGCTTGCCCTCTTCCAGGCGCTGGCTGGCCAGCAGCAGGTGCACGCCCAGCGACCGGCCGAGCCGGCCGATCATGACGAACAGGTCGATGAACTCCGGCCGGGCCGACAGCAGCTCGGAGAACTCGTCGATGACCACGAACAGAGTCGGCACCGGC
>Ga0126381_100001435_pt1 | contig 25659 bp, 19 predicted proteins | sample PanSoiMetPlot_28_FD_96465 | JGI IMG/M metagenome (GOLD analysis project Ga0126381, IMG submission 96465) | Tropical forest soil microbial communities from Panama - MetaG Plot_28 | ecosystem: Environmental > Terrestrial > Soil > Tropical forest > Bulk soil | place: Panama | collected 2016-02-17
ATCGACACCTTTCCAGCGAAACTCGTCATACGCATGGAGCAGGTCTTCGAACAGGTCCACGTAATACTGCAAGAAGTTTACTTGCGCCACGGACGCCGGCGCTGTATCCAGGAAACCGTACGTGTTGAAGAACTTGGTGAAGGGATCGGCGGGATATGCGGCCTTCAGCAACGGTTGAAAAGCCGCGTAGGCCGCGCTCAATGCTTTGGCGGTGGTGGTGGCCAGCTTTGGTGTCCGAAAGACATTCAGGAACGCGGTGTAGACGTCTTCGGAAGTCGAGGGGTTGGAGTTCAGGACGTCGAAGCGCAGCACGGGCACGTCGGGAAGATTGAGCTCTGCCGAAAGGGCATTCGCCAAATCGCTGGAGGTGAGTCCAGTCCCAAGTTTGTTGGCGGCGGCGATCACTTTGTCGAGGTCGGCAGTCAGCATCAGCAGCCGCCGCACCGTGACCGTTACCTCCGAACCCTTGTCATCGCAGTTGTTGGGACTGCAATTCCGCAGGCCTTCGTTTTTCAGTTCGAGGAACAGCACGACAGCTTTGTCGGCGAGGAACCCGGCGTCCAGCGGAGTTGTATTGGGCTCTCCCGCCTGAAAAAGTTCAAACATGGCGTAAGCCGTGCCGTTCTCTCTGAAGCTGGGGTAGTCTACGTCGTCAGGAAGGGTATACGGGCGATACGCCACCAGCGATATTTCTTCGGGTTCGACGATGAGATAGCCTTCGGAAGTTACACCGCATCCTTTGGAAAGACCGATCGTGGCGCCCGCCAAATTGATCTCGAGCCCGCAAACGATTCCGATCCCGATGAGATTGGCGCGCGTCAGCCTCGTCTGTTCGTCCAGGTAGTCGAAGACATCATTCAGGTGCCGGCTGGTCAGGACCTGGTTCGCCTGGAAAACCGGATAGTGATCAATGCTGAGTTCCATCGCAATCCTCGCATCAGAAGGTTTCAGGTAAGCCGGGTCCGGATCGGGTAGTTGCCGAGTACCGTGTTATCCAGGCGCACCGGGTTAAGATCGCTGCCGTCGCCACAATCATGCAAAGTTGCCCCCGGATAGGTGCTGCGCAATTTGCTCAACAGATTCACCACGACCCATAGCCTGTACGAGACTTCTTTGTAGGCGTCATAGCGTTCACCCAGGAGTTGAGCGATGGCGTCCGCCGTACCCGGCTTGAAAGTCATGCCCGTGCATAGCGTGATCGGAGGCGCCTTAAATGCCGACAGCGTCTCGAACGAGTTTCCCTCCGCCAGGTTGGCCAGCATCCATTCGTAAAACGCCGTCCCGTAGCTGGTGAGGATTCCGGTCGCGCACTGGCAAATATCGGAATCGGCGGCTGGCGACGCAAGGTTGGTCTCGAGGATCGCTTGCACTCGCGCCAAGAGGCGTTCCTCAGTCCAATCAATCGCCGCGTTGGCCTGCAGCCATTCGCACCAGGCTGTTTCGAAGCGTTCGAATTGCGAGCCGTACAAGGCGATCTGCACGAAATGAGCGGCCATCAAAGACTGGATCTCCGCCCACAGCGCTGCGTCGAGGACCGTGGTGCAGGTTACGTCCGTGGGTTTCGCATTGCCGTTGAACTCCGCGGCGATGATCTTCGCCAGCGCATCTTCCCGCATAAACTCGAGTGTTTTGTCCTGGTACCACTTGCTGAAGACGGTGGTGAACAGGTGGTAGATCGAATTCGCGCAGGCACACGCCCCATCCGGATCAGGCGCCGTTCCGCCTGCAGTGAGCCCCTGGCCAATCAGCAGGTCCGCGATTTGTCCGATCACGTCATCGCAGGGATTTTCGATGAAGCCGTCGTTGCCGACCCAGCAGGTCTTGCCGAGCAGGTGTGAGGGGGTTTCCTGCTGAATCGTCCGTTCGGCATAGTGCCGCAGGTCGAGGTTGTCGGTGTATTGCGCAACCCAACCGGGCATGACAAACGTCAGGCGGAAGGAGTACGGGTCTTCATCGCCGCAGGTCGCGCACGGCCCATCCGTGCAGGCGGGATAGAGCGCATCACCGGGAAACTTGGGACGAAGCAGCAGATGCTCCACCACGATCATTCGCTGGTTCGCGCTCCACGCCATCAGTTGCTGCTGACGATCGAGCGCTGCCGACTGGCTATCGAAATCGGCTGCGCCGATTTCCGTTTTGGAACTGTCGTAGAGGACGAGGCGGAACTGGGCGCCGGCGAGCACGACGCCATAAGCCGTGCTATCCGGACCCACCATGCGCCCGATGAGAACTCGATAAGCCGCGTACCTGGCGTCGATCTCACTTGCAGCGGATAGCGTAATCGTCCCGTCGAACACGCTGTTACCGTTGCCGTCCTTTACGGCATAGGGCAAGTTGTAAGTCCCGGCAATTTCGGTGGGCTTGGCCCAGACAAACCGGAGGTCCGGGTAGCCCAGCAACAGCGAAATACGCCGCTTGACACCCGCGTAGTTATCGGGCCAGCAGGGAAGCGGCTTTGCGTTTGGGTCGATCTTCCCGCCAAGCTCCGGCGTGTACTGATAGTCGAACGCCCTGGCGCGATCGTGGCTGATTGCCGGATAGGCTTCGAGGAAGGCAATCTTGTCCTGGATCAATTGCTGCTCCGCGACCTGGTCGCCCGCCGCGTTGGTCAACAGCAGCGCATACTCGCGGAAGTCCTCGCCGAAGCGCGCCAGCAAGTGATCCAGAAACCGGTTGCGCCGCTGGAAGTACTCAGGCGTGGTTTCCATCAGATTCACCAGGGCATCGGGTGTCAGCCCCACCTTCGCGATGTCCTGGTATTCGCTTATCGAATCGTTATTGAACAGATGTGCGAAGTATGTATGTGCGATGTTCGGGTCGAGCGAGAACAGGTCGGAAGTATGCGCGAGTTGGGCCAGATCATCACCCAGCAACTGCTCGAAGACCATCAGGTAACCCTTCAATTGCCGGGCCTTCGCCCGCCGGGCGTCGTTGGCGGTGGATGGCAGCCCCTCCGGTCCAACCCCATATGCCACTGGAATACTGTACTGCACCGGGAAGTAGTCTTCGGGATTGGAGAACGTTCCCTTAGGAATCTCCAGATCGTTTATGGCGTTGTAGTTCTTGGGCTGCTGAGCGGCGCCGCGGAGCTGGTTCAGCACGTCGGTGGCTTCGTCCATTCGCGGCAGAAAAGGCAGGCCATTCTTATAGAATAGGAAGCGTGATATGTTCAGGTAGAGTCGGGGCTCGTAGCGATTGCTGATGAACAGCAGCCACGAGGCGCTGACCCTATTGGGATCGAATACGGGCTTGTCGGCGACCCAGGTGGGGTCGGCCGCGCCGCTGATCGGATTGCCTTCCGAGTCGTACTTGGTGAGCTGCAGCTGGTTGATGGCGAGCACGCCCGTGATATCCATCAGGAGATTGAGTATGTCCGATACCCGCAGGGTGGTTTTCAGCGATGCCGCCTGGAGGTCCTCCTGCTGAATGAATCCCGCGCTCAGCTCGGGGCCACTGAAGATGTCCTCAACCGCTTTGCCCGCGTTCAGCAGCTCCTGTAAGGTATGGAAGGGAACCGGCGGATTGAAGTAGTTCTCAATGGCGAACCAGATTCGCGCCTGCACGTCTTCGATGTCGGCATCGGGTGCCACCTCGACATCCGCGCAGACCGCGACCTCCTCGATGCCAACCGTCTTGACCAGGCAGTAGTCTTCATCCAGATTGCGGTGCTCGTGGAGCGTTTGCTTTGCACTCCGGACCGCCTCGCGCGCCAACCGTTTCTTCGCCTGATACTGCTGGATGAAACCGGCGGTGAGGAGTGTCTGCTTTAATGCGTCGGCAGTAGTGGCGTTCTTGGCGGTAACATCGCTGATGAGACGCAGCGCCGCATTCTCGATCGCGATCTTCTTGCCTGAAGGAATCAGGTCAATCTCGAAGCTGGCATAAAAGATCGTACGCCAGTTCTTGCGGATGTAGTCGTCGCGATCGGCGGCCGCGGGATACGCGGGCGACGTGAAGACATCGAAGTCTTTCTCCGCTCCCAGGCGAGTGACGGCGATGTTGAATTTCGACGGGTCAGAAAAGTCTGCATCCAGGAAGAGCTGCCACTGGTCTCTCTGCGTAAGAGAGATGTCCGGGAAGCGCAGCTCCATGATCGTCGTATGAGCGCCGGCCTGATCGAGGTACACGGTCCGGCGCTCGACCTTGCGATCGTTGAGATCGCCGGCCGTGGCATCGGCCTCTAGCTCCAAGAGCACTTCATACAGGCCATGCGGAGCCACCGGCACCGGCGTGATCGTCTTATCGGCCGGCGCCGTGTAAGACAGCACCAAAGCATCGTCCTTGCAGTACGCGAGATAGCTGGCGTCGCAGGCACACTCCTTGCACAGGAGCGACGCATTGCGGACACCTTGGAGATCAATCAACAGCCGCCGAAAGTCATCTGGCGTCACCGGGTTGACGGTGAGGATCTTCCGCGCGGTAAAGAACGCCTGGTTGGGATAAGGCTGCTTAGGGTCGGTGGAAGGAACTTGCGGCGCCAGGATATCTTCGATGCGCCAGTCAATCCGAAAAGCCAGATCGGTGATGGCATAGCACAGCGCTTCCAGGATGGTGATGCCCGGGTCGTGGACGTTGTAGTCCGTCCATTGCCGGCCAGCCATCTGCGCGATGTAGCGGATGCCTTCGCGCCGTAGGCGATAGAAGTTCTGTGCCGGCTCGAGCACGGGGTTTTTCACCAGCACTAAGGAGGTCTGACTCATGCGTCACACGCACACGATTCTCCGAGCGTAGTCGCCTGTTCGGGATCGATCACCGAGATTTCATGTTTGCTTGCGGGCGCCGAAACCAGCACCGATACCGCCAGCGAGCCATCGACTTCATCGAGGTCCACCGTACCAGCGACGCCGCCGATGTCCTGAAACATCTGGAAGTCGGTAACGTAGTCGACGTAGCTTTGCTCTTCGACGAGTTTGATCAGCACCGACTTGTAAACTTTGCCGCCGAAAGTGGGCGTACCGGCGTTCGGTGAAAACGCCCACGGAGAAAGAAAGCGGGTGATCGCCTGCTGGAGCTGCTTTGTGTAGTAAGTCTCGTCGAAGCCGTGGTACAGGCGAACCGAAAAGCGCAGGCGCACCTGCTCGAATTGCGGGTTCTTTACATGTAACTGCGCGAAGCAACTGGTCCGCGCTTCCAAAAATTGCTTGATGTCATCCAGCGTGCCGAGGCTGGTATAGGGCTGGAGCGGGTCGCGTTGCTGTTGTGCCTGGAGGTTCGGGATCGTGACGATGGTGACGTGTCCAGGCGCCAGTTCGCGGTAGGTCCCGCCGGTGTCGCTCGGCTCGTAGCAAGTGTGGTTCAAGCACTTTACCCGGTAGATTTCGGGGAAAGCCTGAAGGATTAGACGCTCGTAATCCCACAGATTAATGGCGCGGTCCTTATGCCGTAAGCGCTCGCTGATGCGGGTGTAGAACGCCTGGCTCTGCTCGGCGCCGCGTCCTCCGAACGACGGATACGGCTGTTTGATGGACTTGATCGCGGCATCCGGCAATTCCAGCTTGGTAATCGTACCAGCGGGTAGCGGCGTCGTCGGGAATGCCGGCGAGTTACCGCGATCCGTAAACACCACCTGCGTAGCCTGCGCCGCGACCAGCAGCAGGCGGCACACGGCGTCACTCTGCTCGTTTACGGCGGCGCGAATCCAGTAGAGACCGGTGTTCATCAGTGTGTTGTCGTTGGTTGCGTCGCGCGGAACGGCCAATACAATAATCCCGGAATTCAGCAGCTCGTCCGTACCGTCCTGAACATCGTTGACTTGAAATTCGACCCACTGGTTCTCGCGGAGGTACGACCAGTCAATGTGAAGGTGAGGCTTCGGCGCCAGCGGATTCGCCGTGCCATCCACCACTTCGAAGAGCAGCGAAACGTTCTGTGGCGGCACCAGGCCGGCGATGCCGATGTAGAACTCGGCCTGGCTCGGGAGCGTGGCCTTGTGGCGTTCGAACTCAAATTGCGGGAACAGAAAGATCACCCCGCCGCCCTGAAGGTATGGATGTTCTTCCGCCGTTCCGAAGGGCGCGAGATGGAAAAATTGCCCGGGACGCTCTTCGTAACTCGTCTGATCCGCGGTGTTCAGCACCAGGTTCAAGTGGGCTGCATACGATACTGAGAGCGACATGGCTACCGGGCCGCCAGGCGGTTTCGGGCCAGGATCGGTGGTGCTATCTTTGCGTAAGAATTTGATCAGGTCGGCCTGATAATCAGTCTGGCCGAAGTCTCCCGTCAGCCGCAGACGCACGTACCCGTTGCGCGAATCGTTGCCGTAGAACGCGTTGGCGCTGTAGTCCGGCTCGTCCTGCACCGTCTGGTCCAGATCAGTTTCGCTGGTAAACTCGTACGTCGTCGCTGTGACCTGGACGGGGCTGTCGGAGGTTGGCTTCCACTGGCCGGCGGTGAGGACCTCCGAGACAACGTTTGGCGGGCTCTTGGTTGTTGGGTAGACCGTTGGGCCGCTCATCCAGCCGCCTAAATCGATCTTCAGCTCCGCCATCTTCTTCTGGAAGACTTCTTTGGAACCAACGATGAGGCTGCTTCCCGCGACCGGAGATGCGCCGAACGGCAGGAAGGGCTTGGAAGTGTCGACCGGTCCGAAATCGTTCGATGCGGCGAGGGTCCTAAGTCCCCCGACATCGGCCCATAACACGACCCCGGTGATCACCACCTCCTTAAAGATCGCGTATTGGTAGGGACGGCTATCGTCCTGCTTCAGCTTCACCAACAGCATTGGTTGATCGGTCTGGAAATTGTAACCGTGCGTCTTCGTCACGTACGGAACGATCGCGGGTTGGCCTCCGTCAACATGGAGGTCGAGCTGGAACTGATTCGCGCCGTTGTAGACGAAATCGTCGGCCTCGATTTCCAGCCAGCCCTTGTCGGTGGTGAGCAGGCATTGGACGTCGTTCTTGAGATCCGTGGTGGGGCCGGTATATCCGCTTACCGCGATGTAAGCCGTGATCTTGCGATCTCCCCCGCCCATGAGCAGGTAATGCGAGGCAATGGCGAAGCCGACTCCCGCCTCCGGCATGGAGATCTTTGTGAGCGTGCCGTCGGTATAGACCTTATTGAAAAAAGGATGCCACGACCCGTCGGGAGAGGTGAGCGGCGCGCCAAGGCCGTCATCCGAATTCGCGATCGGCGACGCAAACACCCTGCCCTGATGGATATTGCTGCCGTTCACTTGCTCGTCGTCGTGCCGATACAGGGTGCGCAACGCACCGACCTTCGCCTGGTTAGCCACGAAGTCTCGTTCGTTGGCGAAGAAGACATCCTTGCCCTGATCGTCCTTCCCCGCGCGAAAAGTTTCACCCGTCTTGAACTCGCGGCTCAACACCTGCTTGGCGAGCTCCGCCAACAGGTGCACATGGCCGGGCTGGCTGCCTTGTTCCTTCAGGCCGAGGATTGTGCGGTAGTAAAAATCCAGATGACGCTGCGTCAGCGTGTTGCCAGACGCACGCGCGTACTCCAGCAACTGGAGGAACGCAAGGAACAGCGCGTAATGCGGCTGGTGGGTATCATCGCCGGTGATCGTGTCATTGAGCGCGTCCTTGGCCCCAGCGACGACCCCGGCGAATACCTTCAGGAACTGATCGAAGACTGCCTTGAACAGGGTGTGGGTCGAGCAGTGGTTGATTTTCTCGAAATCCGCCACTCCACTTCCGTATATCGAAGCGTCCGGCGAAATGCCTGCAACGTAGGTTGCCCACGCGGCGCCTTCGCTCCAATCGCCGGACAGTCCCCCGGTTTTTACGGAATTGAAAGTCACGGCCGGGCGCCGCAAAATCGCAATATCGGGAGCCGTATCGTTAATGAGGCCGGCCGCGTTACCCGCCTTGTAATAAGCGATCAGGCGCCGGAATGCAGGCGCCAACTGAGTCTGGATTAGATTCTGCAGACTGCCTGTCAGGGCCACCGTGTCGGGCAAGCTTTGACTCAGGTCGTCCAGCCTCTGCGCCAGGCTGGCAATGCTCGCATAAAGATAGCCAAAGTTCAGTTTCAGATCGGCGTCTTTACTCTGGTTTTCCAGTTCATTCAGGAAGGCAAACCACTCCTGGAGGTGCGTCTTGTACGCATTGACATCTTCGATTGCCGGGACGGCCAACAGCACCGACACATCGCTGCTGAAAAAGGGAGTCCAGTCGCCGGACAGAGTATTCGTGGAATCGAAGTAGTTCAGCAGCCCGGCATATCCCTGTGCGAAAACCATGTTGTGCGCCAGGTCCCGTTCGTTCGCCGGCGCATAGCCGGGGTCCAGCGCCGTGGGCGAACGCTCGTCCTGTGCGGTGCCTTCCCGCACCAGCTTCAAAGGATCCGTGTTGTGGGAACAGTCGCCCGCCATGCTCACACTCAATCGTTCTCCGGCAGCAGACTAACGGTGGTCGTCAGGTTGATGTCGGTACCTTCCTGCTTGTAGAAGGGATAGACAAAGTTGAAACGCGAATTCGTCGTCTTCACCTGGTACACGATATCGATGAGCACCACTCCTTCCATCTCTTGGCTCTCGTCGAACACGATGCTCTCTAGGTTCACACGCGGCTCGTAGTAGAGAATCGCCGACTCGATTTTGTCCGCCATCAGCGTCTTGATGCGGGTATCGAGCGACTCGAAGATGAGCTCCGTCAGGTTGCAGCCATACAACGGTTGCATCACCCGCTCACCGGGAATCGTGCTCAAAAGGATCTGCAGGCTCGAGACTATATCGGCCTCATCCTCCAACATGGTGACGCGCGGAGGATTGAGCAGGAACTCTGGGGGCCACGACCACCCTCGGCCTAGAAAATCGAGATTCATCTTTCTCCGCCTAACTGATGAGCACCGTGGGCGCGCCCGGCCCGGTCACGGTGCCGCCTGCGCCGGTCGGATCGCCAACGCGAGCCGCTGGCGTGCCGCCAAGCATCACCGACAGCGAGCCCATGAGGACGGCATCCACGCCGCAACTACTGCCCACGCAGGCTGCCGGCAATCCGCCGATCAACACGGTCGGCGCACCGGGCGTCGCGATGGGCACCGGTGCCCCGAACGTAGCGCTGCTGACGATCATGTCGGTAACTCTTGCTGCCAATGACATTCTCTACTCCTCGTCGCCCAAGGCGCCAAGACTACGGTCCGACCGACACCTGTGGACCCTTGACAGATGCCATTGAATTGCCGGAGATGGTTGTGGTTCCGCCTGAAACCTCGGCGGTCGACGTGCCGCTTGCCTTGAATCCGGTTTGCGCGCTGATCTCCGCGTTCTGCGCCGACATCTTGGTGTCGTTCGACGACTTGAACGTCAGGTCCTTCGCGCTCTCGATCTTGATGCCGTTATCGTCGAGTGTTATTTTGTTGCCGTTCTGGTCTTGGAGCACGATGCCCTTGGCGTCGTCCGACAGGGTCACCTTGTTGCCCCCCGGAGTTTCCAGCGCCATGACTTTCTTGTCGTCGTCGAATGTGATCTTGATTTTCTCGCGGCTTACGTAGCCTTTGGTGTTGTTGCTGTTCTTGGCCGGCTCGGGAGCGGCCTTCGCGCTGCTATGGACCATGCCGAGAATCACCGGATAGCACGGGTCCTCATTCAGAAACCCGACCACCACCTCGTCATTGATCTCGGGCCGGAAATAGGTGCCGCGGTTGACGCCCGCATCCAGCGTGGCTAGCCGCGCCCACACGCCGTCGTCGTTGGGGCTGACCAGCGGGAGCCGGCACTTGATGCGGAATTCCGAGTCGGGATCCTCCAGGTCGGTCACGATGCCCATCTGGAGTCCGCTGATCACCGGTAGCAATCCCGCCGCGGGCAACGGCCGCAGGTTGTAGGTCTCGGTAAACAGCTCGGGATCGGTGCCGAACTGCACGTCGGTCTCCCAGTTGCCGCCGGCCACGGTATGGCGCACGCCGGAAACGTACAACTGGCCGGCAAAACGATCGCCGATGCCGCTGATCTCCACGAGTTGATCGGGAAGGATGGCGGCTAAGCCCTGGCATTTGGCGCGCCCGCGAATCTTGGCAAGGCGCATGCGCAGCAGCCGGGCATCGGCCCATGCCTGCAGCGCGGGCTGCTCTAGTTGTCCGGAGTGCTTGATCTCGTTTACGTCGTCGCCTACGACTTTGGCGAGGTCTGTGGCTGCGACATTGCCGGCGGCCGGCGTCTTGGGCTCGGTGGCATCGGCATCCACTTTTGCCTGGTCGGCGGCGCTCCAACTGCTCGCCTTCACGCCCTTGCTTTGCAGACGGGAATCCATCTCGGCGTCCAGTTCCAGCACGGTTGAGCCGTACGCCATCTTCAGGGCGGGAGAGCCGGACGTCGCGGGGGCAGCCACTCTTACCTTGTCGTCCTGCACCAGCACGATGTAGCCGTTGTCCTCGGCGCGGCAGAGCAGAAAGTCCCAGTCGGTGCTGTCGTACTGCACGACTTCTTTCAGCGACGAAGTGGTGGGCTTGACGTCCTTCGCGATGCCGTGCGCATCGAGCAACTCCTCAATGATGTCGCTGTCTTTCTTGTCGATGAAGTACTTGCTCTTCCTGGCGTTGGTCATCTTCACCGCATCGGCGCTGCACTCCACGTGAAGTGCCGCGCCGCTCTTGCGGACGCTCAGGCGCTGCTTGACAATGGTGCCCTTGAAGACCGTCTCGTTCTGCGAGCGGTAGCCCAGTTTGATCTCGATGGTCTTGCCCGGAACGAAGCGGTCCGAATTGCTGACAGTGAAGGTGCCCTTCGACGCTTCGCCGTCCTCCACCTGGATTCTTGCCGTCGGGATGCGGTTCAGTTCGCGGTTCACCGCGATGGTCGAGATCTGCAGGTCGCCGGAAACGTCCTTGCCGTCAACCAGCAGCGCCAGCGTGCAAACATCGGGAGTGGCGGGAGTCGGTATGATGGAGGCGGTGCTCATGACGTCGCGCTCGTGGTTGCGATGGGCGGAAACACCAAATCCGCGCCCGGCTTAAGCTGGCGAAAGTTCGTCAGGGAATTGGCGGCGGCGACCTGGAGGTAGTAGCTGGGGTCGCCATAGACCTGGTAACAAAGCTGCGACAGCGTGTCGCCGCGCTTTACTTTGCGCACGTGCGTCAGGTCCGCCGACTGTTTGTCTTCCTTGGCGGCACGCTTTTCCTCCTCGATGCTGCTCTTGAACGTCACCTTCGCGACGGCGCGAATCGGCGTGCCGTTGCTGCTGAACAGCTTGTGCGTGATGCTGACGGCGGTGACGCGCCCCTTGAAGATGGAGTTCTCGCCCCAAACCAGCTTGAAATGCCGAGGCTCGTGGGCGTCGCCCTTGTAGTCGATCAGGACTTCGCGAAACCGTTTCAGGTCGTCGGCCACCGAGTCGCGGGGTTCGTCGTCGATGATTCCCGTGTTGTCAAAAAGGAAATCGAACGACATCTCCGTCGGTTCGGTGTATTCGTACTTAAGTTGCTTGCCGCTGGTGCCGTGTCCTTGTCCGGAATCAGAGAACTTCAGCTTGTATTCGAGGGTGTAAGTCTCGGGATTGATCAGTGCCTCGAAGGAGTCGTCCGCCTCGGCGACACCGCCGCTTTCCGCCTTCTTCGAATCGGAGAAGGCCAGGATCAGCATCTTTCCGTGTTTGCCGGGTTGGGCCATCAACGCTCCTTCTTGGCGCGGAGGATCTGCATCACCTGTTCGACGCACTCGGCTACCCGCGCGTCTTTGTCCGCATGGCTATCGCCGGGGGGCGCGCCAGGCGCCGGCGAGGCACCCTTGGCGCCCTCTCCGACAGTCACGCGGATATGCAACTCCCGAATCTCGATTGGCATAGGCTTAGGCTTCTGCTGCGCACCCCAAATTTCGAAGACCCTACTGGATCGTGAAATAGCGATACGTCAGTTCCATGGTTTCGATCACGATGCTGCTTTCGTTGGCATTGAAATCGCTCACCAGCCACTTCTTGGGGATCGCATGAGCCACGTTCCAGGTGCGCAGCGGATCGCCCTTCTCGGTCATCAGTATGATGCTGAGGTCCGACGGCTTGAATTCGCGGTCACGAAAAGCCGCCAGGCACCAATCGATCACACTCGATTCCGTCAGCATGCCGCGCTTCAGCACCAGGTCGGCGTACTTCGTCCGTACCGGCAATTTATGCTCGAACCGGTTCTCGCCGCCCTCCTTGAAACTTTCATAGTCATACTCGACCGAAAGTCCCGACACGGTTTGAAAGCGGGCATCGTTGCTGTTCTGGCTGATGCTGAATTCCACGCGGTAATAGAAGCCCCACGGCGGATAATAAGCTCCCATGGCTTTGCTAGATCTTCATCAGCTTCACGCCTTCATGCGCGATCTCGAGACTCTCCACCGCGATCTCGTTGGCGTCCGACTTGAGATCGGGGGCCGACACCTTCACCGGGAAGCAGCGCGTTGCGGACCACGCCGCCACCGGTTGGTGCTTCTCGTCCAAGAGCTTGATGATTACATCGCGCCGGCCGTTCACCCGGTCGTTCGCAACGTCGTCCAGCCACTGGTTGTAGTCGAAGTCCTTTTCGAACTTACCGCGCTTCAGGGTGATGTTATTGTTCTTCACCAACCCCGGCAGGGCAATCTTGTTGAAGTCTTTGCTGTCGCTGTGGCGGTACTCAATTTTCTCGCGCTCCATGATCAGCCCGGTAACCTCGGTGAAGCTGAATTTCGCGCCACCCCACTCGACCCGGAAATGAAAACGTGGAAGAGGATAATCTTGCGGCATAAGTGCATCCTTTCAATGGCAAATCAGGACTGCGCCATCATGTGCGAGAACCTGAGAATAATGAACTCCGCCGGCCGTACAGCCGCCATGCCGATTTCGACAATCATTCGGCCCTCCAGGATGTCGAGCGCGGTCATAGTCGTGCCCAACCCGACGGCTACGTAGAAGGCGTGCTCGGGCTTAACACCCTGCAATGCGCCCTGACGCCACTGGGTGGTGAGGAAGTTCTCGATCATGCCCTGCACCTTCACCCAGGTATTGGCGTCGTTGGGCTCGAAGACGAACTGTTGCGTGGCTTTCTTCGTGGATTCCTCGACGAAGATGAAGAAGCGCCGGACGTTTACATAACGCCACTCATTGTCGTTGCCGGCCAGAGTGCGCGCGCCCCACACCAGCGTTCCCAGGCCGGTAAATGAACGGATGGCGTTGACCGACTTGCCGGCGTCCACGTCGATATTCATCTCGTCCTGGTCCGCGTTGGTAAGCGGGATCGTCGGACCAACGATGTTCGCAATGCTCACATTGGCAGGTGCTTTCCAGACACCGCGGGCGTTGTCCACGGCAGCATAGACGCCGGCGATGGTCGAGGATGGCGGTAAGGTCAGCCCGATATTGCCGATCGCCGCAATGGCCTGCTGTTGGGTCTGGTTATCCCAGGCATTCAACTTCTTACTAGTCGCAGCGCCGTCCGTGATCACGTTCACATCAACCTGAGCCGGGTCGTAGGCGTTATTGGAAACCGGGTCTATGATAGTTTCGAGATTCGGAGCATAAGCCGCACCGTATTTCAAGTGGTCCTTGTCTGTTACGGTCATGGCATTGTTCCGAAATGTGTTGAGGATATCGTGCATCTTCTGTTTCGGATCATAGAGCGGATGGGCGCCGCCATGCGCATCCATGATCACGAATCGATCCTGCAGGTCGAAGCACTGCTGAAGAGCAGCGGTCTGAAGAGTGTTGAACTTAGCGACGTCCGAGATGTTCTGCGCTTCCGGAATCACGATCAAGGTCGGCTCGTCTTCCGGCCTGATGGCGTCCAATCCCTTTGACAGGTCGCCCTCATCCGGACCAGTGCCGACAGCTTTGTAAGCGCCCACGGACACGATGTAGCAGGGGCCTCCGCCGTTGGCATAGTACATCTGCAGCGCGTAGTAAAGGATGTGCGTCGAGCGCTTGGTTTCGTCGATCTTGGCCGTTGCCGTCGTCGCACCAAGCTTCGTGTCACGCGTGATGGTGACCGAAATCGCAGTTGTTTCGAGTTGCGCTTTCCCGAAGTACGTCTCGTATTCCTTCAGCGACTCGATGCGGGTCGGGATGAGCACCAAGTCGCCCGGCGTGATCTCATCTGCTTTCTCCGTGTAGCCAATAAAGGCGGGAATCGCCGTTTCCACCGGCGCGATGGATGGCGGGAACCGCGATATCTCTTCAACGTAGACCCCTGGAGATTTGTAAGTTGGCACGTTATCCCCCTTTTAACCTATAAGTGCTGCGCAGGTCCTATACATAAATCTCCGAAACCAGCTTGGTTACCTTTGTCCCGCTCAGCTCCGCTTTGACATGGCCTCGCGAAGGTTTCTGCTGCGTTCCTGAATTTCCAAAAAAAGTCAGGGGCAGCGGGTTGGGACTTGTCGAATTCACCGCGCCCGTTTTCTTGTCCATGTAAGTCCAGATGGTCGATCGATTCTTGAACCGAACCTGATACACCGGCGGTTGGGCCTTCGGTACGTCTGCGCCATCCACAAAACTGAAGGCGTCGTTGTCCCCGCGCACCGCGACCAGCCGGATCAGCGCGAAGACGTCGTCGGTAATGTCCGCCGAAAGCCTCACACCCCGCGCCGGCGCACCTACCAGCCCTGGCGGTGGAACGATGGCCGGAGCGTCGCCTTGATTGGCGAAGACGGGGAAATCGCTGAACTGCGCCGCGAGTTGCTGTGTGGTCGCGCCGGGATTATCGGCGGTCAACTGCACCAGCGCCGTACCCGACAGCACCATCGACTCCACCGGGTCGTCGGCGGCGGCAACTGCGGGAATCTCCTGCGACAAAAACAGCTTAAGGTTCGGACCGGCGCCGCGGGTCGATCCCGTCAGGTTCGACAGCACCGGCACATTCTCCTTGTAACGATAAATGACGCCATCCGTCGGGTTGAAGACCTCATAGATCTTCTGCGGCCGCAGTGTCAGAGCGGTGTAGTCGAGAAACTCAGCGTCCGCGGTGGAGACAATAAATTCGAGCGCCGTGTCTGCGGGGATCACAGTGTTGGACGGCGCAGCCACCGTGAAGCCCAGAGCGCTCGGTTTGAAGAGGGAGCGATAGGCGGTCAGGGTGCGCGCCGTTGCCGCGGTCGGCACAACATTGAATAGAGGGCGAGCGTCGTAAGCCTGCAGGCGCGGGGTGCGCTTGGGATCGGCCAGATTATCGAACAGATTTGCGCCGTCATCCAGCCAATAGTGGTGCAGCAGCCATACATCGAACAGCCGCTGATAGTTGTTCCTGACCTGCTCTGCCATCAGCTCACCGCGACTTTGTGTTCGAAGTTGCCTACGACTTCGGTGATCAGTCCGGCCTCTGCCGCGACCGCCTTGAACTTCAGCACAAGCAGGCGCAGCGTATACAGCACGAAAGGGTATTGCTTCCCCCCGAGTGTTCCCCACAAGTGATTTACTTCTTCCATTGTGGGCGAATACAGATCGAAAATCAGCTTGAATGTTTCCAGTTGATCGAGTGCATTGCCAGGCGCATTCTTGGTCAGCGAAGCAGGGGATACGGAATCCTGATCGAACACGTTCCTGAATTGAAAGAAGCGGATCGCCCGCGACAGCATCAGCAAGGCATTCGTATAGTTGCTGTGCGTTGCAACGATGAGAATATGCAGGTTGAGGAATACGGGAGGGTTTTCGTAAGTGACTCGCAGGGTGACGTCGTTTCGAACCTGGTTTGGTACGTTCTTGAGAGTTTTCTCTTCTCGAAGGTTCACGATCGAGAAGTCCAAGACATCGCGCGGAACGGCTCCGCTATTCGCTGCATTCGTTCCCACTCCCTCCGCGATATTCCCTAAGGCAACCAAGGGTGGTGCCGCTCCATACTCAGTCGTAAGGTGCTCTTCCAACTCGTTAATCACGATCGTCAAAGCGTGCGAGAACATTGTGCTGTGCCGAAAATGTGAGCGACTAACGACCGTGGATCGTGAAATCGCAGAGTTGTGAAAACCTGCTACCGTTTTCTGTTGATTTCGCCAATGTCACTATCGCTTCGAGCGGTACATCGTCTCCGACCCGCCGCACACCTTCTCCAAGACGCCGGCCTCCACCAAATCGTCCAGCACGCGCGTGAGAAGGCCAAACTCAATGCGCCGCTCGCGGTGCTGGAGCCACCATTCGGCAATGCCTTCAGGGGTGTCCATAGCGTAGGGATGCTCGGCCAAGTACTCCTGCACCGCGCACCGGAGCTCCGCTTCGCTTTGTGGATCCTCATTCGAGAAAACCTCAGCAGCGCAGTTCACCGACGCCCGTAAAAGCGTATTGCACATCGCGTGCCGCATTTCGTGCGCCTCGTGACAGTCGGAAAACCAACAACCTAGCGGTAGGTGGCGTGGCTGCCGATCGGCAGCCGGGGGAAAGGACACCCAGCTGGAGAAACCCGGGGCCGCGGACATCTGCCTGCAAGTCACTGCGAGCAAAGCAAATTGAGCCGGGCAGATCCTGCGGAGGAAAGGACGGGCAGTTTTGACGCGCTTGTGGACGATGCGAGGAGAACTGGTTACGCGACTTCAGGCGACCGAAACAGCTTGGGGTTAAGGCCGTGCTTTTTCAGCAGGCGACCAAGGTCGCGCCGCTCTTTCCCAGCGACGCGAGCCGCTTCGCTCACGTTGCCACGATGGTCTGCAAGGAGGCGAGTGAGGTAATTTCTCTCGAACGCTTCCACGAGTTCGCGTTTCAGGATACGCAAGGGACGCACTTGCGGCGATACGGGCATGAAGACCGGCCCGGAATCCTGTCTTTGCTCCAGGTGCAAGTCTTGCACTTCGATTGTGTTATCGCGGCTCAGATGGATGCCGCGAATGATGGCATTCTCCAGTTCCCGGACATTCCCGGGCCAGTTGTGCGCCATTAAGGCGGTGCAAGCTCCAGGGGAAAGCCTGAGGCCTTCTTTTTCCCGGACGGCGTGCTTGCGTAGGAAATGATGCGCCAGCAGCAGAACGTCAGATTTTCGGTCCCGCAGGGGTGGAAGATGGATGGAGAACACGGCCAACCGGTAATACAGGTCGGTGCGAAATCGTGCCATTTTGACCAAGTCTTCAAGGCGGGCATTTGAGGCGGCGACGAACTGCACGTCTGCATGCTGCACCACGCTCGATCCGATAGCGCGAAATGACTTGTCTTGTAGAACACGCAACAGGTCTACTTGTGCCTTCGGCGGAAGTGTGTCGACTTCATCCAGGAAGAGTGTGCCGCCTTCCGCTTCCTTGATCAATCCATCGCGCCGGCTCTGAGCATCGGTAAACGCCCCGCGCTCGTGGCCGAAAAGTTCCGCCTCCAGCAGCGTCTCGGGAAAGGACCCGCAGTTGACCGGGACGAACGGAAAACCCGCGCGGCGTCCGAGGTAGTGAATGCCCCGGGCCACTAGTTCTTTGCCACAGCCGGTTTCGCCACCGATAAGAACAGGGGCGTCGCTTTGCGCGATCGAGCGCAAATCCGCAATCGCTGCCACAAAAGCGGGCGCTTCTCCCACCAAATTCGAGAGCGCTTGCTCATCTCTCCAACTGATCGGCGTTCCCATTGTAATGCTCCGGGAAGCTTTACTTTGTTCTGACAAAAGTCGATGCGATGCTTGGACGCAAATTTATCGTCGCGGACCAATGGAAAATCGCCGCCAGGCCACCTCCGCAGCGAACTTCATCGCCTCAAAACCATTCGTCTCGGTCCTCGGTCTTCACTTTGGGCGAGCGCAAGCGCAACACTGTGAATTGGGCGCCGAACCCACATCTGCTGCCCCACGCCTAATATCTCTGGGCTGGTCTCAAGGCCGCTAACTGTTATCTTAGCGATACGGTACAGTTCAATATGTCCGTCGTTAAGAACATTTCCGCAAAGCTGTGCTGGGCGCGTAACGGGGCTGTCTTTCGAGCCCAGTGCTCGCCGACTATCCGAACAATCCCAGGCGATATCCGTCGGGGCACCATCCAGAAGCACCAGTGGCCTCTCGCCTTTCAGGCCGGCCCCCTTTAGTCGCAACTGGGCTACTTCGACGCTTTGCGCTTCCCAACGATTGGAATCGGGAGCGTAGGCGACCTCGGCGTCGTAAGTGTTCGCCGGGACGAATTCGTTCAGCTGGCCCGGACTACTGGTCTGGGAACAAAAATCGCTTGCTGAACACAACAGCACCGCGACCGAAATGAGTGTCTCGAGGCCATGTAATCGACTGCGAAGCACATCTACTCCCAACAGTCGCGCTGCTGACTAAGGGCAAACTTTCTGCTAGAGCATGCCCAAAACCCGTGTGCCCGAGCATGGGAAGTCGATCAGGGTTCCAGAGGACAGACGATCAGCCTTCCTGTAGATTCCGAGCGGGTGATCGGAGCGCAGAAGTGTTTTGTGCCGCTTCGACCTGGGCGACGCTGGCGCGATAATTGTGGCGGAAGTGATCGGGATGGTCAAGTCTCAAAGAAGACTTCGCATCAGGATGGCCTAGGAACGAAGCCTTAGGACTCCGGTTTCTGATTTCGCTCCGGCTTCTTGGCACGCGTTTTGCGCACAGTTCGATGCGATGAGGATTATTGACGAGGTGGTCCAGGATGCCGCATTGTTACATGGGTGAAGTTTGCTTGCGGCGATCGCTTTGGTTTAGTTTTCTGTTTTCTGTGGGATAGCGTACGCAATTATTGGGAGCAGCCCGACAAGGCTGCGAATGGCGAGGTGAGAGTCCTCGTTCCGTCAATTGTCTGTAGTTAGGCGGATAGCGTATCCGAGGCGTGCGGAGGCAACGAAGCACGAAACATAACGAAATAGCTGCAGCCTCGGAACATTGACCGTGGAAAAATCGTGTTAACGGAAAGAAGTGGAAAGCCGATCCAATTCATCAGTGGGAAAGGCCGAAGCCGCTGAGGAAGAACAGGCAAAAGCACTCAACGAGACCGCCGAAGTATGGGCTTAGGCATCTGAGGAAGGATTTGCAGGGATAACGTCAGGAAGATCCCTGTGGCAGTAGGGGCTGGTACCAACCTGCACAGACTCCTTGAACGAGGAAGAACCGAAGGAAGGGAGAGCCACACGGGATTGGCACATATGCCCGTATGAGCGATGAAAGGGGAGTAACGTCCTCTCAGGAGACGGTGCACGTCTCCCTGAGGAAGGTAGCGCCAACATCAGGCGAAGGGGCACTGGGTACTTGGCGGTCCCTACGACAGGTGCGGGCTCGGCTTGATAAAACCGGGCACACCACCGCCGCAACCAGGGACAGGGACGAAGTGGTGAGCAAACCATTCGCAGGCAGGGCGTATGTGCACCAGCGCTTAAACTTCGTGGCGGATGGGAAGGCTCATCGACGAAAGGCCAAACCGGATCCGGGAAATCTGGCCGTCCGGCATTATAGGGGGGTCTCGGGAAACGTGGTCACGGCGGAAATGTGAACACACCTCGCAACCGAAAGGGCGAGTTTGGTAACCCTCCGCCTACAACTGTCGCGCCCGAGCTCTATCCCAACCGGAGGACAGAGGCACACGGGTTTTCGGGATCCACAACTGAAAGGCCAAGCTCCGCAGTCGGCCCGGTCACCAGTCCCGCATCAATCGTCGGCAATCAAAATGAGTAATTGAGGTTGAAATTGTTGTCCCAGTAGGTGCTGCCAGCGACAGTATAAAAAACCGCGAACTGACCTCTATTGCCTGCACCAACCGACGCTACAATCTTCCATAATTCAACCCCCAATTGATGTGGTAAGCTGCCCGGTGCAAACGACTGCGAGTAATTGCCAAACGCGTTTTGGAAGGTTAACCAATTATTTGTTGTATAGACTATGGCCACTTGCTTCGCAAAGGCAATGTTCTTCACTAAGACGTCGACGTTCAGGTTGCCCGCGCCGTCGACTTGCCACTCGACGGCGAGCACGTTGGGATTGATGACTACGGTCCCTACGCCGTCAGTACCCTCCGCAGCGCCAACATTCAGGTTGTAGTTAAAGCCCGCGTTGTTGTCCCAAAATACGTTCCCCAAGGTTTGGTACTCGACATCAAACTGGTCGGGCGGCAGCCCTAGGGTTGTTTCCCAGATTTCGAGATTGCCTGGTACTGAACGACTGTAGCTGCAGGGGTGGAAACTCCAGGTCCCCGCAGTAAGGTCATGGCCCCAAATGCCGACAAGCTTGGTGAACGCAAGATTTTGCACCACTACAAAGAAATGCGAAAAGGGGTTGAAACTTCCCGTCCCGCTCGGGCTGCTACCGGCCTCCGCATGCAATAGGGCAACCGCATTCATGTTGGTCTCCTCCTTGTTATCTGGACAAAGTTAAATACCGTTAATCTTCGATTGCAGAAGTGGGATCGGCAGCGAGTCATCGCACGATATCGTCCACACGAATTTTCCGGCCACGATCTCCATGTTGGATGAACACGGGTCAGTGTGGCAGGGTGGAAAATCGCAGGCAAGTGAAAAACGCCGGAATCCTCTTTTTTGTACTGTTTGTTTTCGGCGCGCCAAAAAAGAAGTGTTTGTCGAGAGTCTGCAAGGGTTCGCGGCGTTTTCACTTCCGCTCTCGCGGATAACACCTTTTGGGGATGACTTCCGTGAGATTCGTGGTCCTTGCCAGAGGACGGCAGATCGAGACTCTTGGCCGCAATTTCACTCACTTTGCACTACTTCACTCAACTTGCAGTACCCCATGAGGCTGGTCCTCACGGAATTTCAGTTTGGACTTTCGTTATCGTGTGGGTCGCCCGTCCACGAGCGAACAACAGCTAATCTTCCGCCGGAGGCACGGTGATTCTGACGACTTCACCCAAGCCGACGGGCGGTGGCCCGAAGCCAACGTTTGAGACGTACAGCGGACCATCGGGACCGAAGGTCATTGCGGTCGGGACGAACAATCCTGTGGGGATTTCCTCGAGAGTATCGTCGTCGCGCACCCGCAGCACCTTTCGGGTGAATGGCGTGAAGGGATTTCCGTTTGTGTTTCTAGGATGTAAATGTGCCCACGAGCGTCGAAAGCTACACCCACGACCACGGTCAGTCCAGCCAACTCCGTCTTGATGTGACCGCTTGGAGTGAGCTTGAAGATGCCGGCTGAGCCGTCGAGAGAGGAAATGGAGTTAAGTCTCCCAGGAACAAGTTTCCATGATCAGTATTTCCATGATAAGTAATTGATGTCGGGTCACGCCAGGTGGACCTCAACGATGACACATCGGGAATGGCAACGAAGGGAAGAGAGGCGGCATGAAGATTTCGGTCCCCGTAAGTAAAGAGGAGCATAGCCAGATCAAAAAGATTACTCTTAGCTAAAGGTCTTACTGGCTTTAAAATCAGCAAGATACGGCCACGATACATAACAGTCACTTACATGAATTCAAAACGGCCTACGCAATTATTGGGGACCACAGCCAAGTCCAAAATTTCGTCAAGAACAACGCTTCACGCTCTACTTACCCAAACACACCACGCAACTTCGAATGTCCAAATCAAAGGCTGTGCAGAAACTGCGTTACATGGTCAGCCTTCAAGCGGCTAAAATGTGACGCTGGGAGAAGTTTATATGTGCGCTTTGTCTCGTCCCCTGCTAAATCTCGCGTGCCTTGCAGTCTCTGTGGGCATCTTTACATCATCCTTGCGCGCGCAGGGGACTGCGAATCCGGACGCAAAGGTAAGGCAGAGGATCAACTCTGCACTGACGGATTCGTGGAAAATCACGGGATTCGAGTCGGTTAACTCGCCTCCGGGTCCTTGGGTACCGATGTTCGGCGACGAATACCTGGGATATGTAGTCACTTGTGAAGATCTTAGCAAAAGCGTTGAAGATGCCGGTGGGAAGGCTGGTGCGTCTGCCAGTGCTCTCCGCCACCCGATGTTCTCTGTATGGCTATTTCGCCGTACTGGTTCCGTTACGCCCTCAAGGGTCCAACAAGACTGGCAAAAACTGCGATCCTCACCAATTCAGCGAGCTCTGCCTGCACTATTGGGTTTCAACAAAGACTTTGTCGTGGCCTGCGTGTACGACTGCTCGGAGAGAATGGTCGGGAACGTCGTGACTGCCCTAAAATTACAGAGCTTTTCGAGTAATGACGGGAGTCCAAGATGATGCTGGCGGCAGCCTTCCTTGTGATCGCGCTGGCTTTGATTGGACTTTGGAAGGTGCCGCAATTGCAGATCCAGAATTACCAACGCCGATACCCAGCTCTTTCCCCCGCTGACCTGTTGAAAGCGGAGAATGACTTCAGGGCGACCCTGGCACAAATCCTGGGCGGCGCCGCGTTGTTAGCTGGATTATATTTTACTGCCAGGACTCTTGTTTTGCAGCAGGAGGGCCAGCTGACTGACCGGATCAGTAAAGCAGTGGAGCAGCTCGGGAGCGAGAGGCCTGATATAAGCCTAGGGGGCATTTACCAGCTCGCGCGAATCGCCCGCGATTCTGATCGAGACCACTGGGCGATGATGCAAGTATTGATGTCCTATACTGAACGGCATGCGGCATTGCCCGCCGTGAGCATCGTGGCGCTTCAGAAGCAATGTGATCCAAATCAGTACTACGATCGCAGTGAGACTCCAGACTACAACGTGCAAGCGGTTGTTAACGTTATTCGCACGCGTGACGCTGAGAAGGAGAGCAGTGACCAGCGAGTGTCGATTGTGCATACAAATTTGCGTCACATTGACATGAGTCAAGCTAATTTGAGAGGCGCCCAGCTGATCGGAAATGACATGGGAGGCGCGGTCCTGATCAACGCCGCTCTCGATGGCAATGCGCGACTGAGTTTCTCTCTCCTGAACAATGCGAACTTAACGAAAGCCAACTTGTCTGATGCACACCTCGAGCACACGTGCCTGGTCCGAGCTCAGCTGACTGGAACAGACTTCAGCCGCGCGCATCTGGAACAGGCTGACTTGCGAAATGTCGTGGATGCCGAGGGTGCCGATTTCAGCGCTGCAGTGCTGGATGGTGCTGATTTACGAGGAGCAGAGCTGCAAAAAGCCAGAGGATTAGTGGTGGGGCAGGTTGCAGAAGCAAAACTAGACTGCAACACGCAGCTGCCTCCCTATTTGGCAAAGCAGCAGTCAAAAGCGAAATGCGATGAATAATTACTTTTGAATTCATCAAAGCCACCGTTGCTATTGCAGTTTCCTCAAGTATCGTCGGCCCAAAGTTGGGTGTAACTTGGGTCAAAACTCACCCGAACAAAAAACACTTGCCTGCTTATCTCAGTGCACCGACACGTGCAATCTATTTTGGACCAGGAGAGCCGAGCACGCGTAGTGGAGAGTATCCTTTCTCGGCTGACGGAGTGTGGTTTTCATCTTATCGAATGCAGCCAGCAGGGTTTCGTTATTGTTGTATTCGAGCAATGGCAGCGCCCAATGGTATTTGCGAGGTAGGTCTTCGAACATACCGAAGGCAGGTTGCCCCCGCTGTAGGATTGTCACGAACGGAACCATATAGTCAGGCACTATTGACTGAAGTTCCAGCGGGACTGAGCGAGGATTTGTAATGTCGGCGATCACGAACCGTGACAAACCAGCCAGGATCCTAACGGTCTCGGTTAGGTCCCGGTCAGTCGGACGCGCGAAATCGAAGATTATCGGAATATAGTGGAGCGAGCGTAGCTTGTCAGACATTTGCTCGAGTAATTCCTTACGCTCTGTGAATCGGCCGACGATCAACACAGCCTTTTCGCCGACCGTTGTGATGACGTTTCGCAATCTCAGCAGCAAGTAAATGAACTGGGCAACCTCAAGATCGTCTACCTGGAGGGTCGACTGCTCATCCGGGGTCATTACGAGATTTGATTGCGCAGCGCGTTCCAGCTTCACGTCCCAGGCGGAGATTCCATAGATACGACACCCAGTGAGTGTCGCAGATTCCATTGTTGTCTTGAGCAGGAGAGCCCTCTCAAATCAGCATTCGTAAGATTCGCGCCACTGAGATCCGCGTGGCAGAGCACTAAGTCATAAAAGTTCGCACTGGTTAAACAAGCATTCCGGAGGTTCGCGGATCGAAGATTTGCTTCCCTGAGGTTTATCCCGGGCAGCCTTGCGTCGGACAGATCGGCGTTGCTCAGGTCCGGTATTTCGGGATTCTCTCGTCTCCAGTCATTCCAAGCCGCGACGCCTTCCTTTAACTTCTCGAGTTGTCTTAGATTTGCCATTGAGTGCCCTCTTTCTATCCGACTCAGGACCGGGAACGTGCTCAAAAGAACTAACAGGGGTCTGAGCGCGGCCGAACGTAACGGCAAATTCTACCAAGCTCTGTGGGTTACAAAAAGACCTGGGTTAAGCCATCAAAAGCCACGCTCACCGGGCGGGAGCCAATAGAAACGAGAACTCTCTTCAGAGATCGGCTTGGAAAATTCCTAAGATACGAGTAGCTCAGGCCCTCGAGGACAACTGTCCGATAACGTGCTTCGAAGAGATGGTTTGCTGGCAGAGTCAATCGGGAAGATAAGTCACGGGTAACGCCGTAGTGTCTACCCATTAGCGCTGCTATCCTCGGTGAGCAAAAAAGGACACCCGACGATCGGCTGTTACTGCGTTGCCGGCAGCGGCCGTGCCTCGCGAACTTGCTAGACGCTGCTGCCTGTGGTGGAGGGGATTCGGCGACAAGTCCTGCGAAAAAGACGTGCGCGAGCATGTGAACGAGGCTCGACACCCCGGGCCGGGAACAGAGAAAATCGCAACCTTGGCTGAGTTCGTAGGCGGCGAAATTGTTGCCAGATATTACAAATCTAGACTCCTCGAACTTTCGCGATACACTGTTATGAGAGGTCGAAAGCCAATGGCCGCTGATACAGAGGTCGAGAACAGGCCTGAGTCGCCAGCTTTGTACGTGCTTTTATTGGGTGCGAGTTGGGACCTGGAACAGCTCTACATGAAACTCGCATGTTCTCCTGACGTAAAACATCGGGTCTACGTGGACAATATTCATTATGCATGGGGTGAGATTCGAAGTGGTCGGGTTAACACGATCATAATCGAGCCGCAGTCTGTTCGGGGTGAAGCAGACGCGGCAGCGATGTCCGTCTTCCAAATCAGACAGGAATTTCCGGAGATCGCATTCGTCCTTGTCATCGACAATCAGGATTTTGACAAGGTTTTTGGTAGGGTATCGCCGGAAGTTCGGACAAGACTATCTCATTATTTTCGCCTTCAGCGAAATGAGAGCAAAGATGACAATGCAGTAAATGCAGTGTTGCGGTCATGCCAAGACTGGCATACAACCGTGGTCGCGAAGCGCCCAAGCACAAGGACGTTTCGTTATGACGTGGCAATGTCATTCGCCGGTGAAGATAGACAGTTCGCTGAAGAGATCGGCCGAAGTTCTTCGGGCACAGGGTGTGCGTGTTTTTATCGATTCTTTCGAGCAAGCTGACCTTTGGGGAAAGAACCTTTTTGAGCACCTGCATCGGATCTACTCAACTGAAGCGCGATTCTGCCTGATGTTGATCTCGCATCATTATGTAGAGAAGATGTGGACAGTGCACGAGCGGCGAGCAGCCCAAGAGCGAGTTCTGAACGAACGGAATCAAGAGTATCTGCTCCCGGTGCGTATCGACAGTACTCCATTGCCCGGACTACCCTCAACGATCGCTTATTTGAACGCCAGCAGCGGGCCAAAAGCTATCGCGCAACTGTTCGTCCGTAAGCTCGGCGGAATTCTCGGCACCCTTTCCTAGACTCTACTCTAGCCCAAAAAATTCATAAAAATGAGGACGCGGAAGCTCTCTTCTGCTACAAACATGTTGTTCAGTCAGTGTTTGCAGAGCGAAGAAAGGCTTCCGCGTGTCCGACGATAACACAACAC